>Ga0075163_10000424_pt1 | contig 53929 bp, 44 predicted proteins | sample JI1023141ADNA_FD_71478 | JGI IMG/M metagenome (GOLD analysis project Ga0075163, IMG submission 71478) | Wastewater effluent complex algal communities from Wisconsin, to seasonally profile nutrient transformation and Carbon sequestration -... | ecosystem: Engineered > WWTP > Effluent > Algae... | reverse complement strand
TTACCAAAGGATGGAATGGAACCGTGCAGGGCAAAGGAACAGACCCGCTCAAACAGGAAGTCTACATCTACAAAATCAAATTTAAAGACCTCGAAGGAAGAATTTATAACCGAACTGGAAGCGTCACTTTAGTTAATTGAGTCAAATACGCTATCAATAAAAAGCCAACCTCATTTAACTAGGTTGGCTTTTTTATTTGATCAACCTTGTTGGCGTTAAAATTTATTAGTGTTTAAAAACAAATCCCCAAAAGTATTAATAGAATTAATATTTTTGCATCTCTATTAATTTTACGAAAATATGAAATTTGGTGTTGTAGTATTCCCAGGCTCTAATTGCGATGAAGATATGGTGTATGTTTTGAAGGACATTATGAAACAAGACACTGTAAAATTATGGCACAAAAATACGGATCTTGAAAATTGTACTCACGTCATCATTCCTGGTGGATTTTCATACGGAGATTACTTAAGAAGCGGCGCAATTGCCAAATTTTCGCCCATCATGGAACACGTTATTAAACATGCTCACGACGGGGGTTTTGTTTTTGGTGTATGTAATGGATTCCAGATTTTGTGTGAAGCCGGCTTGTTGCCGGGCGCCTTGTTACATAATGACAACAGGAAATTTATCTGTAAAAATGTTTTCATTAAGCCGGAACATACCAACTCGCCCATTACATCAAAAATACCAACAGATAAGGCCTTAAAAATACCGATTGCACATGGTGAAGGAAAGTACTTCGCCGATACGGAAACCTTGAAAAAATTAAATAATAACGGGCAAATCTTATTCCGGTATTGCGACGAAAACGGCGCCGTTAACACTGAAGCAAACCCAAATGGGGCTACTGAAAATATTGCAGGAATTTGCAACGAAGGCAAAAATGTTTTTGGGATGATGCCCCACCCCGAAAGGGCCTCAGATAAGGAGCTTTTTAACGAAGATGGCAGGTACCTATTTGAGAGCCTTATCGCCAATTAAATTATTCGCACTCATCCCAAAGTGATTGGTAGGTATCACGATTTGTTACGGCTCTGTTAGTTCACTCTCGAGCTACAGGTTTGTAAAAAAAATAGTTTAGATTTGTTTACGGGATGAAACAAAACTTTCTCCATAAAACCTGGTTGATACAGCTATTACTTTTTATTGTAAGTTTTTGCATTTACGTGTTCTACTTCCAGTATCTGGTTTTTCATTTAAACTCGGTGTTGTTTAAGATCGACGGGGATTCGCTAAAAAACTACTATACGTTTGTTTACCACATCCGAAATGACACTAACGCACTTGAGTTTTCCGGACTAAACTTCCCTTTTGGAGAGCATATTGTTTATACCGACTGTCAACCTTTAATTACTTTCATTCTCCGGCTATTACCTTTTACACATGATTACTTAATAGGGATTATGCATGGTTTGATCCTACTCTCGTTTATCATCACCCCGCTCCTACTTTTTAGAATATTTCTTTTACTAGACCTTGAAAAATTACCAGCATTCTTTTTCTCACTCGGCATTGCTTTACTCTCACCTCAAATTCATCGACTTGGCGGGCATTTCGCGCTTGCGTATGGCTGCGTTATCCCTCTGGCGGTATTATTTATATTGAATTATTTTAAAAACCGGTCGAATAAGTTGCTGATCGTTATTTTAATCTACAACACTTCCCTTTTTCTTATCCATCCTTACCTTGGATTAGGTATTTCCTTCTTTTGTTTCTTATCCTTCTTTATCAGCGAATTACTCCTTAATGGAAAAACCTCTCTTCTGAAAAAACTCCCAAAAATAGCACTGATTGGATTAGTACCAATTGTATGTTTTAAGTTGTTCATGTTTATTAGCGACCATCACACCGAAAGACCAACAGAAGCATATGGTCCAGATATTATGACCGGGGCGGCAAAAGCAGGAAGTATTTTTATTCCCTATTTTGGACCATTTGACTCCTTCTTGCAAACTATTATAAAGACTAAGCCGGTAGAATGGGAAACCTGTTCTTACCTGGGATTTTTTCCAATTTTGCTTCTTGTAACAGCCACTCTCACCTTTCCGTTTTATTACAAAAAAATTGTCCTAAACAACGAGCTAATCGCCATGTTTATTACTTCTGTTTTATTTCTTATCTTTTCCTTTGGTATTCATATTTCAATATTAAGACGCATTCACGTTGAACTTGAAACACTCAATCAATTTAGAGTATTGGGCAGGTTCACTTGGTATTTCTATTTTCTAATGCCTGTTTTCCTGGCCATTCTATTGTCCCAACTTTTCAGCCTCCTAACCACACCGAGGATTTCAAAACTAATGATTACTATTATCTCCGTCATTTTCTGTTCCTTTAATATGTTGGAAGCGAATTTTCTTTTTATTAACACTACAAAAAATGCCTTCCACGCCCGTAATATTTTTAACGAATCTGTTTTAACCGATAACGAAAAAGAGGTTATTAAAACCATTCGGACAAAAAAAGCTCAAGCCATTGTTCCTTTCCCACTTTTTCATATTGGCAGCGAAGTGTTTCAACGAAATGGTGACAAGTCCATTGCTCCGTCAATGATGTATTCATTTCATACCCGGCTCCCGGTTTTAAGTGTGATGCTTTCAAGAACATCATTACCCGAAACGCAAGAAGCCATTGAACTCTTAAACATTTATAAACGGGATCGTAAAATAACTAAACTTGTTGATGACCGACCGTTCCTCGTTATCCAGACAGATACTAATTTGAAAGAGGACGAGCTCCGCATTTTAAAAAAGCTCAAGGCGTTTCAAACCTTCGATAAAACTACGTTTTATTACGCCACAAAAAGAGATTTCGCGATTTCAGAAAAGGAAAAAAACAAATTTACCATTTTGAATATAGATAAAGAGGAACGGCTTAAAAATACTTTCTTTTTAGCATTTGAAAACAGGAAACCATTTACAGAAACAAAGATAGATGAGTTTGAAAAAATTATCGCTTTTGATTCTGCAGCATTCGATCCCGGTAATTATACAATAAGCTTCAAGTATCACCTTACCGGAAAAAAATTCAGGCACATCTATAATAATTTGATCGTTGAAAAATTTAAAGGTGAAGCCATGAACTGGGAATATTACACCTCGGTAAGATCAACCAGTGGTTTTTATGGAGACGTTATTGTATTTGAACACACTATTAAGATAGAACAAGGTTACGGCTACCGATTTCTCTTAAAAGGCGGCACAAAAGAGCGTTACACGATTTCAGATTTTTTGATACGACCCGCAGATCTTGATCTAAAAATTATCAGCAATTCAAAAACGTCGTATAACAATTATCCCGGCTAATTTTTTTGAAAAAGAAGTACCCTTAGCAAATTAAAAATTTCTTGTATCAATATTTTTATCCGCATTTTACTAAACGCTATGCCATCTTTAAGTTTGACTTCAACGGGTTTCATGTTAACTGACTTATCTTTCCCGGTTGTGTAGATAAATTCAAAATCAAACAAATAACGGTTAATTGAAGTAGCCAGAAATTTCTTTTTCCCTTTTTCGTTAAATCCCTTTAAACCGCACTGGGTATCGGTAATTGACATTTTAAGGATGTTCTTTATGAACCAGCGAAAGGTCCGCGACAACACTTTCCGATAAAATGACATTGTATCTTTGTAATAATTTTCGGCTCTATAACCCAGAGCCACATCGCATGTTTCATCAATAAGAAAACGAATGACACTTAACATACTTTCGTTTGTAAAGGGGAAGTCAATATCGGTGTATAAAGTATATTTACTTTTTGAAGCCATAACTCCATAGCGAAGAGCGTAGCCCTTTCCCATGTTTTTATCATAGCCGATATAATCGATCAGAATCCCGTTTTCCTTGATAAAATCAACCTGCTGTAGGATGGAAACTACATTGTGTGAACCATCATTTACCAAAATAAAACGGAGCCGATATTTGTCTTTAGCAACATCGTGGAACATTATAAGAGCATCCTGCCATTTGTTGCCAGGATTAAAACAGGGTAAAACGATATCAATGGATGGATTCAAAACGGGGATATTATTTAGGCAATTTATAAATAATTAATCCCCTGTGGTATAAAATAATGTCTTTTGCATAATTATTTGGGTACACCTTGTTGAATTTCGCAGAATCTGACACTATAAGATACTTCACATCCGGGGCGTTCAGAATTTCGGAGATTTTTTCGGTACTGAGGTCATTTTCAATCGTAAAACCCGCCTGATTTATGAAATACAAACTATTGGAATAGGAATCATCAAATGCGCAGGCAAATTTATCCTCCCGCCTTATTCCCAAGGCTTTTAATCGGGGTCCAAGGTCATAATATTGTCGAAACTCACCGCTCAGATACACTTTCGCGTCAAACCTGAAAAAATAATTTTCTCGGCATTTCTCAATACTTTCCTTTACATTGAAAAAAATAATGATTATAAATAGCATGTTTATCAGCATAGACTTCTTAACCGAAAACCTGTTCACCGCGTCAAAAAAAGTAAGCATAAAGAAAAAAACACAGGGCAACATGGCGATGATGTAGTAATCATGGTGCATGAACTGATAAAGAAACAAGATGACATAACATACCGAGCCAAGAATATAGATTACTGTGATGGAAAGCAACAGTTTATTTACCCGCTTAATGTTAAACGCCGTCAAAACAATTGCGCAGCCCAAAAAGGTATAAGTTTCGCTTGAATAATAGTCAAAAATCCAATTTTGTGCATATTTCCAAACTGTACGCAACGTTCCCTCGTCAAAAACCATCATAGGTTCCATGGCGGTTGGCGGGTTTCCATAAATTGAGGCCATGATCCTTGCATACGCGTACCAACAGATAACAACAAACATTCCCAATAGCGACCGCACTAGTATTTTCTTTTTATTTAAAAATAGTGATCCACGACTTTCATCTTTAAAGAATTTCAGTATGTCAAGAATCAAAATGCAAAAAACAACAAAGAAACACATGACAGAGATGACCTTTATCAGAGCTGCCAGTGTTCCGAATACCACAAACAAGTTTAAGTGTTTAGCCTTGTTGCTTGTTATGTAACGAAAAAAGAAATACCATGCAAACAGAACGAACGCAAAAGCCGGTGCGTCCGGCAAAAAATTGGCGCTGTAATAAAGCAATACGGGTGAAACTATTACGGAACAAACCACTAACAATGACAACAATGTGTTTCTTAAAAATTGCCGTGATAACAAATAAAAGGCAAAAATGCCCAAAGTAACTATTAACAGACTTATTATGCGCAAGTAGGCGTCGTTGTATCCGAAAATTTTGTAAGCAATTGCGCCAGCATAATAAACAATAGGAAACTCAATTCCCGTGATTCCATCCGAATTATAAAACCGCTGAATTCTCGGTTTAAAAAAATTCATGTCAATATTATAGTAGTTGAGCGCCACAGAAGCCCTCATACATTGTGCGGAAGAATGGATGGAACAGGGTCTTTCGGAGATATGTTCATATATACCCACGTACGAATAAAATGAACTTAACGCCAGAAAAAATATCAGGACTGAGAGTACTTTATAAAGCTTGTTGTTATTCCCATTAAAAACCTGTTGGGAACTACGGATTTTCGACTCCAATAAACCAGTAATATGCTGAAGGTTCTTTAACATTACAAATCTTCTTTTATCTCGACTTTTAAACCCTCAAGGTCGAATTTTTCAACTCCCTCAGGTAAATGTGCCATTACTGTGATGAGATTATATTCCTTACCGTAAAAATTGGGAGGAAGTTTTAGTGAATCTTTAAAGTTACACCAGTAATTAACCTCTGTGTACTGGTATTTCATACGAATGAAGTCCCACGAAAGTTGTTCATTTTTTGCATTATGGGTAACCACTACAATTACTGCGTTGGAATGCGCGTAATTATTACGTGAACGACCACTCACCACTACATACATTTTTTTTTCCTGAGATTCCGTTGGCACCTGATAAGCGGTGCGCATCCCAAACGAATTGGGCCGATATAATCTTGAAAATAAAACCGGTCGAATAGAATCAATCAAAACCGTATCCTCATGCTGCTTGTATTTGTTGTCAACAACCAAGGTTTCTGTAAAAATGGTTTTGTACTTCTTTCCACAACCATACGTTGAAATGATGAGGCAGACTATGAAAAATATTTTTTTAAACATTCTTCTTTACAGGCTCATTTCTTTTATATCACCCTCAATGATTAGTTTTCCAGCCGTCGCATTTTTTATTTGATCCACACTAATACCGGGAGCTCTTTCGAGTAATTTAAAACCCCCACCCTTTACAATTTCGTAAACTCCTAATTCTGTTACAATTTTCTTAACGCATGCCACGCCCGTTAAAGGAAGATCACACTTAGGTAGGAACTTAGACTGACCGGCCTTATTTACCTGCTGCATAGCAACTATAATATTTTTAGCGCTTGCCACAAGGTCCATGGCTCCTCCCATTCCTTTAACCATTTTACCGGGAATTTTCCAGTTAGCGATATCGCCATTTTCACTGACTTCCATTGCCCCCAAAATAGTGAGATCCACTTTTTGTGAACGAATCATTCCAAAGCTCATAGCACTGTCGAAAATACTGGACCCTTTCAACAGGGTAATAGTTTGTTTCCCGGCATTAATAAGATCAGCGTCCTCTTCACCCTCATACGGAAAGGGCCCCATTCCAAGGATTCCGTTCTCGGACTGCAACACCACATTAAACCCTTCGGGAATATAGTTGGCCACCAACGTGGGAATACCAATCCCGAGGTTCACAAACATCCCGTCTTTTACTTCTTTTGCGATACGCTTCGCAATGCCATTTTTATCCAACATATTAATAAGCTTTTATATACTTGTTTTTAAATTGCTTCTTTAAACTTTCAGAAAGATTCTTCGCGATAATCATCCTCCCTTTATAATTATAATGTTCCGTTGTCCAGTTTTGATCAATGTAATATCTACCGGGTACCCACTCCAAATTATCCACTACTTCACAATTATTTTTTGAATAGCGTTTCACCAGAAAATCCCTATTTTGCCTCATTAAAAATACTAATTCCTTTCCAACAAGACTATCGGCATATTCAACATTTTCAGCCAAAAGATTAAGATACAATTTCACCTGGTTTTTTTGGCACCAATCGGCTATGGCATCAAAGTCCTTTATTCTTGGATTGTTTTCAGTGATGTTAAAGGCATAAGATTTAATGTAATGACACGCCAAGGCGGTTTTAGATGAATCACGCGAGCAGTCGGCCTTATAAAGTCCTTCCCGCGCCATGCCATCATCCCATTGTCGCACAGTGTTGTACTTGAAATTGTATGGAAAACGGAGTTTGGTTTTTTCCCAATCTTTAAGAATGGCCTTATCCCGTTGCCGATCGGTTTTGTTATCAAACGCCTGCAGTGATAAAGCGAACCGATTTATCAGATTTGGCAAATGACGAGTGAACACAACAGATTGCTGTAGCGGTGTTTCCAGTTTTGAATGGATCCAGGCTGCATCAAACGACCTGAGATTAAGCGTTACCACCAACGCCTTTGGTTTATTTTCTTTCAGGTTGATGCAATTAAGCCAATGTTTGAATATGCCTGCATGACTGGCACTTTTATTGATCATTGTTACCTGAAGCGATGGAAAAAAGAAATTCATTATGTCAGCAATACTTGTTTTGATGGAGTCACTGTCCGTATACGTGATATTTGAAGACTCTCCGAAATAAAAAATATCTGTTTTAGGTTGTAATCTTTTTATATCGTATTGCTCTTTACTATGTTCTTTTAAGTCTTTTTCATAAAACACACTGTTATATATAAAATTTAGTGTGGTAATAATAAATACCAGTAAAACCATCCTTATGACGATTTTTTTTACCATCAGAATTGGAAATAAATAAATGTAAATTTCTGAGCTCCCGACAATGCGAATAAACAAAAGATCAGTAAGGTGTATATACTCCAGCGGTAGGCAGGCTTAAGCCGACCCACCCCCTTATCAAAGCGGGAATTGTATAAAACCAGATCGCTAAGAATTAGCACAACGATAAAAAAAAGTGACAGGCTAACTGACGGGTTTGATGGGATTCTATTAAATCCCTTGCCCAGTGCCGTAAAAATCTGTTTCACTTTCTCAAAATCTTCCGCCCTGAAAAAAATCCAGATAAAGGATGTGACTGCAAGTGTTTTAAGCACCAAAAATATATTCAAAAAATTCCATCCCTTTGTGACTTTAAAATTCAAGGCCATCGAAAAATAACGCTCTAATAGTAACATTATTCCATGTAGCGCCCCCCAAACTACAAATGTCCAACTGGCGCCATGCCACAAGCCACTAACTGTAAATACTATCAGTATATTTAGACTCCATCTCGGAATTTTTACCCTGTTGCCGCCAAGTGGAATGTATAAATAATCGCGAAACCAGGTACTCAGAGAAATGTGCCAGCGGGTCCAGAACTCGGTGAGACTTCTTGACAGATATGGCGTTTTAAAATTATCCATGATTCTTATCCCAAGCAATCGCGCGGCTCCAACGGCGATGGTTGAATAACCAAAAAAGTCAGCATAAATTTGAAATGAAAATAAAAACACAGCCACTAAAACCTCGGAGGCGCTGTATTTTGACGGGTCCAGGTATATTTGATTTACATAGGGCGCAATGTTGTCTGCGATCACCATTTTCACGAACAATCCAAACAAAACCAATCGCATTCCTTCTGAAAGATTTTCGTACACAGGTCTATGTTCGGTCTTCAACTCAGTGCCAAGAGTTTCATACCTTTCGATAGGTCCAGCAACCATTTGCGGAAAAAACAACACGTAATTGGCAAAGTATCCGAGATGTTGCTCGGCCTTCTGGCGTCCGCGATATACCTCGATAGTATAACTCATGGATTGAAAAGTGTGAAAAGAAAGACCAATTGGCAAAATTAAATCATAGGGGGAGGAATGGTATTCCTTTCCGAACAACAGAAAAAATTGTTCAATATTTTCATTTACAAAATTGAAATACTTGAAAAATCCCAATAACAAAATATTGGCCGCCAAGCTTGCGACCAGGCATACTAAACGCATACGGCCCTGCAACTGCTCAATGATAAGTGCCGCGCAATAATCGATGATTATAATTAGAAAAAGAACTAAGATGTATTTTGGTATAAAAGCCATATAAAAATAACAACTGGCCACAAGGACCAGCATCCACCTGAACCTAAATGGCAACAGATAATACAACCCCACCACAATTGGTAGAAATATCAAGAATTGTAGGGAGTTAAATAACATGGTTTACTTTATCAGCCAGAAGTGCTTAACGCCATTTGTTTAATTAAGACACTTAAACTCTTTTCCTTACTGTTCTTTGCTCGATCCTCTTTTCGTAAGAAGTACCCTGAAAAACCCTATGAACATAAATACCTGGTGTATGAATTTGATCCGGATCTAGCTGTCCCGCGGGGACAAGTTCTTCCACCTCAGCAATTGTAATCTTGCCAGCCATAGCCATCAAGGGATTAAAATTACGGGCAGTACTTTTAAAAATAAGATTGCCTGCCTCATCCCCTTTCCACGCTTTTACGAGCGCAAAATCTGATTCAAACGCTTTTTCCATCAGGTATTCTTTTTCCTCACCATTGTAGGTAAATCTGCGGGTTTCTTTACCAATTGCGACCTCAGTACCAACACCGGCCGGTGTAAAAATGACCGGCATCCCGTAACCAGCTGCCATACAACGAGTGGCTAACGTACCTTGCGGTACCAATTCAACCTCCAGCTCGCCACTCAGCATTTGTCTTTCGAACTCCTCGTTTTCGCCCACATAACTCGAAATCATTTTTTTAATCTGTTTTGTTTGCAATAAAAGTCCAAGACCAAAGTCATCTACCCCGGCATTATTACTGATGCAGGTCAAGTTTTTTACTCCTTTCTTAACCAATTCTGTTATGCAGTTTTCAGGAATTCCACACAAACCAAACCCTCCGACCATTAAAGTCATTCCATCTTTTACATCTTTCAATGCTTCTTCAGCATTTTTCACTACCCGGTTGATCATATATTTATTGTTAAATTAGTTTTTAGGTAAATAATTCGATTTTTCGTAAACAAAAATGTTTGTTTTAACTACCATGAAATCTGTTTCATTATACATCAACTTGGCGTTCGTAACATTCTTTCTGTACAACGAGGTATCTCCAAAATTATTTAAAAGTACAAAATTAAATTTATGGTTTTGATCAAAAAACCAGTTCTCGTTGGCAACATGTGTATATGCCACGAGGTCGTCAAAAACGGCATGCACCTTCACCCCCTTTTTCGAAAACATAGTAACGTATTTAGCGTACCAATAATTGCCAACTCCCCGTAATAAACCCTCTTTTTCGGCAATGGCATCCAGCTTACGCGCCGTCTCGGGGTAAAAACTAAAGAAATGGGCCAGCCCTTTGGGTTCAAACTTGTAAATTCCACCTATAAAGAGCGAAATTATGGATAGAAACATCGCATACTTAAATCCGGTCTTTAAAAAATTTTTCCGAGGAACTGTTATTGCTAAAAAAATGGCCAGGTTGAATCCTCCAAGGTATACAGGATAAAGATTATAACGAAAAGTATCCTCGCCGGTAAATTTACCGCTAACTATTGGAGCAATAACGACAAGCACCGATTGACATATGATAAAGATAAGGGAATACTTTAACACAGGTGCCGAATTTTTCCAACGTTTAATAAGCAAAAACATTAAAAGAAAAATTGAAATAAGAAACAAATAGATAGTAAGTGTATGGTATCCAAAATAAAAGATAAACTCTTTCAATAATTCAACCATCCGATGATAGGATTTGGCGATATTCTCCATTTTGATCTCAGCGACCTGCACATCATCAAACCACAAATAATTTGAGTTACTGAGCTTATGAAACAGCCATAAAGAAATGGCAGGCGCTACTATGGAAATAGAAATAACTGTAAGGGAAACTCTGGTGTATTTTTTGATAAAGAAAAGACTTGTAAAAATAGCTGGTGCCACAAAAGAAGCAATGTAGAGTTTGTCTGAAAAGACAGCTATAAAAGCAATGATGAACAAAATAACTGCCCTGGAAATATAACCCTCTTTAAAAAAACTAAGTGTAAGAATAAAACTGACCAACGCCATTATAAAACTCCCTGTATGGTAGGAATTGCTTAGTAAAAAATAGGCAAATATGTACTTGCCATGTAGGTAAAACACTGAAAGCAAACAAAGTGTTGGTATAAAAAAAATAATAGCGTGAAATTTGGCGGATTGGTCGGGTACAATTATTTTAAATAAGGCCTTTAGAATAAACAGAAAAACGAAATATTGGATAATAGAAAAAAGAAATGACGCAATAATAAAATTGTTACCACATAAAAACATGAGAATACAATAAAAAAACATGTCGGGGAAAAAGTTAGGCGCAGGGTTTAAATGCCAACCCTCAAAACTATTTTTATCTACAAACAGATCGCGGTACACCGATGGAAGATAGAGAGAATCCGCGTTGAAAAAATGACCAATATTTATTTTTTCCAGTTGGCTAAAAAAACAAAAGAGTAAAAAGAGATTTACAAAAAGTAAAAAATTAGTATTGCTGAAAAATTTCTTTACTGAGGCCCCTACATTCATTGTTTGTTACCACCTTATTGCACCAGGTTATCAAATTCATTTTCGGCATTAGATTCATCCATCTGGCCATCGTATTTGCTACAATCCATTTCCAGATTCGGATCCAGATTTTTGGGCCGTACAAAATCCGCTTTACTTAATTTTAAATGCTTATCGTCATATACTTTCCTGAAAAATTTACCCCAAATTGGAAGTGCCATGCTAGCGCCCTGACCCTCCACAATTGAGTTAAAATGCACGCTTCTATCTTCGCCCCCTACCCACACGCCAGCAGCTAAATCTGGTGTTAGTCCAATAAACCAACCATCCGCGTTATGCTGAGTGGTTCCCGTTTTACCGGCTATTTGATTTACCAATTTATATTTAGAACCACGTAATCTTGAGCCAGTACCCTCCTGAACCACGCCACGCATAAGCTGGATCATCGCGTAGGCACGTTCTTCACTAAACACCTCGTCGCTGTTTGGAATAAATTCTTGGAGCACCTTCCCATTTTTGTCTTCAATTCGGGTAATAAATGTAGGCTGAATATATGTACCCTTGTTAGCGAAAGTAGAATTGGCAGCCACCATTTCAAATACGCTAATGTCAGGCGTTCCCAAGCAAATAGAGGGCACTTCCGGGATATCAGAAGTGATGCCAAGACGTTTCACAAGGTTAACAACTGCCTGTGGCCCATACTGCTTCATAACCCAAGCGGTTACGTAATTGATGGAATTCGCCAACGCTTTTTTAAGTGTGATCATTTTACCTGCCAGCTTATCATTTGGGCCATCCGAATTATCGGGGCACCAATCCGTACCATCGGGCAACTTAATGCAAGTGCGTACATTGGCAACCTGATAACATGGTGAACGGCCTTCCTGTATTGCAAGGGCGTAAACAAATGGTTTAAATGTTGAACCAACCTGCCGTTTACTCACTTTTACGTGATCATATTTAAAGTGTTTGTGATTAATGCCGCCAACCCATGCTTTTACATAACCAGTTTGAGGTTCCATAGCCATGAATCCAGTTTGCAAGAAACTCTTGTAATAGCGAATACTGTCATAAGGTGTCATTACCGTATCCATTTCACCACGAAGACTATAAACCCGCATATTGGAGGGTTTATAAAATGTACTCATAATTTTATCGTGTGAAAGCCCTTGTGCTTTAAGATCGTGGTAACGATCGCTGCGCCGAACCGACGCATTCATAATCCGTTCGATTTCGATTTTCGAAACGTTCCAAGCAAACGGCGCGTTTCTTTTAGTGAGACATTCTTTAGTAAACAGCTTTTGAAGCTCTTTCATGTGCTCTGCCACAGATTCTTCCGCATATTGTTGCATACGGGAATCAATGGTGGTATATATTTTTAGCCCATCTTTATAAATGTTATAAGGTTTTTCTGTTTCTGGATTAATGTTTTTTTCACACCACGCCTTTAAGAAATTATCCCTTAAATATTCCCTGAAATAAGGGGCTGGTCCATCATTGTGATTTTCCGGACGAAAAGCAAGCCCTAATGGTAAAATTTTTAAGCTATCGTATTTTTCTTTTGATAAATAGCCATATTTAACCATCTGGTTTAAAACCACATTCCGTCTGTGCAATGTTGTATCAGCAAAACGGATGGGATTGAACAACGATGGATTTTTAGCCATACCCACCAACATCGCGGCCTGTTCAATGCGCAGGCTATCCTGCTCGCTATTAAAATAAATTTGCGCCGCAGATTTTATACCCACTGCCAGGTTCAGAAAGTCAAATTTATTGAGATATAAGGCGAGTATTTCTTCTTTTGTGTAATACCTTTCTAAACGGGTTGCAATGATCCATTCCTTTAACTTCCGGATAATTAGCTCAGGTTTGCTAAGTTTTTCACGCGGAAACATCATTTTGGCTAATTGCTGGGTAATGGTACTTCCACCACCTTTACCACCAATAAATACACCTGTTACCGAACGGCCAATTGCTTTCACATCCACTCCACTATGATCATAAAAACGGGCGTCTTCGGTAGCAATAAGAGCGTTTACAATATCCTTATCCAGTTTATCAAAACCAACATTCACGCGATTCTCACTGTAATACTTTCCCAAAATTTTCATATCGCCGCTGTAAACAATGGTGGCAAGATTATTTTTTGGGTTCAAAAGCTCATCTACCTTCGGCAATGAGCCAAAAATACCTGCTCCAACCAGTAAGATCAGAACAAAAAAAAGTAAAACAGGGCCTACCAGGATAATCCACAGCCACGCGATGTATTTTGCAGGTTTTTTCACCAGGAAATTAAAAGGTAAAAATAACAAAAAGGCTTAATTATACTGTTTAAATAATTAAAAAATGTAGGATCTTAAGGGCTAATTTTAATTGTTATTATTGTTTATGGAAAACATAATCCTTCTTCATGGTGCTCTGGGCTCTTCAAGCGACCTGGAAACCTTATCTGGTAAGCTGAAACAAAAGGGCACTGAGGTGTTCTCGTTTTCATTTTCGGGACATGGAAAAACAAATTTCCAAAACGCCTTTGGAATAACAAGATTTAGCCAGGAACTTGAAAGTTTTATTAACCATCATCACTTGAAAGAACCTAACATTTTCGGATACAGTATGGGGGGCTATATCGCATTACACCTTGCTTCAAATTGTCCCGGCTTAATTGGTAAAATAATCACCTTGGGTACAAAGTTTGTCTGGAATGAAGACAGTGTTGCCAAGGAAATCAAACAATTGAACGCTGAAACGATTATGCAAAAGGTACCCGCCTTTGCAAAACTGTTAAGGGAAAAACATGGCCCAGATTGGCGACATCTTTTGGAAAAGACAGGAGACATGATGAAGGAAATTAGCAGCTCTCAGCCTTTAACCATGGAAAAATTAAAGCGAATAAACACTCCCACTTTATTCGGCATAGCGGACAGAGATCAAATGGTGAGTGTGGAAGAAACAATTACAGTTTTAAAAACGCTACCCGCTGCTTTTATGTTTATGTTGCCAAACGGAAAACACCAATTGGAGAGCATTAACCTGAATTTACTGTCTGAAATCATTTTCGATTTTATAACGGGGTAGTATTTTGACAAACAATTTTTGCTGTTGAGTAGTGTACAAAAAACTCTTCAACGCAAAATCAATAAACGGTTTGAATCCAATTTTATAAAAATAAAAAGCAGTATAGTAAAGGACCAAAGGGACGAACCGCCGTAACTAAAGAATGGTAATGGAATTCCAATTACCGGCATCAAGCCTATTGTCATTCCGATGTTAACAGCCACATGAAAAAACAAAATGGCCGCTACTCCATAACCATAAATTCTGCTAAAATCAGACCTTTGTCGCTCCGCGAGAAAAATAATCCGCAGGATCAGCAACAGCTCGAGGAAGATAACCACCGTGCTACCAACAAAACCCCATTCTTCGCCCACCGTGCAAAAAATAAAATCAGTATCTTGTTCTGGCACAAAATCATACTTTGTTTGGGTTCCCTGTAAATACCCCTTACCCCAAAAACCACCGCTGCCAATGGCGATTTTTGCCTGATTCACGTTGTACCCCTCCTTTTTCAAATCGACATTGCCTCTGCCCAACAACACGTCAATCCTTACCTTTTGATGGTCTTCCAGATGATTGTACACATAATTTGTCCCCAGCACAACTCCCGCAGAAGAGGCATATACCAAGGCAACTATGACAACGTTCTTTTTTACCCTTCTGATAAAAACAAAGGCGGACGCAGAGATTACGGCCAGGGTAATTAATAAACCACTAATATTGGTTATTATTAATGAAACCACAAAAAGGACCGTAGCGAGCAGCCCAAAAATTAAAAAATTTACACTCAATCCTTCTCTGTAAAGCACAATGATGAACGCTACAAATACAATGGCCAGGCCGGTTTCGTCCTGCAATACTTTAATCAAAATAAGGGGTACAATGATAAAAAGTAAAGCAATGAATGTGTTTTTATAATTTTTAAGTATATCTTTTAAACGTAACCTGAATTGCTGGTTAACAATAATATTCTGGTTGCTCAAAAATTTGGCGAGCGCCAGATTAGTCGCAAATTTCATAAATTCGGCAGGTTGAATCCCAAAATCACCAAATCTGAACCAGGACTTACTTCCTTTTACCTCCCTACCAAGAAAAACAACCAATACATTAGCTACAATAAACAACCCATAAAAGATGTAAGCAAAGGCCGTGTAAAAATTCGCGTCAATCAAAAGAATACTGAAAGCAATAACAGCAGCACCCCCAATCCAGATCAATTGTTTACCATACTTTTGACTGGTATCAAAAATATTCTGGTGTTCTTCGTCAAAAACGGCCGCATAAATGTTAAGCCAACCCATAATAACAAGGAGTACATAAACAAACACGGTTAGTTTATCTACACCAAAAAACAATGTATTTCCGTTCCTTGCCATCCTTACTTCTGTGCGAGTATTTTTTTATCTTCCAAAAAATTGGCCTCCAGCATCCGTTTCTCCATCTCAAGGCGCGCCGGAGTGCTTATTTTCCCAGTTAAATATTTTTCAATCAATAAAGAGGTAATTGGTGCCGCCCACAGGTGGCCGAATCCGGCATTCTCTACCAGGCAGGCTACCACAATTTTTGGATTATCTCTTGGGGCAAAGGCCTGAAACTCGGCATGATCATTTCCGTGCGGATTTTGAGCGGTTCCAGTTTTACCGCAAGCAGTAATGCCAGGAATTCTTGATCTTGTAGCGGTACCGCCTTCAAAACACTTTTGCATGCCGTCAATCACATTGAGGTAGTATTCGTGGCCCTGCACCCCAGCATAATGCTTGTCTGTAAATTTCTTACTAATCGTTTTTTCGACTCCAACCCCTCTGACACAGTGAGGTATATAATAAAACCCCTTGTTTGCGACAATTGCGGCAACATTGGCCATTTGTAAAGGCACCAACAAAAGTTCGGCCTGACCGATCCCCAATGATATTATGGTATTGCTGCGCCAATGGTCCTTTCCAAAAACCTTGTCGTAATAATTAACCGAGGGCACATTACCCGGCTTGTCGAAAGGAAGATCCGTACCTAGGCTGGTACCCGGTCCAAAAGTCATTACCATGTTCCTCCAATGGTTATACCCATCTACAAATTTGGGATACTTGCGTTGATCAACGATCTCTCTAAATACATAGCTGTAATAGGAATTGCAGGATACCGCGACAGACCAGGGTAAATCTTTGCCACCTCCATGCGGGTGACATTTAGGTTTCCCGCCTCCCGGAGGATAACCGCCATTGCACGGAAATACAGTTGAACGGGTTATCAGGCCATCTTGTTGGGCAATGAGCGCATCAATTAATTTAAACGTGGAGCCGGGCGGATACATGGCCGTAAGTGCCCTATTATATAGCGGACGGTTGATGCTGTCATAATACAATTTTGTGAAATTCTTCGATCGTTCCTTACCACCAACTAATAAGTTGGGATCATAGCTCGGGCTTGAGATCAAGCAGAGAATTTCACCGGTGGAAGGCTCAATAGCCACAATAGCACCTTTCTTTCCATGCATCAGTCTTTCGCCGTACTCCTGTAAATCCCTGTCTATTGTACAAAATAGAGGTTTTCCCGGAATAGCCAATGTATCATATTTCCCGTTCATGTACTTGCCAATTGTTTTGTTGTGCACATCTGTAACCGCAATCTGAGTTCCCTTTTTCCCTCGCAACGCCTCTTCATAACTCTTCTCTATCCCGGTAATTCCAATATAATCTCCCTCCTTGTAATAGGAATCTACTTCATTGGCTTTAGCTTTACTTACCTCACCAACGTAACCTAACAAATGCGCAGCTATTGGTCTCGGATATTTTCTAACGGTTCTCTTTTGTACGAAAAAACCTTTATACCGATATTGTTTTTCCTGTAAGGCTGCATAGGTCTTAGAAGACATCTGTTTTTCAAAAATACTTTGCTTACGAGGTGAATTAGGTGCCTGACAGGCCTTCTTCATTCGTTTTAAATATTCCTTTTTAGTGATTTGAAGCACTTCGCATAGCGACAACGTATCACATCCTTTCGTTTCCCTTGGTATCACCATTAAATCATAGGACACTTCGTTAAATACCAATAGCTTTCCGTTGCGGTCATAAATATATCCACGAACGGGGTATTCTGTCATTGAACGCAAAGCATTATTCCTTGCATCAAGCTTGTACTTGTCATCAATGATCTGGATGTAAAATAGACGGCATAAATAAATGACTGCTACCAGACAAAAAAAACCGCCGATAATTATTTTCCGGTCACCATATTGCGCATTAGTACTCATGTTCGTTTACCGCGGCCATAAAACAAAAACTGAATCAGATATATCAACCCGAATGTACCAATACTACTAAGGACAACCCGGAGAAGAGTAACGAAGAATTCTGAAAATCGAAATACTTCCAGATAAAAAAGAAATAGATGATGTATAAAAACGAGAATACCGGCATAACTCAAAAACCAGGCCAGGCCCATATCCTCAACCGTGGGGTTTACGCCAACATCATAGCCATCACGTGGCGAAACGTATTTCAGCACATAGTAACGTGAAAACCCCATGAGGGTACAGGTAAAGGCATGGAGACCAGAAGAATCATAAAAATAATCGATAGAAACACCCAACAGAAATGACACGAAGAGAACAATCATCTTATTAGTTTCAAACGGAAGCATCAGTATCACCATAACATACGGCAATAAAATGACATAACTCGTCAGGTTTATGTTCTGAATTATCAACACTTGCATCACGACAAGCACAATGAAGCGCAGAATGTTTTTTATGATCTCAGTTGTCAAGGTCTATCTGTGCGTTTTTTTCCAGAGAGTCGCGCTCCGTTTTAAATTTATTTTTAATTACGTAAACGTGGTTCACTTTTTTCAGATCAGCACTGAGTTTAATCTTTAACGTGTAAAAATCTTCGTTCTGCCTGCGTTCATATCCCATAATTGTACCAACCATGATACCTTCCGGAAAGATTCCCGAAAGCTCACTGGTAATTACTGTATCGCCGGTTTTAATTTTAGCATGAGTTGGTATATCCGTTAAAAGGCAATAGCGGTAATCGGCACCGTCCCATATCAACGGCCCGTAACTTCCATCCTTCTTAAGCTGGCAATTTACGCGGGTATCTTTATGTAAAACGCTCATTACACTCGAAAACTTACTGGATACGTTTGTAACAATGCCCACAATGCCTTCGCTACTCATAACCGCCATGTCTTGCTTCACTCCCTGCTCAGAGCCAATGTTTAATGTTAGAAAATTGCGTCGTTTGTTAACTGAGGAGTTAACTACCTTGGCACTCATAAAGGAATATTGCTGCCGGTAAACAGTATCGTTACGTGTGTACTCTTTAAGCGGTAACGCTGAATAGTTTGATTTAAGAAAGTTACGCAGGATAGAGTTTTCAAGTGCTAATTTGTCATTTTCTTTTTTCAGGTAAAAATATTCTTTGGTGTTAGCGGCCGTGCTATAAATACCTGCCACTGCCCTGTTGGAAGAATTTAATACGTGCGAACCCTGAAACCCATTATTTTGTACCATCAACCATACACAAATTATCTGGAGCATCAAAAAAACAAAAATATAATTGTGCTTTATAAAAAACGCGAATAAGTTTTTCATGCAGTCCCGATTTTTTTAGAACAGGTAATCATAGCCCACCCTGTTAACTCATTAAAAAATAATATCAAGGTGCCCGTAATACTCATCTTACTTAAAAACTGGTGCGGATTGTAATACAATATACTACCCTGAAGACCTTTTTATTTGATGAGGAATGGGAATTTGTGAACATTTTTAAGTGCAATACCTGTTCCGCGAGCCACTGCGCGTAACGGGTCTTCACATACATGCACAGGTAGTTTTGTTTTTAAAGAAATTCGTTTGTCAAGGCCTCGCAACAACGAACCGCCTCCTGCCATAAAAATACCTTTGCGGTATATATCCGCTGCTAACTCCGGTGGCGTCATTTCCAGGGCATTTAAGATGGCCTCTTCGATTTTCGAAATGGACTTATCAAGGCAATGGGCAATTTCAACGTAACTGATATACACCTCTTTAGGAATACCACTCATCAAATCCCGGCCCTGCACGGCATAATCAGCAGGTGGGTTTTCAATCTCCGTCATAGCGGCCCCCACTTCTATTTTCACCCGCTCAGCGCTTCGTTCTCCAATTAAAATATTATGTTGGCGACGCATGTATTCTTCAATATTAGCGTTAAAGTCGTCACCCGCAATACGGGTCGATTTATCGCAAACAATGCCTCCCAATGCGATCACCGCGATTTCAGAGGTGCCACCGCCTATATCAATAATCATATTCCCCATCGGCTCTTCTACATCGATACCCATACCTATTGCCGCAGCCATTGGCTCGTGGATCATATAAACCTCCTTTGCCCCTGCATGTTCAGCACTATCTCGTACCGCGCGTTTTTCAACTTCTGTAATTCCACTAGGAATACAAATCACCATTCTTAACGATGGTTTAAAGAAGCGGTTACCGGGATTGATCATTTTGATCATTCCTTTAATCATTTCCTCGGCTGCTTGAAAATCTGCAATCACGCCGTCTTTTAACGGACGGATCGTTTTAATGTTTTCGTGCGTTTTTCCATGCATCATCTGTGCAGAGCGACCGACGGCAATAATTCTGCCATTGGTTCTGTCAACAGCCACAATACTGGGCTCATCAACCACCACCTTGTCGTTACTTATGATAATGGTATTGGCTGTTCCTAAGTCAATTGCGATGTCCTGCGTTAAAAAGTCTAATAATGCCATAAAAGCTAAGGGGTATAAAGACCGTAAAGGTAGAAAAATAGCGGTCTATTGTAAAGTGTTTAATTATTAATTAAGGAAAGATTTTAAGAATTAGTTAACATGTATTTGTGCTCCGGCAAAACAGGTCTAACCGTTTTTCCAGGCAATTTTAACCTGCACTAATACCCTAAAATCTTAAGCATGCTTTTATAACTCTGTTCTTTTGCAAATAATCGGGTTGTAATTTCTCCATCTTCATCCCGGTCTATTAAGACATGCTTTGGAGCCGGAATTAGACAATGTTGCGTGCCTCCATAACCACTCAAAGCCTCCTGGTAAGCCCCTGTATGAAAGAAACCAATGTATTGGGGTTGTTTGTCATTTTTATCAATAATTGGAAGAAAGACCTGGTTTGTATGAGCTTCCGTATTGTAATAGTCCATACTGTCACAGGTTAAGCCACCCAGGTTTACCGGACCGTAGGGCTTGTCCCAGTTGTTTACTGCCAATAAAATAAAACGCTGGTTAATACCCCAGGTGTCAGGCAAAGTCGTAATAAAACTGCTGTCAATAAAGTACCAGTTTTCGCGGTCATTTTGTTGTTTTTGATCCACAACGGAATAAAGGGTAGCACCGCTTTCACCCACCGTATATGAGCCAAATTCGGTGAAAATATTCGGCTCTGGAATTTCATGTTGATCACAAAAAGCTTTTATCTGCTCCACGATCTCTTCAATCATGTATTCATAGTCATAATCGAAACTAAGAGAGGTACGAATAGGCATTCCTCCTCCTATATTTAAGGAATCAAGCCCCGGACACACTTTCTTAAGGTCCTTATAAATTTGAAGACATTTATTTAACTCCGTCCAATAATAAATGGTATCCTTTATTCCCGTGTTGATAAAAAAATGCAGCAACTTCAAATTAAACTTCGGGTTGGGTTTTATCTTTTCTTCATACAGCTTCATAATTTCACTGCTTCGGATCCCCAGTCTGGAGCTGTAAAATAAAAACGAAGGCTCTTCCTCTGTGCTGATTCTGATACCAAGGTCTACCCGTTCGGCTCTGGCATATTTTTTATAGTAATCCACTTCATCGAGATGATCCAGCACGGGAATAACATTAAACCCTTCATTTATCAGATCGCAAATATTCTGTTTATACAACTGGCGTTTATACCCGTTACAAATAATATACGTATCTTTGTTTAATGCCTTTTTTTGGTATTGCTCTTTGATAATTTGTATGTCGAAAGCCGAGGACGTTTCAATATGTACTTCGTTTTTTAAAACCTCATCCAGCACAAAGCTGAAATGAGAGCTTTTGGTACAATAACAATATACATACTTGCCTTTATAATCGGTTTTAGCCATGGCTACATTAAATAACCGCTTGGCTTTTTGTATCTGAGAGCTTATTTTTGGCAAATAACTTATCCGCAAGGGGGTGCCGTATTGTTTGATTATGTCCATCAAACGTATATCATTGAAATACAATTCATTGTCTTTCACTGCAAAACCTTCCTGAGGAAAATTAAAGGTTTGATGGATCAAATTAGTATACAAACTGTTCATGGAGATTGGATGTAAATGAGTTACTTGGATTAATAAGATCAAATGTAAGTGATTTAGATTGATATAGAATGTTAGGAATATGTTAAATTTATGATAAAACCAATAAAAATTGTTGAAGTAAAGAGTGAAATTGGCGCCGGTACAAGAGGCTCCAGTATGGGAGTTGACGCTATTAAAATCGCTGCGCTTGATTTTGGAAGTAACTTTTTTAAACGCTTCAAGTCCGTTGAAGTCACCAACGAAAACAACCTTCTGCTTGAGCCAGTTGTGCACGACTATGCCAAAAGGATAAAAGGCATTTACAATCTAAACGACCGGATCAGTAAAGAGATTCAAAAAACATTAAAAGCGGATGAAATTCCGATTGTGCTTGCTGGAGATCATAGTTCCGCCCTCGGAACCATAAGCGGCATCAGAATGGCTTACCCCAATAAACGACTTGGTGTTATTTGGATTGACGCCCATGCCGACATGCACAGCCCCTACACAACACCCAGCGGAAACATGCACGGCATGCCACTTTGCTGTGTTTTAGGGGAAGATAACCGAGACAGGCAACAAAACAAACCAGACGACGAAACAGTTGAATACTGGGAAAAACTGAAGAATTTAGGCGGTATTACCCCGAAAATAACTTATAATGATTTAGTTTTCATAGCCTTACGTGATTTTGAACCGCCAGAAGATTACCTGATCAAGAAAAACAAAGTAAGGGTTTTTAACTTGCAGGAAATTCGAAAGAAGGCAGTTGAACGTGTGGCAATTGACTCACTTAACTACCTTGACCATTGCGATATTATTTATGTGAGTTTTGATGTGGATAGTATGGATTCCAGAATTTCAAGTGGAACCGGCACCCCCGTACCAAATGGAATAACAGAAAAAGAAGCGGGAAACCTCATCTATTATATCATGAGGAGTAAAAAAATTGTTTGCTTCGAAATGGTGGAAATTAATCCCACTTTGGACAAAGAAAATCTAATGGCCGAAAATGCTTTTGAAATCCTTCAAAAAGCTACTAACCAGCTGAGCAACGATTTTTAATTGAGAATCATTTTTTTGTAACAATACTTGTCATTAGCGAAATGGAGTTGTAATACATAACTCCCTTTTGCCAATGCTGAGACATCTAACGTATTGTCATCCAAAATTTTTATCGGATACTCCTTTCCAAAAAGATCAATAAGCATAACACGTTTAAGTTTCACATTTGCCTTTATCGAGATAAACCCACAGGATGGGTTAGGCGCAATAAAAACATCTTCTACATTAATCGGTTCATAGATTCCGAGGGTGGTACAACTAAGTTTATTAATGTAACCCCACAAATTAGTGTCGAAATTTGACAGTGCAAACGTTGGCGCTTCGGCGGCATTTCCCTGCCTCACGACTACAATTCCCTGGCTCGGTACGATGTAAATTTTCTGGTCGTTTTTTCCCATAGCACAATACATATCCGCCGGAGCATTAGGAATTAGAAAGCCACTAAAAGAAAACTGTAGGCCGGGTGTAAGGTACGATTGTTTGCCATTAAGCCACCACAAATAACCATAAGCAGGGTTCATTGTTTGCGAAGTTGCCACCATCGCATTCAAATAAACCGAATCTTTAAGTAATGTATCGCTGCTCCATATTCCTTTGTTCATTGCCACTAACCCAAACCGGGCCATATCGCGCGCTTTACTATAATAAATCTGATCAATCCAAACTCCGCCCATGCCTATTTTGTTTTTTACCCAACTGTTTGTTACCAGATTGTACCCTAATCCAGCCGCATTACTCACCACATCCTGTACCTTTCTGTAAGGCCCAGTGTGATAAGCCCAACGAAGGTCCACATCAGTTTGATAAAGCAGGCAAGCTTTAGCAGTATCCAAATCATCGCAAGGAGGGGGTGGACTATCATCCAGGCCACTGGTCATTTCCAAAAGGTGTTTCACCCTAATTTGGTTTTCTTTTACCAGAGGGGCGCTCGTCCAACCAGTACCAATGTACTGCGATACCGGATTATTAATGTCAATAAATCCCTTTTCCTGAGCTATTCCCGTAATAAAGGAGGCCAGACTTTTGCTTGCTGAAGCCCAATAAAAAACAGAATCAACGGTAAAATTTCCAAAATATTTTTCCAAAACTATCTTCCCGTCTTTTAAAATGATAAACGACTTGGTATTTTTTACCTGGAGGTAATTGTAAAGGGAATCAATCCTTTGCTGACACCAGTTAAGGCGTTGAGGGGCCATTGTGTCCCAGGTGGATCCAGATAGTGGCGGAAAATATAGTGACTGCGATTTAAATAATAACAGGTTTAAAAACAGAAACAGACAACAAATAATTTTCCTCATATCCCTTATGACTTATTAAATTTACAAAAGTTTAATTCCCGGACTCAAACAAATTTTGCGGATTAATTTAATTGTCCTTTACTTTAAATATAAAATTCAAAATTATGTCTTCGATTTTAACTGAACAAAATAAAAATGTATTAATCATTAGCTTCAATCGCCCTGATAAATTTAACAGTTTTAACCGGGAAATGGCTTTACTGTTGCTGGATGTTATGGACAAAGCGGAACAAGATCCCACGGTGAGAGCTATTGTATTAACTGGTATTGGCAAAGCGTTTTGTGCAGGGCAGGATTTGGCGGAAGCGATCGATCCTAACGGGCCTGGTATCGAAAAAATTGTCGCCGAACACTACAACCCAATTATTCTCAAAATAAGAAAAATAGAAAAACCAATTATAGCCGCGGTCAATGGCGTTGCAGCGGGTGCCGGTGCAAATATTGCCTTGGCCTGCGACATTGTTTTTGCCGCCAAATCATCCAGCTTCATCCAAGCCTTTAGTAAAATTGGCCTGATCCCAGACAGTGGTGGAACCTTCACACTGCCACGGTTGATTGGCTTAAACATGGCGAGTGCGTTAATGATTACCGGGGATAAAGTCACTGCCCAAGAAGCCCAACAATACGGCATGGTATATAAAGTTTTTGATGACAATACCCTGTTGCAAGAAGTTCTGATTAACGCCACGCATGTAGCCGCCATGCCTACCAAAGCCATTGGACTTACCAAGCGCCTGTTGAATGCCAGCGCTACCAATAACCTAAAACAGCAACTTGACCTTGAAAAAGACCTTCAGATTGCCGCTGCAAATAGCTACGATTATAAAGAAGGTGTGAATGCTTTTCTCGAAAAACGTAAACCGGAATTTAAAGGGGAATGAATGTCCCGGAGGCCCGGTAAAGTGACTTTTTAATTCAAAACCGCGTTATTGAGACATTACTTAAACCAACTGCTGTACATCAAATAATTGTTGGCAATACGATCTATTTCGCCACTTATTAGTTCCTGTGAAATATCTTTTACTTTTTTAGCAGGTACGCCGGCGAAGATACACCCGGAAGGAACCACCGTACCTTCAGTAACCACCGCGCCAGCCGCGATGATGGTATTACTACCTATCTCACAATTATCCATTACAATAGCGCCCATACCAATCAATACGTTATCGTGTACCTTACACCCATGTACAATAGCATTATGGCCGATGGAAACGTTGTTGCCCAGTTCCACTTTGGTTTTCTCATAGGTACAATGCAAAACGGCACCATCCTGAATGTTAACTTTATTGCCGATACGGATACTATTTACGTCGCCCCGAATCACTGCGTTAAACCACACACTGCAATCTGTTCCTATTACAACATCACCCACTATGGTAGCATTTGGTGCCACAAAACAATTCTCACCCAACTGCGGTGATACTCCTTTTACTGGTAAAATAATCGCCATGTTTTTATAACCCCGGCAGGATTCCACCCGCCGCTTTTTTCATTTCTTCTTCATTCACCCTGTCAGCTCTTTCAATCGCCTTATTAAAAGCATCCATCAGTTGCTTTTCCAGTTCTTGTTTGTCGCCATGCTGTAAGGCACTGGCAATTTCTATGGTTTTAACATGGCGGCTTCCAGTAATTTCGATCTTAATATCACCTCCTGCGGCATCCACGTTAATAATGGTCGCATCCATTTTACTTTTTACTTCGTCGGCCTTTTGTTTCATTTCCTGAAGTTTGCCCATCATATCCCCTAGTTTTCCAAACATATCTTAATTTTTTAAATTAATAGCCCCTTCTGTTATATCAAAAAAAACTCCGCTTGTAGTATCTGTTTTAAAATTAAATGTAGCAGTAAGCTTATTCACGACACCACCCGAAGAAGTATCAATAGCACTTATATTCATAGTACCCACGGTGGCCCTGTAATAAGTATTGTCCTTGATATACATCAAATATGGCTTACCGTACTTTACAAGACTGTGTGTTCCCACAGCAGGTAAATTCGTGCAACTAAAGTAAATCTGTTCACCGATTCCGGCAAGGTTAAAATAGGAACCTCTGATACCACCGCTTTGAGAACCTGAGTAACAGCTATTACACTTTCTTTCGGCCCCATTTACTTTCACTGAAATAAGGTAACTTGGCGTTGGAGATGGCGTTGGTTCCGGATCATCCTTCTTTTTATTGCAAGCACTAACAAATACTGTTGCTAGGAACAGGAGAACAATTTTATTTTTCATGATTTTAAATTTTTTGGGATTAAACATACCGGTATAGGTTCCATTTTGTGTTTATTAGCTTTATTGCGCGTAGTATAAATTTCCATCACATGTTTCTGTCTTGCATCCAGACCATAGGTCTCCTTTTTTTCAATATAAGCCATGGCCCATTCCAGTTCAGGATAAGTTGCCCCCAGCTGGTCTTCATCTGTACGACCATCTGCAAACAAACCATCGGTTGGTCGTGCATTTAAAATACTCTTTACAACTCCAATCTCTTTCCCAAGAGTGTACACCTCTGTTTTAAAGAGATCAGCTATGGGACTTATGTCCACACCGCCATCGCCATATTTAGTATAAAAGCCCACACCAAAATCCTCTACTTTGTTTCCGGTACCCGCCACTAAAAGTTTATAGCGGCTTGCGTAAGCGTACAAAGTAGTCATTCTCAAGCGCGCCCTGGTATTGGCCATCGTCATAAAATCTTGTAAATCCGGATCAAAAACGGATTCAATAGTTTCCAGAACAGGAGTAAGGTCAACCGAGGCAGATTCTACGTTTTTAAATGTATTTTTAAGCCAGGTGATGTGCTCCGAACTGCGGTCAAATTCGTTTTTGAACTGGCGAATTGGCAGGTTTAAAACAACGACGCGCCGACCGGTAAGCGCGCAAAGTGTTGACGTAACAGCGCTATCGACCCCTCCCGAAATGCCGACCACAAAACCAGAGGTACGTGACTCTTCGGAATAATTGTTAAGCCAATTTACAATATGCTCTTTTATTTCCCGTGCCTTCATAACAATCAACTAAAATATGTTTGTAAAGTTACGCTTTTGAATAAATAGTTTGTCCAAAGATATTTTAATTTTACGCAGTGGATTTACGAGCCGTTCAATACCAAAGAAACTCAGAAATACTGAAAAAATACCTGCCGGAACAAAGTGTGACTTTAATTGCCGAATGGATCATTGCGTTTGATTTTAAACTGAAAATAAAAAAAGAACGCAGTACACGGCTTGGAGATTACACCATGCCTCGCAACGGCCTTAATCACATTATTACGATCAACCACAACCTTAATAAGTTTTCGTTCCTGATCACGCTTGTTCATGAAGTGGCACACTTGGTTACCTACAATCAATATAAAAACTCAGTAAGCCCCCATGGCAAAGAATGGAAAAAAAACTTTCAGGAGTTGATCCAACCGTTTCTGACGACCGACATTTTTCCTGTTGAAATCTTTTCTGCATTAAGGAGATACATGCAAAACCCTGCGGCATCCAGTTGTTCGGACGTGCATTTGCTTAGAACCCTTAAATTACACGATGATAGGACTGATACCGTTTTTCTGGAATACCTTCCGCCCAACTGCCTTTTTTTATACAATAGCTCCAGAATTTTTCAAAAGGGTGAACGGATAAGAAAACGTTACAAATGCCGGGAAATAAGCAGCGGACAGGTTTATCTGTTTAACCCGCTGACAGAGGTAGAAGTTTTTGAAAATATCAGCGATCGATCAACTTAGTCGATAACACGATGTTCGATTTGTTTATCTGTTTCCCTGCAATAATATCCAAGAGTATAATTGACGAATTCCTTCCAATTTCCTGCACCGGTTGTGAAACTGAAATGACAGGTTGATCGATAATATTGAAGAGTTCTATATCGTCAAAACATGCAATCTTAATTTTCGTTCCAAGTTCTTTAAACTCTATTTTCTTAAGGGCTTTCAAAAGCGCAACCGCAATGTGGTTGTTAAGCACAAAAATTGCATCAGGTTGAGTTTTCGATTGAACCAACTCGCGAAGTGATTGCTCAACATCATCATTGATATGATCAAAATTGATGGATTTAATATATTCCTGTTCCTCCGGTAGTTTATTTTTCCGAACAGCATCCCTATAACCGTTTAACCGATCTTCAACAGTACTCAGGTAGGAAGGGGTTATGCAAAAACAAGCGATTTTTTTACACCCCGAATGGATCAGGTGGTTTACAATTTCCATAGAACCACCATAATTATCAATTACCACATAATTTGTATTAAACAGTGGTAAAACACGATCAATAAAAACAATTGGGGTTTTCGAAAACCTGGGCTGCTCATAAAACGACGAGTTCTTAAATGTAGATGCAACAATCAAACCATCAACCCCCTGTTGGTTCAGCATCATCTCAACCAGTGTTTTTTCCTTTTCTTCATTCTCCTCAGTGCTACAAACCATAAGATTATAACCACTCTCGAAAAGTACGTTTTCAATGCTTTTGGCGATGGTGGAGTAAAAAGGATTTGCAATGTCGGTAACGATAAGCCCAATAAAATAACTTTTACCGGTTCGCAAGGCTTTCGCAAATTTGTTGGGTGTATAATTTAGTTGCGTTACCGCATCCAATACCGCTGCCTGGGTTTTTTTACTTATACCATACTGGTTTCCCTTGCCATTCAGCACCATAGAAATCAGAGTTTTTGAATAACCCAGTTGTTTTGATAAATCTTCAAGTTGTAATCGTTTCATTCGTCTTGTGGGATCGACTTTAATATTAGTACACCAAATTTAAATAAAGGTATTGCTTTTACCTACTGCTTAAAAGGATTTAGACGTGGACAGCGAACTTATGGCTGATCTCATATTTTTTATCGTCAAACGTGTAAATAACAGGTACAATTTAATTTCAAAAAAACGAAATCTCAAATCTATTTACTAATTTTCATACCTAAAACAGTCTGTTATGAAAGTCTCCAAACTTGCCCAAAATATTATTGGTTCAGAAATTATTAAACTTGCCGCCGAAGTGAACGAGAAAATTAAGAATGGTGAAAAGATTTTTAACTTGACGATTGGAGACTTTGATCCTAAAGAATTTCCAATTCCCGGTGATCTAAAACAATACATTGTTGACGAGTATTTTAAAGATCAAACCAATTACCCTGCGGCTGATGGGATGGCCGAACTAAGGAAAAGTGTGAGTGACTTATTGAAATTACGGGGAGGCATTGCGTACACACCAGATGAGATTCTGATCGCAGGCGGCGCCAGACCCGTTATATATAGTATTTTCAGGACGTTAGTGGATGCGAACGATACGGTTCTGTTTGCGACACCATCCTGGAACAACAACCACTATACGTATTTAAACGGTGCAAAGGCGGTCGTTATTGAAGCTTTACCAGAGAAAAATTTCATGCCTTCGGCAGCGGATTTTAAGCCCTTTGTCTCAAGCGCTTCACTGATTGCGTTGTGTTCACCTCAAAACCCGACAGGCACTGTTTTTACGAAAGAAGGCCTTACAGAAATATGCGACCTAATCCTCGAAGAAAATAAAAGGAGAGGGCCCTCACAAAAACCATTGTATTTAATGTATGACCAGATATACTGGGCCTTAACTTATGGTAATATCAAACATTATGATCCGGTTTCACTTAGACCTGAAATGAAGGATTTTACGATTTATGTAGATGGCATTTCCAAATCACTTGCCGCCACAGGCATTCGCGTAGGCTGGGCTATGGGACCCAAATTTATTATCGATAAAATGAAAGCCATCCTCACCCATGTGGGCGCTTGGGCGCCAAAGGCCGAACAAATGGCTACCGCTAGATTCCTTGGTGAATTGAATAAATACGATACTTTCTTAAAAATTCAGAAGGATAAAATAAATAAACGGCTACAGGGTTTTTATAGTGGGCTTAATGCCCTAAAACAGGAAGGATTTAAAGTGGATGTTATTGCCCCACAGGCCGCTATTTATTTGACCGTAAAATTTGATTTGCAAGATCAAATTACCAACAATGGCACGCAATTAAAAACTACCAGAGACATTACCAAATACCTGTTAGATGAGGCTAAACTGGCAATTGTCCCTTTCTATGCTTTCGGAGCTTCTGAAAATTCTCATTGGTACAGGATTTCAGTGGGCACTTGTAAATTGACAGATATCGATGAGATTATCTCAAATTTACGAAAAGCCTTAACTAAACTATCTGTAGGATCTGCCGTCGCACATTAAACGACTAGTGGTCAATAATGATCTTGGCTGTTACGTTCAGTTGCTCAGAAATAATTCTTGTTAGATAAATTCCCGACGACAGATTGCGCGTGTCTATTGAGATAGTATGATCGTCGGCCATTTGAATTTCTTTTAATACATAAATTATTCTACCATCCGCGCCAAACAGCGACACGTCTATTTTATTTCCGTCTATGAATGGCGATGTAAAATTAATTTTGTGATTTGCCGGGTTTGGATAAATAGCTACCTCTTTAATGTCAACAGTTTGAGAGGAAATTCCGGTAGAACAGTATCTAAAGACAGTTTGCTCTGATTGTTGCCATGGGAACGAAACAGAAACCGGATTATTGGCACTGACATTTTCAAAATTTAAAACCGCAGCCGCATAACGATGCAATACCGGCTGATCCTGGTATAACGGGGAATTGCGTGAAACGGTTATGGGTAGAACAATTGCCGGCCAACCAGCTGTTATAGCAGTTTGCGCTTTTATACACTTTGGAGATATCGTATGAAAATAAGCCCTGCTGTTTACCGATATGTTGGAAATTGCGTAAGGATAACTTCCAGGTTTGGAAATATTTATTTCTAAAGTGTGAATGGATTGTGAGGTAACATCCATAATGCGAGCCTTGATATTTGGTAACTCATTCCATTTAAACGAATTTGCTGTAAACAAAGTATCCGACTCCGCCCAGGTATAAACAATGTATTTTCCATCGGGCGTCCGACTAACCTGAATCCTCGCACCGGAACTCACTTTTTCAACAACCTGGTTGTTTGAATGACGCCAAGGATTTGTAGCGTAACCATTCTCGGCTGGAAGTTCCCCTGGTTTTTCGGAAGACATGGAGTCGATCAGTGTTACCGTCCATGGATTTATGCCATCCCCTTTAAAATCATAAATATAAGGTCTATAACTCTGCGTATGTGGGTAAGAATATGTTTCCCCATCCATTTGGTTTAAAAACTGAAGCGTAAATCCCAATGAATCCGGATGCGAACTAGAAGTGCTCCTAAGCGTGGAAACAATGTGCAGTTTATTGTTGTTGTCAACTGTGGCTGAAATTCCTTCTAACGCGTTAAAAAAAGGGATGGTTAAATTAGTATTGGTTGTGGTACAAATTATGTGCTGCAATACATTATTCATGGATGGCAGGTTAAAATCAATCCCGGAAATCTGACTCCAGGTCACCCCTGAATTTGTTGTCTTGTAAATGATTGGCTGATAACCAGCATTAGCTCCAGTTGCACCTGTCAAGCAGCCAATATGAAAAACATAACCCACCGACCCTGATTCATTCCAGGCCATATAAGGAGTGTGTAGTACATTATTTACACCATTTGTAACCGTTACATTGGGAACAATGGAGTCAGCACTCCACAGCATAATTCCTGAACTAAAAGTGCCCATCAATACCCGCGCACCTCTATATCCAAAGTCCTGAGGAGTCGAGGCATTCACTTCTTTTACAATAACTCCAAGGGCCCTTACCCGCCCATCGTCCGTTGACACAAATTCAAAAGAGGCCAGATCCGTTTTTTGGAACTCGGTAAAAGGTGCGGAATGAGAGATGAATTTTTGTGCGCCGGGTTCAGAACTCGCAACATTATTGAAATTCTCACGACATAATTTTTTAGTGGCAAAAAAATTTCCTGATTTTATACCTCCATCTCTCAAAGTAAAACCAGTGGTAACAAGGTGAGCCGAAGTATAGTTATACGTATTTAAAGGCGGATTATAAATCCCCCCCTGAGGGTTCCTTGCCCAACTGGTATCATTGTTCCAAACGCAAATACTGTCCCAAGAGAGGCCGGCGTTGATCGAAAGCATCGCCACAACCGCACCAGATAATGAAGCCGCGGGGCCGATAGGCGATACTGAATACGTATTAGATTTCGTATGCATAAAAGTGACCATTCCTAATTCATCGCTATATTGCAGAGGTTTCGTATGACTGTATTTTAATCCATAAACGTCCATAGAGCCGGTAAACGCTTTCCAGCTAGTAATTAACGATGAAGGTCTTGTCGCCGTGGTTAAAAAAGGCTCGCTTCCCTCACCTTCACCGCGATCAAAAGAAATTGCTGCGTATTTATTTGACGCGGGTTCATGCATATGTAACAAGTTGTTAAATCGCCATTGAGTATTTTCGATGTCGGCAACCCGAACATTTAACAATTTGTTCTGAGCCTGTGCTATGGCAAAAAAATGAAGAAAACCCGTTAGTAATAAATAGTACCTCATAGTTTATCTGGTCATACCAAAGTTATAGATTGTTTTTATTTATGGGCTATATTCTATACATGTGTTGTTAATGCATCTGGAAATGGTCGTAAAAGCATTTCAACTGGCATGCCGGAATTTAGATTGTCCACCAATTGATTTTTAAAATCAAAAAAAGCCGTCACTTTTTAGGTAACGGCTTGAACGGATTAAGCAAGATAATTACTATTCCACTATTAATTTTTTAGTGCTGCTGGCATTGGCAATTTTTACATTAACCATATAAACCCCTTTCGACAATCCGACCAAATCGATAGGAACATTGTTCTGCCCCAAAGCCGCGTTAGTTAAGGACGTTTTCACTACCTGACCCATCAAATTGGAAACTGTTACCTCAACTTTAGAATTATCTTTTAGGTCGATTGCAAGCTGTGCAGATTCTTTTGCCGGGTTCGGATACACATAACTAGCATTTGCGCTGTTAAAGGCATTCTCGCTAAACCCTCCCCCTAATGGCGCCGTCGGTAGTATAATGTCGTTTTGCGAAACACCACCAAAATTAAGAAGCGCAGATGTGTACCTGTGTATGATCGTAGTATTAGCGACCAAAGGTGTTCCATATGGCCGAGATGAAGTTAGTGGCAATACCAGTGCTGGCCCTGAAGGGCTTGTGGCAATTGTTTGAGCCATGGCGCATTTTGGTGAGGCGTAGTGCAGGTAAGCGCGGCTGGACACGTTATTGTTGCTCACTATATAAGGATAAGATCCTGGTTTGGTAACGTTAATTTCCAAACTATGTATACTTTGGGCAGTCACATCCATTAAACGTGCCTTAATATTTGGAAGCTCATTCCATTTCATGCCGAGGCCGCCGGCTCCGGTAGTTGTAACTGTTGTATCAGATTCCGTCCAAGTGTACACAATGTATTTCCCATCAGGTGTTCGACTGCACTGAACGCGGGCTTCTACAGATATTTTGCTACCATCATCCAACACCCATGGATTGGTATTGAATCCATTAGGATCTGTTGCTGCGTTTGTTCCAGGGCTTTCAGAAGACAGTGAATCAATAAGCGTAACTTTCCAAGCAGAATTCGGCAATCCGTCGCCGGTAAAATCATACACGTAAGGTCTAAACCCAGGCGAATGGCGGTAAGAATAGGTTTCTCCATCCGCATGTGTAAATGCGAACGTGAACCCCAAAGAATCCGGATCTGAACTGAATGTCCCCCTCAATATTGCCGCAATATGTAACTTATTGTCCTTATCAACAGTGAGGCCCAACCCTTCGGTATAATCAAAAAAAGGAATCGTCACATTGCTATTTGATCGGGGCGACAACACCATATTTGTAACGGTACTCATTGCGGGTAAATTGAAATCAATACCCGAAACTGGTGCCCAGGAAGTGCCACCGTTATTGGTTCTGTGAATAATTGGCTGAAAGCCTCTGTTGTTTAACGTAGAAGTAGATGAAACTCCAATGTGAACCACATAGCCCACCATGCCATCTTCACTCCACACCATGCGGGGTCGGCTGATAAGGTATTTACTTCCAGCTCCTGTTGATGCAACGTCTGGAATAATTGAATCATGCGTCCAGATCATATTTCCTGAAACAAAGTTTCCCTTAACTACACGTGCTCCGCGGTATCCGAAAATGGCCGCGGTATTTCCGTTTGGATCATTGTTTACATATCCAAGGGTAACCACTTTCCCATCATCCATGGCCTGAAAATCATAAATTGTAAAATCCGCTTTGCCCAGAGTAGCGGATAGCGTTGGAAAAAAACTGCCAGTGGCCGGAGCTACATTCGTATAGTTACTTTGACCCATCGATTTGGAATAAAACGCATTACCAACCCATCCGGTAGGTTGAGCGTTGATCGCGGCAACACCAACCAGCTTAGCATTATTGATATCAAGATTTCCAGATGGTAAAACAACGGCGCCTTGAGGGTAACGGGCAAAATTGGTGTTATCGTTCCACAGACAGGTACTATCCCAGTTTGCCCCCCAGTTTTGAGTTACCATGCCAACGATTACGCCTGACTCGGCGGCTGGTAACGGCGCCGGAGAGGCGATGTATGTTGGAGATTTCCTGTGGATAAACGTCACGGCATTTAATTCTTCGTTATATTGAAGTGGTCTCGTGTTAGCTACTGACACGCCGTACGCGTTCATTGACGAACTAATGGTCATCCAGTTGGATACAAAACTGGTTGTTTTAGAGGCGGTAGGCACGTCTTCCGACTCCATGTTTTGAGGAGTGGAAACGTTTGATGCTGGTGCATTGGATTCAGTCCTTCGGGTTTCGGCTGCCAGGCGTCCCTCTATTTTTTTTGCTGTATTCTCCGCACCTAATAAAGGTTTTAGATTGCCATTTTGAGAAAAAGCAGTCAACGACATCCAAACGGTGGAAAAAAGAAGTAATTGTTTGTTCATGATAAATTAATTTAAGGTTAATCTAATTTACCTTATCTAAATAAAAAAAGCCGCCTGATTTTTTCAGGCGGCTTCAATTCATTTATATGTGGTTGTATTATTCCACAATGAGTTTCTTAGTGCTTGTTGTGTTTGCAATTTTTACATTCACCATGTACACTCCTTTAGATAAACCATTCAGATCAAAATTAATCGTGTTTTGGCCAACGCTTGCTTCAGCGGAAGTTGATTTCACAACCTGACCAATCATGTTGGAAACATTGATCTCCACTTTGGAGTTGTCTTTAAGGTCAATTGCTAAATTAGCCGAACCCTTAGCAGGATTTGGATATACGAAACTGCTATTAGCACTGATCAAAGCATTTTCAGCGATCCCAACAGCAATATCAATCTTCGGAAGAACAACATCATTTTGGGAAAGATTACCAAAGTTCAAGAGCGCTGACATATACCTATGTATCGCTGGTGAAGTCTGTGACAAAGGTGTTCCAACCGGTCTTGAAGTTGTTAATGGCAGAACGATTGCAGGTCCGGAAGGACTAACAGCAATAGTCTGAGCCAAAGCACATTTAGGCGACGCATAATGTAAATAAGCTCTACTAGACACGTTTGTGTTGTTAAGTATAAACGGATTGTTTGCCGGTTTTGTCACGTTGATCTCAAGTGGATTAAGTGTTTGAGCGGTTACATCCATTAAACGGGCTTTGATGTTTGGTAACTCGTTCCATTTAAACGAACTGGTAGTAAACAAAGTATCAGATTCTGCCCACGTGTAAACGATGTATTTTCCATCCGGTGTGCGGCTACACTGGATACGTGATTCAACCGCAACTTTGTCACCACCTTCAACAAGCCATGGGTTCGTAGTAAACCCGTTTGGATCAGTTGTTGCATTGGTTCCGGGGCTTTCAGATGAGAGGGAATCAATTAATGTAACTTTCCAAGCGGAGTTTGGTAATCCATCACCTGTAAAATCATACAAATAAGGCCTTAAACCTGGTGTATGGCGATAAGCGTAACTCTCTCCATCTCCATTTGTAAATGAAAATGTGTATCCCAATGAATCAGGGTCAGAACTAAAAGTTCCTCTCAAAGTACAAGCAATATGTAGTTTATTGTCCTTGTCTACTGTAAGTCCTAAACCTTCTGTGTAGTCAAAGAAAGGTATGGTTACATTTGTGTTTGTATTCGGTGACAATACCATATTGGTTACGGTAGACATAGCTGGTAAATTAAAATCGATACCATTTACAGGAGCCCATGAAATACCACCGTTGTTGGTTCTATGAATAATTGGTTGATACCCCCTGTTGTTCAAAGTAGCAGTTGATGAAACACCAATGTGGATCACATAACCCACCTGGCCATCTTCGCTCCAAACCATGCGTGGCCTGCTGATCAAATCCCTGTCCCCTCCACTTACAGCTACACTCGGTATAATTGAATCACTTGTCCAGATCATGTTACCCGAAACAAAAGATCCTTTAACAACGCGTGCCCCCCTATAACCGAAAACGGCAGAAGTAGTTCCATTCGCGTCATTGTTCACATATCCAAGCGTTACCACTTTTCCATCATCCGTTGCCTGGAAATCATAGATTGTAAAATCTGCTTTTCCAAGTGTTGGCGACAAAGTGGTATAAAAAGTATTGGTGGCAGGTGCTACGTTATTATAGTTAGCCTGACCCAGTTGTTTGCTAAAAAACGCATTTCCAATCCAACCGTTAGATTGAGAAGTAACAGCACCTACGCCTACCAGGTGAGCGTTATACATGTTTGTGCTTCCAGGCGCTGCAAGGATAGCACCCTGCGGGTAACGTGCCCAATTATTGTTGTCATTCCATAAACAGGTACTGTCCCAGGTAGTTCCCCAATCCTGCGACACCATCGCTACCAGAACCCCTGACTCAGCAGTTTGCGCTGGTGCAGGCGAAGCAACATAATTAGGACCTTTTCGGTGAACAAAAGTTACCGCATTCAAATCCTCATTGTATTGAAGTGGTCTTGTACCCGCTACCACCACCCCGTAAGGATTGATAGACGAACAGATGGCATTCCAACTTGATACAAAACTAGCTGTTTTACTGGCAGATGGCGTTTCATCGTCTGTCAGTTCGTTTACGTTAACCTGGCTGGAAGCCGCATTAGACGAAGTATTAGACTCAAGATGTCTTGTTTCGGCCATAAGGCGTTCAGCGATTTTTTTGGCCGTGTTCTCCACACCTGTACCTGTTACCGGTTTAGAACGGCCACTTTGTGGAAAGGCAGATATTGCTGCTAATAGTGCCGAACCAAGAAGTAATTGTTTTTTCATGTTAATTTATAGATTGGGATGCATTAATAATTAATTACTAATTTACATTAATTATTCCTTTAAAAAAAATATAATCTACCTAATAGATAACAAAAAAGCCGCCTTTAAAGGGCGGCTTTTGTAATGATATTGAATGATTAGTCAATTATCAGTTTTTTAGTGCTGCTTACTTGGTCAATTTTAACCGTTACCATGTAAATACCTTTTGCAAGACCATTCACATTGATGTCTAAATTATTTTCACCAGCTACCGCTTCCGCGACGCTAGTTCTTACAACCTGACCCACCATGTTCGAAACAACTACATTTACAGCAGAATTGTTTTTAAGATTAACAAACAACATAGCAGTATTTGAAGAAGTAGGGTTAGGATAAACAAAGCTGTTATTAGCACTTTTAAGATTATTTTCTGAAATTGCTGTAAGTGTTTCTGTCGCACAGGCAGCTTTAACAGGTAAAACCATGTCTCCGTCAGCAACACCGCCAAAATTTAACGCGGCAGAGGCGTAACGATGGGTAATAGGTATCATAGGATCAAATGTTGTGTTCCTCGACACAGTAATTGGCAACACTAGGCACGGACCATTCGGACCAACAGGCGTAGATTGTGCAACTGCACATTTACGCGAAGTGTGATGAAAGTAGGCACGACTGGCAACGTTCGCGTTAGTGCCAGAAATCGGCTTAGTAATGTTTATTTCTACCGGGTGAACACTTTGTGTTGTCACGTTCATCATCCGTGCTTTCACATTTGGCAATTGATTCCATTTTACACCACCGGTAGTAACAAGCGTATCCGATTCAGCAAATGTGTAAACAATGTAATTTCCATCAGCTGTCCGGCTGGTTTGAATGCGGGCATCAGAAATTGGTTTCAATCCCCCATCAGGGTTAGCCTGCCAAGGATAATCGGCAAATCCATTCGGACGAGCAGGATCTCCACTTGGAGCTTCAGAAGATAAGGAATCAATGGTCACAACAGTCCAGGTTGAGCTAGGGCTGCCATCACCAATGAAATCATATAAATAAGGTCTTATACCCGGAACGTGCGCATAACCATAAGTCTCGCTGTCAGCGTTATCGAAAAGATAGGTAAATCCTAATGAATCGGGATGAATACTTGTAGAACCTTTTACCAAAGCAACAATATGAAGTTTGTCATTTTTATCAACTACCGCGCTTATGCCTTCGTTGTCATCAAAAAACGGAACCGTCACATTAGTATTAACACGGGTAGATAAGATGTGATCCAGTACGGGACTCATATTTGGGTTATTAAAATCGATTCCGTTTACCGGAGCCCATGAAACTCCAGAGTTAACAGTTTTAAAAATGATTGGTTGGAATCCACGGTTGTTATTAGTTGCAGTGGCTGCCACTCCAATATGGAAAATATAACCAACAGTACCTGATTCATTCCATGCCATGTGCGGCGTGCTTAACACTTCCTTTGAGCCAGCTGTAACAACTGTTTGCGGAATGATAGAATCCGGAGTCCAAACAAATGTACCAGAATTAAACGTTCCGGTCATTAATCGAGCGCCTCTGTATCCGAAGTTAACACCCGTAGCACTCACATCATTGCAAATAAACCCAAGGGATCTAACTTTACCGTCATCTGTGGTTGAAAAATCATACCTGGTAAAATCCACTTTATTAATGCCTGTATTAACATGAAGTAATACTTGTTGCGCATTAGCGGTGGTGCTTGCGGCAGAGTTGTAATTGCCAGCGCCTAATTGTTTACTGGCATAAAAATTTCCCGCCCATCCTGCTGAAGGAGGAGTCACGGGTCCTGTACCAACAATATAAGCCTGATCAATACAGGTACCACCATTTGGATTATAAATTGCTCCTTGTGGGTAACGACCCCATTGGGCATCGTTACTGTAAAAACATGTACTATCCCAAGTAGCTCCCCAGTTTTGGGAAATCATGGCTACCATAGCACCAGTTGCCGCACCATTAGTTGCAGGTGTAGGAGATACCTGGTAATATTGTGATTTACGATGTACAAAACTCACCGCATTTAAATCTTCATTATAGTTTAGAACAGCAGAACCGGAAATTATATTCCCATAAATATTCATGGAACCGGTAAAGGCGTTCCAAGACGTTGTAAAAGAATTTGTATTGCTTGGCTTTAAGTCTTCAGCTGGCACTTCTGTAACGGGCGCAGGTGATTGCTTATTTGCATTTTTATCGGCACTTTCAGCCGCAGCTAAATCCATAGCAAACCTTTTGGAAATCCTGGCTGCTGAATTTTCCACCTGATGATTCTGTGGAATACGGCCATTCTGCGGATAGGCGCTCATCGCTGCTAACAAGGCTGATCCTAGTAATAGATGTTTTTTCATTTTATTTGTTTTTAGTTATTCTCTTTAAAAAATTGAAGCGAGCTAAGATAACGATTATATTACCTTAACACAAAATTAATGTGAAACACCACATTATTTTAACATTGAAAATCGGGAATTGTTGTAGGAGATTTTCAAAGATACGAAAAAAAAAATGAATTATTTTTGTTTGAGTGAAAATTAATCTGTTTTGACAAAAAAAAAGCTGCCAACAAGTTGACAGCTTTTTTTGAAGAATCAGTTGGAATTATTTTCCTTTATTAACTGAACCAGCTAATTCAGAACCAGCTTTAAATTTTACCACTTTTTTAGCAGCAATTTTAATTTCTTTACCAGTTTGAGGGTTACGACCTGTGCGAGCCGCACGTTTTGCAACTGAGAAAGAACCAAAACCTACCAAACCAATACGGTCACCTTTTTTTAAAGCTTTGTGAATAGCTTCAATTGTAGAATCTAAAGCACGGCCAGCGTCAGCTTTTGTTAATTTTGAACCAGATGCGATTGCATCAATTAATTCTGCTTTGTTCATTTTTTTTGTTTTTAGGGTTAAACAATTAGTTATTATAACTACAAATTTATACCATAAACCTTGTTTAGCAAGTGTTTCAGACAAAAAAGCGGCTGTTTTGTTGATAAATTGGCTTTTTGTTAATAAATGTCGCCTGCATTCGGCCCGCACTAAGGGTTTTAACTGTTATACAAGGATTTATTGTGGTTTTATAGGGTACAAGAGGTTCGTCCGGTCGCCGCGCGCCTCATGGCAAGCTTATACAAATGAAGCTTCGTGTTTAATTTCAAAACCTTTTAAAAATTCTGATACAGGCATCCGCTTTTTCCCTTCCAACTGAAGCTCCTTTAACTTTATTAATCCATCCTGACAATAGGCGTTTAAATAGGATTTATTGTCGGTAGCGATCAAACCGTTAGTAAAAGAGTGCACACAAGGTTCAAATTCAGCATAAAAAATTTTCACTAACTGCAATTTCGACTCGCCGTTTTTCACAAATGTATGGGCTGTTGGATAGGGGCTCAAGCCGCGGATTAGATTGTACAATGCAACTCCGGAAAGGTCCCAGTTTATCTTACAGGTTTCTTTAAACAACTTTGGAGCATGGGTAGCTAGCTGATCGTTTTGTTTTACGAAATTTAAAATTTTTCCATGTCGAGCTTCTTCAACAGCCCTCGCCGTTTTTACAATTAGTTGGGCGCCAACATCCATCAATTCATCATGAAGTTCTCCCGCCGTCGTCGTTTCACCTATCTCCACTTTTTCCTGAAATAAAATAGTCCCTGTATCGATTTCATGCTGTAATTTAAAGGTTGTAACCCCACTTTCTTTTTCACCATTGATGATGGCCCAATTAATTGGCGCGGCGCCTCTGTACTTGGGTAATAATGAAGCGTGCAGGTTATACGTTCCGGCTATAGGCATATCCCAAACACTTTCAGGTAACATCCTGAACGCAACCACTATCTGAAGGTCTGCTCTTAATTGTTTCAATTCTTCTATAAAAAGCGGATCCTTTAAATTTGTTGGTTGCAGAATATGCAAACCATGTTGAAGGGCATACCTTTTAACGGCCGACTGATTCAGTAGTTGACCTCTTCCTGCCGGTTTATCGGGCGATGTAACAACTGCTGTCACATTAAAACCATTACGCATTAAGGCATCAAGACTAGCAACCGCAAAATCAGGAGTGCCCATAAAAATTATTCGCATTCGTGTGTATTTAAATTATAAAAGTATATAGTATAAATGATCCATGAAATTTAGTTGTAAAATAAAAAAGCCGACACAATGGTCGGCTTTTTTAATGATAGAAGTTGTTCGTTAATCAATAACTACTTTCTTAGTTGCTTTTTGGTTATTACCTTCTACGGTTAAGAAGTACACACCCTTGGCTTTACCTGCAAGGGAAATGGTAATATTTTCTTTAGTAGTTTTTTCTTCATAAACCACAGCGCCAATTACGTTGATCAGTTTAATTTTATAAACTTCATTGCTAGATGTAGGCAATGTTACATTTAACAAGTCGTGAGCAGGATTAGGATAAATGCTAAGATCAATGATGTTATTGTTGTTCTCAGAAATACCAACAGCTGCGCAGTTATTTACAGTAATTACTTTGCTAACTGGTGTAGATGTTCCTGAAACGTTACTCACAATTAAAGTTACAGTATAGGTGTTAGGAATACTGAAATTCAATAACCTTGCAAATTGTCCGAAGTTAAGGGATTGAACACTTGTTGTAGGAACAATGCTCCAAGATAACGTATGACCAGAAGATGGATTGATCCAAGACGGTGTCGCTGTAGCAACGCCCATCATCGTTCCGGTTTCTGTCGTGTAGGATCCGGCACAACCTTCAGCCACTTCAGCCAATGTAAAGTTAGCAACAGGAGTACAGTCATTTACCGTAATAGTTTGTGTCGCGGTTGCAGTACCTGAAATGTTGCTAGCCAAAACAGTCACCGTATAAGTACCTGGCGTGGCAAACTTAATTGTCGGATTAAAGGCCGTTGGAGAAGATGGATAAGTAACGCCAGCTGAAGGCGATGAAGACCATGAGTAAGAGGCGGCAGGGAAGATGTTGCTTGTGTTAGCAGCAATTACCGGAACATTATTACAAACAGTTGAAATCATCGTAAACGTTGGCACAGGAGGGGTACACGCGAGTACATCAATAATCTGAGAAGAAGCGTTAGAACCTAAGTTACTTGTTACCGTTAATGTAATTGTGTAAGAACCATTTCCGGTAAAACTGATGGACGGCGCTGAAGCTGTAGGACTTGAAATTACTCCCGAAGGCGAAACCGTCCATGAATAAGAAAGAACTCCGCTGCCGGTAGAGGCGTTAGCCGGAGTTACAGTTCCGTTAGGACCACAAATATAAGATGGTAAAGTAAACACAGAAGTCGGTGTAACCGTACCAGAGATTGGTGAACCCGTATATTTAAAAATACCCTCTAATGTAGGGTCCGTATTGTTGCTGAATGAACCTGCCCAACCAGTGGTGCTGTTTACGAAATCGAGTGTAAGGTATTGAATACCGCTTCCACCCCAGTCATTCCAAGTTACGCCATTGTCGCTTGAATAAGAGATAATGGTATTGCCATTCCCGGCACCTGCTGACGCATAGTAACCTGTTCCAGGAATTTCAACAATATCGTTACGACCCACATTAGGACTTACCGGAGTAATTTGGTTCCAGTTTGCCCCGCCGTCAGTAGTATTATACATGACAAAGTTTTGTGAAGCATCAAATGCGTACACTACGCCATTTAGAGGCGTAGCAAAGGCGATTTCAACAATAGTAGTTGTTGCAGGAGCCACTACCGAAACGTTCCAGGAAAGTCCCGCGTCATTCGTACGGTACATTCTACCTTGGTTTGTTCCAAACCATAAATTTGTATTACCTTGTTTTGCGTAAAGATCTACGATTGCAAACTCGTTTGCACCACTTGGGTTAGGAATGTTGGCAGCGGGAATTGGGGTCCAGCTGAGACCACCGTCTACTGTTCTCCACAATTCATACTCTCCGTTAACAGGATCACCATTAGCGATACCAATGGATGGCGTTAAAAACGCAACGAAGTTGGCAAATGAGCTTGCCGTATTGGTGAACATGCCAGGAGGAGTCATGTTAGTCCAGTTAAGACCGCCGTTTGTTGTTCTATAGATGGCACCACCACCCTGATTACTAGGAGAATATGGCGCAGGGCCTCTTCTGAAAGCCGCAACCCATGCTGTATTAGCATCAATGGCTGATAAGTTTGATAACACAAAGGTGCTAGTGTCTCCGATGGAAGGAGTTAGTGTACTTGTAAAAATAACACCAGAATTAAAGCTGGTACCTCCGTTAATAGTGCGTGAAAACCAATTGTAGTTACGATTAGGGGCTGAACCGTCATAACCAGTCACCCACATCACGCTTGGATCAACGGCATCCATGAACTTAATACCTACAGAGGTATTTGTAAACGCCGCGTTTTGGATATTATTCCAACTCGGGCTCACGGTTTGCGCCACAAAAGAGCTAGCTACAAGGGCCCCGAAAATTGAGAGTAGTTGTTTTTTCATTGTATATAGTTTATTTCAAAATAATTATTGTCTAAAAATAGTGAATTTATTTATTGAATTTTAAAAATATTCCGTTTTAACACTATTTAAAAATATACTACATTTGCAAAAATTTTAAATGATCACCACAGATTTAGCAATTGTCGGAGCCGGTCCCGTAGGCTTGTTTGCAGTTTTTGAAGCGGGTTTGTTAAAGATGCGTTGTCATCTGATTGATTATTTGCCCCAGGCAGGTGGTCAGTTGTCTGAAATATATCCAAAAAAACCAATCTACGACATCCCCGGATACCCGTCTGTTTTGGCGCAAGAGCTCGTTGAAAACCTTCTCAAACAAGCTGAACCTTTTAAACCTACGTTTACACTTGGTGAAAGAATTGAAACGCTTGAAAAAAGAGGCGATCGCGATTTCTTTTTAACTACCAATATGGGAACCCAGATCCAGGCTAAGGCCGTAGTTATTGCAGGTGGTCTTGGATGCTTTGAACCGAGAAAACCGGAAGTGGCTGGTCTCGAAAAATTCGAGAACGGAAAAGGGGTTAATTACATGATCATTGATCCCGAGAAATACCGCGGTCAGAAAATGGTTATTGCCGGAGGCGGCGACAGTGCGTTAGACTGGGCAATCTACCTGAGCGAGGTATGTAGTGAACTGGTGTTGGTACATCGCAGCGAAAGTTTCAGAGGAGCTCCCGACAGCGTTGCTAAAGTGATGAAACTGGCAGATGAAGGGAAAATAAAATTGCTTCTCAATACCAATATTCTTTCCGTACTTGGAACCGATAAACTTGAATCGGTTGAACTGATCAATTCGAAAACTCAGGAAAAAAGTTCATTTACAACGGATCACCTGATACCACTTTTTGGACTGAGCCCAAAGTTAGGACCCATTGAAAGCTGGGGATTAAATCTGGATAAAAACGCTATTGAGGTAAATACCGATGACTACAGCACCAATGTGGAAGGGGTTTACGCAATTGGGGACATCAATACTTATAAAAATAAACTGAAACTGATTTTGTGCGGGTTTCACGAAGCCGCTTTGATGAGTCACAGTGCATACAAGTACATTCATCCTGGGGTAAAGTATACCATGAAGTATACCACAGTACAAGGCGTGAATGAGTTTTAGGTTTATTTCTGCGTTTAAATCGCTACATCACCTCTTGACAGAACACATTTAACGTTGTGAATATTTCACAAAATCATTGCTTAATTTCCATCAAGGGTAATAAAACATCTTTGATTGATTTACTATTTATAAAATTAATCTATCCAAATCTTTTTGTCTTACAGCTCTGCAATTTCTGCTTATAGACCAGAACTCAGACAGGTACTCTTGTTCCGTTTGTCCGGGCGTTGGAATTAATGTTAGGTTTTTTACGTCCAACTGATACATGTCCATAAGTGTGCTATAACCACTGCGGCAAATAACCTGTTTACTTTCGCATATAAGTTTGCTCAATGTACGACTATCGGGTGAAACGAAAGTTTCCAGATTGTTACCATAGTCCATTTCGTCAGAACTATTTACCAAAACAAATTTGTATTGCGGGTAGTGTTTCGCTTTTTTTAGCAGTAGTTTTTTCAATACGGTTTTGTATGGTTCAGGGCCCGATAATAAAAAAAGGTAATCGTATTTCTTATCCATCTGATCGTAATTTATCAGTCTGCTTTGTGGGCCGATATATTTTACATGGGGATGAAAATGAACGCCATGGGAGAGTTCTCCACTTAGCGAATTGTTCATTGCTTCATAATCGGGAATCCATACCTCGTCAAACTTCAACACGTAGTGCTTGTTAATCTTCTGAGCCAAAACTGTTGCAAAAGGTGCTTTTAAAAAGAGCTGGTGGGAAATAAAAATACTACGAACTTTTTTGGAGTATAACCCAAACCGGTTGTCGCTTATAATAACATCTACTTGAAAATCCGAGACAATACGCTCAATAAGTTTATTTTCCTTTTGGATGATGCTAAAAATCCTGGGTGCATCTAAACCCAATTTTACGCCAAGTGGAAGAAAAGAAGAATAACGGATGTTATAGGGCGGTACACGTATTTTTTCAAGTGCTGGAAATTCCTGGGCTAAAATTTGTTCAGTGAGAGGGGTAACGCCCAATAAAATTTTATTATCATTTTGCAAAAGGCTTCTGATCACCGGCACACAACGTGTAGCATGACCAAGCCCCCAGTCGAGAGGTGATATAAATATGGTTTTACCCGTGATCAATGATCAACAACAAAAAACAGATCCTGGTTCATCGTTTTAAGTTTTTTTCATAGAGCGCGATCCAATCATCCGGACTTATTTTTGACGCCAGTTCACCGATTAAATCAAAAGGAATCAAATCCGGCTTTTTAAAACGAACACAGCCCTTTCCCATATCCAGCTTGCCCTTTACGCGTTTAGCATATTCATCGGTGAACCACTTTAGTAATTTAGGATCCCCATAAATCCCCATGTGATAAACAGCGATAAAATTTTTCTGGGAGGCAATGTTCATGAAAGGCAAAGGTAAGTTTGGATCACAATGATAACCGCTAGGGTATTTTGAATGAGGAATTACATAGCCAATCATACCATAAGACATAGTCTCAGAAAAGCCTTTAGGTAAACTTTTGAGCAAAGTTTTTCTCAACTGAATCATCGCATTTTTCCGTTCTTCTGGAAGTTCATCCAAGTAAGCGTCTACCGTTGTTGCTTTTGACTGCATGGAATTTATTTTTTTAATTTAAACGAGTCCCATCCTTCTCATACGATCATTGACAAATACGTTGTTTATCTTTTTCAACGTATGACTAATGGACGCATTAGTTTGATCCGTATCACATAAAACCGTTTAGTGATAAAAATTGTCGAACAATAATTCGAATTATAAAAATTATTGATAACGACATGCCGGAAAAAATTAGTCCCTGAGAAAAACGAATTGATGAAACGTCCGACAAATACGTTTCATGTTTTTCACCGCTCTTATCTCAAAATATTAAGCATCTATTTTAGCGTACTTGGCGTTCTTTTCAATAAAATCTCTACGTGGTGGGACCTCATCGCCCATCAACATACTGAACACACGGTCGGCTTCAGCAGCGCTATCGATACTAACCTGACGAAGTGTACGGGTAGATGGATCCAAGGTGGTTTCCCATAACTGAATCGCATTCATTTCACCTAAACCTTTGTAACGCTGTACGTGAACACTGTCAGTTTTTTCCCCGCCGAACTCTTTGATTTTTATATCACGTTCGGCTTCATTCCAGCAATAAGCCTGATCTTTTCCTTTTTTAACTAAATACAAGGGAGGCGAAGCAATGTACACGTGGCCTTTTTCAACCAATTCGCGCATATGACGGAAAAAGAAGGTAAGGATTAAGGTCGTGATGTGTGAACCATCAACATCGGCATCACACATGATGACAATTTTATGGTATCTCAATTTATCCAGATTCAGAGCACGCTCGTCTTCTTTTGTTCCCCGGAATACGCCAAGCGCCGTAAAAATATTTTTAATCTCTTCGTTTTCGTAAATTTTATACTCCAGAGCTTTCTCCACATTCAGGATTTTTCCCCTTAACGGTAAAATAGCCTGAAAATCACGGTTACGACCTTGTTTGGCCGTTCCACCGGCAGAATCCCCTTCCACTAAAAATAATTCGCAGGCTAAAGGATCACCACTAGCACAATCGGCCAACTTACCAGGTAAGCCAGAGCCATTCATCACACTTTTACGTTGCACCATTTCCCTGGCCTTGCGGGCCGCATGACGGGCGGTTGCCGCTAAAATAACCTTATCTACAATCGTACGTGCCTGCTTGGGATGTTCTTCCAGATAGTTTGAAAGGGCCTCGCTGATTGCCTGATCTACTGCGCCAATTGCTTCATTGTTACCAAGCTTACCTTTTGTCTGTCCTTCAAATTGCGGCTCCTGAACTTTAACCGAGATAACAGCGGTCAATCCTTCACGAAAATCGTCTCCACTGATCTCAAATTTCACCTTTTGCAGTAACCCATTTTTTTCCGCATAAGATTTTAAGGTCCGGGTTAACCCTCTCCTGAAACCTGCCAGGTGTGTGCCACCTTCATGCGTGTTAATGTTGTTCACATAGCTTTGGATGTTCTCACTGTATGAGTTATTGTACATCATTGCTACTTCCACCGGAATAGCCCCTTTATCATTTTCCATGTAAATAGGCTCATCAATTATTTTTTCTTTCGCATCATCGAGGTACAAAACGAATTCGCGTAAACCTCCCTGACTATAAAATGTCTCGGAAAGCGGTGAACCGTTCTCATCCTTTTCACGCTCATCTATCAATGTAATGCTAATCCCTTTGTTTAAAAAAGATAACTCGCGCATGCGGTTAGCAAGTGTGGTATAATTGTACTCAAGTACTGTAAAAATGCTTGTATCAGGTGTAAAAGTAACAGTAGTTCCACGGTCATCAGTGTCGCCAACTTCTTTAGCGGGATACAGTGGTTTACCAATATTAAATTCCTGAACAGTTATTTTTCCGTCACGATGAACCTCTGCTTTTAAATGGGTAGATAGCGCGTTTACACAACTTACACCCACCCCGTGTAATCCACCCGAAACTTTGTAAGTATCTTTATCAAATTTTCCGCCAGCGTGCAGCACGGTCATTACAACTTCCAATGCGCTAACGCCTAATTTTGGATGGATGGACGTTGGAATTCCGCGCCCATCATCTTTAACACGGATTGAGTTTCCTTCTAAAATAGAGACGGTTATGTTTTTACAGTGACCGGCTAATGCTTCATCAATGGAATTATCTACAACTTCATATACTAAGTGGTGTAATCCTTTAAACCCAGTATCGCCTATGTACATGGAAGGACGTTTTCTTACTGCTTCTAACCCTTCTAAAACCTGAATATTATCGGCTCCGTAATTCTCTTTTGCTGCTTTAACTTCTGACATAAATTGGTCTATCTGATTTTTTATATTATCCTTTAAATATACTGAAAAATTGGGGATTTTGGCATATAAAAAATGGCAAATGTTACTAACAAAATGTTAAAAGTAGCGTGTGAAAAATTAAGCTATTTTTACAATCATTTTTATACATGGTTTGGCACTTGATCAAATATTGGATTAGTTTTCTGCTGCCCACTTTTTATAAGCGCATACAGGGTAAAAATATTCATCTTTTAAAGGTCAGGGGGCCGGCAATTATTGCCATGAACCATCCCAATGCCTTTACCGACCCCATTTTATTCACCTACGTAGCTTATCCGGTTAGAACTTATTATCTGGCTAGGGGCGACGCCTTTAAGCCTGGCCTAATTTCTTGGATACTCGAAAAGATTGGCATTGTACCCATATTTAGAATTCAGGACGGCGGGAAAGAAGGATTAAAGAAAAATGATGAAGCTTACAGGAGAGTAAATCATTTGTTGGGCAAACATTCAAAAATAATTGTATTTGCCGAAGGACTGTGTGTACAAGAAAGAAGGTTAAGACCCCTCAAAAAAGGAGTGGCCAGAATGGTTTTTGGGGCTTATACAGCCCTTAATGATGATCGACTGATGGTTTACCCCGTAGGAGTGAATTATAGCCAGCCTGATAAATTTAGAAGCGATCTTTTTTACAATGTCGGTGAACCCATTCCGGTGAAAGATTTTATTCCACTTTACCAGGAAAATCCGGCAAAAGCCAACAACGCATTTCTACAGGTTCTTGAATCCAAAATGAAAGGACTTGTCACCCACATTAACGATCGAAATTATGACGAGACGGTATACATGGCTGAAACCCTCTATAAAAGGGAGCTTCTGAACACACGGGGATTAAATCCTAAAGATTTGTCGGATGATTTTGTAGCCCTCACCGAAATTACAGAGAAAGTAAATCGTGGAGTAATTGAAAGAACCGCTTTGGTGGATGAGTTTACAGTAAAGGCAACCGCGTATTTTAACGAACTCAAACGTCTCAAAATCCGGGATTGGCTAATTGATCCAAACCAAAACAGGCAGGTAAATTATTTGGCGCTAGTGGGTCGAGGTATTATTCTGCTGGCCTGTTTTCCCCTCCATGCTTTAGGTCTTTTAGGGAATTATATCCCTCTGAGAGTTACCGATAAACTGGCGCGAAAAATTGCCAGAAATAGAGAATTCTATTCATCGATGGCCATCGGCTTTGCCATGTTTATCTTTTTAATTAATTACCTTCTCTGGTTTTTTCTTTCGCGATTTTTTTTTACCAACAGCCTATGGCCATTGATAATTTGCCTTATTTTAGCTATCTCCGGATGGGCAAGTCTTTATTATCACCCCTTTTTGAAAAAGACCCTGGGTATGGCCCGGGTATTAAGAAATAAAACCACGGCAAAGGATTTGTTGCAAACGCGGAATTATTTGATTGATTTAATTAACAAATTTTAATGCTCACCGGAGCATCACCTGGCACATAATTTGAGTTATATAGTGGTATGAAAACGATTAAACGAATTCCCGTTAAAGTTTGTGTGGCAGTGGCCATCATTGCCGTCTGTTCAGCCAGTTCGAAAACCGACAGACAGCAACAAATTACTCAATCAATGGGTATAGAACTGCCCGAAGACCAACTCCCTTATAATCCGAATACCGCTTTTAAGGCGGGTGAGGTGTTATCTTATAGAATGCATTATGGAATGATTAATGCCGGAGTGGCGGTTTTGGAAGTAAAACCCGATTTGATTGAAGTGAATGGCCGGAAAGTGTATCACATTGTTGGTACCGGTTACACCGTTGGAAGCGCTGATTGGTTTTTTAAAGTACGGGACCGGTATGAAACGTATATGGATAAAGACGCAATGTTACCCTGGCTTTTTGTGCGTCGGGTAGATGAAGGCGGTTATAAATTTAGCCAGGATTATTTGTTTAACCACTACACAAAAAAAGTAGATATCGGCAACAACGAAAAATTTGATGTGCCTGCCGGCGTACAGGACATGGTGAGCGCCTTTTACTCCGCCCGAAATCTTGACCTGAGTAACGCCAAGCCAGGAGATATTTACAGTGTAACCTGCTTTGTGGACAAGGAAATCTGGCCACTTAAAATTAAGTTTGTTGGCCGAGAAACAATAGACACCGATATTGGAAAGTACCGTTGTTTAAGGTTCAGACCCATTGTGCAAAAAGGCCGTGTTTTTAAAAATGAAGAGGATTTGAATGTCTGGATCAGTGACGACAAAAACCACCTGCCGATGCGTGTAAAAGCCAATATTCTTATTGGGAGTATTAAAATGGACATTACCAGCGCTAAAAATCTGGCAAATGCAACGGGCAAGGTTGATTAATCTTCCCGTTGGATTAAGGCTCAAGATCACAAACTCAGGCTGTTGTGTCTTTCATTTTCAACAGGGCTGTTTACTCCCCTATTAGGAAAAACTTTTATAACAGGCGCTTCAAAATCTCTCCAAAACGATAAATATCTTCGAATGAATTATAAAGTGGTACAGCGGCACATCGAATAACGTTAGGCTCCCTCCAGTCAGGAACTACACCATTTTCAATTAGTTTATTATATAAATTTTTGCCGTAACCATTCGCTACAATTGAGATCTGACAGCCACGGTTTTCTCTCGGAGTAATAATCTGCAGGCAATCGTTTTTCTGCTTGTTGATGTCGCTCACAATAAATTCAAGATACGCTGTAAGCTGTTTACTTTTTTGCACTAATGCGGCCATCCCAACTTCATCAAATATATCAATACTCGCCCTGCAGGCGGCCATACTAAATACGGGCGCGTTACTCATCTGCCAGCGCTCAGCAGTTTGCATGGGTACAAATGTACTGTCCATCAGGAACCGCGTCTTTTTATCATGCCCCCACCAGCCAGCAAACATTGGCAACTCGGTATTTTTCAGGTGATTTTCATGTACAAAGACACCTGCCACACCGCCGGGACCACTGTTTAAATATTTATAACTGCACCAGGCAGCAAAATCCACGTTCCAATCGTGTAAATGTAATTCCAGATTGCCCGCGGCGTGAGCCAAATCAAAACCAACCACTGCGCCGGCTTTATGACCTGCGGCCGTTATATCCTTTATATTAAATACTTGCCCTGTAAAATAATTAACGCCGCCAATCATGATAAGGGCAATCGATTCTTTGTTTTTTTCAATAGCGGCAAAAATATCCTCTTCACGGATATGATATTCCCCTTCACGGGGCGCCACCTCTATCAGGCTATCTTCCACTTCATAACCATGAAATTTAATCTGGGATTGCAACGCATACTGATCGCTTGGAAACGCTTTTGCCTCACACAAGATTTTGTAACGTTGTTTCGTAGGACGATAAAAAGACACCATCAGCAAATGCAGGTTCACCGTGAGTTGGTTCATCATAACCGTTTCCCGAGGTAAGGCACCAACAATTTTTGCCATTTTATCGGTTAACAACTCATGGTAAGAGAGCCAGGGATTTTTGGCAAGAAAATGCCCTTCGACCCCAAACGCAGCCCAGTCGTCGAGTTCTTGTTGTATGTATTGCCTGGTAGTCTTCGGTTGAAGCCCAAGAGAATTTCCCGTGAAATAAACGGCATCGCGCCCATCGTGCTGTGGAAAAAAGAATTTGTCACGGTAAGACTTTAAACGGTCTTCATTATCCAGGGTTTTCGCGAAGGATAAATCGTTTTGAAAAATCTTTATCTGTTCATTTGGCTCTGTCATGTCATCTAATTTGGGCTGCTAAAATAAATATTTGCTTAACCACGGCAAAACCGGATATTTTTAGCCCCTTTCCTCCTTCAATTTTTCCCACTTACTTTTAAAGGTAAACGCCAGCACGGTGGCCCTTTGTTTTGCAAGGTCAGCCTTTTCCCCCAGAAACAACAAATCTACCGTGTTAGTGAAGATGTTCAACCAGGTGTCGAATTGAGGTGATTTTATTGGCAGATGCAGATGCTTTTCAAACACGTTTGTTTTGTACCCGGGCTCATCCAACAATACAAAAGACCAAAAATGGACAATTTGCGGTAAATGGTGCTGAAAATCTATTCCTGAAAAAACCTCTTTCATATCTTCAAGCAACAGGAGTTGCCCGTAGAACGCGTTCATGAGTTGTTCAATGTCTGCCTTATTTTCAATATCCTTCATCAGGACACAAAATTAGGTATTTTACAAGAAGTTTACTGAGGGGATTCTTCCAACGCGGTTTGATTTACCGGTGGTGGGGGTAATTGTTCCGCTTCCTCTTGCGTAGGCTCGGTAACAATCATCTCACGTTTAACGCGACGTTTCTTTTTGACAGTTATTTCGGCCGAAGCAGATGTGTTAAGACTGGCGGCAGTGTTACTGTCTGAAACCTGAACATCCCGTTGCCGGAGGGTTTCGTTTTCAGTTTTTTGAGCCACTGTCTCTTCGTTTGCAGCAGTTTTAAGGGATTGTTTCCCGGCTTCAGAATTTATGACAACATTCTCTATCGGCTCTGTATTAGCGGGCATTTCTCCGGACGGGTTATTTTGATCAGCGCTAACCGAAGTGGCCCGAACAGCCAGAGTAGCCGGCGGTTTCACTTCCGATTCGATGACCACTGCGTCGGATTGCTTTGCAACAACCGGTTCAATCTTTTCTTTTGCGGGGTTCTTAATGTTTATAAAATTGAACAATAGCAGGGAGAAGAGAATAATTACGGTGGCAAATACCACAGGTAAAACCACATTCCTATTTAATGAAACATGAAAACGCTTTATCATTGCGTCGCCGACAGTACTTTTTTGTGTGGCTGAGAAATTTTCAAATTTTTGCCAAGCTTCTTCGGTAAAAGAAAGCTCATTTTCTTTCAACTGAAGCCTGAGATTTCTCTCATCAATTTCGTATTTAAAATGACTGCTCATATTTTACACTATTTAAACATTTTTCAACGTTTTTCTGGAGATTAAACCTTGCTTTTTCAAGATTACTTTTTGCAGTGGCTTCGCTTGATTCGAGCAATACAGCCGCGTCCTCCAGTGAGTATCCGTCAA
>Ga0075163_10000423_pt1 | contig 53966 bp, 35 predicted proteins | sample JI1023141ADNA_FD_71478 | JGI IMG/M metagenome (GOLD analysis project Ga0075163, IMG submission 71478) | Wastewater effluent complex algal communities from Wisconsin, to seasonally profile nutrient transformation and Carbon sequestration -... | ecosystem: Engineered > WWTP > Effluent > Algae... | reverse complement strand
CGCCTGGCTCTGGTAGCAGATCGACGACGAGCAACGGCACGACTTCAAGCACGGATCGCAGTCCTCCGAGCAGTAACTCGCTCGGCACGAACCGCTGGCGAGCCAACCCAAGGAACTCGCGGCGGCCAACGCGATCGCGAGGCGACGCACGGACCGGAACGGGTGCGACGGGGAGCGGCGACTCGTGGGGACGGAGCTCGAGAGCATGGGACTCGGGCGAGGTGAGGGCGACGCGGAGGGAGGCGAGCGAGGAGGTCGGCGCGGGGCGCGAGAATGCCGGGGCCATTCGGCACGCAGGGAGTTTCGAGTGGAGAGTCCGCGGCGCGGAGTCGAGACTCGACGGCCCGTGCGCGGTGCGCCCCACACTCCGCGAGCGTAGGCCGCCCACCCGGATCTCACAAGACGCGTCGACCCACGAGTCCTCCGCCCCACCCAAGCACGAGATGGACACCCCGATCTCTCCCGCCCCCCGCGCGCCGTGGCGACCGTTCGTCGAAGCGCTCTTGGCGTTCTCGGCGATCGTCTTGATCGCCGTCGGCACGCTGGCGTATTTGGCCTTCCGCGCGCGTCAGAACGTCGACGAGCACCTGGCCGCGATCCGTGCTCGGGGGGAGCCGACACGCGTGTCCGAGATCCGCCTCGACGACGTGGTGCCCACGCCCGGTCACGAGCAACGCGCGGCGGAGTTCCTCGAGGCGTACGACGCCGCTTGCGACCTGACGGACGACTCGGTCCTCACGCCGAAGCACGTCGCCAACGTCGCGAAGTCCGAGCGGCACGCCGTGGCGGCGTCCGCACTGGCCGCGTTCGCGGAGTGCACGAACGCACGCGGCGGGACCACGGACGAAGCGGATCTCGGCGCGTCGTGGTGGACCGTGAGCCTCGAGCGCGCGCTCGATCCGGCCCTGGTCCTCACGCTCGACGAGTGCGACCGTCGCGGAGTGGAAGCGCTGCGTGCGTTCCACGAACCTCTCGTCCCGATGGCACGTGCCGTGTGCGAGGACACGTCGGACGAGAGGCAGAAGTCCTTCGCGAAATGGCGCGGCATCGAAGACGGCCTCCCCGGCGAGGTGCCTGTCCGAGGCCGCTTCTGGGCGTTGAGCCTCGTGCGCGGCACGATCCCCGGTCTGCTGCAACGCGGCGACACGGCCGAAGCCGTCGCTCGCCTCGAGACCATGACGCGCGGCGTCGAACACGCGCGCGACTCGGCTTCGCTCCAAGCACACGCGGAGTGGCTGGTCGGTGCGCAGATGGTCGTGACCGGATGCCGCGCCGTCTTGGCGACCCCCGGCTCGCGAGTCGACCTCGGCCGCATCCTGGCGATCACGTCGCGTTGGAACGTGCGAGACGAGTACGAACGTGCGCTCGTCGGCGAGCGCGCCGTCGGGTTGAGCTTCTTCGACGCGGTGTTCAGCGCCGGTGGCGCGACCGGGTGGGGCTTGGACGTCCCCTGGTTCGAGCGATTCACGTTCGGATGGTGGCGCGCGCGCGACGAAGGCCACTACCTCGATCGCTTCGACGACGTCTTGCGCAAGATCCGAGCGGGCGACACGGCCATCACGTGTCCGCCGAAGTCCCTGGACCCTTCCGCGGAGGACCGTCCCAGCGGAGCGATCGTGAGCGAGCTCTTGCTGCCGCGCTTCTCGCACACGTGGCAGCTCGGCTTGACCGTTCGCGCTCACCTCGCACTCCTTCGACTCGCCGCGACCGCGGACGCGGCGGCGCCCGAGGCGGATCTCGTCGATCCGTACGACGGCCACCCCCTGCGCTCGCGTCGCGAGAGCGATCAGGTCGTGTGGTGGTCCGTCGGACACGACCGAGTCGACGGTCACGGAGACGCACGCGAGGTCCAGTTCGGCACCGGTGGACGATCGGAGCTCTACCCGGCGGACATCGTGTGGATCGTCCGCCGTCGGTGACGAGTGGCGAGCGCGCCGGCGTGATCTCGAGGCCGTCGTTCTCCCGCGTCGTCCTTCCGACTAGAGTGAGCCGCATGACCAAGATCTCGGTGAAGGTGGACCACGCGTTGGGTGCGGCCGAAGCGATGAAGCGGCTGCGCGCGGCGGCGGACGCGGCCGGCGCGAAGGCGGCCTCGTTCGTGAACAAAGTCGAGTGGAACGCGAACGGCGCCGTCGTCGACGGCAAGGGGTTCAGCGGCTCGTTCACCGTGGGCGAGCGCGACGTCACGATCGACGCCGAGTTGGGCTTCCCCGCGAGCCTCATGCCGATGAAGATCCAGCGCGACGCGGAAGAGTGGCTGCGCAAGACGCTGGCTTGAACGGGAGCGGGCCTCCGAGGACTTCCGGCCCGACGTCGCGAGCCGGCCGAGCCGCGCGTCGACGGCGGAGAACCTGACGGGCGCGGGAGGCTGTCGCGCGACGACCCGGCGAGACCTCGGAGATCTTGAATCGCGTCGACGGGAAGCGCAGCGTGAGAGACTTCCGCGACACCCGCCCCTTCGCGCCATGCCGCTCAGTTCCGCCGAGACTCCCGAAACCTCCTCCGTGTTGGCGCGCGTGGGCCTGGCCCTGCGCGCCGCGATCCGCACGGGATACGGGGCGCGACAACTGCGCGGCGACGTCGTCGCGGGTCTGACGGTCGGCATCGTCGCGCTGCCGTTGGCCATCGCGCTCTCGATCGCCTCGGGCGTGCCGCCGCAGCACGGCCTGTACTCGTCGATCGTCGTGGGCGCCATCGCGGCCGCGGCGGGTGGGTCGCGCGTCATGGTGACCGGCACGACCGCGGCGTTCGTCGTGTTGCTGGCACCGGTCGCGCACCGCTACGGCGTCGGCGGATTGATGATCGCGTCGTCGATGGCCGGCGTGATCCTCATCGTTCTGGGACTCGCGCGACTCGGGCGGTTGATCCAGTTCATCCCCCACCCGGTCACGACGGGCTTCACTGCCGGCATCGGCGTCGTCATCGGCGGTCTGCAGATCAAGGACTTCTTCGGCCTCACGACCGACGGGCTCGCGGTGCACTTCCCCGATCGCATGATCGAGTACGGCAGCGCCTTCGGGACGATGCAGCCGTGGGAGTTGGCGGTCGGCGCGTTCACGCTCGCGGTCCTCGTCGTGTGGCCCAAGATCTCGCGCAAGATCCCGTCGCCCCTCGTGGCCATCACGCTCGCGGCGCTCGTCGTGTGGTGGATGTCCGGTCACGTCGAGGGGTTCCACGCGTCGACGATCGGATCGCGGTACGGCGGCATCCCGCACACGCCGCCGGCGTTCGCCTGGCCGTGGAACCAACCGGACGCGAACGGACACCCGATCGGACTCTCGTTGGCCCTGGTGCGCGAGCTCCTGAGCACGTCGTTCGCGATGGCGGCGCTGGGCGCGATCGTGTCGCTGATGTGCGCGGTCGTGGCCGACGGCATGGCCGGCACGCGGCACGACTCCAACGTCGAGCTCGTGGGCCAAGGTCTCGGCAACCTGATCGGCCCGTTCTTCGGCGGGTTCGCGGCCACCGGCGCGATCGCGCGCACCGCGACGGGCATCCGCGCGGGTGCGGTGTCGCCGATCTCGGCCATCACGCACTCGGTGTTCTTGCTCCTGGCGGTCTTGCTCCTCGCGCCGCTCCTCTACTGGCTGCCGATGGCGGGGCTCGCGGCCCTGCTCCTGGTGGTGGCGTGGAACATGAGCGCGGTGGGCAACTTCGTGCACTTGATCAAGGTCGCGCCGCGCAGCGACGTGCTGGTGCTCTTGACGTGCTTCACGCTGACGGTCGTGTTCGACATGACGTTGGCGGTCACGGCCGGCATCGTCCTGGCCGCGCTGCTCTTCATGCAGCGGATGTCGGACATGTTCCACGCCAAGCTCGACGATTCGCACGCCGAGCACCTGGCCAACGAGAACCTGGCCGGCGTCGTGTTCTACGAGATCCGCGGACCGCTGTTCTTCGGCGCGGCCGAGAAGGCCGTCAGCACGCTGGCGCGCGTGAACAAGAACGCCAAGGCCGTCATCCTCCAGATGGACGACGTGCCCGTGATGGACATCACGGGTCTCGTGGCCTTGGAGTCGGCCATCCAGCAACTGCACAAGGCGCGCATCTTCGTCGCGATCGCGGGCGTGCAGCCGCAGCCGCGCGAAGTGCTCGACAAGGCCGGCATCCACACCGACCCGGCCTGGATCGCGGTCTGCGACACGGACCAGCAGGCGATCGCCGCGGTGCGCAAGCACCTCGAATCGCACCCCAAGGGTTGATCGGCGCCGTGGCCGCGGTCGTCGAGGCACGGCGCGTCACCGCGGCGTCGCGCCTCAGCCCACGTCCTTCTCGCGCGCGGCGTGCGTGCCCCCGAACCGGCGATCGCGGCGGTGGTATTCGTCCACGGCGCGCGTCAACTCGGCGACGTCGAAGTCGGGCCACATGCGCGTCGAGAACACGAGTTCGGCGTAGGCGCACTCCCACAAGAGGAAGTCCGACAGTCGCTGCTCGCCTCCGCTGCGCACGAGCAGGTCGACGTCGCTCGCTTGCCCACCGGCGTGACTCGCGAGCGACAACACGCGACCGAAGCCCTCGCGCGTGCCCTCCAACGCGGCGTGCACGTTGAACCAGCGCGCCGCGCGCAAGATCGCGTCTCGCGAGCTGTAGTCGATCGCGAGACGCAGATGGAGGCGCGTTCCGCCCGCCGTGACCTGTTCGGCGCGCTCGACGGCCACGAGCAGGCGCTCGGGCAGACGATCGCGTCGACCGATCACGGACAGGCGGACGCCCTCTTCCCGACAAGCGTCCGTACGCGCCTCGAGCCAGGAGATCATCAGCTCGAGGATCCCGTCGACTTCGCTGGCCGGTCGGCTCCAGTTGTCGGACGACAACGCGAACAACGTCAGGCGCGCGATCCCGAGGTCGGGCGCCGCGCGCACGATCGGCTCGACGACGACGGCTCCGGCGGCGTGCCCCGCGCCGCGCGCGAGCCCGCGTGCCTCGGCCCAACGTCCGTTGCCGTCCATGATGATCGCCACGTGCAAGTCGCGGCGCCGCGTCGAGTCCACGGGTCGCCCCGTTATGCTTTGCATCACAAAGTCACCGTCCATGCGTTTCCCCTCGTCGTTCGTCCCGTGTCCCTCGAGCCGCCGCGGCTCGCTCGTGTTCGTCGTGCCGCGTCGGCTCGCTCGTGTTCGTCGTGCCGCCTCGGCTCGCCCTTGTCCTTCGCGCCGCCGCGGCTCGCCCTTGTCCTTCGCGCCGCCTCGGCTCGCCCCCGTCCGCTTCTCGCCTCGCGCGCCCCTGCTCGAGGTCGCGCCGTGCCTCACTCGCGGTCGCGCACGGCGCGGATCAGCGCCTCCATGTGCTCCAAGTAGCGCTCGAGCGTGCGACGTCCCGCCGCCGTCAGGCGGAATTCGGTCTTGGGCAGCCGCCCCTCGAACGTCTTTTCGCACGAGACGAGCTCGGCCTCCTCGAGCTTGCGCGCGTGCACCGACAAGTTGCCGTCGGTGGTCTGGAGCATCTCCTTCAACTCGTTGAAGGTGAGTTTGTCGTGCACCGCCAGGGCGCTGACGATCGCCAGCCGCACGCGCTCGTGGATGAGTCGGTCGGCGTCCGGGCTGCCGCCGGGCGCGGAAAACCCGCGCAACGCGTTCACCGGTCCCTTGCGCGACTTCGAGGGCTTCTTCTCAGCCATGTTGTTGGCGCTCCCGCGCGATCACGAGTCCGAACACGACGTGCAGCACACCGAACCCGGCCATCATGAACGCGTCCCCCACGACGCGATGACCGGGAGCGAACACGACGACGATCAACGAAGCGCCGCCCAGGAGCATGAACGAAAGCCCCATCGTGCGCACCGCGCGGATCGAATAGGCACCCGCGCCCACGACGGCGGTCCCGTAGCACAGGAGCCACACGCCGGGCAGCAGATCGAGGGAACCGACGGCGCGCAGCGCCAACGTCAGCAACATCCCCGTGATCAGGCCCGGCGCGAGTGCCTTGGCGAACCGCGAACCCGCGCCGTGGAAGAGCGACACGCCTTCGATGCGCGCGCGCCGGAACATCTCCCACACGCCGATCGAACCGGCCACGATCGCGGTCGCCGCCCAGACCGTGAACCAGCGGCCCGCCGTGGGTGCTCGGATCGCGAACGGCCCGGCGATCAGCGCCGTGAGCCCCATCCACACGCCGCCCCAGTCGGGCACGGCCGTGTGCGCGGCGGCGCGCTCCATCGTCGCGCGGATGAACCCCAGGTCGTCGAGCGCGCGCCCTTCGAGGGAGGGCGTCGGCGGTTCCTTCGGAAGCGAGCGCAACGGATGGAGACGTCCTCGGGGTGCCATGTCCGAATCCTCGCCCGAGGCACGGGATCCGTCAAGCACTTTGCACGACCAAGCACCAATCACGCGCCGTCGACGCGCCGCTTCCCGGTCTCCGGACGATCGCCGACGACTCCCCGGACCCGCGTTCCGGCCCGGATACGGCCTCGTCTGTCTCGCGCCGGACCGTAGATTGGGGTGCCCCCTGCATGAACGCCCTCCCCATCCTCGTCGGCGCGCTGTGCGTCATCGCCATCGCGTACCGCTACTACTCGGCTTTCCTGGCGGCCAAGGTCCTGACGCTCGACGACCTGGCCAAGTGCCCCAGCGAAACGCACTACGACGGGCAGAACTTCCACCCGACGAACAAGTGGGTGTTGTTCGGACACCACTTCGCGGCGATCTCGGGCGCGGGGCCGTTGATCGGGCCGGTGCTCGCGGCGCAGTTCGGATTCCTGCCCGGCCTCCTGTGGTTGCTCGTGGGCGTCGTGCTGGGCGGCGCGGTACAGGACTTCATGATCCTGGTCGGCAGCGTCCGCCGGGGCGGCAAGTCGCTGGCCGAGATCGCGCTCACGGAGATCTCGCCCTTGTCGGGGCTCGTGGCGGGCCTGGCCATCTTGTTCATCGTGGTCATCGCGATCGCGGGCCTGGGCCTCGTGGTCGTCAACGCGTTGGCCGAGTCGCCCTGGGGCACGTTCACCGTGGCGCTGACCGTTCCGCTCGCGCTGTTCATGGGCTTGTACATGTACAAGTTCCGCCCGGGACGGATCGGCGAAGCGAGCGCGATCGGCGTCGTCGTGCTCTTGTTCGGCGTGTGGGCCGGCGGACACGTGGCCGAGTCGTCGTGGGCCGCGTCGTTCACGCTCAGCCGGCATTCGCTGATCCTGTGGATGGCGGGCTACGGCTTCGTGGCGAGCGTGTTGCCCGTGTGGCTGCTCTTGTGCCCGCGCGACTACCTCTCGAGCTACCTGAAGATCGGCACGATCGCGTTCCTGATCGTGGGCGTGCTGCTCGTGCACCCGAACCTGGAGATGCCGGCGATCACGCCGTTCGTCGACGGCGGTGGCCCGATCCTGAAGGGCAAGGTCTTCCCGTTCGTGTTCATCACGATCGCGTGCGGCGCCATCTCGGGGTTCCACGCCCTGATCAGCTCGGGCACGACGCCCAAGATGGTCAAGAAGGAGTCCGACTGCCGCATGATCGGCTACGGCGCGATGCTCATGGAAGGCGTCGTGGGCGTCGTCGCGCTCGTCGCGGCCACGTCGTTGTTCCCGGGTGACTACTTCGCGATCAACAGCGCGCAAGCCACGCCCGAGCAGCGCGCCAGCTACGAGCACATGGTGGCGACGCACAGCCACGAGGGCTTCGACCTCGCGCCGCGCGAGATCGACCGACTCGAGGAGGAGTCGGGCGAGAAGAACCTGCGCGGACGCACCGGCGGCGCCGTGACGCTCGCCATCGGCATCGCGAAGATCTTCGACGCGATCCCGGGCTTCTCGGGGCTCATGAAGTACTGGTACCACTTCGCGATCATGTTCGAGGCGTTGTTCATCCTGACGACGATCGACACGGGCTCGCGCGTGGGCCGCTTCCTGCTGGGTGAGTTCCTGGGCCGGCGCGTGGACGCGCGGTTCGCCAAGCACGACTGGCTGCCCGGTTCCCTCCTCACGACGGGCTTGATCGTCGTGGGCTGGGCCGCGCTGATCTGGGAAGGATCGATCTCGACGATCTGGCCCATGTTCGGCATCGCCAACCAACTCTTGGCCTGCGTCGCGCTGTGCGTCGCCACGACGATCCTCGTGAACACGGGCAAGGGGCGCTACGCGTGGACGACGATCCTGCCGCTGGCCTTCGTGGCGACGACGACGCTGACCGCGGGATGGATGTCGATCACGGGCAACTTCCTGGCGATGACGCGCGTGGAAGCCACCGCGACGCAGGGCTGGATCAACGTGATCTTGACGGCGCTCTTGATGACCGCCGCGATCGTCGTCTTGGTGGAATCGCTGCGGCGCTGGTTCGGCTCGAACCACGCACGCCCCACGCCTGCTCGAGCTTAGGAGCCGAACGCTTGTCGCAACCCACAACCGCCTCGCAAGGGCGTCCGCTGCACACCAAGGTCCTGATCGGACTCCTGGCCGGCACCGTCGCGGGCATCGCCGCCAATGCTCTCTTCTCGAGTGACGACGGCAAACGAACGGTCGCGTTCCTCGCGGATGCCGTCGCGCATCCGATCGGACAAGTGTTCCTCCGACTCTTGTTCTTGGTCGTGGTGCCGCTCGTGTTCGCGTCGATCGTCGTGGGCGTGGCCGGGCTCGGCGACCTCCGAAAAGTGGGGCGCATGGGCGCGCGCACTCTGCTGTTCTTCTTGATCACCACTGCTCTTTCGGTCGCGCTCGGGCTCTTGCTCATGAACACGCTGCGACCGGGCGCGGGATTCGATCCCCAAGTCCGCGCCAGCCTCATGACGGCCTTCGGTGGTGAAGCGGCGAAGATCCAAGGGGTCGTGGACGCGAACAAGACCACGACGACCCTGGCCACGGCCAACATGTACCTCGACATGTTCCTGCCGCGGAACGTCTTGTCCGCCGTCGTCGGCATGCAGATGCTGCCCTTGATCGTCTTCGCGCTGTTGTTCGGCGCGGCCCTCACGATGCTCCCCGACGATCGGCGCCGGTCGATGGTCGCCTGGTTCGAGACCATCGGGGAAGCCATGGTGGCGATCGTCGGCTTCGCGATGAAGCTGGCCCCGTACGCCGTCTTCTGCCTCATCTTCTCGGTCGTGGCGAAGTTCGGACTCGACGTGCTGCAGAAGCTCGCCTACTACGTCCTCATCGTCCTCGGCGCGTACTTGATCCAGCTGTTCGTCTTCTATCCGATCCTGTTGAGCGTCCTGGCACGTCGTCGGCCCTTCGAGTTCATCAAGAAGGCGACCCCCATCCTGGTCACGGCCTTCTCGACGAGTTCGAGCAACGCCACGTTGCCGACCACGATCCGAGTGTCCGAGAAGGACCTTGGGATCCGACCGGGCGTGGCGGGGTTCGTGCTGCCACTGGGCGCCACGATGAACATGAACGGAACGGCCCTGTTCGAGGGCGTTCTCGTCCTGTTCGTCGCGCAGATCTTCGGCGTCGACCTCTCGATCCAGCAACAACTCCTCGTGTTGCTCCTGTGCGTGTTCTCGGCCATCGGTGCCGCCGGTGTGCCCGGCGGGGCCCTGCCGTTGATCATGGTCGTGATGGCGCAGGTGGGTGTGCCTCCCGACGGGATCGCGATCGTGCTCGGCGTGGATCGACTGCTCGACATGGGGCGCACGGTGATCAACGTCATGGGCGACGTGGTCTGCGCGGCTTGGATCGAACGAACCGAGTCCGCCGTCGACGCACGGCGCTAGCCGGCCCCGGGCGCGACGCGGAAGCGGATCCACGAGACCGGAACCGCGTCTCGGTGGCCGGATTCGGAATCGTGTCGTAGGTTTCAAGTTGCACGTCCCTGCCCGCGACGACGTCGCCCCACCGACGCGCGACACTCCGCGTCGGATCCAGCGTCGGCCCCACGGTTCACTCCACAGGGCGCGTCACCTCATCGAGACGGACACCATGTCGATCCCCTTCCTCACCCGCGCTCGCGGTGCGTCGCTCGTCGTCGATCGATCTGCGCCGACGACGTGCTCCTCCCGGCCCGCGCGCTCCACGTTCGCGGCCTTCGCGAGTTCCGTGATCGCGGGGCTCGCCTTGGTTGGTTGCGGCAACGACGGCGGAGCGGCCGGTGGCTCGTTCGCCGCCGGGACCACGGCCCGCGTGTCCGTGACGTTCACGAGCCCGAAGGCATCGGACGTCGTGGCCTTCGGCGTCGACGTGAAGCGCATCGCCTTGCGACGGACGTCGGGACAGATCGTCGAGTTGATCGCCGCCCCGGCGCGCGTCGACGTGGCGTCGCTGGAGGATCGCGCGCTGTTCCTCGCCTCCGCGATCGTGCCGGCCGGCACGTACACGGGTGGCGTGCTCGAGATCGACGCGTCGGCCGCCGACGCGCGACTCGCGGGCGCCGCGAACGCGAGTGCGCTGGTCGACGGAGCCGGTGTCGCGCTGACGGGGCCCGTGTCGCTGCCGGTCACCTTCGCCGAGCCGTTGATCGTGTCTCCCGTCGCGCCGCGCGTCGTCGAGTTGGGTCTCGACGTGGGCGCGTCGATCGTGGTGAACACCTCGGGCGACACGATCTCGTTCGAGCCGGCGATCGACTGGATCGTCGATCCCGCCCTCGCTGCGCAGCCGTTCGTCTCGGGCACGATCACGGGCGTCGATCTCGCGCGCGGTCGCGTCCTCGTGCGCTCGCGCGGAGCCGACGGCGCCGTGTTGGCCGACGTGGCGCTGCGCTCCGACGCCGCGACCGTGTGGCACGTCGACGGCGTTCCGCTCTCGGGTGCCGCGGGGCTCGCGGCTCTCGCGACGCTGCCGCTGCCCGTCGCCCTGCAGGCCGTCGGCCGCATCGAGGCGAGCACCGGCGTGCTCGACGTGACGTCGGCCGAAGTCGGCGCGGGCGCGCGCGAGGGCACCACGGCCTCGGTCGAAGGCCTCGTGACGGGCCGCATCGGCGGCGTCGGTTCCGATGCGCTGCTCGAGGTGCAAGGTCGGTCGATCGCACCGGACGGAACGACGCTCGTGTCGGGCACCACGTTCCTCGTGCGCACGAGCTTGCAGTCGACGCGGGTCGCACGCGAAGCGGGAACGGTCGCCGCCGACGCCAACTCGGTCGTCGTGGGTCAATCGATCCGCGCGCACGGACAGCTCGCGGGCACGATCCTCGACGCGTCGGACGACCGGGGCGTCGTGATCCTGCGTCCGACGTCGTTGACCGGAATCGTCGTGTCGACGTCGCCCGGCGGCTCGTTCGACGTGCAGCTCACGAGCGTCGAAGGTCGCGATCCGAACACGCTCGCGTGGACGGACGGAGATCCGACGCCGGCGGATCCGGATGCGCTGACCGTGCGGCTCGCCGCGTCGCCGACGTCGCTGCCGCCCGTGATCGCGGTCGGAACACGACTCGTCCTGACGGGCTTCTTCGCCGCGGTCGACGACGCGAGCACGAACTTCACGGCGACGACCGCGCTCGAGTTCGGCCTCGAGAACGTGCTCGTGCGCGTGCGCAATCGTCCTCAGGACGGATTCGTGCTGACGCCCACGGTGGCGACGTCGCGGTTGGAGCTCGCACTCGCCGGGATCGCTTCGCCCGGGGAATCGGCCGTGCTCGACCGCGGCACCGCGGGCGTCACGGCGTTGCCGTTCGCGCCCGTGCCGGCGTGGATCCACGCGTCCGACCGCGGTGCGTTCACCTTGCGCGACCGGTCCGCGCGGACGCTGCGCGTGTTCGGGAGCTTCGCGGACTTGCTGGCGGAGATCGATCGCGTCGTCACGTCGGGCGCGACCGTGATCCAAGTCGCCGTCCGCGGTCGCTACGACCGACTCACGAACACGTTCGACGGACCGAGCGGTTCCGTAGTGATCGACTGAGGGGCACCGCATCGCCCGCGGGCGCGTTCGTGCCCGCGAGCGACCGTCGCCCGGAACGGACCGTCCACTCGTCCCGCGGGGCCCCCGTTCAGTTCGTCGGCACGACCACGACGTTGGTCGGCGCGCGCACGATCGCGTCGTGCGAGACGGAACCGTGCCACAGTCGACTGCCGCCGGTGCGTTGGTGCGTGCCGATGACGATGACGTCGCTCGCCTCCTCGGTCGCGACCTGCGCCAGGTGATCGGCGGGCCGACCGAGTCCGCCGACGAGCCGCAACGCGACGGGCACTTGCCCCGCGGCGGCAGCGATGCGGGCGCGCAGCTCCGTCTCGAGTTCGCGCAGCGCGGTCAGGTCCCCTTCGCCCACCAGCATCGAGCGACCTTGCGTGCGCTCGCGCAGCTCGGGCGGCCAGAAGACGTGAGCCGCGTGCACGACGCACGGTGCGCCGGAGGCGAGCGTCGCGCTCCAACGCAGGGCGGCGTCGGACGTGGGCGTCGCGTCGACGCCCACGAGCAGGCGCAACGCGCGCGGCTCGCGCATCCACGCGGTGAAAGGCGCAGCGTCGCGCACGACGAGCACGGGCACGCGGGAGGCCTGCGCGATGCGGTCGGCGGTGCTGCCGAGCCGGAACAGCGCGTCACCGCGGCGGCCCACGGCGGCCACGACGATCAGGTCGGCGTTCACGGCTCGCGCGTGCGCCAGCACGCCCTCGTCCGCGCGACCCGTCACGACTTCGGTCGCGACCTTGCCCGCGACGGGCTCGACGCGCTGCGCTTCGGCTCGGAGTTGTTCACCGAGTCGAGCACGTTCGGCCTGGAAGAAGGCCGTGACGCGCGCGTCCTCGCCGCGCGCCAGCACCTCCTCGGCCCCGGGCACGTCGAGAACGGTCACGAGCCGCAAGGGCACGCGTCGCCGCGCGGCGACGTGAGCGGCCGCGTCGACGGCGCGACGCGACGCTTCGGAGAAATCCGTTCCGCAGAGAATGGTCATGATTCGCCTCCGCCCGCCGATTCGTCGTCCTTCACGTAGCGCGCGCGCACGAGCGACGCCGCGATCGCCACGAACAGGATCCCCGCCACGACGCCCAACGCCCACGCGATCGGGAGCTTGTGCTCCTCCGGCAGCAGCATTTTGACGCCGATGAACACCAGGATGATCGAGAGTCCGTACTTCAGGTAGTGCAGGTAGCGCAGCAACCCGCCCACCGCGAAGAACAGCGAGCGCAAGCCCAGGATCGCGAAGATGTTCGACGTGTAGACCACGAACAAGTTCTGCGAGATGCCCAGGGACGCCGGCACGGAGTCGACCGCGAACAGGATGTCGGTCGTCTCGACCACGAGCAGCGCCAGGAACAACGGCGTGGCCAGGCGTCGACCGCCCACGTGAGCGAAGAACTTGGAGCCGACGAAGTCGTTCGTCACCGGCAGGAACCGCCGCGCCAACTTGAGCACGATGTTCTTGTCCGGGTTCATCTCGTCGTCGTCTCCTTGGAATAGGAGCTTGACGCCCGTGACGATGAGCAAGCCGCCCAAGACGTACAGGACCCAGTGGAAGCGCTCGATCGCCTCGATGCCGATCACGAGGAACAGACCGCGCATGATCATCGCGCCGAGCACGCCCCACAGGAGCACGCGGTGCTGGCTCTCGGCCGGGATCGAGAAGTACCGGAAGATCACCAGGAAGACGAAGATGTTGTCGACCGAGAGCGCGTACTCCGTCAGGTAGCACGTCAGGAACTCGATCGACGGCCGCGTCTTCGCGTCGGGGTGGCTCGGATCGACGAAGTAGTAGATCGCGACGTTGAAGGCCAACCCCACGGCGATCCAGAGCCCCGTGAACAGCAATGCCTCGCGCACGCTGACGGCCTTGGCTCCGCGATGGAACACGCCGAGGTCGAGCACGAGCCCGACGGCGACGACCGTTCCGAAGACGGCCCAGAGGATCCAATTGTCCATGATGTTCGTCGACGCGCTGTGAGGCCGCGCGGGGCCGGTGTGCGAGTGCGAGTACGACCGCGCCGAGGCGCGATCAACCGTAGATCAGGAGGCGTATGCCCGGAGGCAGGCGCTTCGTCAGTCCCGCGAGGACGTGACCGCGCAACAAGTGGTAGATCGAACTGCGCTGGCTGACGCCGATCATGATGGCCGAGACGCCCAACGCCTCGGCCGCGCGCAGGATGCCCTCGACGGCGTTGTAGGAGATCGTCCAGACCGGGATGAGCGTCATCCCTTCGCTCTCGGCCGCCTGGATCGCGGCGCGCAGGGCCTGCACGCCTTCTTCCTTGGGCGTCCAGTTCGCGGCGCGCACGAAGAGGCCCGTGCGCTCTTCGACGTACAGCGCGTAGAGCGTGCGACCGCCGCGGCCCTTCTCGCGCGCGATGGCCTCCGAGATGAGCCCCGGGTTGCTGGCTCGCAAGGCGATCATCGTGCCCGACGGATACAGCTGCGAGATCGACTCGGCCTGCGTCAGGCTCAAGATCTCGAGCTTCTCTTCGTGCTCGATGCGCTCCTCGGTCTCCTCGATGCGCTCGGGCGTCTGACGCGCGATCATCGGGATCTTGTAGAACCAGTCGGCGAACCACTTGCGCCTCGTGCCGAGCGCCAAGAGCAGTCCGAAGCCGACGAGCAGCGAGCCGAACAACGTCGCCTCGTGCTTCACGTACAGGTTCGTGCCCCAGGCCAGCACGACGAGACCGGTCACCGCGAGCCCCAGCCAGAACTTCCCGCCGCGCACACCCGCGCGCCAACGCAACACGTCGAGGCCCGCCGAGCTCAACACGAAGCAACCGAGCAAGCCGAACGCGTACAGCGCGCCCAACGCTTCGATGTCGCCCTGCGCGAACGCGATGATCAGGATCGGCACGAACGTCGCGACCAGGATCGCGATCTGCGGCGTCTCGAAGTAGCGGTTGCGGCGCGCCAGGATCGAGGGCATGAACCCGCGTTCCGTCAACGCCAGGAACACGTGGTAGCCGCCGATGATCGCGGTGTTCGCCGCGAACAAGAGCAGCGACGTGGCCGTGGCCACGACCGCGATCTTCATCCACGAGCCGCCGAAGGTGCTGCCCAGTTCGGACACGAAGCGCTCGGCCGCGTGCTTGTCGCCCTTGATCTCGGGCGAGAGCAGCGCGATCGCGAACAGCGTCAAGACCGGCGCCGTCGCGACCATGGTGAAGACGACGTAGCGCATGCCGCGCTTGGCGGTCGCCGCGATCGGGAGTCGCATCGCGGGGCTGAGTTGACTGATGCTCTCGAGACCCGAGAAAGCCAGCCACGCCCCGGAGAAGCCGATCAGGAACGTCTTGGGTGTGAGCGAACCCGCCAAGGCCAAGTTCGCCTTCACGGCGGCCCACTGCTCCGGCCCGAAGCTGAAGCACACGACGCCGATCACGACCACGTCGACGACCACGGCCGCGATGGCCATCACCAACGACAACATCGCGCTCTCGCGGATGCCGATGGTGTTCACGATCGCCAGCAGGAGCAGAGCACCGACGGACAACGCCACGATGTGGTCGTCGAGAACGGGGAAGACGCTGCCCAGGTAGTGGATGCCCGACACCGACGAGATCGCCGACGTCAGGAAGTAGTCGACGGAGATCAGGAGACCGCCGATGCACCCGACGATCGGCGTGAACGCCTGCGTGGCGATGCTGACGACGCCACCGCCGTCGGGATTGCGCCAACAGATCTCGATGTACTTCTGCGCCAGGAACAGGAACCCGATCGTGGCCGCGAGCACGTACAGCGGCGCGGTGTCGCCGATGCCGGGCGTCTGGTACAGGATCCCGGGCACGTAGTAGATCGACGTGCCGATGTCGCAGAACACGACGGCCCACACGAGCAGCGGCGTCAGTTGCCGCAGGCTGGATTCGTGCGCCGCTTGGAGCGTGCCGTCGGACTTGGGAGCCGTCACGCGCTCACCGCCCGTCGTCCGCTCGGAAATGGACCCATGTGGGGGGACCTGGGAACCATGGTTGTGGGCGAAGACGATACCATCCCGCCCGCTCGGAACGACAAGCATCCGCCGGCACGCGGCGCGAGTCACCGGCGACAGCCCGTGCACAGCGTCGGAACGCGCGCGAACTCGGGCGAGGATGGTGGGCCCCGCAGGACTTGAACCTGCGACCAAGCGATTATGAGTCGCCCGCTCTAACCGACTGAGCTAGGGGCCCGCCGTGGAGAGGCTAACCGCCGGCGCCTCGCTTTCCCACACGCGCGACGCGGCTACACTTCCGGCCCCCCTCACGCGCACGTTTCGGCCGACGAGCGCGCATCCGCACCTCGGGCCGCTCTCGGGTCTTCCATGCATCGAACCGCATCCGCGCTCGTCGTTCCGATCGTGGCCTCGTTCCTCGCCGTCGGATGTGTGACGCGTCACCAGGACGACATCATGACGGTGATCCGCAAGAATCCTCGGGGCGTCGAGGTGAACACGAGCGCCTCCGTGCCGCCGCTCCCCGTCGACGTGGGTTCGAACGCGATCCCGCCCGCGTCGGAACCGAGCTCCACGACGATCCGCTTCGGCGACTCCTGGGACTCGACGCCGCGCGCGCCCATCTTCGCGAACACGACGTACGACCCGCGCGTGCCGCACCCCGACACGCTGTTGCGTCAACCGCTGGGCACGTTCACGGCGCACCACGCCGAGATCATGGCGGCGATGCGCGCGATGGCCGCGAAGAGCGACCGCATGCGCGTCGTGCCGTTCGGTCGAACGCACGAGGGTCGCGAGTTGGTGTCGGTCGTCGTGGCCAGCCCGGCGAACCTCGCGAAGATCGACGCCATCCGTGCCGACGTCGCGCGACTGGCCGACCCGCGCGGCGCGAAGCCCGAGGAGATCGACCGCATCGTCGAGGACTCGCCGGCGATCGCCTGGCTGGGCTACAGCATCCACGGCGACGAGATGTCGGGATCCGACGCGTCGCTCGCCGTCGCGTACCACTTCGCCGCGGGGACGAGCGCCGACGTGCTCGACGTGTTGGCCAACGTCGTGATCGTGATCGATCCGATGCAGAACCCCGACGGTCGCGAACGCGTGCTCTCGCAGATCGAACAAGGCGCGGGCTACGTGCCGAACCTCGACTACGCCGCGATGCAGCGCGGTCGGTGGCCGTTCGGTCGCGAGAACCACTACCTGTTCGACATGAACCGCGACTGGTTGTGGGGCACGCAACCCGAGACGCGCGCGCGTTGGGCCGCGATCGGTTCGTGGCATCCCCAGCTGCTCGTCGACGCGCACGAGATGGGTCCGCTCGACACGTTCCTCTTCTATCCCGCGACCGATCCGTTCACCCCGCACTTCCCCGAATACACGAAGTCGTGGTGGCAAACGTACGCCGCGGATCAAGCCGCGGCCTTCGACGCTCACGGTTGGAGCTACTACACGCGCGAGTGGGCCGATTCGTGGTATCCGGGGTACACGGACTCGTGGGCCACGTTCCAGGGAGCGTGCGGCATCCTCTACGAACAAGCTCACTACCGCGGACAAGCGTTGCGGCGCGCGTCGGGCGAGATCGCGACCTACCACGACGCGGTCGCGCACCAAGCCGTCGCCAGCGTGGCCAACGTCACGACGCTGGCCAAGAACCGCGAGCGCGCGCTGCGCGAGTACGTGCAGGCCAAGCAGGAGAACTGCGCGGCCGAAACGCCCGGCAACGACCGCATGTTCGTCCTCGTCCCCGGACGCTATCCCGACCGCGAAGCGCGTTTCGTCGCCAACCTGGTGGAGCAGGGTGTCGAAGTGCTGCGCACCGACGCGGCGTTCACGGCCCACGACGTGCGACCGGCCATGTCGCGCGCGGTCGAATCGCTGGAGATGCCGGCCGGCTCGATCGTCGTGCTCGCGCGTCAGCCTCTGTCGTCGCTGGTCAAGGCGTCGCTCGAGTTCGATCCGCGCTACGACAAGGGCTCGCTCGAACGTGAACGCAAGGAACTCGAGCGCAAGCAACGCTCGAAGGCCTACGACGTCACGGGTTGGTCACCCACGCACGCCTTCGACCTGGACGGGTACTGGTGCAAGGCTGCCGACGTGACGGCGACGCGCGTCCGCGAGCTCGCGCCCGCGACGTCGGGGATCGTCCCGCTGGCGAACGCCGCGGAGCCGGTGTACGGGTGGATCGTCGACGGTCAGGACGACTCGGCCGTGCACTTCGCCGGGCAAGCGATGGAACTCGGGCTCCGAGTGAACTTGTCCGACGAGAGCTTCCGCGCCGTGGGCCGCACGTTCGCGCGCGGCAGCCTGCTGGTGCGACGCGTCGAGAACACCGCCGACGTCGCCGCGCGCGTCGAACGCGCCGCGCGGAGTGCGGGTGCGTTGGCCTACGCCACCGGGACCGCACGCAGCAAGGACGAGAGCGCCGACCTCGGTGGTCGTCACTTCGACCTGCTCGCGCGTCCACGCGTCGCGATCCTCTCCAACGATCCCGTCGACGGAGGATCGTTCGGGCACGCGTGGCACCTGATCGACACGCACCTGCGGCTGCCGTCGTCGCACCTCGACGCGCAGTCGTTCGGCAGCTACGACCTGCGCCGGTACAACGTGCTCGTCGTGCCCGACGGCGGCGGTTCGGTCGTCCGCGACCACGCGGACAGCGTGCGCACGTGGGTTCGTTCGGGCGGCACGCTCGTTCTCCTGGGCGGCGCGGCCGGTGACGTGTGCGACAAGGACTCCAAGCTCTCGCAGGTACGACGACGCCCCGACGTGCTCGACGACCTGGACGCGTACGCGATCGCGGTCCGTCGCGAGCGCGAAGCGGGCAAGCTCCCGATCGACGAGGCGGCGCTGTACGTCGACTCCGACGTGAAGTCGGGAGCGGGCACGAGCGGCTCGACGACCACCGAGGGCGAGCCGAGGTCGAACGGCGACGCCAAGTCGGCGGACGAGTCGAAGAAGGACGGCAAGTCCGACAAGAAGGACGCGGTCGCCGAGGACAAGAAGCGCCGTGACGCGTGGCTCGCGACGTTCTCGCCGCAAGGCGTGATCCTGCGCGGCGAGGTCAACCCCGACAGTTGGATCACGTCGGGATGCCGCGACGAAATGCCCGTGTTCTTCGAGGGTTCGCAGGTGTTGCTGTCGCAGCTGCCCGCGCGCACGGCCGTGCGCGTCGCGGCGTCGGACCGCATGCGCCTGTCCGGCCTCCTGTGGCCCGAGGCACGCGAGCGCATCGCCGATTCGGCTTGGTGCACCGTCGAACGCCTGGGTGCCGGACAAGTGATCTTGTTCGCGTCGACGCCGGTGTTCCGCGACTGGTTCCCCGCGACGGCGCGCCTCCTCGCGAACGCGATCGTCTACGGTCCCGGCGCCGGCGCGAATCAGCCGACCGACTGGTGACCGACCTTCGGTGACGCTACGCGAGCCTTGCGCAGAAGCGAGGGGCTCGCGCTTGACGCCCCTCGCCCGCCCCCGGATCCTGAGCCCGTCGTGCGTCTCGCACCGCGCGACGCACCCGATCGCGCACGGCACCCGCGCGCGACACGCACCGCGCCGCCGCGTCTCGAGGCTCCCGTGATGAAAGCTCTGTGCCTGGTCCTGCTCGCGCTCGTCTTCGCTCCGCGTTCCCTCGCCGGCGACGACACCATCCCCTTCGCGGAGATGGGCAAGACCTTCCTCAAGACGCGCTGCAAGGTGGACGACCCCGCGGCGATGCCGATCGACACCCTGCGCAACAAGTTCTGCGTCCACGGAGCGATCGGGTACTTCGACGTCGCGTTCCCGGTGTGGTCGTTGGAGGACAAGGACCACGTCGAGGAGTTCAAGACGATCGCGGGCTTGATGGTGCAGATCCAAATGCACTGGATGGACTGGCTCGCCAAGGGCAAGCCCGAGCTGGCCGCGCCCAAGGCGGACGCCGAGACGTTGCTCGCGTGGATCAAGACGTGGAAGCCGGCATCGTTCGCGCTGGCGGCTCGCGCCGACGACAAGGACCTGTACGCGGTGCTCGACGCATCGCCGGCGCAGAGGGACGCGTCGCGGCGGTTGGACGCGTTCATCCGCGACACCAAGGTCTTGGGCGTCGCGCCGCGCACGAGCGACGTCGAACCGATGCACATCCTCTTCGCCCCCACGCGCCGCGACTACGTCGACTTCATGGCGTACACGGGCCTGCAGGAGCCGGCGCGCCAACCTGAACTGTGGACGATGGGCGCGACGGCGTGGACGAACTTCTGGTCGGGTTGGACCATCGTGCTCGCGTTGCAGTACCCGCCGTGGAGCTTCGACAAGGAGTTCAAGCAGTTCGTACCGATGAACAAGTACGAACCCACGGGCATGCAGCAGCACACCGTGCAGCACACGATGCTCACGTTCCTGTGGATGGTGTACGGCGACAACGACGCGCTGCACCTGAACCAGGCGGCGGCCATGAACATGGCGATCGAGATCTGCGGCGAGATCAACGCCCTGGAAGGCAACGCGGGTCGCGGCACGACGGGTGCACGCACCGAGCCGTACGAGAAGTTCGTCCCGGGCGGGAACCCCAACGGCGGCCTGCTCCCGCCGATCTCCGCCGCGCCGTACGACAGCGAGAAGAAGTGTCCGTGGCACGAGAACCTGGGACGGGATCACTTCACGCTTCCCCTTCGCAAGGGCCAGAAGGCCGGCGGCAAGCAAGCCGCCAAGGAACCGCAACCCAAGCTCGATCCGGTGTTGGCGCGCGACAAGAACGCGCACTTCCAACTCACGTCGAAGGACGAGAACAAGAAGTGGGTCGTGACCGCGCCCTTCTTCGGCGAGGCGGCGCGCACCAAGCAGTACCCGCCCAACGAGTTCATCGTCGACTACCGCGAGTTCTTCCGCGCCTACAAGTGCGGGTTCGCGTACTGGCTGCAGACGCAAGGCGACGCCAAGGGCGCGGAGGCTTCCGCCGCGAAGCACCGCGAGTTCCTGGCCGCGTTGGCCAAGCGCGACTCGGACAAGAAGCTCGAGGAGGTCGTGCTCGCCGTGTACGGGATTCCGCTCAGCGGCAAGAACAGCAGCGTCGACAGCCTCGAGTGGCGCTACCTCGAGTGGCTCGCGAAGGGCAAGTGAACGAGGAGCGGGCCGGCCGCGAGCACGCGACGTGCTCGGACCGACCCGCGTTGCGAACGTCGCGCGATGCGACCGTCACGCGTCGGCGGATTGCCGACGGCCACGTTCAGGCCGCCGGCCGATTCGCCGGCGGCGTCTTCATCCACGTCGCGGCCAGACCTTCGAGCAGATTGCCGCCGCCGGTGACGAGCACGTCGGGCACCAGCTTGACGTGAGCGTCGGCCAAGGCGGTCGCCACGTTGAGGAGCGCGGTCGCGTTGGGCCCCAACGCCGCGACTTGGGCTTGGAAGCCCTCGGCACGCGCCAATCCCACCGCGCGGATCTCGGCGCCCTTCGCGGTTCCCGTCTTCTCGAGGTAGAAGGCCTCACCTTCGGCCTCGGCCTTGCGGGCGTCCGCGTCGTTGCCCTTGATCGCGACGCCGATCTTGGAGCGCGCGAGCTGCGACTGCATGTCGGCTTGTCCCTTCGCTTGCTCCATGGCGATGCGTTCGTCCTCCGCCAGGCGTTGCTTGCGGTAAGTCTCGATCTCCTGGTGCGCGATCTCGCGACTCGTGAGCACCGCGACGAGTTCCTTCGGCAGGACCACGTCTTGGATGTACACGCCGCGGGTCTCGACCTGGTATTGCGACAGCTGTTCGGAGATGTGCGCGAGCGCTTCCTCCTGCACGTGCTGTCGCGTGGCGATGAACGTCACGGCCGGCATGCTCTGCAGCTTGTCGCGGAAGTGGTTGCCCACCGCCGCCTGCAGCACCTCGTTCACGAGGTTGCGCATCGTTCCGACCATGCTGATGACGTATGGAGCCTTCGTGTCGGGCACGTGGATTTGCACTTGCAGGTCGATGCTGAACACGAAGCCCTCGTTGCTCTTGGCCACGATCTGCTTGAGGCCTTGGTCGAGCTCGTGCGCCTGGCTCACGGCGTCGGCCCAGTTCAGGGTCAGGATCGACGTGGGCACGATCTCGGCCTCGTAGCAGCGCGGATTGATGGCGTACTTGCCCGTGCGCAGCGGTTCCTTCCAGATGCCGCGGTGACCGGGGCGCACGACGAACCCGAACTTGAACTCGGGCCCCGACGTGTCTTGCGTGACGAGACCCACGTAGGCCTTCATCACGGCGACTTGTCCTTGCTGGATGACGAGCATCGGCACGATCTCGACCGACAGCAGGAACGGATTGAGCGCGTACGCACCGTACAGGAGCGTGTCGTGCTGCAAACCGATCTTGCCGCCCTTCGACAGGAACGCTTGGAAGTCCTGGTAGTTGTTGTGGAGCTCGTTCCGATTGCCCAGGAGCGTCTCGATGATCTCGGCGTCCTTGGCGTCCGTCTTCTCCATCTGGTCGAGGTCGGCGAAACCGCCCATGCGACTCGCGATGTCGCCCGAGGGCAGAGGTTCGCCCTCGAACGTCGTCACGACGCCGCACACGTCGACGACCTTGCCGTCCGTGCGCACCACGGGTTCGATGCGCAACAGCTCGAGCTGCTTGGCGCGCAGGCCGAACGATTCCGGCCCCAGCTTGCCGCGCAGCGCGCGCAACTCGGACGCCACCGGCAGTCCGTACACGTGACTCTTGGTGAGCACGAGGAACGCCACCGGGTGGATCGGCGCCAGCGTGCCCGGCGGGAGCACGGGACGTTGCACGCCTTTCTGTCCGCCCTCGGCCATGAAGCGACCGAGGTCGATGAAGTTGCCGAACTGCGGCTTGTACACGGCCGACTTGGCGCCGATCGGCAACGGCGAACCCGTCTGCGCGATGACGACGCCGATTTCGCCCGCGGGCACTTGGACCCACGGGTGCTTTTCGACCGCGTACAGAGGCCACAGCTTGAAGCGCAAGCCCGGCATCAACAGTTGGGCTTGGTAACCCGCTTCGCCGTGGAAGGCGATCGGGTCCTCGCTCGGGAGCTTGCGGAACGCGAAGCGCTTGGTCACGAGTCCGACTTGCGTCGGGCCGATGCGGCGCAGCGAAGCCAACGCGGCGACGATGGCGAGGACGAGAACGAGCGCGAGGAGGGTGTACAGAACGAACATGGTGACTCCGTGCTCGGCGAACCGAGCTCAGGAGAGACGCGCAGCACCTCGGCGCGCGAACGCGACGACGAAGGATGCGACGAGGAGGGGCCTGGAAGACGCGACGCGAGCGCATGCGATGCGCGGAGCGCGGAACGGGCGTTCGCCCGAGAGACCGTCGCGGTCGGTGCGGATCGTGCGAGCGAACTCGAGCGGATCCGCGGACCGGTAGCGTGCGAGACGAGCGCGGGTCTGGGGAGTCACGGTCTCCGTGAAGTCGCTCCCCGACGCGGGAGGGCCGGCGCTCGAACGTGGCGATCTACAAGGCTCTGGCGACCTCCGGTTCGCAGGAGCGTGATCGCCGGGGGATCGACCCGAGAGGGCGAGCGCGCAGTGCGGAACCCAGTTGCCGCATGAATTCTAGGCATGCGCGGCGCGTGGATGAGCCGACGCAGAAGGGCGCGCGGGCCGTCGCACGTAACTCGGCTCGCCACAAGCCCGAAGCCGGCGTTAACGCGTCGCTAAAACGACGCGACGCCGTTGCGCGGAAGTCCGCGCGAACGGCGTCGCGTGCGATCCGATGCTCGGCGCTTCGTTCAGCCCTTGGCGGCCTTCGCGTGGCGCGTCACGTGATCGGCGAGCACTTGCGACACGCACGCCGTCAACTTCTTGCCGGTCGGCACGTCGAGGAACTCGTTCGGGCCGTGCGCGTTGCTGTGCGGGCCCAGCACGCCCGTGATCAGGAACTGAGCCTTCGGGAATTTCTTCCCGAGCATGCCCATGAACGGAATCGAGCCGCCTTCGCCCATGTACACGGCTTCCTTGCCGAAGTACGTCTTCGACGCGGCGTCGACGGACGCTTCGAGCCACGGAGCGAGCTCGGGTGCATTCCAGCCACCGCTCGACTTCTCACCGTCGAACGTGACCTTGGCACCGGACGGCGGGTCCTTCTCGAACAGCTCCTTGAGCTTCTTCATCGCGACCTGCGTGTCGAGCGTGGGCGGCACGCGCAAGCTGATCTTCACCGCGGTCACCGGTCGCAACACGTTGCCCGCGCTGTCGAGGTCGGGCAAGCCGCGCGCGCCGGTGATCGACAGCGCCGGACGCCACGTGCGGTTCAACATCAGCTCGGTGTTGTCCGTGTGCATCGGCTTCACGCCCTTGTGCCACGGATACTTGTTCCACACTTCGTCGCCCAGGACGCGCGCCGCGACCTTGGCCTGGCTCACGCGCTGCGCGGGAACGTCGACGTGGAATTCCTTGGGCAGCACGCGACCCGTGTTCTCGTCCTCGAGGCGCGACAGCAGTTGCCGCAGCACGCGGAACGAGCTGGGCACGATGCCCGACGCGTCGCCCGAGTGCACGCCTTCCGAGATCGTCTCGACGATCAAGTTGCCCCCGATCAAGCCGCGCAAGCTCGTCGTGCTCCACAGCTGATCGTAGTTGCCGCAGCCCGAGTCGAGGCAGATGACGAGGCTCACGTCCCCGATGCGCTTCTCCAGCGCGTCGATGTAGTGCGGCAGGTCGTAGCTGCCGCTCTCCTCGCACGCCTCGATCAACACCACGCAGCGCGCGTGCGGGATCTTCTGGCGCTTCAGGGCTTCGATCGCCGTCAACGACGCGAACGCGGCGTAGCCGTCGTCGGCACCGCCGCGGCCGTACAGGCGTTCGCCGCGCATGACCGGTTCCCACGGCGACAGACCCGGGTTCCAACCCGAGAACTCCGGCTGCTTGTCGAGGTGACCGTACAGCATCACCGTGTCGCCACCGGTGCCGGCCGTGCCGGGGATCTCCATGAAGATCACCGGCGTGCGCTCGGCGCCTTTCTCGTCCTTCAGGCGGACGACCTCGATCTTCATGCCTTCGATGTCGCGCGAGCGACACCAAGTCTCGATCAGCTTCACGGCGCGGTCCATGTGACCGTGCTTCTTCCACTCGGGATCGAACGCGGGCGACTTGTTCGGGATCCGGATGTACTCGGTGATCGCCGGGACGATGGAGCGGTTCCACGTGTCTTCGACGAAGGACTTGGCGGTGGGCGTGTGGAGTGTCGTGGTGGTCATGGCGGGGACGAGTGTAGTGATCCGAGGGCTGTTTCGTGGCCGGAATCACGTCCTCACGCTCGCCGGAGATGCGCGGCGCGTGTCCCCGTGCATCGGCCGCACCCGCCACACCCTGCCGTCACCGATCGACGGTCACCACACCGCTGTCCCCACAGCGCTGTCCCCACAGCGCCGTCACGATCGCGCCGTCGCGACCGCGCCGTCACCACGCGTCCGAGGCGAGTCGGGCCCGGACGCTCGCGCGCCGGCGACTCACGAGCCACGCGACGATCCCCACGACGGCGAGGAGCGCCAGCACCGGCGCGACGGCGGCCAGGATCGACACGCCCGTCGCCCCCACGAGCTCGCCGGTCGCGACCACCGGATTGCCCAACCCCATGGTCAGGAATCCGGACGCGGTGCGCGCGGCCACGGTCACGACCTGAACGACCGCCGCGGCGCCGCCACCGGCGACGAGGGCCAAGCTCCAACGCATCCACGGATCCATGTCCGTGACGAAGCTCGCGGTCAGCAGCGTTCCCGCGACGACGGCGGCCGGTGTGGCGACGACGTCGAGGAAGTGGTCGATGCCCGGCACGTAGTAGCCCGCGATCTCGAACGCGGTCGCACCCGCGAAGCAGATCATCGCCGGCCAGGATGCGATCCACGCGAAGTCGGGCGCGACCTCGATCACGCCCGCGCGCACGGCCACCGACGCGACGAGGGCCGGAACGAACACGCGGAATCCGCAGGCAGCGGAGAGACCTAGACCGGTCAGGAGCGCCAGGATCGTCGAGAGGAATTCGTCCATGGAGGTGCGGCTCGCCGCGGCATCTTGGTCGAGCGGCCGCCCCTACTCCATCCCGGAGGATCCATTTCGGGTCCACCGGGCGTCTTTCGGAGACGGATCGAGGTCGTGGCGGCCCCCCCCGCCCGACGACGCCGCGATCACAGACCGCGTTCCGCGCGCGCAGCAGCGCACACGTCGGCGATGCGCTCGATGTCGCGCTCGAGATCGGACTTGGGCGCTCCGGCCTTGGCCTGCTTCTCCAACGTGGACGCGTGCAGGGTCAGCGAGGGGAAGCCGTAGCTCCCCGCGGCCCCCTTGAGGCGGTGCGCCAGGACGCCCAGCTGCGCCAGGTCACCGCGCGCCAGGGCGGTGCGCATCTCGTCGACTTCTTCTCCGAGCTCCGACACGAAGAGGTTCACGAGTTCCAGCAGCTCCGCGTCGATCGGCCCCCCACCGAGCGGCGCCGTCGAGAGCGGCACGGCGTTCGAGGCGTTCGTCGTTGACGACTTGGACGGGCCGGACGGCTGCGTCGGGAGCGGCGCGGACGCAGGCCCCGTGAGATTCCGCGACGCGCCGTCGCGCGCCATCGAGAGTGATCCGGCACCGGGCTTCGACATCGGCGCGGGCGGGTGCAACGGAAGGCTGCGCGCCTCGTTCCGACGATCCAAAGGAGTCGGCGACGAGTGCGGCCGCGGAGCATCGGCTTCCGGCGCGGGCAACGAGCCGATGGGCGCGCCGAGGTTCGCGTACGGCGAAGGCTTGGACGTCGCGGGCTTCGGATTCGCGGGTTTCGGTGTGTGGGAATTGGCGGGCGCGGGCGGCAACGGCTGCAGCGCGGGCGGCGACACCTTGCCCGAGTTCGACGAAGCGTGACGCGTCGTCGTGCTCGCGTCGGGCTTCGCGGCGCGCGACGCGTGCTCGCCGACGTCCTTCACCGGCGGCAGCGGCGGCGCCGACCAGTTGCTCTTCTTGCGCTCGGCCCACTCGGCGACGATCGTGAGGAACGTGTTGCGCACGATCGGCTTCGTGCAGAAGTCGTCGCAGCCCGCGGCGAGACACTTCTCGCGATCGGCCGCCATGGCGTGCGCCGTCAACGCGATGATCGGCGTCTGGCAGCCTTGCGCGCGCAGACGTCGCGTCGCCTCGTAGCCGTCCAGCTCGGGCATCTGCATGTCCATGAGGATGACGTCGAACGGATGACCCGTGCGGATCGCCCCCATCGCCATCGCCAACGCTTCGTTGCCGTCGACCGCCGTCGTCGTCGTCGCCTGCGCGGACGCGAGCACGTAGCCGAGCAGTCGGCGGTTGTCCTCGCCGTCCTCGGCCAACAGGACACGCACGCCGGGAAGGCTGGGCGGGGGACGGAGGTACTCGGAGTCGCTGAGGTCCGAGAGGAACGACAACGTCGGTCCGTCTTCCAGCTCGACGCCTTCGAGGGATCCGGTCTCGACGGTGAAGCTGAACGTGCTGCCGACGCCGGACTCGCTCTCCACGGCCACCTGTCCGCCGAGTTGCTCGACCAGGTGCTTCGAGATCGACAAGCCCAAGCCCGTGCCGCCGAAACGTCGCGTCGTCGACGAATCGGCCTGCATGAACGGCCGGAAGAGCCGCGTGACCGTCTCGGCGTCCATGCCGATGCCCGTGTCGCGCACTTGGAATCGCAGCGCGGGTGCGCCGCCGTCGACCAACGCGACGGACAGGTGCACGGACCCCTTCTCGGTGAACTTCAGCGCGTTGCCGACCAGGTTCAGGAGGATCTGCTTGAGTCGCACGGGGTCCGACACGATCGTCCGCGGCACGGCGCCGGCGGATTCCACGACGAGCTCGATGCCCTTGATCGCGGCGCGCACTTCCATCGCGGCGTGCACCTCGGCCAGGATCTCCTTGGGCGAGCACGGGATCTTCTCGATCGAGAACATGCCCGCTTCGATCTTCGAGATGTCGAGGATGTCGTTGATGATCTGCAGCAGGTAGTCGCCGTTGCGACGGATCGTGCTGACGGCTTCGATCTTCTCCGTGTCGGTCAATCGCGCGTCGAGCAAGCGCTCCGAGAACCCGAGGATCGACGTCATCGGGGTCCGGATCTCGTGGCTCATGTTGGCCAGGAACTCGCTCTTCGTGCGACTGGCCTTCTCGACCTCGGTCAAGGCCTCGCGCACTTGCAGTTCGGCTCGTTCGCGTTCGACGACTTCGATCTGCAGCGCGGTGTTGGTCGCCGACAGACGCCGCGTGCGGTCCTGGACGCGCTGTTCCAGGGTCTGGTTGGCCTCGTGGAGCTCGCGCGTGCGGCGCTTGATCTCGCGCATGTTCTGGAACAGGCGCGCCAGGAGCGCGGCCGTGAACGCGTACAGGCCGAGGCGGAAGTACTCGGCGCCGCGCAGCTGGCTCTCGAACGTCTCTTCGTGGATCTTCAGGATGTCCGCGGTGCGGGACTGCAGGTCGAACCCCGTCACCTCGGCCAGTCGACCGTCGAGCACGATCCGATCGTCGACGTACGTCTGCGTGTGCCTCGCGAGCTTGTCGAGCTCCGCGCGCGCGCCGGCGTCGGGTTCCTCTTGAGCCACGCTCTTCAAGCGATGGACCGCGTCGAGAACGTCCTTGCCGCGATCACCGGAGGCACCCAGGTCGAAGAGCAGGATCTGCTTGACGAGCTCGCTCACCGCGTTGCGCGAGCGCATCTGCACGCTCTCCTGCATGCCGACCCCGGCCAGATCGGCGGCGATGCGGCGCGCGCCCTCGATCAGGAACCCCGCGGTTTCGGTCGCGTCGATGGCGTGCGTGGCCGCGGTCTCGACGCTGGCTTGGTACTCGCGCACGGCCGCGGCCAGCTCGGCCGAATCCGACACCGCTGCGAGTCCGGAAAGGCTGGTGGCGCCCTCGCGGATCTGCTCGATCTTGGCGGTGACGCGTTCCTTGGCGTCCGCGGCGCCGTGGCGGATGCGGACGAGCTCGGTCTCGAACTCGTGCTGCTTGCGCTGCAGCTCGACGATGGCGGTCACGCCTTCGGAGTACTTCTCACGGTCGAGTCCACGGGTCTGCAAGTACAGGACGAACAGCCCTGCAATGGCGATCAGCGTGACGACGAGCACTCGAGTGGCGCGCATGCCTTCGACACCTCACGCGCTTTCGGGGAGTCGAACGCGTGCTTGACGGATCGTGTTGCGACCGGAGGCCTTGGATTCGTAGACGGCCTCGTCCGCGGCCTTGAGCAGGTCGTCGATGTCGCGCACGCCGGTCACGCGCTGGGCGCAGCCCAGGCTGATCGTGACGCTGCCGTCGAAACCAGGACAGACGATGTGGTTCTGCGCGACGGAGGTGCGCAGGCGCTCGGCGCACAAGACGGCGCCCGAAATGTCGCTGTTCACGTTGATGACGAGGAACTCCTCGCCGCCGAGTCGGCACACCACGTCGCCGCGGCGCGTGCGCGCGCGCAGGATCGCGGCCGTCTCTTTCAGCACCGCGTCGCCCACGTCGTGTCCGTACGTGTCGTTGATCTTCTTGAAGTGGTCGATGTCGATCATCACCACCGAAAGCGGGCGATTGCTGCGCACGGACTCGCTCCACTCCTGCTCGAGGCGCGTCAGCGCGTATCGACGGTTGGGCAGGTCCGTGAGGACGTCCGTGAGGGCCGCTGCGCGCAGCTTGCGCGTCAAGAGACCCATTTCGGCGACCTGGCGCATGCGCATCTTCTTGTCGAGCTCGACTTGCCGCTGCAGGTCGATCATGCGCTGACCGGCCTGGACGCGCGCGAGCAGGATGCGCGCGTTGAAGGGCTTGGTCACGAAGTCGTCCGCGCCGGCCGCGAACGCGTCGACGACTTGCTGTTCGTCCTCGCGCGCCGTGAGCATGAGCACGTACGTCTTGCGCCCGTTGTCGGTGCGGCGCAACGCGCGGCACAGGTCGATGCCCGTCATCTCGGGCATGATCCAGTCCGTCAGCACGATGTGCGGACTCTCCTCGAGCACAAGGCGCAGGCCCTGTTCGCCGTTGTCGGCGGTCAGCACCTGGTATCCCGCTTGGCGCAGGTGGTGCGACAAGAGGCGCAAGATGCGCGGATCGTCGTCGATCGCGAGGATCTTGATCTCGGGCGGCTGCAGCGACGCGCTCTCCTCCGGGAGTTCCGGCAGGAGCGTCGTCACCGGCGCGGTGGTCGATTCGGACGGAGTCGGCGCGGGGAGCGCGGCTGCCGTTCCCGTCGCGGGCTTCGTCGCGGACGGCCGCGGGAGTGCTTCGCTGGCGGTCGTCGGCATGCGGAACATCGCGCCCCACTGTTCCCACACGGGACGTGCGTGCGCCTCGATCGGCCTCAACAGTTCACGATCGCTCGTGCTGGCCGCGGCCGGCGCGAGCAAGTCGATCCAGTCGACGCCCAACGCCCACTCGCGCTGCGCGATCGATCCGAGCAGGCTCTCGGCCACGACCGACGCCTCGCGCAGCACGTGCGTGAGCGCCGTCACGAGCGGATCTTCCGTGCCCGGCTCGCTGGCGTCGCTGCCCAGCAACAGGACCGCCGACGTGTGCAACTCGGGCAGGCCCCAGTCGCGCATCATCGACGCGGAGACCTCCCAGTGGTGGATCTGGAACTTCGCGACCTCGAGTTCGAGCAGCTCCGCGCTGGCGCGCGATCGACTCGTCGACAAGATGGTCGCGTACGGCTCCGGGTGGACCGTGGCGAGCGCCAGCATCCCGATGCGCGACAGCAGCGCGCACGTGAACGCCTCCATCGGATCGATCGTGCCTTGCTCGCTCGCCAGGATCTGCGCCGCCACCGCCGTGGCCAACGAGTACGACCAGTATCGATCGTAGTCGAAGTGCGCGCACGCGCCGGTTCGATTGCCGGACACGAGCGCGAACCCGAGCGCCACGCCGCGCACGTTGCGCAGCCCCAGCCGCGCCGCGGCTTGCTGCACGGTGGTCACCGGTTGCGCGCCTTGCCACGCCGCCGAGTTGGCCAGCTTGAGCAAACGACCGCTCAGAGCCGGATCGACCTGGATGCACTGTGCGATCTCCTCGAGCGAACAGTTCTCGTCCTGCGTGCGACGCAGGACGACGAGGCCGACTCCCGACGGTGTCGGAAGTGCCCCGGACTGCTTCAACTCCTCGAACTTCTGCTGGATCAAGCCGTCGTCCTCGGGACTCTCAGGCCGGGAGGGCCTTGCGTTGCAGCGAGGAGACCACGCACGCGCGATTGCGTCCCCCGGTCTTCGCGCCGTAGACCGCTTCGTCGGCGGCCTTCACGAGCGCGTCCTGGCTCGTCATGTCGGCGGTGCGCTGGGCCACGCCCAGGCTGACCGTGACACGACCTTCGAACATCGGACTCTTCACGAGATTGCGCTCGACCGCGGCGCGGAGTCGTTCCGCGGCGATGGCCGCCTGCGCCTCGGTCGAGTTGGGGCAGATGACGATGAACTCCTCGCCGCCCAGGCGCGCGAGTTCCTCGCCTTGCCGTGCAACCGCTCGGAGGACGCGCGCGGTCTCCTTCAAGACCAAGTCGCCCACGTCGTGTCCGTAAGTGTCGTTGACCTTCTTGAAGTGGTCGATGTCGATCATCACCACCGACAGCGGACTGTTCGTGCGGAGGGACGTGCCCCAATCCGATTCGAGGCGCTTCATGATGTAGCGTCGGTTCGGCAACTCGGTGAGCACGTCGGTCAACGCCGCGCTGCGCAGCTTGCGGGTCATGAGCCCCAGCTCGGCGACCTGCTTGAGGATCATCTTGCGGTCGCTCTCCACGCGTTCTTGGAGCTCGATCACGCGCTGGCCACCCTTGAGGCGCGCCATCATGACGCGCGGGTTGAACGGCTTGGTGACGTAGTCGTCGACCCCCGCGTCGAACGCCTCGACGATGCGGTCTTCCTCGCCGCGCCCGGTGAGGAGCAGGAAGAAGATGTTGCGACCGTACTCGATGCGTCGCAGCGACTGACACAGCTGCAGGCCGTCCATCTGCGGCATCATCCAGTCCGCGATCACGATGTGCGGGCTCTGCTCCAGCGCGAGCTTGAGCGCGGCCTCGCCGTTGGACGCGGTGATGACGGAGTGTCCGGCCTTCGTCAGCGTGCGTTCGAGCAACTTCAACGACATCGGGTCGTCGTCGACCGCCAGGATGCGCATCTGCTTCGAGCCGTCCTCGTGACCGTGATGCACGACCTCGGCGTGAACCGGACCCTGGTCGCCCGAGGCGTCCTGGTTGCCGCCGGAGTTCGGTGCGCGCACGCCCAGGGCCTGCGCCGCCTCTCCACGGCTGCGGATCTCCTCGAGCGTGGCCATCTTGCCCGTCGGAACGTCGAGGATCGCGCCCCACTCCGTCCACTCGCGCCCGATCGTGCGGCACAGTTGGGAGAACGGCTCGGGCTCCATGTTCATCATCGTGCGCAGCTCTTCGAGCCGCGCCGCGAGTTCCACGGCGTCCTCCATGGACGCCGCGCTGGCCTTGAGGCACGTCGACGACAAGCGATGCGCGCAGTTCAGGACGCGCGCCATCGGCGCGGCCTCGCTGTTCTCGGGGATCTCGATGCGTCCGATCTGCTCGTAGACCTGAACCGCTTGCGTGAAGTTCGCCGGCAGGCCCCAGTCCTCGAGCATGTACGACCCCACGTCGCCGTGGTCGATCTCGAACTCTTCGCGCTCGACGCGGGCGAGAACGACGCCGTCCTCGTCTCCGACGCGACCCAGGATCACCGAGTATTCCTCGGGATACACGCTGGCGAGCGCGAGCTTGCCGATCTCGCTCAGCAGCCCGAGCACGTACGCTTCGGCCGCCGGAACGGTGCGGAACTGGCGCGCGATGTTCTGCGCCGCGACCGCGCGCGCGAGTGCCGTGGACCAGTAACGGTCGTAGTCGAACGTGGAGCAACGTCCCGAGCGATTGGCCGAGACGAGCGACAGACCCAGCGCGACGTTCATGACCGTGCGCACGCCCAGGCGCATCGTGGCCTCGCTCACGGTCGTCGCGGGGTTGGCGACGGCCGAACCGGCCGAGTTGGCCAGTTTGAGCAGACGTCCGGTCAGCGCGGAGTCCGCCATGATGGTCTGGCTGATCTCCTCGGCCGAGTGCGAGTCGCTCTGCGACATCTTCAACACGCGCATGACCACGCCCGGCGGCGAGGGCAGTTGGCCGGTGAGTTTCAGCTCTTCGAATGTCTGTCGGAACATGGGGATCTCGTGGGTTCTCGTGGGGGTACGACGGAGAGTCCCGTCAGCTCGCGAGCTGCTTCAAGGCGATTTCGACCTGGCCGTAGTTCCCTTGCGCGGCCGACAGGAGCGGGGCGATCCCGTCGGTGGAGCGCGTGCGTGCGATCTCCTCGATCTTCTTGCAGATCTCGGAGAGCTTGGGCGCGCCGATGTTCGCGCAGCTCGACTTGAGCGTGTGCGCGGCGCGTTCGAGCGTCTTGACGTCGCCGTTGGCGAGCGACGTCTCGATCTCACGGATGCGCTGGGGCGCGTCGGTGAGGAACATGCCCACGAGTTCGAACAAGAGACCCGGATCGTCCTCGCCACCGAGGTCTCTCAGGTCCTGGATCACGCGCATGTCGAGGGCGTCGCCACCCTCGTTCTCGTGGTTGTCGGTCACACTCGGCCTTTCGTTCGTCGATGCACCGAGTCCGTCGCCGTGGAGCGCGGGAAGCGACCACGTGAATCCGCGACCTCGGCTCGTGCTCCCCTCGGGGCTCACGCGACGGGATCGACGGTTCCAAACGAACTCTCGAGAGCTGAATCGGAGTTCGGCACGTGTCGACTTGCGCGGAACGGCAGGATCCGCACCGTTTTCCACGCCACCCTTCCGGACGATGGAAAGGACTTCCCCCCGCGTGCCCACGGCCCGCGCTCGACGGCGTGGGCCGAGTACCTGCTTGTCGGGAGCGTCGTTCGAAACGCACCGCGGACGCGGGGAGCGACCTCCCCGCGTCCGCGGTGTCCGTTCGATCGTCGCCGGAGTCGGGCCGACGATCCTGCGCTCAGCGCGAGCCCGTGCCGCCGGCCGGACCCGAAGCGGTCGCTCCGGTGATCTCGTCGGCCAACGGGCCGGCGTCGTACACCTTGCGCATCGCTTCGATCATGGCGCGCGAGTCGACCGAGACCGCGCGGTTGAAGGTCTCTTCGTAACCCAGGTTGCCGACGAGGCTCTGGATGTTGCCGTCGAAGATGAGACCGACGACTTCACCGGCCTTGTTGACGACCGGCGAGCCCGAGTTGCCGCCGATGATGTCGCACGTCGAGACGAAGTTGTACGGCGTGTTGGGGTTCAGCTTCTCGCGCGCGGCCTTCCACTTGGCCGGGATCTCGAACGGGTACTCGTCGCCGCGTTCCTCCGAACGACGGAACAGCCCGGCGAAGTTCGTGAACGGCGGGACGTCCTTGCCGTCCTGCGTGTAGCCCTTCACGGTGCCGTAGCTCAGGCGCAGCGTGAACGTCGCGTCCGGGTACTGGTCCTCGCCGTTCACGGCGAAGCCCGCGGCCGCGACCTTGGCGTAGCCTTCGCGCTCGGGAGCGTCGACTTCGTCCTCGAACTTCTTGCGCAGCGTGCGGCTCTCCGCGTCGAGCGACTTGACGAACAGGATCATCGGATCCTTCGACGCGTCGATCGCGGCCTTGCCGCCTTCGTAGAGGCGCTTGCGCTCGGCCACGTCCATGAGCTTGGTGCCGCGCACGAGTTCCTCGGCGCGCGCGTGCGGCGACTTGCCGGCCATCGCGGCGACGAAGGTCGGGTCGTCGCAGCCGAGCAATTCCCCCATGAGCTGCAGACCGGCCGCGAGGTTCTCGATCTCGAACTCGGGGTAGATCGGCGCCGGCGAGAAGAGCCCCAGCTCGAGCGTGGGCTTGGCCGATTCACGGTACTCGCGCAGACGTTCCGAATTGGGCTTCGACGCTTCGTCGGCCACGCGCACGAGGTCGCGCGCCTTGCCGAGGAGCTGACCACCCAGGGCCATCGCGCCGCCGCCGATGCCCGTGAAGCGCTGGAGCATCGTGCCGTGGACCTTCTTCGCGTGCGCGATCTTGTCCCAGCCGTCGCCCCACTGCTTCTTCCACTCGGGGTTCGCGTCGACCGCGGCGCGCAGCCGGTTCTCCGCCGAGACCTTCGTCGCCAGGAACGCCGGGTCCTGGAGTCCGGCGAAGATGCCCGTGCGCGCCTTGCGCGTGTTCTGGACGCCGAAGAAATCGCCCTCGGCGATGCGGCGATACTCCTCGCTGCGGCCCATGAACGTGGCCAGCTGGACCTCGCGGCGCCAGATGTTGCGCATCTGCAGCGGATACTGCGTGTCGCGCATGAACTTGACGTGGTCGACGGTGTTGAGGCGCTGCGTATTGCCCGGGTGGCCGGCCACGAACACCAAGTCACCGTCCGCCGCACCGTTGCGGCTCCAGGCCAGGTAGTGCTCGGCCTCGAGCGGCTTGCCGTTCTCGTAGATGCGGAAGAAGCACATGTCGAGGTCGTAGCGCGGGTACTCGAAGTTGTCCGGGTCGCCGCCGAAGAACGCGATGTCCTTCTCGGGCGCCATCACCAGGCGCACGTCCTCGAATCGCTTGTACGAGTAGAGGTGGTAGCGGCCGCCCTGCCACAGGGTCACGACCTCGCACTTGAGACCGGTCTTGTCCGAGGCCTCCTTCTCGATCGTGCTCATCATCTGACGACGAGCCGTGTTGGCTTCGGCCGAGCTCATCGTGTCCTTGGCGGCGCCCTTCACGCGGTCGGTCACGTCCTCGATCGACCACAGCACGTTCATCTCGATGTCGGGGCACTTCTGCTCTTCGGCTTCGGTGCGCGCGTAGAAGCCCTGCTTGATGTAGTCGCGGTCCTTGGTGCTCATCTTCTCGAGCATGTCGGAGCCGACGTGGTGGTTCGTCATCACGAGGCCGCGTTTCGAGACGATCGAGCCCGACCCGCCGGTCGAGATGCGCACGGCCGACTTTTGCACGTGCTCGAGCCACTTCGAGGTCAGCTCGAAGCCGTACTTGGACTGGATTTGCTTCGTGGGCGGGCGGTTGAAGAGCCACATGCCCTCGTCGGCGCGCGCGGGCGACGGAACGAGGCACAGCGCGGCCGTGGCCGCGAGGAGCGAGAGGGTGAGCTTCATGATTTCACGCGGATGTGGGGAGTTTCGAGCCGGCGGTCGGCGTCCTCGGATCGTCGTGCGCCGCGGTTCGGGGGCGACGAGGATACGCCCGGCCCCGATCGAGGTGAAGCCCGCGCGAGATCGGTGACACCCCGTTTACAAGCTCCTGGCCACTCGTGCATACCCTCACGGTGTCGCGGGCGGTCCACGCGGACTCCATGAACCTCTCCCCCCCCTCACGCTGGCTCGAACGTGTCGCGCTGGGCCTCGGACTCGCGTCGAGCGTCTGCTTGGCCGTCGCCGCCTTCGCCGCGTTCGGGAATCCGCGCGAAGCGGGGTGGAGTCGCCTCAACGAGCTCGTGTCGGGCGCGCGCGAGAACGTGCGCGTGGCTTGGCTCGACGTCACGAGCGTCGAGGGCGGCGACGGCGTGGTCGCGGCGAGTCCGCTCGTGAGCTGGTCGATCGACGACGGAACACGGACGACGGCGCGCGTGGACGCCGGCGACCCGCGCGAGGCCGCGAGCGCGACGCCCGGATCGTCGCTGCTCTTCGACGCGTTGATGGCCGCCTCCGAGGACGCCGAGTTGCGGCGGCACGACCTGCGCGAAGCGTCCGCGCTCGTCGAGGAAGCGCTGACGAAGGACGCCGACGCCGACGGTCGCGCGCGCGGTCGCTTGCGAGCGATCCAACTCGCCGCGCGCCTCTCCGAGGACGAGACGGTGCGCGCGCACGGGCGACGTGCCGTGACCGAGATCGACGTCCGACACGTCGTCGGCGGAACGTCGACGATCCTCTTGTGCGCGCTCGCGGCGTTGCCGTCGTTCCCGGAGGCGGAGCGCGTCGCGTTCGCGGAGCCCGTCGTGCGAGCTTGGACCGCGGGTGAACTGTCGTTCCCCGACGACGAGCCGAGCCTACGACGCGTGGACGACGGGACCTCGGTTCGTTTCGTGCCGACGACGGCCCACGTGGAAGCGGAGATGCGTCGGCGGCTCGTCGAGGCGTGCGGTGGCGACGAGCCGTGGCGTCCCGCGTTCGAGGCCTACGACGCCGCGCGACTGCGCCGCGCGCTGATCGGGATCGTCGGTCCCCTGCCCGTCGACCCGACGATCCCGAGCACGCACTGGACGATCTCGAACGCGGGTGACGACCTGCTCGCCGTTCGCGCGGCCGGGCCCGGGCGGTTCGTGGGGCAGCTCGCCGACCGCGCGCGACTCGCCGAGACGTTGGGGCGACGCTTGCGCGACGTCCATGCGTTGCCCGCGGGCTTCGTGCTCGACTTCGACGGACGCCACGAGGCACTGGGCGAAGCCGTCGGCGTGCCCATCGAACTATCGCCCGCGCTGCCGCGCGCCACGCTGCGTCACCCTGACGTCGGGGCGGTGCTGAAGCAGGCCGAGTCGCGGACCACGTGGCTGCGCGCGGGAATGCTGGTCCTCGCGCTGTTCGTGGCGGGCGCGACCGCGGCCACCACGTTCGCGCTGCGACGCGAACGTCGCTTGACCGAGGCACGCACGTCCTTCGTGGCGGGCGTGAGCCACGAGCTGCGCACGCCCCTGGCCTCGATCTTGTTGATGGCGGAGAACCTGGAGAACGGTCGCGCGGGTGCGAACACGGCTCGCTACCACTCGCTGATCCGTCGTGAGGTCTTGCGCCTGCGTCGCCTGGTCGACGACGTCCTGGACTTCTCGCGACTCGAGCGCGGCCGACGATTCGAAGCGCGCGTCGAGGACGTCGAGCTCACGACGTGGTTCACGTCCCTGACCGAAGAAGCCACGACGTTGGCCGAGCAAGCCGGCGTCACGCTCTCCACGTCGCACGCAACGCTGCCGACGCACGCGGCCTTCGACTCCGAAGCCGTGCGGCGCGCGGTGCTGAACCTGGTCGTCAACGCGCTGCGGCACAGCGGATCGCCGCGCGTGGACCTCGCCGCCGCGACGGAGGACGGGGACGTGCTGCGGCTCACGGTCGCCGACCACGGCAAGGGCGTGCCGGCGCGCGAGCGCGAGTCGATCTTCGAACCCTTCGCGAGGCTCGCCGGGTCGGAATCGACCCCGGGCGCGGGCCTCGGCCTCGCGATCGTGCGCGAGATCGCCGTGGCGCACGGCGGCAGCGTCCTCGTCCGCGATCGCGAGAGTGGTCCCGGTGCCGTCTTCGAGCTGCGCGTGCGCGCGCTGGGAGATTCGAACGCGCGCGGCACGACGCTCGACGGCTCACGGCGCGATTCCGCGTCGAACGAAATCACGACGAGAGGTGGCACGGCATGAAGAAGGGACTGCGCGTCCTGGTGGTCGAAGACGAGGATCCGCTGCGCATGGCGTTGGTCGACGCCTTGCGCGGCGAAGGGTTCGACGTCCTCGAGGCGGCCGACGGCGACGTGGGGCTGAAGCTCGCATTGAGTCAGGCGCCGGAACTCGTCCTGCTCGACCTGATGCTGCCCAAGCGCGACGGTTTCTCGGTGCTGCGCGCGATGCGACAGGACCGATTGTCGTCGTCGGTCATCATCCTCTCGGCGCGTGGCGAAGAGTTCGACCGCGTGCAGGGGTTCGAGTACGGCGCCGACGACTACGTGGTGAAGCCGTTCTCGACGCGCGAGCTGTTGTTGCGCATCCAAGCGGTCCTCCGCCGAGCCGAAGGCGACGCGCCGGGAGTCGAGACGCCCAACGGCAAGGCACGCATCGGACGTGCCTTCGTCGATTTCGCGGGCTACTGCGTCGAGAAGGACGGCACGCGCACGGGCCTCTCGCGCCGCGAACTCGACCTGCTGCGCTACTTCTTGTCGCACCCCGGCCAAGTGCTCGACCGCACGCGCCTCCTCGACGAGGTGTGGGGTTCGGACGAGTTCCCCACGACGCGCACCGTCGACATGCACGTCATGAAGCTGCGCAAGAAGGTCGAAGACGACCCCGAATCGCCGCGCCTGATCCAGACGGTGCACGGAGTCGGGTACCGATTCGACCCCGCGGGCGAGGGCGAACCCAAGGACCGCAAGCGTTGACGATCCGTTGACGAGTCGGTGGCGAGGCCATGACAAGCTCGTGCCGTTCCAGCCGTCTACTGATCCGAAAGGGGCTCCGAAAACTCACCCGAACCCGGAGCCGAGAAGAGACCAAGATGGAACCGCTCGTCACGTTCGCCATGCAATGCGCCTTCGCGCTCGCTCTGTCCGTCCTGGGGTCCGCCGCGCCGATCGCGCCGGAGCCCACCGTTTCCCCCGTCGTCGCGGCGGTCGCGTCCTCCCAAGACGCGCCGCCCGCGGCGACCGTGCCGCTGGTGTGGTCCGGTCGCGTGAGCGACGGCGCCGGTGGTTTCAAGGACGAGCCGCTGAGCAAGACTCACGCTCGTGACCTGCTGCAGAAGCTCGCGGCGCTGCGCGTGCAGATCGACGTCGAGCGCAAGTTCGACGCGACCGCGCAGCCGCTGGAGGACCTGTGGATCCGCGCGACGCGTCCCGGTTACCCGGAACGCAAGGACGTGCTCGTCGAGATCCTCCTCGTCCGCGCGGGCGTCGTGTCGAAGACCGGTTCGGCCGCGCAAGCCGCCGAAGACCTCGGACGCGTGTTGCTGTCCGGGACGCGTGCCGGCTCGTTCGAGCTCGTCGCCGCGAGCCCGGCCGACCGCAAGCTGGCCGAGGACGTCGCCGCGGATCCGCGCATCGTCGCGCTGCGGGAGTCGTTGAGCCGTTCCTCCGCGAACGGCGACCCGGGCGGCGACAAGATCTTCGCGATCGTGAGTCAAGCGCTCTCGCGCGGCGACATGTCGCTCAGCTCGAGCCTCGGTGACCGCGCCGTGCCTCCGCTGGTGACCGCCGTCGAATCGAGCTTGGAGGACTTCCCGCAGTTCTCGAACGACGCGCTCCACCACTTGCACGTCGTGAACTCCGCCCGCGCCGCCGAACTCGTCGCGCGGAACTGGTCGAAGGGCGGCTCCATCTGGAAGGCGCGCGTCCTGCGGCTCTTGAAGTCCGCGCGCGTGTTCGTCGAAGGGCCCGTTGGTCCGTTCGAGGTCGCCCTGTGGAGGGACGCCGTCTCTCCGTCGCAGCCTCCGACCTTCCAGGTGCCGCGCTGGTTCGACGTCCTCGAGATCCTGCTGTCGGATCCGGCGACGCGGCGCGAGGCGCTGCAGCTCGCGAGCGGCTTGCCGGAGCGCAACGCGCTGACTCCCGGGATGCAGCGCATCCTCTCGGCCATGTGCGCGGAGCCGAGCACGCCGCTGGTCAAGGAAGTGATGACGCTCCTGACCGGCGCGCGGGGTCGCCCGTGCGTGCAGCCGATCCTCGAAGCCATGTTGGCGAGCCCCGACGCCAAGGCGCGCGAGTTCGCCGTCAACATGCTCCACGCGTTCGAGCGCAGCCCCGGGTTGCTCGCGAACGTCGACCACCGTGACCCGTACGTGCGGGCCGGTGTCGCGACGATGTTGCGGGGTCACTACGTGACCACGCCCCAATACCCGTTCAACTCGACGACGAGCTTCGTCGCCATCGTCCCGAACGCGGACGAGCGAGCCCTGTTGACGAAGCTCGCCACGGACGCCGACGCGAACGTGCGCGCGGAAGCCGCGCGCACCATCGCGACGCTGACGCAACCGCTCGAGTCGGGCGTGTACGAGCGGTTGGCCCGCGACCCCGAGTCCAAGGTCCGCGTGGCCGTTCTCGAGGCGGAGGCTCTGCCGTCGACGCAGCGCGCGAGCCTGGCGCTCGGTCTGGCCGGCGACACCGACGCGACCGTTCTCCGTTCGCTCGACGACCAGCTGTGCGAGCTGGCTCGCGGGAGCGCCGCGCAGTCGCCGATACCCATCGAGTGGCTGCCCGTGTTGCGCGCACGTCGTGCGAACCCGGTCGCTGAGCTCGACGCGTACGGTGACGGACCGCGAGCGATCTACGGTCGGATGTCGATGTCGCCGGAGGGCATGAGCCAGCTCTTGGAGTGGGCGGCGGCTCCCGGCGGAGACCGGCCCACCGATCCGATCGTGGATCGACTGGGCGCGCTCTTGACGCGCAACGAGACCATGGCGATCCCGGTCGACGGCGCCACGTGGGCCGCCGCGTTCCGTCGCTTGACGGGTCGGGGCGAGTACGCCTACGCGACCTTCGCACGCTTCCTGAGCCGGGAGGAGTCGCGACCGACCCAGGAATTCCTCACGGTCGCGGAGGATGCGACGCTGCTGCCGTTCTCTCGCATCAGCGCCTTGACGGTCGCCGCGAAGGGGCCGGGATCGCGCGTCGTCCAGATCGTGATGGACGTGCTTCGTTCTCCGAACTGGGGCGATTCGGTGCAGTCCAAGACGACGCGCGACCTGCTCGCGCGCATCGTGACGGACTTGGACGCCGAGTCGCGCGGCCGACTGCTGGACGCGGTCCTCGCCGATCGGAACGTGCCGAAGATGCTGGCGCTGCCGATCCTCAACACGGCGGCGGGGCGCGGACTCTCTCAGGCTCAGGCCGAGGCGATCCTGAAGGCCTGGCTGGACGACGTGGACGCGCGCCTCGCGACGGACCACGCCCTGCGGACGGTCGCCCGTGGCCCCCGCGCGGCACAAGGTGAGTGGCTCACGCTCGCGGCGCATCGCGGACATCTGTGCGCGACGGCGTTCGAGCTGATCGGCGACTTGAGGGACCCGAGCTACACGGACTTGCTGCGGCAGGCGTTGACGGGGTCGTTCGAGATGGAGGGGCCCTCGCCGGACTACCGTGCCGCGGCGCTCAATGCGCTGACGCGGTACTTCGACCAGCGCGCCGCGGACATCATCTTGGAAGTCGCGGGCTCGACGGCCAACGCCGCGCTCCGCGAAGACTGCTTCAAGGCTCTCGAGACGCTCCGCAAGTACGAAGCCGAGAAGGGACGCGTGCAGAAGGATCGCGTCACGCGCGCCGCGGTCGAGACGGCCGTCCAGGAACTCGTCACGATGCTCGACGACGCCGATCCGGCCTTCCGGGTCCAAGCGTTGCGGGGACTCGCGACGTTGGGGGCCGTGGATCAGATGCCGGCGATCGTCCGACGACTCAAGGACGCGGACGAGCGCGTGCGCAAGGCCGCCGAAGCGGCGCTCGACGCGCTCAACGCGCCCCCGACTCCCAAGTAGCGCGCGACGCGACCGCTTCGTGCCCGACGCGACGCCGGACACGAATCGCGAGCTGCCGCGCGCGCTTCGGTCGGATCACGTTCGTGGGCATCGAGCGCCACGAGCGCGACACCACGCGGAACATCCTGTGAATCGACGGACCTGAACGCCCCAAGGTCCGTCGAGGGCCTCGCACCGTGACGGTTCACGGCGCGAGGCTCGTTCCGTCGGATCACAGCCGTGTTCCCGGGCGATCGAGTGCTGCACTCCGCGGGAGCGGTCGGTACTCTCCACGTCCGACCCCAGGAACCCTCCGATGAACGCCGCGATCGCCCTCTTCGCTTCCGCCACGCTCTTGTGCGCGTGCCGCTCGACCTCGACGTCCACGACGACGCCCCGAGACGGGATTCCGTTCCGCACGATCGCGCGCGGCTATCAGAGCGGTCTCGCGGGCGAAGGCGTCGCCGTCGCGCGCGACCTCGACGCCTGGCGCGCGATGTGGAATCGCCACACGTCGACCGAGTTGCCGCGTCCCGAGTTGCCCCAGGTCGATTTCCAGCGCGACATGGTGGTGTGCGTCCTGCTGGGCCAACGCCCGACGTTCGGCTACGCGATCGAGATCGAGACGCTGACCGAGGATGCCCAGAAGGCGCTGCTCGTCGCCACGCGCGACACGCATCCGGCCAAGGACGCGATCCTCAACCAGGTGATCACGCAGCCGTTCCACATGATCACGACGGCACGCCGCGACGGCGACGTGAAGCTCGCTCCGCGCTGAACGCTCACGACGGCACGAGGCACGGCGCGCGTCGGACGGAGATCGGGACCCGCCGCACGGGAGAGGCTCCTCGCGGCTCGGCGTGCACGCAGCGCCTCTCGTGAGAACGCGCCGAGCCGGCCAGGCGGCGTCGCTCGGGCGTGATCCCGCGAATCAGTGCGGAAGCCGGCGATACGTGCGGTGAGGTCCGCCGACCGACACGCCACCGCTGCCCGTGGGCGCGACCACGAAGTCGTACCCGCCCACGTCCTCTTCACCCAACGTGACGATCTCCGGATCGTTCACCGTGGGATACAGACCGCAGTAGACGTCGTTCGGACCGCAGATGCCGTCGGTCAGGTCCTCGTCCGACCCGCACAGGATCACGTACTCGCCCGGCGGAAGGTCCGCGAGCGTGTAGTCGAGGCCCGTCGTGGGATTGATCACCGCCTGCTGCACCGTGTCGAACGTCGCCGCGTCGACCGCCAACACGTAGAGCTCGACGTCGACGACGACCGGCGTCGGCTCGACCGTCATCGTGACCGACACGGTCGAGGTCGGGACGGTTCCGTTGTTCGCGGCCACCGTGACCGTCGCGACGTAGTCACCGGCCGTGAGCCCCGTTCGATCGACGTTGCAACGGATGCTGCCGACGTCGGAGCTCGATCCCGTCGACGCGATCTCCGTGAGCGTCAGCCACGGAGCGTCGTCCGAAACCGTGCCGACGTCGAGCGTTCCGCCGCCCAGGTTCACGATCTGGATGGAGAGCTGCGTCGTGGTGGCGCCGAACGCCAACGTCGACGGCAACGTGGCCAGCACGGGCGCCCCCCCGCCGGTGCCCGCGGCCGCGAGCACCGCTTGGTACGCGTTGACGAGGCCGACGCCGTAGATCGGGTCCTGTCCGGCCGTGCCCAGGTCGACGGCCGTGTTCTTCAGCTGCGTTTCGATCTGGGTGGGCGTCAGCGCGCTGTTCTGCGTGTGCATCAACGCGGCGAGTCCCGCGGCGTGCGGACAAGCCATCGACGTGCCCTGGTAGAAGACGAAGTTCGGATTGCCCGTCGCCTCCGCCACCAACGTCGAGAGCACCCCGTCGGGATACGTGTCCGCGTTCAAGTCGACCGACGAGTCTCCACCGGGCGCACACAGATCGACGGTCGCGTTGAAGTTCGAGTACGGCGCCTTGACCGAGTTGATGTCGACCGCCGACACCGAGATGACGTTGTTGTACGACGCCGGGAAGAACGCGGTGCCCGAGTTGTTGTTGCCCGCGGCCGCGAAGATCGTCACGCCGGCGGCGAACGCCGCGTTGACGGCGCTCTGCACGGTGGCCGTCGATCCCGGGCCGCCCAAGCTCAAGTTGATCACGTCGGCGCGCGTCGCGGGCAGCGTCCCCGAGGCGTTGGCGAGCCGCGCGGCGTACAAGATCGCCTGCGCGATGTCGGAGTCGGTGCCGCCGCCCTTGCCCAGCACGCGCAAGTGCATGACCTTCGTGTGGTTCCCCGGTCCGCACACGCCGGCGACGCCGCTGGAGTTGTTCGTGACCGCCGCGATCGTGCCGGCCACGTGCGTGCCGTGGAAGCTCGAGGGCGTGGGACCTTGACCGTCGCCTTCGTCGAAGGGATCGGCGTCGCGACCGTCGCCGTCGTCCGCGATCGTCGCGCTCGAGATGAAGTCGTAGCCCGTGATCAGGTTGGCGTTGAGGTCCGTGTGCGGTCGCGAGCCCGTGTCGATCACGGCCACGATCGACGTGGCGGTGCCGGTCATCGCGCCCCACGCCTCGGGTAGACGGATCAACGGGTAGTGCCACTGCAGTCCGTAGAACGTGTCGTTGGGGTTCACGGGACCGCCCAGCGGTCGACGGATCAAGTTGAGCTCGGCGTACTCGACTCGCGGCGAAGCCGCGAGGCTGCGCGACGTCGCGACGGTCGCGCGCGCCGCTTCCAGCGCGTCGACCGTGGGCGCCAAGTCGATCTCGACGACGTCGGCGATGCCGGGGACGAAGTCCTTCACGCGACACGAGCGGCCTTCGTACTCGCGGGTCAGGAGCGCGGAACCGCGCGCGCGCACCAAGAGCTCGCCCGGCACGGATTCCAACGCGACGCGTCCGTAGAGCGCGGCGTCGGGCGCGGCGTTCCACTCGGCGCGCTCGGCTTCGAGTCGCACGACACGCGCGCGTGCGCGCTGTGCGACCGGCGCCGTCGACTCGGCGCTCGCCAAGCGGAATGCGAACGGTCCGCCTCCCGCGTCGTCGACCGTGAACTCGAGGTGTTGCAGCGCGAGCAATTCGAGCGAGCGCTCGCCGACGGCGAGCTCGTCGAGTCCGTTCGCGGCGTCGCGAACGCGAACCGAGCGACCCGCCGGGACGCTCACGTGCAGCGACTGGGCCTCGAGGCTCGTGGCGGTCCAGCGACCTGGCCCCGTCGACTCGATCGTCACCTGTTCGCCGACGCCCAGGTCTCCGATCCACCCGGGTTGCGACACGCGATCCGTCGCGCGCGAGGCGCGCAGCGACAAGGAATACGCGCCGGAGCCGCGCGCGGCGCGCACGACCACGTCGAACGCGCCTCGAGCCGTGACGCGCGCACGATCGCGCGGACGCCCGCCGGAATCGACGCCGCGCTCGCCGCGCGCGACGACGCGCATGGCGACCGGATCGAACACGCCCAACTGGAGCTCACGCGTCGGATCGGCGTCGTACACGAGCGTCGCGGTGACGGACACGCGCTGCGGAGCGTCGAACGCGAACGCGTCGAGTGCGTCGTCGGGGCCCACTTCGCCGCGCACCACGATGCGCGCACCGGGCTCGATCGAGCCCAACGTGTGCGGCTGGTCGACCGAATCGTCGGGCGCGGAGTCGTCGAAGGCGATCGCGGACTGCGCGACGAAGTCGACGCGGCCGGAGATCGAGCCGGTGCCGTCGCCACCACCACCGCCGCTGCACGCGGAGAGGGTCGAGAGCGCGAGGAGAAGGGTCGTGGACGCGAACAGTTGGAGTTTCATGGATCGTCGGGCCCGATGGGGTCGTGCGCGGTCTGCCGGCGCGCGTGGAGGAAGGTATCGAGGGACCCGCTGCCTGGGAACGGAGGCCGACGAAAAGAACGTGGGTCGAACGATCGCCCGCGCTTCAGCCGTCGAGGCGCTCGACGTATTCGTCGTAGCCGAAGACCTCGGAGAAACGCTGCACGAGACGCGCTTCGACGTCCGACACGAACGCGTCGCGCTCCGCGGCGTCCCCGTCGGGATCGTACGTCGCTCGATCGACGTGGTCGGCGAGGTTCGTCATGACGTTCGGATCGAGCCCGCACGGATGGAACCCGCGAAAGGCCGTGAGGTCCGTCACGACGTTGAGCGCGAATCCGTGCCACGTGACCCAACGCCGCACGGCGACACCCAACGAGCACACCTTGCGATCACCGATCCACACGCCCGTGTAGCCCGCCACGCGTCGGCCCGTGACGCCGAAGTCGCCGACGGCGCGGATCACGACCTCTTCGAGGTCGCGCAGGTAGCGGTGCAAGTCGCGCCGCCCCTCGGGCAGCTCCACGATCGGATAGCCGACGATCTGACCCGGACCGTGGAACGTCGCCTCCCCGCCACGCTCGACCGTCACGATCGGCACGTCGACGCCGTCGGCGTCACCCGGCGGCGACTTCCGGCCGCGCGTGACGACCGCGTCGTGCTCCGTGATCAACAACGTGTCGCCGACGAGCCCCTCGACGCGTCGCGCGACGAGGTCCTGCTGCAGCGCGTGCGCCTGCTCGTACCGCGTCCGGCCGATCCTGCGCACGTCGAGATTCACGACGCCTGTTCCCCCGCGCATCCCGCGGCCGAGCGATGTTCATACGGAGCCAGGCTCCATGTGAACATCGCAGCCGTTGTCGAATCGTTGCCCCTTGCGCGACGACGATGTTCACATGGAGCCTGGCTCCGTAGGAACATCGGCCCGGAGGAGACGGCGGCGCCCACCATCGCCTACTTCTTCTGGTAGATGTGCACGGCCATGCCGTGGACGGCTTCGGCGGCTTCCATCATCGCTTCGGGGAGCGTCGGGTGCGCGTGGATCGTGCGCGCGACGTCCTCGGCGGTGGCGCCCATTTCGATCGCGAGCGCGGCTTCCGCGATCAGCTCGGTCACTTCCGGGCCGACCATGTGCACGCCCAGGATCTCGTCGGTCTTGGCGTCGACGATCATCTTCACCATGCCTTCGGTCTCCATGAGGCTCATGGCGCGACCGGACGCGGCGAACGGGAACGAGCCCGTCTTGTAGGCGATGCCCTTTTCCTTGCACTGATCCTCGGTCAACCCGACGGAGGCCATCTCGGGTGCCGTGAAGATCACCGCGGGCACACAGCGCGCGTCGTACTCTTCCTTCTGACCCGCGATCACCGCGGCGGCGACGAGGCCTTCCTTGCTGCCCTTGTGCGCCAACATCGGCTGACCGGCGATGTCGCCGATCGCGTAGACGTTCGGGACCTTCGTGCGCATGTGCTTGTCGACCTGCAGGAAGCCCTTCGCGTCGACGGCGAGGCCCACCTTTTCGAGCCCGAGGCCCGCGCTGTACGGGCGGCGACCGACGGTCGAGAGGATCTGATCGCACACGATCGTCTCCTCGCCCTTCTTGGTCTTGATGCGCACGTGGCTCTTGCCGCCCTTGTGCTCGTAGCCCTGAGCGAACGTCTCGGTGAGGAGCTCGATGCCCTGCTTCTTGAGCGAGCGCTCGATGACCTTGACGCAGTCGCGTTCCTGCCCCGGCAACGCACCCGCCGTCGCCTCGAGCACCGTGACCTTGCTGCCGAGCTTCTTGAACATCATGCCCAGCTCGAGGCCGATGTAGCCGCCGCCGATGACCACCAGGTGCTCGGGGATCTTCTTGGGACGCAGGCCGCCCGTCGACGACCACACCTTGTCCTCGTCGAACGCGAACCCGGGGATCTCGATCGGGATCGAGCCCGTCGCGATCACGATGTCGTCGCACTTGAGCGTCTGCGTGCCGTCCTTCGACTTCACGACGACGGTGTTCTTGTCCTGGAGCGACGCCGTGCCCATCACGAGCCCGACCTTGTGGTTCTTCAGGAGGACGCCGATGCCGCCCGTGAGCTTGCCGACGATGCCGGCCTTCCACTCGACGAGCTTGGCCACGTCGAGCTTCACGTCCTTGAACGTGATACCCATCGCCGCCGCTTCGTGAGTGCGGTGCAGGAGCGAGCCGGCCGCGATCATGGCCTTCGACGGGATGCAGCCGACGTTGAGGCACGTGCCGCCGACGTACTCCTTCTCGACGACGGTCACCTCTTGCCCCAGTTGGGCGAGGCGGATGGCGCAGACGTAGCCGGCGGGTCCGGCACCGATGACGACGACCTTGCGGGGCATGCGTAGGTCCTGATGCGAATCGAGGGTTCGAGGCTCGGGGCGGGCGCGCGGATCGGGACGTCGGTCCCGTGTCGCCCGACGAAGTTGGGGCGACAGGATAGGCGATTTCGCGGCCCATTTCGCCCCCGCCGAGCCCGGACGGCGTGGTTGGAGCCCGTGTTCGGGTCCGCGTGCATGCCTCGAGGACCCACGGCGGGTATTCTTTCTCGCCGCTCGCTCCCCCCCGCATGTCCACGACCACCACCGAAGCCCCGGCGAAGTCCAAGTGCCCGAACTGCGGCGCGGTCCTCCACCGGCCCGATTTGTCGTTGTGCGCGTACTGCGCGATGCCGCTCGCCATGGGGCAGTCGGCCGCGATCGACAACGAGACGATCCAACGTCTCAAGCGCATGCGTGAGCACGCCAACTTCGCCGCGGCGATGGCGTTCACGCCCCGCGATCCGCGCGTGGAGAAGAAAGCGGCGCGTCTCCTGACGTTCGGTTCGGTGGCGTTCGTCTTCGCGATCTTGTCCGCGGTCGCGTGGGGCATCGCGCGTTGGACCGAGCACCACACGACGGGCTGGGGCGTCGCGGTCGGAGTCGTCGCGGCGGTGGCGATCGTGTTCTCGATCGCGCTGCTCACGATCCCCGCGACGATGCGCAAGTCCAGCGACGCGCGGCCGCTCATGAAGCGTCCGGCGTTGGTCGTCGTGCGCCGCAGCGAGATGGCGCTCGACGGCACGACGAATTACTTCTTCACGCTGCGCTTCGACGACGGCTCGGAAGGCGAGTTCCATCGTCCGGGCCTGGGCACGATGTACGAGCCGATGGCGAACGGGTACTCCGGCATCGCCTACACGCGCGGCGCGGACCTGGTCGACTTCCGTCGCTTGGGCTGACGCTCGCCGCGTCCGCCGGACGTGGCGACGAGTGCGAGCGGAGTCGCCGCTCGAGCCCCCGCGCTGATTCCCCGCTTCGCCGAACCGGCGAGCCCGCGCCGGCAGCCACGCCCGGCAGCCACGCCCGGGAGGCACGCAGCGAGCACGGATCGCGCGCATTCGTGCAGTCGATCGAGCGCGATTCCCGCCCGGAGTGCACGGGCCGTATCGCGTCGGTTCGAGTTGCCGAACGCACGAAACACGGAGAGGACTTCGGGCTAGGCTCGGGCGTCGATCGCTCGAAACATCCAGTCGCCGCGGGCCTCTGCCCGCAAGGAAGTCGACATGAAGGTCTCCGTGCTCGCCGGTTTCACCCTCTCGTTCGTCCTCGTCTCGCACGCGTCGGCGCAAGTGGTTTCGCGCGCGTCCGCGCCGATCGCTCCGCTCGCATCCACGCAGGGCGTCTCGCACTTCTGCGCGACAGGCGCCAACGGTTCGCGCTTGGAGGCGACGGGCAGCGCTCGACTCTCCGCCGACGGCGGCGTGGGCGACCTCGTCCTGCACGCGTCGAACGTCCCGGCGGGAACGCCGGGTCTGTTCCTCTCGAGCACGGCTCTCACGGCGGCGATCCCCTTCGGACAGGGATTCCGCTGTGTCGCCGCACCGATCGTGCGCTCGCCCGTCGTGACGAACGCCACGTACGCACCCGACTACACGTCGCCGCCGTTCGCGTCGTTGGTCCCGGGCGCGACGCGCGCCTTCCAGTTCTGGTTCCGCTCGGGCACCTCGTTCGACCTGAGCGACGGCGTCGAGATCACGTTCGGCCCGGCGGAGTTGGTCACCGACGTCGTCACGCTCGCTCAGGGCACGAACTCGAATCACCCGACGGCGTGGGCCGGTGGACTCGAGGTAGCGGAGGACGCCGCTTCGTGGGACGCGCTGTGGTCGCAACACGTGGGTGCTTCGTTCCCGCAGCTTCCGGCTCCACCCGTCGACTTCGGCGCGTACATGGTGATCGCGGTATTCGGCGGAACGGTGAGCCACGGCGGCGTGGATCTCGCCGTGCGCTCGGTCGGGGTCTCGGTCACGACGCTCGAGTTGCGCACGCTCACGACGTATCCCGGAGCGAACTGCTTCGTGACGTGGGCGCTGACACAGCCATTCGCCATGGTGCGCGTGCCGCGCCTCCCGAACCGCACGGCGATCGACTGGATCGCGGGCGGCCTGGCGATCGATTGCCCGTGACCCGAGGGGCGCCCGGCCCGGCACGACGACCCCGCACTGCGGCCCGAGTCTCGGGCCCCGCACTCCGCCGCGAGCTGCCTCCGGGCGGCCCGAACGCATTTCTTGCCCTTCGGAGCGCGTCGAGCGGCGATCCGGGCGTGGCCAATCGCGCGGGCGTCACTATCCTGGGCGCCATGAAGCTGACTCCGACCCTCGCGTTTTCCTTCCTCGCCGTCGCCGCGCTGGCTTCGGCTCCCATGATCCTCTCGTCGTTCGCCTCGCCGGAACCGCGAGCCGAAGCGTGGGTCGACGGTCCGCTCGAGAGCTCGATGCAGATCCTGCAGGGCTCGACCAAGAAGCTCGACAAGGCTCTCGAGAAGGGCGACATGGCCGCGGTGCTCGCGACGACGCTCGAGATGCAGAAGAGCGTGCACGAGGCCAAGGTCGAGACTCCGGAGAAGGCCGCCACGCTGACCGACGCCAAGGAAAAGGCGGCGTTCGTGCTGGGATTCCGCAAGCAGATGATCGTGCTCGAGAAGGCGCTGCTCGACCTCGAAGTCGCGGCGCTCGACGGCAAGACCGAGGACGCGAAGAAGATCTTCAACGACACGATCAAGCCGATGAAGAAGGAAGGTCACGGCAAGTACAAGGACTGACCACGCCGGCGCCGAGTCCGGCGTCCGAGCGAACACGACGAGCGCCGCGGGCCCGAGGCCACGGCGCTCGTCGTGTTCACCGACGTGGGTCGGGCCGCCGCGTCGTCGACCTCGTCCGATGGCACGACGCGCGTCATCGCGCGGAACGTGCATCGCGCCGGCCCCGAGGGTGTGCTCGATGCCCGACGCCTGAATTCCCCGGCGGATCCCGCTCCCACGGCTATCGGTTCCTTCGGCATCGAGGGGCGGGCCGACGAACGGCTTGCGAGGCTCGCGGGATGGGATAGCCTCGTCCTCGGGGCATCCCTCACCGCGCCACTGGCGCTCTTCGAAGGAGATTCGTCATGGAGTTCCGCTCGCACGGTTTCCGGCTGATCGCTGGCTTCGCACTCGCGATCGCGACGTCGAGCGCGATGTACGCTCAGGTCCCATGCCTCGGGAGCCCGGAGAGGATCTACTCCGGGACGTTCCAGGGCTTCCTCTTCGTCGACGACCAGGACCTCGACGGAGACGTGGACGTCGGATACGGCGGCGGCATCGTGAAGCGCTTCGAAAACGACGGATCGGGACTGTTCACCTACGTGACCCCCGACATCTTCTCGCTCCCGGCTTCCGGCGGCGGGAACTCCTTCTCGTTCTCGAATCTCGACGCGGATTCGCTGCCCGATCTCACGTTCGTGGACTCGACCGCGCAGCAGTTGATCGTCGTTCTCCATTCCTCGTTCGGGACGATCGGTGCGGGCACGGCGTACGCCACGCAATCAGGACCGAACGGCGTCGCCGTCGGCGACATCGACGGCGACGGGGACAAGGACATCATCGTCACGAGTTCGACTTCGAGTTCGTTCGCGCCGTTCTGGAACAACGGCAGCGGATCGTTCGCACCGACGGGGCCCCTGCTGAGCTACTCGACCGCCGCCGGCCCGATCCAGCCGAGGCTCGCGGACTTCAACGGGGACGGCACGCTCGACTTGGCGCTCCTGCACGTCGGCGTGCAGCAGATCTCGATCTTCCCCGGCAACGGCAACGGCACGTTCGGTTTCCCCGTCACGCTTCCGACGGGTCCGGACGTCACGGCCTTGACGAGCGGTGACTTGAACGGCGACGGACGCGTGGACCTGGTGATTTCGTACGGGTTCCACTGTGGCGGCGCGGGTTGCGTCCCCGAGTTCCGCGTGAGACTCCAGCAACCCGGTGGTGTGTTCTCGCCTCCCGCGCCGTTCGCGCTGGGATGCCAAGGTCTCACGGTCGAGCTCGGCGACGTCGATTCGGACGGAGACCTCGACGCGCTCGCCCCCGGAGTCTGCGGCCCCGCGTTCTACGTGGCGTTGGGCAACGGCGACGGCACGTTCGGCCCTCCGGCCACGTTGCTGACGCCCGACCTGCCCGCCGCGAGGATCCGGGTCGCGGACGTCGACGGCGACGGGGACAACGACGTGATCACGACGATCAGCCTCGTGGTGTCGAGCATCAACGAGAACCGCGTCGAGGTGTACCGCAGCTGTCTGCGCGCGGGGACTCCGTACTGCGCAGGCGACGGCAGCGCCTCGGCCTGTCCGTGCGGCAACACGAGCACCCCCGGTGCGAAGCTCGGGTGCTCGTCGTCCCTGGGGGTCGGCGGATCGTTGCGTGGCAGCGGCACCGCGCAGATCTCGAACGACACCGTGTCCTTGTTCGGCTCGCAGATGCCGAGCACGAGCACGGTGCTCTACTTCCAAGGAAGCGCGAAGACGAACGGTGGCAACGGCAACGCGTTCGGTGACGGCCTCCAGTGCGCCGGGGCCACGATCGTGCGCCTCGCGGTGCGACTGAATTCAGGAGGCGCATCCACGTACCCGACCGGCGCGGATCCGAGCCTGCACGTGCAAGGTGGAGTCACGGTGCCGGGAGAGCGCTACTACCAGGCGTGGTACCGCGACAACGCGAACTTCTGCACACCGGCGGGCTTCAACCTCACGAACGCGTTGGCTCTGCGCTGGGCGCCTTGATCCCGCGGTCACGTGGAAATCGCTGCGCCCGGCGATTCCCAGGAGCGCGGCGCGTGCCGGACACGGCTCCGGTGCGCGCCGCGTGGGCTGCCGCGGATCGCCCACGGCGCGAATCGTCAGCGCTTGCCGTCGTGGCGTCGTCCGAGTTTCAGCTCCGTCTCGAGGATCGAGCTCGCGAGCGTCGCGGTGTACGCGACGAACAGGGCCGTGCCTCCCAGCATCGTCAGCATCGCGAGCACCTTGCCCGGGCGAGTCACCGGCACGATGTCACCGAACCCGACACCGGTCAGAGTCGTCACGGTGAAGTAGAGGGAGTCGAACCAGCCCTGCAGCTTGGGATTCGTGTCCCCTTCGAGCCACCAGAACACGGTCGCGTCGAGCACCAGCAACGTGCCGGTCAGGAACGTCAAGTAGACGAAGATCGGCCGAACGAGGCTGCGCACGACGGCGTGCGAGAACCCGAGCATGAACGTGTGGTGGTTGCGGATGCGTCGAAGCATGGCACTCGTGCGGCGCTCCGTTCACGAGTCGTCGGATGGACGTGCTCGGGCCCTGCGGCCGGCGCGCGACGAGACCATCCTCCACTTTCGGCGTCCGTCCCGCGAGACGGAGTGCGTTCTTCGACTCACGGTGCCCCGGTCACTGAACGAGCACTTCGGAGTCTCGGACCAGCTCTCCGTCGACGCGAGGCACGGCCGCGAGGCACTCGGACTCGGCGATCGGGGGCGGCGCCGCGCATCCGCGTGCCACGCTCCACGCTCCACGAGCCACGAGCGGAGACGACGCGGGCGCACGCTCCCCGTCACGACTCTCGACGGACGATTCGGACGACACGGAGATGTTCCGCCCCGACCGGCTGACACGCGAACCCGTTCGATTCGAGGACGCCGCTCAGGTAGCGGGACACGTCGGCTCGACGCATGCGCGGGCTCCCCTGCACCATCACGCGCGTTCCCTTCAAGAGCGCCGCGACCTCTGCCGTGTACGTGAAGTTCGACGACGTGTACGGCTGACAGATCGCGAGGAGCCGTTCCAAGTTCGTGCCGGGCGCGCTCAGCTCGCGCAGATCGACGAACTCGGTCGCCGCCGTCGGCGACTCGGCAGGACTCGCGGTGGTCCGCGGAGCGGACGCACAGGCGAGCGAGAGAACGTACAGGAACGCACCCACCACGAACGAAACGAGCGACGACGTCATCGGGAACTCTCCTGGGTTCGGGGACCGCCAGCGGACGCCCGGATCATCGTGGTTCTTCCACGGATCCTCGACCGGTCGCCACGAGGGTGGGTCTTGGCTCCCACCCTCGCGCCGGTCCCGAGAACGTGGGCGGGCGATGTGCGCTCGAGTACCCGGCTCGCGCGAGGCTCGTCCTAGCGAACGCTCTTCGACC
>Ga0075163_10000422_pt1 | contig 54088 bp, 40 predicted proteins | sample JI1023141ADNA_FD_71478 | JGI IMG/M metagenome (GOLD analysis project Ga0075163, IMG submission 71478) | Wastewater effluent complex algal communities from Wisconsin, to seasonally profile nutrient transformation and Carbon sequestration -... | ecosystem: Engineered > WWTP > Effluent > Algae... | reverse complement strand
ACCTATCGCGATACTATTGATTTGGATCCCGGGCCAAATCAAAATCTGCTTATGAGCGGAAGCAGTAATCTTTACAATTTATTTTTTGCAAAATACGACAACGATGGCAATTTTATTTGGGCCAAATCAATTGAAACACAGAGTAATTTTACGGTTTATGGTTGTGAGTTGCATTTTGATAAGTTTGATCATTTATATTTAATAGGCCAATGTCAGGATTCCGTTGATTTTGATCCGGGACCAGCTGTTGCTACTGTTTTTGGAAACTATTTTACCAGTGGACCTTTTATTGCGAAATACGACCTTAATGGGAATTATATTTGGGCAAGGCACTTAGCCGAACGCCCACGTTTATTTGAAGTAGATGGTGCCCAAAATATTATAATTGGAGGCAGTTTTGAAGCAAGTACCGCCTACGATATCGATACTACGCTTTATTATGTAGATGGAACGGCAATTTACTATACTATGATGGGAAGTAACATGTGGGACGGGCCAAATAGTTATATCGCAAAACTTGATTCGGCAGGAAAATATGTTTGGTTTGATTACTTTGAAAGTGGTGATAACAATGAAGTAAACTCAATTGAAATAGACCATCAAAATACCATTTTGGCACTTGGCTACTACAGGGGAGATGGCGATTTTATTGCCTTGCACGATACACTCTCGTTTAATTTTTCGGACCCTAATTATAGTTCCTATTTTTTAAAAATTGATAGTAATGGCAACTTTTTGAACGCGAAAAGTTTAATCAAAAACTGTTACATCATGGAATCAGATAGCCTTTTGAATTTGTACCTACCCGTAAACTTACAAAGTGTCGCAGATCTTGATCCCGGACCCGGTTATAAAATATTTGGAGGAGGAACACCAAGCAATTACCTTATTAAATACGATAGCAACTTGAATTTTATATGGGCGCAAAAAGTAAGTAAATCCATGTATGGGTATTTTGATTACAGTCATTTACCAACGGTATATTTAGCCGGCCAATATTATGGTTATGCATACTTAAATCCACAATCCCCTAATCACCCAACAGCACCCTTTTTTGGAGGATGGTACGATTTGTTTTTTGCTAAATATTCACTGGATACTTGCAGTAATTTTTATGTTTGTTTAGACAGTTTATTTGATGTAACCTGTACCAGCAATGGTGAGCTTTTTGCAAATGCCTATCAGGGTACTCCTCCTTACTCGTTTTTGTGGAATACAAGTCCTATCAATACCTCAACACATGTTGTGTCAAACCAACCGGGTTATTTTAATGTTCAGGCAAGCGATTCAAGAGGATGTATTTCGAATGTTGACACAAAAATAAATGGCCCTAATCAAAATATTTTTGACTTATCAGTACTTGTTTCTACTTCTGTGTTTCGTCCGGGCTTTCCTTCACATGTATATTTAGATGTAATGAACGATGGTTGTGTTAGTCAATCGGGTAATGTTTTTTTAGTGCTCGATTCGGGCGTTAATTACAGTAGCTGTTCAGTAGCGCCAAGTCTACAAAATGGGGATACTATTTTTTGGAATATTCCCAATATCAATTATAATAGTCCAATTTTTCATATTGATGTCATTGCCACAACTTCAATCCTAACTCCGGGAGCGGTATTTGATTTTTATGCTTCTGTTTTACCGTTTCAAGGCGATGATGATACTTTAAATAATAGGGCATTTTGTAATACCATAATTCGCAATTCATTCGATCCTAACGAAAAGCTAGTACAACCGGAAGGCACAGGTGCTTTTGGTGCAATTTTAAATAACCAAAAAATGACTTATACGGTGCATTTTCAGAACACCGGAAATGCTGAAGCTATCAATATTAGTATTGCTGATACACTTAGCGCCGCTCTCGACTACCAGTCGCTAAAAGTAATTGGCAGCAGTCATCCTATCAGTAATACTTATTTAGTGAATAATGTTGTTTGGTTTGTATTTAACAATATTAATTTACCCGATAGTGCAACTGATATGCTTGGGAGTAATGGCTATGTAGTTTTTGAAATAGCGCAAAAAGCAAACCTTGCTCATGGCACTACTTTTGAAAATACAGCCTATATTTATTTTGATATTAATCCTGCAATTGTTACAAATACAGTAGTTAACACAATCGATTTACTGACAACTGAAAATCAGCTTCAGATAAAAGATAAAAACTTCAGTTTATTTCCCAATCCTGCTCAAAATACAGTATCGATTGATTTAACTGATTTTTCATATGAAACAAGCATTCAAGTTTACGATAGTTGGGGGCGCTTTATGTTACCTTCTATTCAACGTAAAGGCAAAATTGCCATGCTAACAATTTCTAACTTGCGTAATGGCATCTATTCTGTTATACTAAACGATGCCAAAGATGGAGTAATGAGAACTCGAACTTTTGTAAAAATGGAATAGAATGTATGGAGCTTCACTCCAAAAGTAAATGAGCTGGGCAATTGCTTAGCTTTTCTATTAAAATTAAGATATTATTTGAGGGTGGTAGCAACCAACTTTTTGTGCTTCTTTAAATCTCCAAAACTTTATTGATTTAAATCCCCAACTTCCCACAAGCCGCTTCAGCAGCCATTTGTTCGGCAATTTTTTTAGAAAATCCTTTGCCGGTGCCGTTAATCTCACCACTGATTAGTAAGTTAACCGTGTAAAATTTTTCATGTCCTTTTCCTTCTTCACCAATTAACTCAAAGCGCATTTGTTTTTTGTAACGTTGGCTCCACTCTATCATCTTACTCTTAAAATCCAAATCGTTATTCTCTACCTGATCTAAATCCACATGTATTTTAATGATTCGGTTTAGTACAAAGTTTTGTGCCACCTTGTATCCTTTATCCAAGTATATAGCACCAATAAAGGCTTCTAGAGCATCTCCATTCATGGATTTAAACCCCGGACCTGCATCATTAATTTTTATAATAAAACTTTCAATGCCTAATTTCACCGCTAGCTTGTTGATGTTTTGTCGGCTTACAATACGCGAGCGCATTTTGGTTAAAAAGCCTTCATCACGAAAGGGAAATTTCATAAATAAAAAATGAGCCACAACCGAACCCAATATAGCATCGCCTAAAAATTCGAGTCGCTCATTGCTGTTGCTTACACCACTTTTAATGTGCTTCGATACGCTACTATGGCGGAATGCCATTTTATACAAATCAATATTGGAGGGATAAAACCCACAAATATTCTTTAGCGATTGAGCCAGTTTTTTGTCTTTACTGTTTAATAAACGCCAGTTCGAAAGAAAACTCAATGAAATAAAATCAGGAATTATATTTTTTTACAATCACCGATGCATTGTGACCGCCAAAACCAAAGGTATTGCTTAATGCAGCTCTAACAACACGTTTCTGAGCTTTGTTAAACGTAAAATTCAATCGTGGGTCAAAGGCTGGATCGTCGGTAAAATGATTGATGGTAGGAGGAACAATGTCGTTTTTAACAGCTAAAATAGCTGCAATAGCTTCAATAGCACCGGCAGCACCCAATAAGTGACCGGTCATTGATTTGGTTGAACTGATATTTAAAGCATAAGCATGTTCGCCAAACACACTGGTAATGGCCTTGGTTTCGCTTACATCACCAAGAGGAGTGGAAGTACCGTGAACATTAATGTAATCAATTTCAGTAGGAAGCATTTCGGCATCGCTTAATGCATTTTTCATTACATTAAGTGCACCTAATCCTTCAGGGTGAGGGGCTGTAATATGGTGAGCATCGGCACTCATTCCTCCACCAACTACTTCGCAATATATTTTCGCTCCGCGTGCTTTGGCATGTTCCAATTCTTCTAAAATTAACGCACCGGCACCTTCACCTAATACAAATCCGTCACGATCTAAATCAAATGGACGTGAAGCAGTTTTTGGAGAATCATTTCGCTCACTCATGGCATGCATGGCGTTAAATCCACCCATACCGGCTTGATTAACCGCTGCTTCTGAACCTCCGGTAAATAGTATGTCGGCTTTGCCTAATCGAATGTAATTAAACGAATCAATTAAAGCATTGGTGCTGGAAGCACAAGCCGAAACTGTTGTAAAATTAGGACCTCTAATTCCGTATTTGATAGAGATATGCCCGGAAGCAATATCGGCAATCATTTTAGGAATAAAGAAAGGATTAAAACGAGGTGTTCCATCCCCTAAAGCGAATCCGGTTGCTTCAGTTAAAAAGGTATCTAAACCTCCAATACCGCTTCCCCAAATTACACCGGCCCTATCTAAATTAATTTTGGCTAAATCGATTCCCGAATCTTTAAAAGCTTCATCAGCAGCAACCAATGCATATTGAGCATAAGCATCCAGTTTGCGGCCTTCTTTACGGTCGAAAAAATTATTCGGATCAAACCCCTTTACTTCACAAGCAAAACGGGTTTTAAATTTACTTGCATCAAAACGAGTAATGGTGTCAGCACCGCTGACACCATTAATTAAATTTTCCCAATATTCGGGAATGGTATTACCTATAGGAGTCAAAGCTCCCAATCCTGTAACTACTACCCGTTTTAATTGCATAGATTTTTACTTAATGTTTGATTCAATGTAAGCAATGGCTTGACCAACAGTTCCAATGTTTTCTGCTTGATCATCCGGAATGGCAATATTAAATTCTTTTTCAAACTCCATAATTAACTCAACGGTGTCGAGTGAATCGGCACCCAAATCATTGGTAAAACTTGCTTCGGCGGTTACTTCTTTTTCGTCTACGCCTAATTTATCAACGATAATTGCTTTTACTCTTGATGTAATGTCTGACATTTTTATTGAATTTGGTTTATAAAATTAATGTGCAAAGAAATAAATTAATTGAAATAAAATCAAATTATTTATTCTCGCACCTTTCTCTAAAGTTTTCGCTACCAAGAACAAGTTGATTCGCACTACCCAGTTCAAGTATTTTTAGTCGAAGGTACGTAACTATCATATTACAATGTACTTTATGCTTTCGATTTGCTGTATTCTGCAAAATATTTGTGAAATAAAGGTATAGTTTCTATTCCCTTATAGTAATTAAACAAACCATAATGCTCGTTGGGTGAATGTATTGCATCACTGTCGAGTCCAAATCCAAGCAATACTGTTTTTAATCCCAATATTGATTCAAACAATGCAACAATAGGAATACTTCCGCCACTGCGCACAGGTATTGGTTTTTTGCCAAAACTAGTTTCCATGGCTTTGCTGGCAGCTTTATAGGCAATGCTATTGGTTGGAGTAACAACTGGATCACCTCCATGATGTGGTGTTACCTTTACCTTTACAGATGAGGGGGCAATAGTTTCGAAATGTTTTTGAAAAAGGGCTGTAATTTTATCATTGCTCTGATGAGGAACTAAACGCATAGATATTTTTGCATAAGCTTTAGAGGCAATTACTGTTTTAGCTCCTTCGCCAATATAACCACCCCAAATTCCATTTACATCCAAGGTTGGTCGTATAGAAGTTCGCTCAGGTGTAGTATAACCTGCTTCGCCTTTGATATCGCTTAAGTTTATAGATTTCTTAAACGTTTCAACATCAAAAGGAGCCTTGGCCATTTCTTCACGTTCTTCTTTGGTTAATTCTTCAACGTCATCATAAAACCCAGGAATCGTAATGTGCCCGTTTTTATCAATAAGCGATGAAATCATATCACACAAAATATTAATAGGATTAGCAACCGCTCCACCGTACAAGCCTGAATGCAAATCTCTTCCTGGTCCTGTAACTTCTACTTCATTATAGCTTAATCCACGTAAACCAACACAAATACTTGGAGTGTCATTGCCTAGTATTCCTGTATCAGAAACCAACACCACATCGGCTTTAAGTTTTTCTTTATTGGCCGATAAAAAGGGACCTAAGTTAGTAGAGCCAACTTCTTCTTCGCCTTCAATCATAAATTTAATATTGCAAGGTAAATCACCATTTGCCAACATCAATTCCAATGCTTTTACATGCATAAAGAATTGTCCTTTATCATCGCAAGCACCTCGGGCATAAATTTTATTGTCTTTTATAACAGGCTCAAAGGGAGGTGAATTCCATAGTTCTAGTGGGTCGGGAGGCTGAACATCATAATGTCCATACACCAAAACAGTAGGTAAATCAGGATGTACCAACTTTTCAGCATAAACTATTGGGTTTCCGGCTGTAGCGCACACTTCAGCATTTTGAGCTCCGGCAGCTACCAAACTTTTTTTGACAGCCTCTGCTGTTCGCAAAACATCAGCTGCATATTTAGGATCTGCGCTTACCGATGGGATGCGCAACAATTCAATTAATTCGGATAGGAAGCGTTCTTTATTTACTTCAATATAGTTACGAATGTTTTCCATGTGTTTAAATTTAGTTTGCGAAAATACAATTTGATTTAAATTACTTCTTCCTCTTTGACTGTAAATTTAGTCTGCTGGTTCAAACCCAGTAAATAAACTTATTCTAGAAATAGTGAACCAAATGGTTCGCACGATTTATTTATCGGTTAAAAATAGAACTACAATTTGTTAAGTGAGATTGAATTTTGCAGCTTACCTATATCAATTCATAACTATTTGTAAGACTAGAAAAAGGATTTATCAAAATATCTGCAATTAAATTTGCGCTGCGGATATACATAATAATCAACTCTAACGGAGCAACATGAAGAAACTTAATACATGATAAAACAGTTCAATTATTGCAGGTGAATTAGGTAAAATAAATACCTATCAAGATGGTTGAATATTATTTCATCGAAATACTGTTATTAGCTTTAGGTAATTAATTACTTTTGTTACAAATGATCCTGCCACAATATTCATTTCTACGCGTAGTTTTTTTGCTAACTTTAATGTTAGTAGGGCAGGCATTCCTAAATGGAGCAAAAGCACAGCTTACCACCCAAAGGCGAACTCCTTACGATTTAGTTAAAAATACGCTGTTGGGAACTGGAATAACCATTAGCAATGTTCGATTTAATGGAACCATTTCGACTGCGACTACCACTGCGAAATACGACAATATAGGTTTCTTTAAAGGCAACACAAACCTAGGTTTAGATAGTGGTATTGTAATGACTACAGGTACCATTTTAAACAATGGCGATGGGCCGCATGGTCCAAATAATAATGGTAGTGCGGGGTTAGATAATTTTTTAGGTGGTGATACAGATTTAGATGCTTTGACTGCATCAACCGGAACAGCAACAACAACACACAATAAAGCAATACTCGAATTTGATTTTGTTCCTGCTTACGATACTGTTAAGTTCAGATATGTTTTTGGTTCAGAAGAATACCCGGAATTTGTAAACAGTGTGAACGACGTTTTTGGATTTTTTATTCGTGGACCCGGTATTACAGGAACATTTACACTGAATTCAAAAAACATCGCGCTCATTCCGAATACCACTTCTCCAATTACCATTAACTCGGTAAATAACGGCAATACAAATACTGGTCCTTGTACCAATTGTGCATACTATATCGACAATCAAACAATACCCGGAACAACTATACAATACGATGGATTCACTTCGGTGCTTACTGCCATTAGCCATGTTCAGTGTGGTGCAACTTATCATATTAAGATGGCCATTGCCGATGCCTCGGATGGTATTTATGATTCAGGTGTGTTTTTAGAAGCATTGAGCTTTAGCAGTCCTGTTGTTACTATAAACAGTGCAGTTTCTTTAGGTGGAGCAGGCCATACAGGAACAGCCGGCGATACAGTATTGTACGAAGGTTGTGGATTAGCAGTGCTTGATTTTATAAGAGGAGGAAATACGGCACTAGCCGATACAATACATTTTACAATTGGTGGATCTGCAGCAATGGGAACTGATTTTTTATCGATTCCAGATAGTGTTGTTTTTGCTGCCGGTCAGAATCATTCGCCGGTTATTGTTCAAGCTATAGAAGACAATGTAACCGAAGGATTTGAATCTATTATTTTAACTCCCATTAATGTAAATCCATCTTCCTGCCTAACTGTCACCACTAAACCATTCAAATTGTACTTGTCGGATGTAGTACCGGTAGTAGCCAATGCAAGTGCTGATTCGAGCATCATTTGCCCCAATCAAAATTCAACCATTGACGCATTTCCAAGTGGAGGAATTCCTGGATATACCTACATGTGGAATCAGGGTGTTGGTTCAGGAAAGCGGCATACTGTAGCTCCTGCAGTCACCACCACTTACAGAGTTACGGTTACAGATACTTGTGGTAGCCATGTTGCAACCGACAGCGTTACCATTAGTGTTGATACCTACACACCGGTTGTAGCTAATGTGCAGCCTCCGGATTCTATCTATTGCCCCGGAGCCAGCACTACTATTATTGCTCAAGGTGGAGGTGGAGCTGCTTATTATACCTATTCTTGGGACAATGGATTGGGTAGTGGGGCAAGCAAAACCGTAAATCCTGCAACTACTAGTAACTATACAGTAACAGTTAGAGATACTTGCGGAAATACTGCAGCTTCAACGGTGACTGTAGTTGTAGTTCCTTATATTCCGCTTCAAATGACTATTTCAAAAGATACCATGGTTTGCGAAAATGAGCCGGTTACTCTAGTTGCTAATGGTGTAGATGGATTGGCTCCTTATTCTTATAGTTGGAATAAGGGAACATATAGCGATAGTAGTATCACAGTGAATTCAATAAAAAATAGAAGTTATATTGTTGCAGTTAGCGATAATTGCGGATATACAATTAGTGATACTGTCGGTGTATATATATCTAAACCAAGAGCCCATTTTGGGTATTATTTCGAATCTGATTTACTGGCTCAGTTTATTGATAGTTCATCAACTAATATTGTTGATTATTATTGGGATTTTGGCGATAACACAACTTCTTTTTCTTACAATCCAACACACGAGTACATGTTTTCTCAAGAGCATCTAGTGAAGCTGATTGTAAAAGATACATTAGGTTGTTTGGATTCGGTAAGTGAAACTGTATTTCCTCCTATGTCGGTGTTTATTCCTACTGCCTTTTCGCCTAATGGAGATGCGATTAATGATATATTTAAAGTTCGGGGTACTGGAATAAAAGATTTTGAATTTTCAGTATTCAACCGTTGGGGAGAGCTTATTTTTAAAAGTAATGATGTAGCACAAAGCTGGAATCCAAGGAGTATTCCCGAAGGAATTTATGTATATATTATACATGCCAGCAGCATCGATAATAAGCCTTTCAGCAAAACTGGTACTATTACTATAATGAAGTAAGTGGACTTATTCCTACCTTCCGATTTAAGATGATTTGGCAAAAAATTTTTTTAGAGAGTTTTCGCTTTGCTTATCATGCATTGATTAGTAATAAACTTCGCACCTTACTTTCTTTACTTGGCATTACCATTGGGATTTTTGCCATTATTTCGGTATTTACAGTAGTTGATTCACTTGAAAACAATATTCGTAGCAGTGTTGCTTCACTGGGTAGCAATGTGGTATTTGTGCAAAAGTGGCCTTGGTCATTTGGCGACGAATACCCATGGTGGAAATACATGAACCGACCCACTCCTAAAGTTGATGAAGTGAAGGAAATAGAGCACCGAAGCGCAATGGCAGAGGCGGTTTGTTTTATGGTGGATGTAAATAAAACGGTAAAACACAAGACAAACAGTGTTGAAAATGCAGAGGTGAGCGGTGTTTCACACAATTATTATAAAGTTAAGAATTTTGAATTGCAGGCGGGTAGGTATTTTACGGATGCCGAATCTGAAAGCGGGAAGCCTTATGCCATAATTGGCTCTACAATCGCCGAAAGTTTATTCGGAGAAGGAGAAGTAATTGGAAAGCAAGTCAAGTTATTTAACCGCAATGCAACAGTAATAGGTGTATTTGAGAAGGAGGGTAGCAGCATGATGGGAAATTCGAACGACAATACAATTTTATTGCCTATTGCTTACATGCGCAATTTTGTCGATTTGCGAAGCGAACGCATCGATCCAACCATCATGGTAAAAGCCAAACCGGGAATTGAAGTAGATGAGCTAAAATTCGAGTTAACCGGAATTATGCGCGCAATTCGTAAGCTGAAACCACTTGCAGATGATGATTTTGCTTTAAATGAAATAAGTTTAATTAGCTCAGGTTTTGATTCAATATTTGCGGTAATTGGACTTGCCGGTTGGATTATTGGAGGATTTTCTATATTGGTGGGTGGATTTGGAATTGCGAACATCATGTTTGTATCGGTGAAAGAACGAACCAACCAAATCGGTATTCAAAAAGCGCTCGGAGCTAAGAATTACTTTATTTTAATACAGTTTTTAATTGAGTCGATGGTACTTTGCATAATTGGCGGTAGCATTGGCTTACTGCTTATTTTTGGGGGTACTGTGATCGTAAATTATTATGCTGATTTATCTATAGAACTGAGCAATTCAAATGTGCTGCTAGGAATAACAATTTCTGCTATTATAGGGATTGTTTCTGGATTTATACCTTCTTATACAGCTTCAAGGCTCGATCCTGTTGAGGCCATGCGATCATAACAACAATTTGCTGTCCAATAATTTTCGGCGAAATCAAACTATCCGGCTATAGGTGCATGGTTCAAATGACTATATTTGCGGGCAATTTTTTACGCGCATTTGATGAAAATTTTAGTCACGGGAGGTACAGGATATATTGGTTCGCATACTGTTGTAGAGTTGTTACAGAAAGGGCACAAAGTGGTTATACTCGACAATCTTAATAATTCGAGTATTGAAGCCCTTGATGGAATTGAAAAAATTACCGGAATTCGTCCCGATTTTGAACAGGTTGATTTATGTAATTATGCAGCGCTTGCGGATTTTTTTAATCGCAACCAAACCATTAATGCCGTTATACACTTTGCAGCACTTAAAGCTGTTGGAGAATCGGTGCTTCAACCACTTAAATATTACCACAACAACCTTATTTCACTGCTCAATATTTTGCAAGGTATTGCACAGTATAACCTCGATTTAAAAGGATTTGTGTTTTCGTCATCTTGCACTGTTTATGGCAATCCCGATTCTTTGCCGGTTACTGAACAAGCCCCAATTAAAGAAGCTACATCCCCTTACGGAAGTACTAAAATTATGAGCGAAATAATTTTGCGTGATGTAGTTGAACAACAAAAATTTAATGCTATCAGTTTGCGTTATTTCAATCCGGCTGGAGCTCACGAATCAGCTTTAATTGGTGAGTTTCCGCTGGGTATGCCTAACAATCTTGTCCCAATAATTACACAAACTGCAATTGGTAAACGTAAAAAAATGGTTGAAATTTATGGGAATGATTATCAAACCAAAGATGGCACTTGCATACGTGATTACATTCATGTTGTTGATTTGGCGAAAGCGCATGTTATCTCGATAGAACGTTTGCTCAAGAATGAAACTAAATCCAATTTTGAAACCTTTAACATCGGAACAGGAAAAGGTTATTCGGTGTTGGAATTGGTACATATGTTTGAAAAAGTTTCCGGACTTTCTTTGCCCTATAAAATTGTTGATCGACGCCCTGGTGATATTGAATCGATGTATGCTGATACTAACTATTCAAACACTGAACTAGGATGGAAAGCTGAAAGAAATTTGGAGCAAATGATTGCATCTTCCTGGAATTGGGAAAAGAAATTAGCAACTCAAAGATTAGATGTTTAACCTACTAATACGTTCATGACTAAGAGAAAAATTTTGATAACCGGTGGCGCCGGTTTTATTGGTTCACACGTAGTTCGATTATTTGTAAACAAGTATCCAGATTACCACATCGTGAATCTAGATAAGCTTACTTATGCAGGAAATTTAGAAAACCTGAAAGACATTGAAAACAAGCCAAACTATACGTTCGTTAAAGGCGACATTGTGGATGCTGAATTTATGCAACAATTGTTTACTGAACAACAAATAGATGGAGTAATACATTTAGCTGCCGAAAGTCATGTCGACAGAAGTATTAGCAATCCTTTGGAATTTGTATTAACCAATGTTGTAGGTACAGTTAACTTACTGAACGCTGCAAAATCACATTGGAAAAAAGTACCAGAAAACAATCGAAACAATTTGTTTTACCACGTTAGTACCGATGAAGTTTATGGTAGCCTTGGTGAAAGCGGACTCTTCACAGAACAAACCTCTTACGACCCTCACAGCCCTTACTCAGCAAGTAAAGCAAGTAGTGATCACTTTGTAAGAGCCTATCACGACACGTATCAACTTCCGGTAGTGATTAGCAACTGTTCAAATAATTATGGTTCGTTTCATTTTCCAGAAAAGCTAATTCCGTTAAGTATTAATAATATTAAAAATAACCGACCAATTCCCATTTACGGCAAAGGTGAAAATGTGAGAGATTGGCTTTTTGTTGAAGATCATGCTCGTGCCATCGATGTAATTTTTCACAACGGAAAAGTAGGAGATACCTACAATATTGGTGGTCATAATGAATGGACCAACATAGATTTAATTCAGTTGTTATGCCGCATCATGGATAAAAAATTAAATCGTGAAGAAGGCAGTTCTGCTAAACTTATCACTTATGTGAAAGATCGTGCAGGTCATGATTTACGCTATGCAATTGATTCCTCGAAACTACAACGCGAATTAGGCTGGACGCCTTCTTTGCAATTTGAAGAGGGTCTCGAAAAAACAGTAGACTGGTATCTAGCAAATGAAAATTGGTTAAGCAATGTTACTTCGGGTGAATATCAAAAGTTTTATGAAAAGCAATATGTTAAGCGGTAATTTTTTTTTGTCAGTAAAGAAGCGTTTACGCTTTTCATTTAGTAAATAAATTATGTATCAAACACCATTTCATTCCATTGATTTATCCCGGTATTCGTTTTTAGTAACGGGAGGAGCAGGATTTATTGGATCCAATATCGTGGAGTATTTAATAAAATATAAAGCAGGAAAAGTACGCGTACTCGATAATCTTGCTACCGGATTCGAGCAGAATCTTGCTACATTTAAAGGTCATTCAAATTTTGAGTTTCAACAAGGTGATATTTGCAATATTGAAGATTGCAACAAGGCTATGAAAGGCATTGATTATGTATTTCATCAAGCGGCATTAGGATCAGTTCCTCGCTCAATTGAAAATCCAATTGCAACTAACAATGCGAATGTAAATGGCTTTTTAAATATTTTAATCGCAGCACGCGACGCTAGTGTAAAGCGGTTGGTATATGCAAGTTCGTCATCGGTGTATGGCGATAGTCAAGCACTTCCTAAAATTGAAAACGTAATTGGAAAGCCATTGTCGCCCTACGCAGTAAGCAAATTGGTGAACGAGCAATATGCCGACATTTTTGCAAAAACCTATTCGATGCAAATTGTGGGTTTGCGTTACTTTAATATTTTCGGACCCAGACAAAACCCTAAAGGAGCATATGCTGCTGCCATTCCTTTGTTTATGGATGCCCTTGTTAAAGGCAAGGCTCCTTTAATCAATGGCGACGGAAAACAAACGCGTGATTTCACTTTTGTTGAAAATGCAGTTCAAGCGAATATTAAAGCAATGTTTTCGAACAAGGATGAAATAAGTACTGAGGTATTTAATATTGCCGTGGGAGAGCGTGTTTCGATTAATGAGCTATACAGCATTTTGAAAACTATTGCAGGATCAACTATTGAGGCCATGCACCGCGAAGACAGGGCAGGTGATGTAAAAAATTCATTGGCCGATATTAGCAAAGCACAAAAGATGCTTAGTTACCAACCTGCAATAACCTGTAAAGAAGGATTGAAAATAACGTTTGATTGGTTTAAAGAAAATTTTAAGTAAGTATTTTTGTGATATTAGAACTTCAAAGAAATGGGATTTTTTGATCGATTTTTTACTAAATCAACCCGCACAGATAAAAGCGCCGACCTTTCTCTTATAGGAGTAGATATGCATTCGCATTTTATTCCGGGTATTGATGATGGGGCTCAAACGATTGAAGATTCAGTAAATTTATTAAGAGCGATGAGTGAGTTTGGTTACCGCAAAGTGATAACCACTCCACATATCATGAGCGATTTTTATCAAAACAATCCGGAAATTATTTTAGCTGGTCTAGCTAAAGTTAAAGAGGCAATTCAACAAGAAGGTATAGCGATTGAAGTGGAGGCGGCAGCTGAATATTATTTGGATTTTGATTTAGAAGCGAAGATTGAAAAGGGAGGATTGCTCACATTTGGAAACAATTATTTATTGTTTGAAGTTTCTTACATGAATCCTCCGGATATTTTAAATCAAGTAATTTTTAAATTAGCTACGAATGGCTATCGTCCCGTATTGGCACATCCTGAGCGATATCCTTTTTGGTACAACGATTTTGAAAAATACGAAGAGTTTAAAGATAAAGGAGTTTTGTTGCAATTGAACATTAATTCATTAACTGGATATTACGGGGGAGGAGCAAAAAAGATTGCCGAACAGATGATCGAAAAAAATATGGTTGACTTTATTGGCTCTGATTGTCATCGCATGGATCATATAAAGGTTATGAAAGATGCACAGTGTGAAAAGTATTTGCACCAGTTAATCGATTCGGGAATGTTGCGAAATGCCGCCCTTTAAAAATTTTTTCCACCTCTGGGACGAGGACAATCAGCTTTCTTTTTAAGCTCGTATTTAACTCCAACCCTGATTTCCCAGGCATTTTGTCGAATCTTAAAATCGGTAATCCGCAATGCACTCATAGCATCCGGATTATAGTGTACTTCAGCAAATAATATCCAAGGTCTGGTATATAAGAACTCCATTCCAATTGCACCTGATGCAGTTAGGTGAGCCACCCGCATTTGAGTAATATTACTCGAAAGCAAAAACTCAACTCGTGGGCCAAACAATACATAGGGTGTTACATCATAGAGTTCCTGACGTAGTTTAAAAAAATTATTGAAACTCAAATAATCTGCAGCATAGCGATATCCTGATAACAAAGAACGATTGTCTCTGGCGCCCTTCATGTTGAATTGTAATTCAGTAATCATACGGTAGTATTTGTGGTCGATATACTCCATAAAAATACTTGTATTACCACCCGGTTTATAGTTTAATTTATCTTTAAAATCAGGATTTGTTCCGATCCATTTTTGACGACTAAAAGTTGCACCGGCACTAATGCCAAATCCTTTAATAAATTGCGCATTTGTGGTTACAAAATGAACCATGAGTAAACAAAAAATAAGCGGTTTCTTGCAATTTAACATGAGAAATTATTTAGTGCAAAGATGAGTAATAAAACAGTATTGATTTAGATAGTTTGAATTAAATACTAACTGTATAAAGTGAACATTTTATACCAGGTATAAATACTTGCTTATTATAATCCCAAGAATTACTTAGGATATTAAATATTAAAATTGTTGGTACCTTAGCTGATACAAATAAAATTGAATTAATGAAAACAGTTTCTTCTACTAAAGGTAAAATAATTGCCGTATTTGCGGCTCTGTTATTAGTTGTTGGATGTGCTTCAGAGGATGATTCAGAAGTAACTCCAATAGACGAAAGAGATAAGTATATTGGGACCTGGAGTTGTGCCGAAAACTCATCAAATAGCGGTAGCTCGACTTTTGATGTTGTTATTCGAAAAAATTCAAACTCAACAAACCAACTCTATATTGACAATTTTTATTTGCTTGGATCTTCACACAGTGCTTTGGTTGATAAAAGCGGAACTTCACTCAACATCGCAACACAATCGATTTCGGGAAATACAGTACAAGGTTCCGGAACAATAAATAGTGATACTAAGATAAATTTAACCTACACTGTAAACGATGGAAGTGGCGGCTCTTCAGCCATAAATAGCTGTACGGCTGTATTATCAAAAAAATAACATTAGCGGATAGCGGCTCCCAGCTTTTCTTTAAAGGTTGAAATGAGTTTATCCATTATTTTTTCAATTTGCTTATCTTCCAATGTGCTGTTTTCGTCTTGTATAATAAAGCTAACCGCATACGACTTTTTACCTGCTTCAAGCTTTTCACCTTCGTACACATCAAATAAATTTACTGCCTTGAGCAATTTTTTTTCAGTTTGAAATGCAAGCTCTTCAATTTGGGCATAACTAATAGCAGTATCTATCAACAATGCCAAGTCGCGGCGAACTTCAGGGAATTTAGGCATTTCTCTATATAAGGTGTTTTTAGTTCCACTAACTTTAAGTAATAAATCCCAATTCACATCAACAAAAAACACCTCCGATTTAATATCGGCTTTTTTAAGAATTCCTTTTGAAACAGCGCCAATTTCGACTAGTGTTTTTTGATTAACAATCAATTGCAAACCAGCAGAAATTACTTCGTTTTGAAATGCTACTTCTTTGTACGAAGCAATTCCTAATCTTTGTAATAGCAACGAGGCATAATATTTAGCTGTGTAAATACTCGAGTTTTCAGTTTTGTTTTGCCAAGATTCAAGTGTCGATTTTCCGGTAATAAACAAAGACAAATGATTTTGCTCGGTATAAAATTTTTCACCGCTAGTTTCATTTTTAGTAAGATGATAACTCTTACCAAATTCATACAACTTTAAGTCTGCACGTTTACGATTTTGATTGTAAGCAATCGCCTCCAGGCCACCATATAACAGCGTTTGTCGTAATACATCCAATTCAGAACTTAACGGATTTAACATGCCTACATTTTCAACTTTAGGAAATAGAGTTGAGTTTTCGGTATAAGTTGAAGGTGTAAGCGATAAGGACATTATTTCTGAAAAGCCATTGGAAGTAAGCAAATCAGCTACAGTATTCATAATTTTTTCACGATCGGGTTTTGTAGCATACGAAAGCGAACTATTCACCTGTGAAGGAATTTCAATTTGATTATACCCATAAATGCGCAATACTTCTTCAATAACATCAATCTCACGCTGCACATCAACTTTAAATGCTGGCACAGCCAAGTGTAATACATCGCCATTTTCGCTTTCAATTTGTATACCGAGTGTGCGAATTATTTTTTTGATGATTTCGTTTTCAATCTTTTTACCAATAATTCGTTCACAATTCACGTAACTAAAAGCAACTTTAAAAGGAGCTACTGGTGAAGGATACCAATCAATTAATTCTCCAGTAATTTGTCCACCACATATTTCTTGAATTAGCAGTGCGGCTCGTTTAAGCGCAAATACAGTAATAGCAGGATCGGTGCCGCGTTCAAAACGAAAGGAAGCATCTGTTTTTAACCCATGCCGTTTTGCTGTTTTGCGAACCGAAACAGCATTAAAGCAGGCGCTTTCTAAAAACAATTCTTTGGTTGATTCGGTTATTCCGGAATTTTTACCTCCAAAAACCCCGGCAATGCACAAGGCATTTTGTTCATCGCAAATCATTAAATCATCGCTCGAAAGCTCATGTTCATTGCCATCTAAAGTTATAAACGGAGTAACAACACTTAATTTTTTTACAATAATTTTATTCCCATTAATTTTAGCAGCATCAAATGCATGAAGTGGTTGTCCCAATTCAAACATCACATAATTGCTACAATCTACTACCGAGTTAATTGGGCGCACACCAATTGCTTTTAACTTGTTTTTAAGCCATTCCGGAGATTCTGTTACTGTTATATTCTTTATACTTATTCCTGAATATCGAGTGCAAGCATTTGCATCTTCAACCACCACCTGCATACTCGTATCACTCTTAATGGAATTAAATGTTGAAATATCCGGTAAGTTCAGATCTTTTTGAACCGACCGATTTGCATAAATAGCTTGCGTATTTAATAATGCCATTAAGTCGCGGGCAACACCTAAATGTGAAGCAGCATCTGCTCGATTGGGAGTGAGTCCGATTTCAAATACCGTATCTGTTTCAATATTAAAATACTCAGCAGCAGGTGTGCCTACTAAGGTCTCAGGTTTTAGTAGCATGATTCCATCATGGGAATTTCCAATTCCAATTTCGTCTTCTGCACAAATCATCCCTTCAGAAACTACTCCACGTATTTTCGATTTTTTAATTTCAAAAGGAGCACCATTCAATGGATACAAAGTTGTTCCTATAAGTGCTACCAGCACTTTTTGACCTGCAGCAACGTTAGGAGCGCCGCACACAATGTTCAACAAATCTGCCTGCCCAACATTAACAGTAGTAACACTTAGCTTATCAGCATCGGGATGTTTTTCTTTGCTAATTACTTCGCCAACAACCAAGCCTTTTAAGCCTCCGCTAATACTTTGAAATTCTTCGGTACTTTCTACTTCTAAACCGCAATCGGTAAGTAATTTTGAAATAATTTCAGGTGCTAAATCTGTGTGTATAAACTGTTTAATCCAGTTGTAAGAAATCTTCATTTAAACGATATTGTATATTTTTTTGACTGCCAAAAGTAAGTATTAATGTTTAGTTTGGATTTATGAAATTTTTGACCAATTAGTCTGCTGCTTTCCTTGGTTATTAAAATACCTAAGTACAGCCTGATTTTCGGGTGAAGTAAGAGCAGGATCCTGGGTTAATAATTTAGAAGCAGCATCACGTGCTAGTTGTAATAATGCAGCATCTTTGCTTAAATCGGCCAACTTTAAATCCAACGTTCCGCTCTGTTGAGTACCCTGTAAATCTCCAGGGCCTCTCAGTTTTAGGTCAACATCTGCTATTTCAAAACCATCGTTAGTGCGCACCATTGTTTCAAGGCGGACTTTTGTATCCTCGCCCAATTTATAAGATGTCATAAGTATGCAATACGACTGTTCAGCCCCTCGACCAACCCTACCTCTAAGTTGATGAAGTTGCGATAAGCCAAAACGCTCAGCACTTTCAATTATCATGATACTTGCATTGGGTACGTTTACTCCAACTTCAATTACGGTAGTTGCTACCATTATTTGAGTTTCATTTTTTACAAAACGCTGCATTTCATATTCTTTGTCGGCAGCTTTCATTTTTCCATGCACAATACTCACCTTAAACTCAGGAAGAGGGAATGCCCTTACAATACTCTCATAGCCGTCCATTAAATCTTTGTAATCCATTTTCTCCGATTCCTTAATCAATGGATAAACAACATACACTTGTCGCCCGGCTTTAATCTGCTCGTGCATGAAGGAAAATACTGCTATGCGCGCTGAATCAAAGCGATGTGAAGTTATAATTGATTTTCGCCCGGGCGGTAATTCATCAATAATTGAAATATCTAAATCCCCATAAAGTGTCATTGCCAAAGTGCGCGGAATTGGAGTTGCTGTCATCACCAATATATGCGGCGCTTGTACATTTTTTTTCCACATTTTACTTCGCTGTTCAACACCGAAACGATGTTGTTCATCAATAACCACTAGGCCAAGATTCTTGAATTTTACGACGTCTTCGAGAACCGCATGAGTGCCAATTAAAAAATGTAAACTGCCTTGTTCTAATTCTTCATGTAAAAGTTTTCTGTGTTTCGATTTGCTCGAACCAGTTAACAGCTTTAATTGTACATCTGTCCCTTGCAGCAATTGTTGCAAAGTATCGAAATGTTGTTTGGCTAGAATTTCGGTAGGAGCCATTAAGCAAGCTTGAAAGCCATTATCCAGTGCAAGCAACATACACATAAGCGCCACTAAAGTTTTACCACTTCCAACATCACCTTGTAGCAAACGATTCATTTGTTTGCCTGATCCAAGGTCGGCACGTATTTCTTTCATCACTTTTTTTTGTGCCATGGTTAACTCAAATGGCAGGTGTTTTGAATAAAAGGTCGTGAAAAAATCTCCAACTTTAGAAAAAACAAAGCCTTTATTATGTTGAATACGTATGGCTTTTAAGCGCAATAATTTTAATTGAATAAAAAACAATTCGTCAAATTTTAACCTCCATTGTGCTTTCTGTAACAACACTGAATCAATTGGAACATGTATATTTTTTAAGGCATCCTCTTTACTGATTAATTGCAAATTCTGCACAAGCGAACTAGGTAAAACTTCAGCTATGGAGCCATGTATCAAACCGTTTAAGGTTTGTTGCATTTTACGAATTGCTCTACTGTCAATACCCCTCGATTTCATTTTTTCGGAAGTAAGGTACATAGGTTGCATACTTGTGTTTAAGGTAACACTTGCTTCACTCAATACATCCAATTCGGGATGTACCAAATTTAATTTTGAGTTAAAAGAAGTTGGTTTTCCAAAAACCAGGTATTCAGTATTTAATTTTATATTGTTTGCCCACCATTGGTAACTTTGAAACCACACTAATTCAATACTCCCGCTTTTATCTTTTAATTTTGCAACCAGTCGCTTTCCATGCTTTTCACCGACTACTTCAAAATGGGTTATTTTACCTACCAGCTGCACATAATTTAATTGGTCATTTATTTCAGCAATCGTGTAAAACTTAGTCCGGTCAATATAGCGATAAGGATAGTAAGCCAGTAAATCGCCATAGGTAAAAATGCCTAGTTCTTTTTTAAGAATTTCGGCACGTTGAGAGCCAACACCTTTTAAATATTCGATAGGAGTTTGGAGCAGGCTATTGAGCATAGTTCAAATTATGGCTTTGAAACAAAATGAAGCTTATGTTTCAATTTGCTGAGCTGAAATTACAACCTTTTTATGAACCCAGAAAAGTGCATTGAAAAAAGCGTAGAAAGTAACTCCTGCCTGTGTTTCCAAGGTATCGTCAGTAAACATCGAAATCACAGCAATAATGCAAAAAAGCAAGTAGAAATAATTTGGATTTTTTCGTTCAAGCCAAATCGGATAAAGCAACGAAAACAAAAATAGGACTAAGCCAACTATTCCAAAAGTAACAGCAAATGTGAGAAATTGATTGTGAGCACGAAGCCGCCAATCAGGATGAATAGGAGAATTCATTTCAGTATATTTTTTTTGAAAGGCCACATTTACATCTCCTGTACCAACTCCAAAAATTAAATTTTCCTGAACTATTAAGAACCCGGTTTTTAAGTATTCAAAACGCAATGTAACTGAATGCCCTGAAGGATTTCCAGTAAGTTGATAGGTAGATATTTCCCAAAAAATTTGTTTTAAACGAGCTTTAGGACTAGACAAATTTTGAAACTCATAATTGGTTATACCATTTTCAACTGCATTGATTTCAGCGTTCGAAAGAGTAGCCACTCCAACAGCATCTTTTCGCAAACCTTTAGAAGTGAGAAAGCGCAATAATGTGACACGAAGCGGTTGTTGTTTTTTGTCCAATCCGGTAATTGCAAGATTGCTTCTATGCTGCCATACACTATCTAGTTCACTAAAACAGAGGTAGCTAAAAACGAAGTTGCCATTTTCCATTTCGCTTCGTTCTTTTATATGAACATACTTGTGTCCTAATGCTGTAGTCGTATCAAGGGTTTCCCAGTTAATGGGCTTAGCTGTATTTACTTCTGAATATGTACCGATAACTGTATAGGTTAAACCAATGCAAATTATAGCAATTGAAATAAGATATAACAACTTTGGTAGTAACGTACCTTTTGTAAATAGTTGATAGGATAAAACTAAAAAAGTTAGCACCAACAATATAATGATTCCAGTAAAAGATTCTAAAATAAACAAGAAAACAAGGAGCCATAGAAAGCAAAGCAAATGCACAATTTTAGAAAATAGCGGAGTGCATTTTTGTTGAAAAAAATAAAGCAGAACAAAGGCTGCAAGACAAATTAATAATGCCAATCGAATGTGTGAAATTAAAAATGAAATATCACGGGCTTGTGTTATGTTTCGATTCAAAAAACCTAAAAGTGCAGCTGTACTGATAAATGTTGACACAATAACAGCTGCGACAAAAATACGTAGTAATAAAATAAACTGTTGTTTTGAAAGGGGTTGACTGCTTCCTATAATAATTGGAAAAAACAATAACGAAAGTTTTATTCGTAAATCATTGAAAGCATAGGTAAAGTCGCTGGTATACAACAAACCCACTAAGTGCATTATAAAAATAGAACACCATAGAAGTATTGCTTTATCAGCCAATAATCGTTTTAGTTTTTCTGCAAAATTACCTTCAACTACCCATGCTCCAACTATTACAAAGCTTGCTAAGCCTGTAAGAAATTTAGATAGGGGCAATGCAATTGCCAGTAAAATAAGTCCAATAAAATAAATGGAACGGGCATTTTTTTTTAGCAGCTCCATACCTACTGGTTGGCAATGTGTTTGAAAGTAATAAGAAAGTAAGTTTGCAAGGGCTACTATTTTTTCTCTACAGCTATTTCTGGATCTTTGTATTTGCCGCTTAATATTGATGTATACAATATTGGGTCGGAAAGCACATCAATAGCTTTTTTTACTTCAGGGTCATTGGCTAAACTAGCTTCAATTTTTCCTTTCTGGTAATAATAGCGTGAAACAATTTCTGATTCAATTAACGATTTTATCTCACTTTTAAAATTGCTCAAATCTTCAGTTTTGTGATGAATTAATTTGGCTTTTAGCGCTTCATATTCACTTTCGGCTGCCTCAAAATACTTTTCTGATTTTGCGGTTTCTTTTAATTCTTTCAAAAGCTTTTCGCTTTTAGTGGTATAATCATATTCTTTATTAGAGATAAAAGCCATGAATTCTTCATATTCTTTTTCACTAAGCTTAAACTCTTTAGCAGGTACAATGTTAGCATGTTCACGGCGATACTTAGTAGCAAAATCAAAAATGAGGGCTTTGTTTTCAAGACTGATAGCAATTTTGCTGTAGGTTGCAGCTGCTAGCGCTATGTCGGGCTTAATCCCACCTCCATCGTATACAGGTCTACCACCTTTGGTTTTAAAAAGAGTAATCAAAGAATCTGGAATTTTTCCAACACTGCCATCTTCGTTTCTATTAGTGTAATCAAGTGCTTGTATACATCGCCCGCTCGGGATATAATATTTTGCGGTAGTAACTTTTAGTTGTGAATGATACGAAAGTTCTCGTGTAGTTTGTACTAAGCCTTTTCCAAAACTACGCTGACCAATAACCACAGCTCTGTCAAGATCCTGCAAAGAACCCGAAACAATTTCGGATGCTGAAGCCGAACCACTGTTGATGAGCAATGCTACCGGAATGGTAACATCTACAGGTGAATTAATAGATTTATACACCTTGTTCCATTCTTGAACCTTACCTTTCGTACTCACAATATCGGTACCTTTTTCAACAAATAAATTTGAAATATTTATAGCCTCATGGAGCAATCCTCCTGGGTTTCCTCTAAGGTCAAATACAATTCCTTTTAATCCCGGATTTTTTGATTTTAATTCGGTAAACGCTTTTTTTACTTCATCTGACGATTCTTGTGTGAAACTAGTTAAGCGCATATAGCCCACATTGCCTTCGAGCATGCCATAAAATGGTACACTTTTAACTTTTATTTCTTCTCGGGTAATAACTTTTTCAATGGGATTTTTTTCTCCTTCACGCTCAATCAACAATTTCACAATTGTATTAGGTTGACCTTTTAAAATTTTACTGATGTCATCCTGGTTTTTTCCTTTGATTGGTTTACCATCAACTTCAAGTATCACATCACCGGCTCGCAAGTCGGCTTTGTATGCAGGATAACCTTCGTAGGGTTCAGAAATTACTATTTGGTCATTTTTTTTACGAATCAAGGATCCTATTCCGCCGTATTGTCCGGTTTGCATAAATCGGTAATCTTCAATGTCCGATTCGGGAATATAATTTGTGTAAGGGTCTAATGATTCCAACATGGCATCCATGCCTTTTTTCATTAAATCGCCGGGTTTAGTTTCATCCACATAGTACATGTTAACCTCCCTGAATAATGTAGCAAAAATGTCGAGGTTCTTCGATACTTCGAAGTAATTATCAACGAAGCTGAATGAACTGAAAATGCCTGCTGAAACCAGCAATACAAGTAGCATTTTTTTTGTTTTATGAATTAACTTTTTCATGTGTTGGATAATATTTATCAGATTTTATTTCAATTTATGGAACCGGATCGTGACCATGACCTCCCCAGGGATTACAAGATAAAAATCGTTTTAATGTTAGGTATCCCCCTTTAAGTACACCGTATTTTTGAAGCGCTTCTTTTCCATATTGTGAGCAAGTAGGAGTGTATCTGCATGCATTTGGTAAAAAAGGAGAAAGTGCATATTGATAGATGGTGATTAGTAAAATAAAAGGAGCACTAATTATTTTTTTCAATCTCTTTAAATAACCGCTGTAAAGTTAAAATTATTTTGGTCTCAAACTCTGCATATACAGGTTCCTCTTTACCCATATATGCAATGCTAAAAGCTATTTTTTTATTTCCATTGTTTAGCTGTTCATACAATTGATGCTTATGTTTTCGGTATACTTCGCGCATGATTCGTTTAATTCGATTGCGATGCACGGCCTTTTTCACCAATTTTTTAGGTACGGTTAATAGCACTTGAGCAGGAAAAGGTATCGAAGCTTGATGTTTCCAATTTATTCGAAATCCATTACTGTTAAACGATTTCCCTGTATCATATACCTCTTGAATCAGCTTACGGCTGCACAATCGCTCCTCTTTTGTAAATGAAAATTGCACGCTATTTCGTTGATTTTTACTCAAAGGTATAAAATGATACTAGCTCTATTAGCGCCATTTTGTTAAATAGTGTGAGAAATGGCCTTCGTTGTGGATTTTTTAACATAAGACTTACCAATACGCGTGTTGGGCTAATTTTTAACAAATTATCGTTGAAATGTTTGAAAAAGCTGATGGAAGCAAGTTAAATTTGAAACTACTTTTGTAGTGCCTATAAACAAACAATTCACTAATCTATTTAGTCTTGGAACAAACTACTAATTACTTGTTTGATATTTATCAAACACTTTCACGTGAAAAGATTTTGCTCTCCTATCTAGGTGAAATTACACCCGACTTAACAAACTCTGTTTTGAAATCGGTAAAGAATGAGCAAAATCCCTATAATGAGAAATTGAATGTAAAAAAGAAGATTTACAACATCATTGTTGAATCTCTTGAAAATGTTTACAAACATGCCGAAGTAAAGGAAAAGGAACACAGGCCTTCTATTTTTTTATTTGGATCACATGCACAGCATTATTATATCATTTCCGGAAATTATGTATATACTCAAACCGGTGAAAAATTAAAGCGAACAATTGATGAACTAAATTCGCTTGACCGTGATAACATGCGTAAAAAATACCGCTCCGCCTTGTTACAAAGTAGTGCTGAAGAAATGAGAGAAACAAACGGCGCAGGAATAGGATTGATTGATATGGCGTTGAAATCTGAAAATAAATTAGAGTACCAATTTCGAGATGCAAGCGCAGGAATTTCTTTTTTTACCTTAATTGTTAAGGTTAACATGAATTAATGTATGCAGGCCCTTTTTCTAAAACAAACTGATTTTACCCCGCTCGTTAACTTTGACTTATTAACGGAAAAGTTTGAAATTAAAGGTGAATCAAGACCAGAAAACACCGGGAAATTTTATGCTCAACTCACTCAGTGGTTAGAAGACTTGAAGAAAGAAGTAGCTACTAATTCACTAGAAAAACAGCTTGTTTTTGATTTTAAATTTGATTACTTCAACTCAACGTCCGCTAAATACATTCTTGATTTATTAGCTATTTTGCAGGAAATCAATAATCCATTAAATAAAGTAAACATTACTGTTAGATGGCATTACGATAAATTGGATGAAGATATGCGAGAATCAGGAGAAGAATTTTCACATTTGGTAAGTTTACCTTTCGAATTTATTGTTCACTGATTTCACTCTTATTGATGAAGAATGAAGTATTTATTCGCAAAATCCTGTAAATCACTTCAGCTTCTTATCCTTCTTAGTTTACTCGATTTTCACTCCCTTATAGCCCAAAACAACCGTATCGACAGTTTGATGTTGATAGTGAAAGGAACCGTTGATAAAGCGAATAAGTTTGAGCTATTAAATACGGTGTTTGCCGATTTGAAAAGTAGCGACCCTTCTCGTGCTGTGTGGATCGGAAAGCAGCAGTTAGCTTTAGCCTTAGAACTAAAAAAAAACAAAGAAATCGCGCTAGCTTTTAGCAATATTGGTAGTGCAAGTTATAGTTTGGGTAATTACAATGATGCTTTAACTTTTGGCTTTAGAGCATTGCGCTTGCGCGAAGAGCTAGGAAATAAAGAAGATATTGCTACTTCATTAAGCAATTTAGGGCTTGTTTATTACAAACAGAATTTACTTGCATTAGCTATCAGTAACCACCGAAAAGCATTGAAGCTGCGCATCGAAAGCAACGACTCTGCAGGCATGGCTACTTCATACAATAGTCTTGGTTTGGCCTTTAGCGATTTGAGTAACGACACGCTGGCACTCCTTAATTTCAACAAAGCGCTTAGTTTACGCGAAGCAATTGGCGATTTAAAAGGGAAATCTCAATCGTTGAATAATATTGCAACCGTATATCTTACTCAAAAAAATCCTAAAAAGGCACTCGAGTTTTTAACTGCTTCGATGCAAATTAAACAGCAATTGAAGGATAATTTCGGTCTAGCCTCAGGTTATGATAATATTGGCGACGCTTATGTTTTATTAGCTAAAACTGAAAATAATTCAGGAAATTACGATAAAGCAATTTCTAATTATTTAAAAAGTTTGGAAATTGCCAGAGCCCTTAAATTAAAAGAGGTAATAAAAGTTTGCTGCGAATCGCTTGCTGCCGTATACCATGTTAAAGGAAACGACAGAGAAGCTTATTTGTATTACAAAGAATTTACCCAAATTAAAGACACTCTATTAAATGAAGGCATAACAAAGAAAACGGCAGAGCTTCAAAATCAGCAACAAGAAAGGGAAATTACCTTACTGAATAAAGACAAGATTATTGCCGAAGGAACTGAAAAAAGACAACGTTTAATTATTATCAGTGGAATATTATTTACAATTATTTCACTCAGTTTTTTACTAAACAGATACTATGTAAAGCAGCGTGCAAATCGCTTGCTGATGCAAAAAAATAAATTGATCGACCAGCATCGTAGTGAATTGAAAAAACAAAAAGAAATTATTGAACAAAAGAACCGGGATATTACCGATAGTATTGAATATGCCAGAAATGTGCAAAACCTGATTCTTCCTACAGAAGTTGAATTTAAAAACTACTTCCCTTCAGCTTTCGTTTTGTACAAACCCAAATCCATTGTTAGCGGCGATTTTTATTGGATGCACAAAACCGAGAAGTGTTTGTTAATTGCTGCAATTGATTGCACAGGACACGGAATACCGGGCGCCATGATGAGTTTTTTAGGATACAATTTATTGGAAAATGTAGTTAGGGGAAAGTCGAGCTTTGAACCTTCTTTAATTTTAAAAGAGCTCAACAACGAAGTGTTTTCAACCCTTTCACAAAAAAATGAAAATCTGAATTCTAAATACGGAATGGATATTTCACTCTGTGCAATATATATGGATAAACGTGAAATACATTTTGCCGGTGCGCATCATCCTTTGTATTTAATAAGGAATGGCGAATTACTTGAATTTAAAGGGGATAAATATTCCATTGGAACCTTGTATACAGGTATTGAAAAAGAATTTACTACACAACAATTATTTTATCAGCAAGGAGATACTTTTTATTTATTTACAGATGGATATGTTGATCAAATAGGAGGAAGGGATCGAAAAAAATATTATTATGCCCCTTTCAAAAAAACCTTATTGGAAATCGCACAGGAAAGTATGCCGCAACAAAAGCAATTGCTCGAAAAGGAATTCTTAAAATGGAAAGGCGAGAGAGACCAAACCGATGATATTTTAATTTTAGGATTTCGATTGTAAGAAATAATAAATCTAATCTATAAAATCCTACTTACGTAGAAAGAAAATTAATCACTGTAGAGGAAGGAGAATAAAAAAGGGGGCAAAATTTTATTTTGCCCCCTTTTTTAAATTCGAGTAGTTATTATTTTTTGTAGCCAACAAGCATCGATACACAGGCACTTTGTGCTATATCATTTGCTGATTTTTGATTAGGTACTATAACTTCAATTACGATTTGCTGAGTACTTGCCATTTTAAAATCCCAAGAACTTGCATTTTCATGTTCGCGACTATCAAAAAGAGATTTTTTATCTAAATCGGTAACTTTAAAAGCAATATTACCAAGCACCTCTTGTCCACAAATCAATAAACGGTATTCTTGTCCCGAATAAAAAGTCATTTGCATTTCGGCTGATTCTCCTGGCGACAATGTAGTGCTGTTTAACTGCCCATTGTGTAAAAAGGGAGCCAATCCAGGCATACATTTTTTCATTGTAAAATTTTTACATTGTGCTGATGTTGTGTTAACCGAAAATATCACGGCCATCATCAACAGGGCTAAAGAATGTTTCAAAACTGTTTTTCTCATGCTTTAATTATTTAATAATGCTTGTGCGGATTGCATCAACTTTAGCCGAAATAGTTGCCAATTGCTCAGGTGTCAGGCTGGTGGTTGAATTGTTTCCGATTGTTGTTGTTTTAGTTTTGTCGTCGGTAGAAGCTTCTGTTTTAGTGGGTTCTCCACCAATTCCATTATACACTTCATTTAAACTTTTTAGTTGGTTTAAAACATCGGCAAGACTTGGATCATTAGGATAAGATTCAATTAAAGAAATTAAATTTTCTAATACAGATTTTTGCTCTGCAATTCGAGTTGAAATTTCTCCATTTTTTGCATCTTTTGAAGCTATTTTAGTTGCAATATAAAGCCCTTCAATCCATCCTCCAGCAATGATTAACGCTGAAGTACTAGCGCGCTCGTTTTCCTTTAAGTATGCATCTGTAGTAAGGTAAGCATCAGAAACAATTTGAAGCAAAGAATCTTTATTGTTTACATTTTTTTCAAGTCGATCTACTGTTTCCGGGGTAAAAGCTCCGGTTATACCAAGAGCATCTGCCAACTTTTTTGAGCAGCCCATGTATTGCATACTTGGTTGAGTTTGATCAAAAATACTTGTGTAGCTTAAATCAGCTCCATAAATACCAAGATTTAACGCCATGCTTGTATTGGTGGTATACTTAGAAACATTTTCTTTAGGATTCAATAAGTCTTTGTTATAATTTGCTCCACTTTGTTTAATCATGTTAGCCATTTCAACAGGTGATGGAATAGCATAAAACACTTTTTTCGCTTTTTTAGTCATCTCGCTTTGAGCAGCTGAATCTTGCGGATTCGAATTGCTGCCGCCTTCAGAACTATCGCCTCCGCAGGAAGCAAGCAAGGCAGTTATTGCTAATCCAAGAATCAATTTTGTAGTTGAAGCTGTTTTTATCATAACACTAGTTGTTTTAAATAATTGCAGTCAAAGTTATAGAATAAAAAGAAAAATCAAATTATTAAGCCTTTTTTTTTAATAAATCGTTAATGTGCTTGCAACCAATTGTCACCGGTTCCCATTTCAATTTCAATAGGAACATTCATGGGTATTGCATTTTTCATTTTTTCTTCAATTACCTGCTTCACTTGTTGCAATTCAGTTTTATGCACATCGAATACCAATTCATCGTGTACTTGAAGCAACATTTTACTTTTAAACCCATGTTGTTTAAATGCGCGGTCAATGTGAATCATTGCAATTTTTATCATATCGGCAGCAGTTCCTTGAATAGGAGCATTAATAGCATTTCGTTCTGCTTGAGCTCTTACGGTTTGATTGCGTTCATTTATATCTCGCAAATACCTTCTTCTGCCAAGCATTGTTTCAACATATCCGTGTGTCCTTGCAAATTCAATATTTTTATCCATCAAATCTCGAATTTTTGGATATTGTGCAAAATAATTTTCAATTATTTCAGAGGCTTCTTTTCGAGGAATATTCAGTGTTTGCGATAAACCAAAAGCAGTTTGTCCATATGAAATTCCAAAATTTACAGCTTTTGCTTTTCTGCGCATTTCTTTATCAACAGCATCTAATGGAACATTAAATACTTTTGAGGCTGTTGCGGTATGTATATCTACTCCATTTTTAAATGCTTCCATCATTCCTTCATCGCCGCTAAGCTCAGCAATTATCCTCAATTCAATTTGGGAATAATCGGCAGAGAGTATTGTAAAATCAGCATTACGTGGAATAAAAGCCTTTCTAACTTCTCTCCCTTTTTCGGTGCGTATAGGTATGTTTTGTAAATTGGGTTTATCGGAACTTAATCGTCCGGTTGCTGCTACTACCTGATTGTAAGAAGTATGTATTTTACCTGTATTCGGATTTATCATCGTTGGCAAAGGATCAACATAGGTATTTTTCAATTTTTGCAATTCCCTAAAAATCAAAATATGTTCAACAATCGGATTAGTACTGGCAAGCTTTTCCAACACATCTTCTCCGGTTGCATATTGTCCGGTTTTGGTTTTTTTTGCTTTGTCGGAAATCTTCATCACTTCAAACAACACCTCTCCTAACTGTTTTGGAGATGCTATGTTAAAAGTAGTTCCTGCCATTCTAAATATTTCGTCTTGTACCTTAACTAATTCTTCTTTTAATTCAATTGAGAAATGAGCAAGGGCAGCAGTATCCAGCTTAATGCCTTCTGCTTCCATATTTGCAAGCACTGGCATCAAGGGCATTTCAATTGTTTCAAACACTTGCTTTGTTCCGGCTGTATGAAGCATAGGTTCAAAAACGCGGTTAAGCTGCAAAGTAATATCTGCATCTTCTGCAGCATATTCAACAAGTTTATCTAGGGCTACCGAACGCATGCTGCTTTGATTTTTCCCCTTTGGACCAATTAGGCTTTCAATTGAAACCGGTGAGTAATTGAGGTATGTTTCGGCCAAAACATCCATGTTGTGACGCATATCAGGTTGTAAAATGTAATGTGCAATCATGGTATCGAATTTTGCCCCTTTTACTTCGATGTTGTAATTACGCAAAACAGAAATATCATACTTCATATTTTGACCTATTTTCAGCGTTTTTTCATCTGCAAAAAGTGGCGCAAATTCAAGCATTAATTTTTGAGCTTCTTCTCTGTTTTCGGGTACCGGAACATAATACGCTTCTCCTTTTTTCATTGCAAAAGAAAGCCCAACCAATTCAGCTTCAAACACATTTAGTCCGGTAGTTTCTGTATCGAAGCAAAAATTAGTTGATTGCTGTAATGCATCAATTAATTGCTTTCGCTTTTCAAATGAATCAACCAAAATATAGTTGTGCGATACAGTTTGTATGGTGTCAAAATTTCTAACAACATCTTGTTCTTCCTGATTTTCGAAGGTTAATGTTGAATCAGATGAAGCTTCATCTGCAGCTTCAAACATGCTAGTTTGCCCGGTATCGACAGATTTTGCAGTCTTAGTAGGAATCGTTTTTTTAGGTTCGGACGAAGTGTCTTCACCAAATTTTTCACCAAGCACTTGTTCTGCAAGCCTCCTAAATTCCAACTCAGTAAATAATGCACGCAAAATCTCTTTATTGGGTTCTTTTATAGACAATTCAGCTTCGTTAAATTCAATAGGAACATCGCAAATAATGGTTGCAAGCTTTTTAGATAAAAGTGCTTTGTCCTTATTGTTTTCAACCTTTTCTTTGAGTTTGCCTTTTAATTGATGGGTATTTTGTAATAAATTTTCAACGGAACCATAATCCTTCACCAATTGCATGGCAGTTTTTTCACCTACGCCGGGTATACCCGGAATGTTATCGACCTTATCTCCCATCAATCCTAAAATATCAATAACTTGTTCAACCCGTTCAATTTCCCAACGTTTGCAAATTTCTTCTACTCCTAATTTTTCGGCTCCATTCCCTAGTCTGGCAGGCTTGTACATAAAAATATTCTCAGAAACTAACTGACCGTAATCCTTGTCGGGAGTCATCATATAAGTAATAAAACCAGCTGCTTCTGCTTTTTTAGCAAGAGTTCCTATTAAATCGTCGGCTTCAAAACCATCTAAATACAATGCCGGTATATTGAATCCTTCTACAACTTTAAAAATATAAGGAATAGCAAGACTAAGGTCTTCGGGCATTTCTTCACGATGAGCCTTGTAATCAGAAAACTCTTCATGACGAGATGTAGGAGCTGAAGTATCAAAAACGACTGCCAAATGTGTTGGTTTTTCTTTTTTAAGTACGTCGAGTAAAGTATTGGTAAAACCTAATACAGCTGATGTATTTAAGCCTTTTGAATTTACCCGTTGATTATTGGCAAAAGCAAAATAGGCACGGTATATTAATGCAAAAGCATCAAGAAGGAAGAGTTTTTTGGGTTGTTCCATTGTTAAAATTTGAGAAGCAAATGTATTGATTTGAGTGAGAAATTACGGATAAACTTTGGTAAGATAGCTGCTATTACAATTCGTTGATTTGAAGGTAATCATGTATTGAATACTAAACGTTTATACAAAGACTTCAAGCAGTTCACGAAAAAGTTGAAATAAAAAAACCTCCCGAAGGAGGTTTTTAAAATTAGGCAGCTACACCAATATGCTTTAAATGCGAAAGGTGCGATTTAAATGCACCAAACATGGTAGGAAATTCGAGGTAGTTTAAATTAAATTGCTCACAGGTTTCGCGAACAAACTTGTTTATTTGCGGATAATGAACGTGGCTTATTTTTGGAAATAAATGATGTTCAACTTGAAAATTTAGTCCTCCAACATACCAACTCACCAATTTACTTTTTGTAGCAAAATTAGCAGTGGTTTCAATTTGATGAACAGCCCATTCGTTTTCAATTTTATTGTTTTGTGGGTTGGGTACAGGGAAGGATAAGTCTTCAACCACATGAGCCAATTGAAAAACAACAGAAATAACAATTCCTGTTACTAAAACGATGATACTATAACCAATAAGTGTATCTAAAAATCCAACTTTATAAATTGGTAAAACCAGAAACAGTCCGGTGTAAACGATTTTACTCAACCAAAAAATAATGTGTTCCTTGGTTTCCATTTTACGCATTTTATTTTCAGCAATTTTACGAGTAAAATATTTTTTGAAATCTAAATAATACACCCACATAAAATAAGATAATCCATACAGAAATAAACCATAAATGTGTTGAAAGCGATGTATCTTCCACTTAGGTTGGTCAACATTTACACGCATCCAAGGTTTAATGTCAATATCATCGTCCATACCTTCAATATTCGTATATGTATGATGAATTACATTGTGTTTTATTTTCCATAAATACGAGCTTCCTCCCATCAAATTGAGCGAATAAGCCATTATCTCATTTACCCATTTGTGATTACTAAAACTTCCATGGGCACCATCGTGCATAACATTAAAGCCAATGGCAGCCAAATTAAATCCCATCAAACAGCATAGTAATACTGATATCCATACTGGAGGGGTAAAAAATACGAGAACAGAGTATATAATTACTGCGGTTGATATAAGTATGGCAGCTTTGGTAAATAACTTTGAATTGCCTACTGGTTTAATATTGTTGCTGGTAAAATAATTATCAACCTTGGATTTCAAAGCGTCAAAAAAGGGACTGTATTTATTATTAAAGGTAACTTTTGCCATTTTATTTTGAAATTAAACGGTGCAAATATAATCATTTAAAAAATTAGCCTGATTTTTCGTTCCTATCTAAAAAATCAAGTTCTTTGTAGTCAATATAAATGAAAGCAATTTCACTAAACTTAGAAACAAATTGGCTTCCTGTTAACAGAAAGCCTTTATTGGTATGCGGCCCCTGCAGTGCTGAATCGGAAGCTCAATTACTAGAAACCGCTAAAGGAATTTCGCACTATTTTCCGAATGCTATTTTTAGGGCAGGTATCTGGAAACCACGTACACGACCGAATTCATTTGAAGGCGTTGGAGCAGTAGGGTTAAGCTGGCTAAAGCGAGTTAGAGCTGAAACCGGTTTGCCTATTGCTACCGAAGTAGCAAATGCCAATCATGTTGAAGAGTGCTTAGCCGCTGGAATGGATATGTTATGGATAGGTGCCCGAACAACAGTTAATCCATTTTATGTTCAAGAAATAGCTGATTCATTGCGCGGAGTAAATATTCCGGTTTTTGTAAAAAATCCAATTCATCCCGATTTGCAATTATGGATGGGCGCCCTTGAACGGTTAAATCGAACAGGCATTACGAAGTTGGTTGCAGTGCACAGGGGATTTCATACCTACGATACAACCCCCTTCCGCAATGCACCAAAGTGGGATTTAGTAATTGAATTAAAGTCGGTTTTTCCCGACCTTCCAATAATTTGTGATGCCAGCCATATTTGCGGGAGTACCGAATTAATTCCATACATCTCACAAAAAGCAATGGATCTTGATTTGGACGGGTTAATGCTCGAAACACATTGTAATCCTAGTGTTGCATTAAGCGATGCACAACAACAAATTACTCCTTTACACCTGAATGAAATTATTACTGCACTTCAGATTCGTGATTCCCATTCAGAGAATGAAGAATTTAAAAGCAAGTTGATGCTATTGCGTGATAAAATTAATTGTACCGATGAGGAATTGTTGCAATTATTGGCGCAACGAATGAAAATGGTTGAAGAAATAGCTGCGTTTAAACGCGATAATAAGGTTACTATTTTACAAGTAAACCGTTGGAAAGAAATATTAAAAAGTCAAATGAATTCGGGATTAGCACTTGGGTTAAGCGAAGAATTTATCAAACAATTATATTTGTTAATACACGACGAAAGTATCCGAATACAGGCTGAAATAATGAATGTGGAAGCAGAAATCGGTAAATCAAAAAGCGAAATATTAAAGTAGAATCTAGTTTGCCTTTGATTAGAAATTGTAGCGATATTCTTACTACATCACACAGCTGCAAAAGGGAAAAAACTATTGAGAAACAGTAAATTATGGCATTAATTAAACCAGTAAAAGGTATTCTTCCAAAGTTTGGGATCAATTGTTATTTAGCCGAAAATGCTACCATTGTTGGTGATGTAATTGCTGGTAACAATTGCAGCTTTTGGTTTAATGCTGTTGTGAGGGGTGATGTAAATAGTATCCGTATTGGCAATCAGGTGAATATTCAAGATGGGGCGGTGATTCATTGTACTTATCAAAAAACAAAAACACAAATAGGTAATAATGTTTCTATTGGTCACAATGCGATTGTGCATGGTTGCACTATACACGACAATGTGTTAATTGGAATGGGTGCTATAGTTATGGATAATTGTATTGTTCACTCTAACACAATTATTGCGGCAGGTGCTGTTATACTTGAAAATACAGTAGTAGAATCGGGTAGTATCTATGCCGGTGTACCAGCGAAAAAAATCAAAAATATTTCGGAGCAACTTATAGCAGGTGAAATTAATCGTATTGCTAATAATTACAGCATGTACGCTTCCTGGTTTCAGGAATAATTAATTACTATAACTGTAGGTGTTTTGATTTAACTTCTTTGCCAAAAAAGATGCTAGCCGATTCGTCAAAATTTTCACTCGAATCGGTGGTGTAAAATTCAATTTCTTTTCCTTTACTGCAGCTGCTTTCCATTTCCGAATGACGAAGTAAGTAATCGCTTAAACTCTTGGCAACTAGTTCACCTTGAGAAAGCAGTGTGATGTGCGCCGGTAAGTAAGCTTTAATTTTGTTTAGTAGCAAAGGATAATGAGTGCATCCAAGTATGATGGTATCAATTAACGCATCTTTAGCCAACAAATTCGAAATGTTTTTTTGAATGAAATAATTTGCTCCTTCCGATTCAAATTCTCTGTTTTCAACCAAAGGAACCCACATGGGACATGCTTCCTGTGTAACTACCATGCCTGGGAAGAACTTCGCGATTTCAATGGGGTAGGAGTTTGAAGTAACAGTACCGTTGGTTCCTAATACCCCAACGTGACCTGTTTTGCTTGATTTACCCACAATTTCACTAGTCGGCCGTATTACCCCTAGAACACGCTTAGAAGGACCTAAATGAGGTAAATCTTTTTGTTGAATTGTACGTAAGGCTTTTGCAGAAGCTGTATTGCATGCAAGTATTACCAATTGACAGTTAAGGTCAAATAATTTTTTGACGCATTCCAGGGTATATGCATATACTGTTTCAAACGAGCGTGTTCCATAGGGTGCGCGTGCATTATCGCCCAAATACAAATAATCATATTGTGGCAACTCTGCTACTATTTCTTTTAATACAGTTAGCCCGCCATAACCTGAATCAAAAATACCTATTGGACTTTTTTGCAAAGTATGAATTATTGAATGGGTGAAAATAAAAAATCCCACCGAGCAAGCAGTGGGATTTTTTAAAATGTAGTTAAATTATTTACCTGTTTTTTTATCAGGTGTTTTTGTTTCCTCTTTTTTCTCTGTTGCAGGAGCGTCGGTCAGGTTTAATTTCTTTTTAACTAAAGCCATAATATCGTCGGAAGAATCGCTGTATAATAAAACTCCGGCACTACTGTCGATGCAGCTTTTAAAACCATTCTCTTTACAAACATCTTCAATTGCTTTTTTAGCTGTATTGATCATAGGCTCAAGCAGGTCGTTTTGTTTTTTCTGTAAGCTTTCCTGTGCCGTTTGTTGAAATGCTTTGATACGCTCTTCTAAATCGCCAATTTCTTTTTGTTTATCAGCTTTTATAGGCTCAGTCATTAAAGCTTCCTTAGCTTGATAGTCAGAAATTTTTGCATCGTATTCATTGCTCATGGTTTTTAATTGGCCATCCAGTTGTTTAGCATATTCTTGAATATCATTTTCAGCTTTTTTACGTTCAGGTAGTAACAACAACAAATCGTTTAAATTTATGTGTGCAACTTTTTGAGCATTTACTGTACCGATTGAGGATAGAATAAGAATAAATACTGCGGCTAATTTTACTAGTTTCTTCATGCTTGTTTTGAATTTAATTGTTGGTTTAATTTACTTTTTTTCAGGTGTTGTACTACCGGGAGTTGATGGTTTGGGAGTAGGGGTTTTAACCGGTTTTTTAGCGGCATCGGCGGCTTTGTATCCTTTTTTAAGGCCCATTGCATCTAATACCTCATCACTTTTATCGTATTTTGGATTTGCATACAACATACTTAAATCACTTGACTTGTCAAAGATAACCGCGTAGGATCCTTTTTCGGCGATTGTTTTAACTGCATTGTATATTTTATCTTGTAAAGGTTTTACTAGTTCTTGACGTTTCTTAAATAAATCGCCATCAACGCCAAAATGTTGTTTTTGTAAATCTTTTGCTTCTTTTTCTTTGGCGATAATTTCACTTTCTCTTTTTTTCTTCATTTCCTCAGTAAGCAAAACCTCTTCAGCTTGAAAAGCTTTATAAAGTTTATCAATTTCAGAATACTTAGCCTCAACCTCTTTTTGCCACTGAATCGAAATATTATCGATTTGAGTTTGCGCGGATTTATACTCTGGTGTATTGGCCAAAATATAATCGCTATCGATGTAGGCATATTTTTGACCGAATGATAACTGTGTGGTGCTAATTAATAGTCCGATTACAAAAATTACTTTTTTCATTTTTTTAAACTGTTAAAAGTGCGCGAAAATACTAAAAATACTCATATTATAAATCTCCCAGATTTGCACCGATGGTAAAATTAAAACGGCCTTTTCCATTTCCGGTGTCTTCACGACCAGGAATATTGTCAAAGCCCCATCCATAATCTAACCCAAGTAATCCAAACATTGGTAGGAAAATTCGAACACCGCAGCCGGCCTGTCTTTTCACCTCAAATGGATTAAACTTTTTGATACTTCCCCAAGAGTTCCCTGCCTCGGCAAAAACCAAACCATAAATTGTAGCGCTAGGATTCAACGATACTGGATAGCGCAACTCCATTGTATATTTAGCAATAGCACTTGCACCATTAGTTGGTGAAACAGCTCCGTCTTCGTATCCACGTAGCGCAATAATTTCACGTCCATCAAATTGTGAAAACCCGCTTAATCCACTACCTCCAAGATAAAATCGTTCAAAAGGAGAAATTCCAATACTTGTATTGTACATTCCTAAGAAGCCAAATCCTGCTTTGGCATTTAAAACTAGTTTTTGATCTTTATCAATAGGGGTAAACCAACTAGCTGTAAATTTCCATTTGTGGTATTCAATAAAGCGATAACGCTCTTGTTCATCGGCAGTTGCATAATCAATTTCGTTTCCATCCTTATCCTTTTTACGAAGTAATGAGTAAGGAGGAGTAAGTTGAACAGAAAGCGATATTTGTGAGCCCTTGCGCGGATAAATAGGCGCATCTATTGAGTTTCTCGATAAATTTGCTCGGTAACTAAAGTTGTTAAAAAAACCATTTGATACAGAGAATACACCAATATTGTAATTGTTTAAAACGTAGTATTGATAATTGAGTTCGTTGTAAAATGTAAAGTAATCATCGGGCACCTGCAAACGTTTTCCTAGACCTACGCTTAAGTTATAAATATTTAAAGAACGTCGTTCAGGGTTACTTCGTTTAAGTGCATTTGACAACACTGAATAATATGCCGAAACGCTAAATGAATTTGGTTTTTTCCCACCCAGCCAAGGCTCAACAAAAGTAAGGTTGTAACTTTGGTACTGCAATCCATTTGATTGTGCCCGAATACTCAGTGTTTGTCCATCTCCGGCAGGCAAAGGTCTCCAGGTATTCTTCTTTAAAAAATTACGGGTCGAAAAATTGTTAAAAGAAACACCAAGCGTTCCAACCACAGTTTTATTTCCCCAACCTCCTGACAACTCAATTTGATCGCTGGGTTTTTCCTCAACGATGTACTCAATATCAACCGTACCATCTGTTGGATTAGGTTTAGGATTCACTCCTAATTTTTCTGCATCAAAGTAGCTCAATTGCGCCAATTCGCGTTGTGAACGAATAATATCGGCACGACTAAATAATTGTCCGGGTTTGGTTCGTATTTCGCGCATAATTACGCGATCGTTTGTTTTAGTATTTCCAATAACGGTAACTTTATTAATAATTGCTTGCTTCCCTTCATAAATACGCATTTCAAAATCGATTGAGTCATTTTCTACTAAAATTTCAACCGGGGTAACTTGAAAGAATAAATAACCATCATCCATATATAAAGAAGATACGTCTCTTCCTTCTTGGTTCATTTGAAGTTTTTGATCCAATAAACTTTGGTCAAAAACATCGCCTCGCTTTATGCCCAATATTGAGCTAAGTTCTTTGGTAGTATGTTTGGAATTTCCAATCCAAGTTATATTTCGGAAGTAATATTTTTTGCCTTCATCAATGGTGAGCTTGATGTTTAAACGGTTTTTCGAATACTTATACACCGTATCTTGTACAATTTTTGCATCCCTGAATCCTTTGCTATTGTATTTGTCAATTACATGCTGCTTGTCTTTTTCATATGTTTCAGCAATGTATTTTGAGGTATTGTAAAAGGTATACCATTTCTTGCGTTTAGTATCCTTCATTGCTTTTCTTAGTTTTCGAGAAACGATGGAAGCATTTCCTTCAAATTGTATGTCGTGAATCTTTACTTTTTTTCCCTTATGAACAGTAATATATAAAATTACACTGTTGGCTTGAGTAGTATCGAGTTTTTGTTCAACAACAACGCTTGTGTTTAAAAATCCTTTGTCAACAAAGTGTTCCATTACTTTGTTTCGGGTAGTGACGATTAAATTTTCGTTTACAATTTTTCCTTTTATTAATTTTATTTTTTCGCGGATATCATCTGCATCTGATTTTTTTAAACCACTAAATGAAAATCGCGATAGGCGGGGAAGTTCAGTTACATCAATTTGTAAAAAAATGGTTCCATTTTGAATTCTGTCTACAGAAATTGAAATATCAGAAAATAAATTTTGTTCCCATAAATTACGAATAGCCTTAGTAATAGGCTCCCCCGGGACTTCAATATTATCGCCAATAACTAAGCCTGAGAGGTTAACCAAAACGGTATTATCTAAAAACTGAGTTCCTTTAACTGTTACGCCTCCAAGTTCATAAGAACGTGAAAGTGCAGGATTAAATTCATCAACAGAACTACTGATTAGTTGTTGGGCACATATATTCAAAGAAAATATAAGGAAGATGAAAAGGCTGTTAAATTTTAAAAACATATACTTTTAATGAGTAGATAATTGTTCGCTAGTTTTACCAAATCTTCGTTCTCGATTTTGGAAATCAAGGATAGCGTCAATCAGATCTTGTTTACGGAAGTCGGGCCAAAGTTTATCCGTGAAATAAAATTCGGTATAAGCGATTTGCCAAAGCAAAAAATTACTTACACGGTGTTCGCCACTGGTTCTAATTAATAATTCGGGATCGGGTATGTCGGTAGTACAAAGCATCGATTCAATGAGTGACTCATTTACATCCGAGGCTTTAATTTTTTGTGCTTCAATTTGTGCTGCAATTTGTTTCATAGCATTTGTTATTTCCCATTTAGAACTATAACTTAATGCTAAAACCAAAGTCATTCGGGTATTTTGGGCAGTTGAGGCAATTGCTTCCATTAATTCGGCATGACAATCGCCAGGTAGGCTTTTTAAATCACCAATTGCCTGTAAGCGAATATTGTTTTTATTGAGTGTTGCTGTTTCTTTTCCAATGGTACTAATTAGAAGTTGCATTAATGCGTCAACCTCTTGTTGTGGGCGATTCCAATTTTCAGTACTAAAAGCATACAATGTTAGATAGTTGATACCAATTTCAGCAGCAGCCTCAACCGTATCTTTAACCGCTACAACTCCATTTTGATGACCAAAAACACGATCTTCTCCCTGTTTTTTTGCCCAACGACCATTCCCATCCATAATAATGGCAATGTGTTTTGGTAGTTTGTCGGCAACTAATTTATTTTGATTATTCATGTTGTTCCTAACCTCACAGGTTATGACGATTAAAAGTTTGCGAAGTTACAATAATATCAATAAAGATATGCAGGACATTCAGGTGGTTTTTTTCGTAGGTAATAGGTAATCATAATGCCCGAAAACGAATACCAATCTTTGTTTTGCGAATTGCCTCTTTGTCTTAAATTATTGTTTACATCGGTTTGTAAACTAGGATCAGAGTACAGAGTGGCAACCTCACCTTTTGTTCCTGCAAGCAGGGTTTGGTCGGGATAAACAGTGCTCACATCATCGAGATAATCAGTAAAAGTTCGCCGCAAGCCCATCTCAATTGAAAAAGCAAAATTATCTCCCAGGTTTGCCTTTAGTCCAAGTCCGAAAGGAAAAGAGATTTGGGTTCGTGGATAGGTTTTCTTACCAGGAATAACACCTTGACCTTCGGTTGATAAGGGCCTAAGTTCGCGCCACGCTCCGTCTTGATTTCCTTTTGGATTGAAGTAAAATCCTGAAAGGCCACAAAAAATATATGGACTCCAGGGAAAATCAGGATTTCCTATTTCATAAGCGATGAAATTGAATTCGAGCTGTCCTGAAACTTCTAATAAAATGGACTTAAAATTAAGGTTTCTGTTTTTTTGAAAAGCATTGTTTGAAAGGGCATCGCTACCTTTTATACTACCGTAGAGCAACGAGCTTTTTAGCGCGTAACGTCTATTTATAGCTCTACGAAATACCAATCCACCTGCAGGTTGCATGAGTTTGCTAAACTGGTTATAAGGATTTAACTCACCTGCATATCCTGATACGCCAAGCATCAAGCCAAATTCTTTGGTTTTAGCATCCTTGGGTTGTGCCGATAAAAGGCTTGCCGAAAGCAGGCATATAAGCAATAAGAAAAAACGTTTCATTTTAGATATAACGCAAAAATAGCCAAGAAATTAGAGTTGAAAATTGTAAACCATAAAATTAACATGTATTGGGATTTATTCTTCGGTAACTTTTAATTTTACCTGTTCTACCATTCGCCCGTTTACGGCAAGTATAGTAAAAGTAAAACCTTCCATTTTTATCTCCTCATTTAGTTCAGGTATACTTTCGTGCCAATTCAAAATAAAACCTCCCAAGGTTTCATAATCCTCACTTTCAGGCAAATTTAATTTGTATTCTTTGTTGAGGTAATCAATTTCTAACCTCGCCGAAAAAATAAATTCAGTTTCTGAAAGTATCTTTTCAATAGATTCTTCCTTATCGTGCTCATCCTCAATTTCACCAAAAATTTCTTCCATAATGTCTTCAATGGTGAGCATACCAGATGTACCACCGAACTCATCTACCACCACTGCCATGCTTTTTCGTTGTTTTATGAGCTGTGATAAAATTACATTAGCAGTCATGGTTTCTGGTGCAATAATTACCGGCAATAGTATTGACCGGATACTTTCTGGTTTTTTAAATAATTCGTAGGAATGAACATAGCCAATGAGGTGATCAATGGTATCTTCATAAATCAAAATTTTTGAAAGGTGTGTTTCAACAAATTTTGCGCGCAATGTTTCAATTGAATCATTTACTTCCAGCGCAACTATTTCGGTTCTGGGGACCATGCATTCGCGAACTTTTACGCCCGAAAAATCAAGTGCATTTTGAAATATTTGTATTTCATGATCCAGCTCTTCCGTATTTTCTGTACCAGTGGTTACCTGTCTTACATAATTATCCAAATCAATTCGCCCAAAAACGAAGGTCGTTTCATCAAGATTTACATGAAACAATTTTTTAAGTAAAAACTCTGATAAATTAACAGAAATGAGCACAATTGGATAAATAATCCAATAAATTAACATAAACGGTAAGGCGAAAAAATTTATAGTACGGTTAGGGTTAATGCGAAAGAGTGCCTTAGGTAAAAATTCTGCGGTTAATAAAACAATGGTAGTTGAAACAATGGTTTGAATCACTAATAGGCCTGCATGCGAATGAATATAGGGATGTAAATAAGGTTCAAGAATAAGCGCCATGTACAAACCATATATAACGAGTGAAATATTATTTCCAACCAGGCAGGTCGCTATAAAGCGAGAAGGTTTTTTAACGAAGAAAGACAAAACACGAGCGGGCAAATAGTTTTGTTTGTTTTCTAACTCTATACGAAGTTTATTGGCAGTTAGGAAGGCAATTTCCATTCCCGAGAAAAAGGCGCAACACACTAATGAAATAAGAATAATAATCCAGTCGGACGACATAAAAGGTTGCTAAAAGCTGTGTAAAATTAATAAAAGAAATAAGCTAATCAGTTATGGCATGTATCAACTAAGAACCTATTGTTATAAAGAGTATAGGGAAATATCACTTTTAATTTCCAATCTGGATATTGAAACCTTGCTAATTTTTACTCTTAAACGATTTGTTGTTGATAGGATTTCATGCGGTATTCAAATAGTTTTTTCCCGGCGTAATAAATCGGTAAGGCTGCAATTCTGCGCATTTTTTGCAAGGAAATTTTTTGTGGTTGAGTAAATAAACTTACCAATTCTGAAATCCCTTGTTTTGTGCGATAATTACGATGAACAAAGCGTTGTAATTCTTTATAAAATTTGGGAGGATAGGTGTTTTTAAAAAGCATAGCCAACTCGTCTGAGTCGGACCAGTTAGTTTTTGTTTTCAGTTCGCTTTTTACTTGTTCAAAAAATTTTGTACCCGGTAAAGGATAAGAAACGGAAATTCCAATATCATCCGGAAGCAAATCGTTGAGCATTTGAATAGTGAGTTGAATATCTTGCATGGTTTCACCCGGATATCCAAATTGGAGAAAAAAAGCAGGTTTAATTCCATGTTTTTTGAGCAATCGTGTAGCTTCATAAATTTGAGAAACCTGAGTGCCCTTGTCCATAGCATCCAATATTTTCTGTGAACCACTTTCGGCACCAACCCATGCTGTTTCACAACCTGCAGCTGCAAGTAATTCAATGGTGTTTTCTTCGAGCAACAAATCAACGCGGGTCTGTATTTTAAATTTGAATGTAAGTTTTTCATTCGCAACCGCTTTTGCAAACTCTTCAACCCAACCAGGTTTCAAACCAAAAATATCATCGCAAAACCAAATATGATCAAAATCGAATATTTGGTTAAGGTATTTTAATTCAGCAATAACATGTTTTACAGAGCGTGAATTGTAGCGATTACCATAAATGGGTTTAGCACACCAGTTGCATTTAAACGGGCAGCCGCGCGTAGTACTCATGTTGAGTGAAAAGTACCCATATTGTTGTAACCAATGCATTTTATATTCAACAATATTTACTAAGTCCCAAGCCGGAATAGGAAGTAAATCAAGATCGCGCATGACGGATCGCGCTCCGGTATGTTTAATCACACCTTGCAGCTTAAATGCTAGTCCGGCAATTGAACTTATTTCTTTATTGGCAGTAAGGTTTTCTATTAATTCTGCTAAAGTTTGTTCTCCTTCACCAATTAGTATATAATCGGCTCCATTCTCTAAGTAAAGTTCAACTCGGTCTGTTGCATCAGAACTTGAAAAAATCACAGTACTACCGCAGCTTTTAGCATATTGGGCGAGTTTAAAAGCTGCATCACGCATATTTGTAAGACACATTTTGGTGAGGTAGTTAAACCCATCATCGTACATCACAAAAAAGCGCGGTGTTTGTTTTCTTAGAAATGGAAAAAGTTCTTCGGCAGAGTTTGCAAATTGCACATCCAATAAATCAACAGAATATCCCTTTTCTCGCATAAATGCAGCTGCTGTAATTGTTGCCAACGGCGCATAGGGTTGTCCAAGTTTATATTGCTTGGGGTCGAATTGAAGGAAGTAGGAATGCGAAAATAAAATGGTGTTTTGCATGGCTTACTACTTTCGAGAATATCGTTCCACTTGTACGCCAAATTTTTTAAGAAATTCAACACCTTCATCCACATCCAGTTTTTTATACTCGGCATAGGAATCAAGGTAAATTATCTTTTTTATTCCGATAGTGTAAATTACACGAGCACAAGAAATGCAGGGTGAGAGTGTTACATAAAGTGTTGAACCTTCAATGGAAACATTGTTTTTAGCTGCATATAGAATTGCATTTTGTTCGGCATGTAACGCAAGCGAACAACTTCCTTTGCTATCGCGCGGACAACCTTCGCTTGGCCAAACTTCGTCGCAATTGTGTGTTCCGGCCGGAGGGCCGTTATATCCAAGAGAAATTATGCGTGTATCTTTTGTTAACACGGCACCCACCTTCGCTTTTACGCAATGTGATTTGAGCGACAGGTTAGTCGCAAGTTCCATGTATATATCGTCAAAGCTGGGTTTTACTGATTGAATCATTTAAGTTTAATGGTAAAAACAAATTGTAAAATTCTTAATGAAAGTTGGATTTATTGCTCTTCATAGAGTACTTGTAAAACTGTTTGACCAACTATTTTCAGCGTGTTTTTATCTATGCCGTTCAAATTGTCGTTGTGGGTGTGATGAAAATCTGGATAGGTGCCTGTTATGGGGTTCATGTGAACAATGTCGATACAAGGAATTTTTGCCAGGCTGTTGATGTATAAATGATCGTCGGTAGTTTGACCGGTTTGCTCGGATATAAAATAATTTGCATAGCCTAAGTTTGCGGCTACATTCCAAACCTTTTCTACAATTTCGGGAGCATAGGCAAGAGATGTTCCTTCTTTGGGAAAAGTAGGGTTTTTGCCACCTACCATATCGAGTAATATTCCAAATTTTGGTTGATAATCGGAGGACTTGTTTTTCGCCCAATATTGTGTTCCCAAGCACCATGTATCTTCTTTGCGTTGCAGCACCATACCTCCATCAGGTTCTCCATAATCTTCTAAATCATTCAATAAAAAATCAACTCCAATAGTTGGTTGATGTAGGGTGAGTAAGCGGGCAATTTCTAGTAACACAGCTGCACCACTTGCTCCATCATTTGCACCGTCAATAGGTTTTCCAATATTCATTACATCTCCATCGGCAAAAGGTCGAGAATCCCAATGAGCAGTGAGTAAAATTCTTTTTTTTAATTCAGGGCGATAAGCTCCAATGATATTTTTTAAAGTAAATTTATTTCCATCAAAAGTACTAACCGGAGCTTCTTGAAGTACTACTTCGAGTTGATAGCTTTTAAGTTTGCGCTGAAAAAATTCTGCACAGTTTGCGTGTGCTTTAGTTCCCGGAACCCGTGGTCCAAAATCAACTTGTTTTTTCAGGAAACTAAAAGCACTATCGGCATTAAAATCAGGAGCTTTTACTTTTTGAACCTCTTGAACAGGTGCATCGGGTAAAGTGTTTTGGGTCTCAGGAGTAGGATTTGAACATGCGTAAAGCAATCCTAACGAACCAACAATATAAAGTACTTTTCTTTTCACTTACTAAAAATTGAGTTGCTACTATTTTGTAATTCTTTTGAAGAATCGTTGTTGATACATTTCGAATTTTTCTTGTGAATAACCCAATCCAAAACGTTCTTAAACCTAACGCTTATACTGCTAATTCTATTTTCCAAAGTAGGAATGTGAACGTTTACAAATTCCAAATTGTTCCTTCTTTTGTATCCTTAATAGTGATGTTATGTCTTAGCAATTCATCTCTAATTTTATCGGATGTTGCAAAATCTTTTTTGTTTTTTGCATCCGTTCTAATGTCTAGTATCACTTGCATTACTTCTTTTAAGGCAGTTGAACTAGTTTCTGATTTTTCTGTTTTCAAGCCAAGAATATCGATCACAAAATCGTTGAATAATTTTTTCAAGCGTTGAATATCTTGTTCAGTAAGTGTTTCGGTGCCGGCATGAACAGAATTAATAATTCGTACCCCTTCAAATAAATTGGCAATAACTACAGGGCTATTAAAATCATCGTTCATTGCTGCATAGCAATTATTGCTTAGTTCAGCGCAATTTACCGAGGAGCTAGGTGAATGCTTGAGGGTATTAAGGGTTTCCATTGCTGACATAAGTTTTGCAAAACCTTTTTCAGATGCTTGTAACGCTTCGTTGCTGAAATCTAGCGTACTTCGATAATGTGTTTGCATCATAAAAAAGCGGACAGCCATAGGACTGTAGCCTTTATGAAGTAGGGGGTGATTGCCTGTAAAAAGTTCACCCGGTAAAAAGCCATTTCCGGCGCTTTTGCTCATTCGCACACCATTTACGGTAAGCATATTTGCATGCATCCAATAATTAACCGGATTAGTATGATTGCATCCTTGTGATTGGGCAATTTCGTTGGTATGGTGAGTTGCTGCTAAATCCATTCCACCTCCGTGTATGTCGAAGGTATTGCCTAAATATTTTTTGCTCATCGCGCTGCACTCGATGTGCCAACCTGGAAATCCCTCTCCCCACGGACTTGGCCAACGCATAATGTGTTCGGGTTTTGCTTTAATCCAAAGTGCAAAATCGAGTCTCCCTTTCTTCTCATCCTGACCGTTCAATTCGCGGGAGTTGTCTAACAAATCATCAAGTTTTCGGTTGGTTAATATACCGTAATCTTGCTCCTTGGCGTATTTATCAACATCAAAATATACGGTACCATTTACTTCATAACCGTATCCATTAGCAATAAGCTTTTTGGTCATTTCAATCTGCTCCACAATATGCCCAGTAGCCGTGGGCTCAATGCTGGGAGGCAGTGCGTTAAACTCGGACATTATTTGACGAAAGCCCAAAGTGTAACGTTGTACAATTTCCATGGGTTCCAGTTGCTCAAGTTTTGCCTTTTTAGCAAATTTATCATCTCCTTCATCACGGTCGCCTTCCAAATGTCCGGCATCGGTAATGTTTCGCACATAACGCACCTTATAGCCTAAGTGAAGCAAGTAACGATAAACTAAATCAAATGAAATAAAGGTGCGGCAATTACCTAAATGAACATCGCTGTAAACAGTAGGCCCGCATACATAAAGTCCAACAAATGGTGAATTAATGGGTGTGAAAACTTCCTTTTTTCGGGTAAGAGTATTATATATTTCTAATGTTTGATTCATGTACAAATTAATTATAAGGTACTAGTGGAGTATTGCGAATTCAGAAGCCAATGACATTGCGAACAATGCAGGAATATCCGAGAGAAAAAGATAGGTTTAAACGTAAGGTGAAAAGGTATTATTTTTCGGTTTTTACATCTACAATTTTACCTTCTTTCAAAAATGAGGTCTTAACTAACTTATCGCCTTCGTATTCGTATTTTTTACCATCAATTTGAACGCTATTTTTATAATTCCCTTCAGTAACAACTTTACCTTTCGAGTTGTAGGTTTTATTAAACCCATCTTTTAGATATCCCACAGGTAGTGCTTCTTTCACAACCTCTTGCTTTACTTCCTCAACCTTTACTTCTTCTTTTTTAACTTCTACTTTTTTCTCAACAAAGATTTTTACATTATTGGTATCAAGTCGGCCATTGTTAAACGTTTTTTCAGACTTTGGACTTCCATCATCGTAGTACTCTTTTAAAAGGCCAGTTTCTTGCCCCTCGAGCCAATTTCCTTCAATTTTAACCTTTCCGTTTTCGTGGTAATATTTCTGCGGACCTTCTCGCTTGCCATGAGCATTGTAATTAAATTCATAAGCTATTTGTCCGTTTTCGTAATAGTATTTATATCCACCAATCCATACATTATTTTGCCACAAACCTTCTTCAGAAATTTTACCATTGGTGTAGTAAAATTTTGCATAACCATTGGGCTGATTGTTCGAAAAAGTAAGTTCATTTTTTACTTTTCCATTACAATAATATTGTACCCAAAGTCCTGTTTTTTTACCGTCAACAAAATTTCCTTCTTCTACTTTTTTATCGGCCGGACAACCTTCGAGTCGACCATCAGAATTGGCTACTACCCAATGCCCTTGTTTTAAACCGGCAGCATCTGTTTTATTGGCCGAGTCAACTACTAAAGGAGCATTTCCTCGAGCAGTTTGAAAGCTAACTATAAGTACACTGATAAAAAGAAAAATATTTTTCATTTGTAAAAAATTTGCAAAAGATTTTGTTTCAAATATAAGTTATTTTCAGGTATTGAATTTTTGTTTTTAATGCTACAATTTTGCCCCAATAGGTTAATTTAAATTTCCGACAACTTTGAATTCTGTTCTACGATTCACCTGATATTCGGTTTCGGTACAAGTTACACCATCGATACATCTATTCAAGGGTTGTGTTTCACCATAGCCTTTGCCGCTTACACGTTTGCTATCAATTCCATTATCGATAATATATTGAGCAGATGCTTTTGCACGGTTATCTGACAGGGATAAATTGCTTTCGGCACTACCCTGAGAGTCTGTATGCGAGCTTAATTCAATTACAATAGATGGATTGTCTTTCAGCATTTTTACTAACTTGTTTAGTTCTTTAGCGGCATCAGGTCGTATGTTCCATTTACCGCTATCAAAATAAATGTTGTCAATTTTAATAGCCTTGTTCAGTATAATTTTATCCATTTGAAAATTCTGAGTAAATCCTTTGCAATCTTTAACTGACTTAGTTGAAGTTTCAGCACTTTGAGTAAAGTATCCTTCCTTTGTTGCTATTACTTTATACACTTGATTTAATTCAATATTGTAAAACATATATTTACCGAAAGCATCTGAAATAGCTTCTTGTTTTTTGGCATTTGTGGTTGGTTCATAAAGTGTAACTTTTACATCTTTAAGTGGCGTATTTGCTGATTTATCTATAAGTGTTCCAGTAATCAGGCACCAATTTTTATTGCTTAAAGGGTCTATAGTATTATCGAGGTAAATGGTTTTGTAGAGTTTATTTCCTTCCAGAATTCCGGTTGTATTTACATAATATTTGTTTGAGGTTTTGCCCTTCCCGGTAGCAATAATATAGTACATTGATTCAGGTTGTAAAACCGCGTTTACTTTTCCATTTTGTGCCGAAATGAATTCTTCTGTTCGGTTAGTATTGGCCTTAACAATAGTTACTTTTAAACCTTCAATACCATACGGATAAAGGAAACTTTCTTTTGCCTGTACTTCTAAATCAATACCAAGAGAGCGTTGCAATTTAATCACTTTAAGGGGTTCTTTTCTAGTCGCAGACCAATCTATTTGTTGATTGATGTAAGCAAAAACTGTGGTATTAATTCGGTAAGTTTTATTTGGTACAAGTTTTAAAGTGAACAAGCCCTTAGGAGATTTTTGGGTGATAACATTTCCTTCAGCATCAGTAACAGAAATTTCTGCATCTGTTAAGTCCGTATCGGTGACACTATCTTTTAAACTTATGGTAAAATCAACAAGTGGAGGGGTTAAAACACTAAAGTGATACATGTTGTCGTCGCTGGTTTTCATATAGGCACTGGTTGTACGATTAGAGCTAAAATAACCGTCGTTGTTACCCGGATTAAAAACTAGGGCAAAATCATCATTCTTACTGTTGATTGGAGCCATCAAATTTTTCGCATAGCCCCAGATTCCATTTTTTTCTTGCGATGAGTATATGTCCAACCCTCCCAAACCTTCATGCCCCGCTGATGTAAAATAAAGTGTTCCATCTGATTTAATAAAAGGAAATAATTCATTACTAGGAGTATTGATTTTGTTACCAAGGTTTACCGGTGTTTCCCAGGTGTTGTCCTTTTTAGTACAACTATAGATGTCCATACCTCCATAACCACCGGGCATATCGCTGGCAAAAAAAAGTTGGTTTCCATCCGCACTTAAAGAAGCGTGTGCTACATTATATTGATCATTATTAGCCTGAAAACCGTTACTAAAAACCCATTCGTTTTCAATAAATTTATATCTGTAAATTTTCAAATTGATATTACCCTCTTTGCTTTTTCTGGTTTTACCTTCTTCAATATTATTGGTGGTAACATACATTTCATCTTGAGCAGTATTAAAGCATAGGGGGCCATCGTTGTAGATAGTTTGTATTGACTTTTCAAAAATTTTAGCATCTGTAAAAGTGTCTTCTTTTCCTTTGGCAAAATACAAGGCAAAAAACTTTTCACCGGTAGCGCTGTTAGTCCTGCTAAGCGGTTGATTGCGGTCGCGAGAAGTAACAAAAATTATCCCATCTTTAAACTGAACAGCTCCAAAATCGGAAGCAAGCGTGTTGATGTTTAGTTTATCAATTTTAAAATTTTGTGAATCTTCTAAGTATCCATTAATGTTATCAATTGATTTAATTAAGCTTTCAGCGCGTGTATCCTGCGGTTCAACAAGTTTATAGGTCTCCAACCATTTACGTGCTTCGGCGTATTTACCATTGCTCATTAAGGCCTGAGCATAATAAAAAATATCAATGGGTTTGGCTTTACCTGCTTTTACTGATTTGTTGTACCAGCGTTCTGCTTGTTCCGGATTATGGGTAAAACGGTAACAGTCGGCTAACTTACTGCTAAATTCCGCATTCATAGAGTCTTTCTTGAGTACTGCCAAATATTTTGGAATGGCTTTATCGTAGGCCATTTTAGCATATAGTTTAGTTGCTTTTTTTACAGCAATTTGTGCAAAAACTCCAGATAAAATGAAAAGGTAACTACTTACTAAAAGAGCTATACGTATTCGGTTATTCATAATCTATTTTACGGCTATTAAAAAAAACGAGGAGTTACAATTTTTGTTTTATCAAATGAGAAATCAAATCCCAAGGTTAATTCATGCGTACCGCCATTAAAAGTTTTAAGCGACGATGTAGTGTAATCAAAAGCATAACCGAAACGCATTTGTTTGGTAATTTGTAATCCGGCAAAAATGGCAATTGCATCCCCTGTGCGATACCCTAATCCGAGCCAAACAATATCATTGAAAAGTGCATTTATATTAGCATCAACAACTGTTGGTGCGCCATTAACTTTTTTCAGTATGATGGAGGGTTTTAATTTTATGGAGGCAGTAACATCTGCTAAATATCCTGCGGTTAAGTGCCAATTCCAATCCCTTACCGAGACGGTATTTTTTACTTTTTTACTTTCAGATGCGGATACTGTATTCAACAAAAGTTTGGGTATTGAAAATCCTGCATAAAATTTCTTGGTATAGTAAAATACTCCAAATCCAGCATTGGGAAGCAATAGTTTAGGTGTATTCGCAGCAAATTGAGGATCGTTGGCTTCAACCGGATTAAGGTCAGCAAGTTTTTCATAATGATTTAAAGCACCAACTTGAAGTCCGAACGATAATTTGCCTTTTTCTAAATTTAACCTGTAAGCATAGTTGGCATAAATTCCAGTGTTGCGCATTACAGTTATTTTATCGTTTATAACACTAAGACCAACTCCCATTTTTTGATTTGCAATGGGTGAATGAATGGTAAAGGTTTCTGTTACCGGAGCTCCATCCATACCGGTCCACTGATTGCGGTACAATAAGGTTGATGAGAGGCATTCACGTGCACCTGTATAAGCAGGATTTACGATTACCTCATTAAACATGTATTGTGTAAATTGGGGTTGAAATTGTGCTATGGCTAACTGCGAGATTAGTAGCAGCAAGCTAAGCGGTACTATAGTTTTTAAAATCTTTGTTGTATTCTTCATCTGAATATGATAATGTTGTTCAATAAATTATTTTCGTAGTACGATATATCCCTGCTTGGTTTCTGTAGATCCGTCATTAAAAATTAGCGTATAATAGTAAGAACCTGAAGGCAATCCTTCACCTTCATTGCCAACATTTGCCTTTCCATCCCAACTATTGTCATAGCCCTTTTTGCTATAAACTAAACGCCCCCAGCGATTAAATACTCTTAACTCATTATTCGGAAAGGCTTGAATTCTTTTTATTACAAAAAGATCATTTATGTTATCACCGTCAGGAGAAAAGGCATCAGGAATAACAAATGGTGTTTCTAGAATGGTAATAAATACCGTCCCTTCATCACACAGCTTATTGTTTAAATTGTCGTCACACACTGTGTAAGAAAACGAGTCCAATCCAAAATATAATTCATCAGGTGTATACGTGTATGATCCATCATTTTGAATAATTAAGACACCGTGCGCCGGTAACAGGCTTCCGGTAGTTGTCGTCAATAGGTCGTTATTATCAGGATCAATGTCGTTTGCCAACAAATTTCGACTGAGAATTTCACCTTGGTTCATTGTTGCAGTATCATTAGTTGCAAGAGGAGCTTTATTTATTTTACTGATAAAAATTCTCACCAAGGCTGTATCGCAGAGTGGTGCAGATTGATTGCTTTCGCAGAGGTTATATACAAATGAATCGAATCCAAAATAGAATGCATTCGGCTGGTATGTAAATGTGCCATTAGTATTTAATTGCAAGGTACCATGAGCTGGTTGAATAACAACCGAAACATTAAGCGTGTCTGTATCTATATCAACATCGTTTATTACAACAGTATCGCTCAAGAGCTGTCCTTCACTCATCGTATACAAATCGTGCAACGCAACAGGAGCATCATTTACAGAAATTACATTCAAAAAAACAATAGCAGTATCACAAATAAATGAACCGGGTAAAGTAGTATCGGTAACGCTGTAAATAAAGGAATCAGGACCATGATAATTTGCTGAAGGAACATAAGTAAAGCTTTGATTGGCAGATAAAGTAACTGTTCCATGCAGTGCATTGGTAGAAAGAGCAATACCCAATTTCGAAAGTATTACGGTATCATTCGCCAAAACAGAAATTGTAACTGAATTATCTTCAAGCATTGACGCTGTGTCACTGTTTGCTTTAAATCCTGCACATAAATTTCCACTCACAGTGATGGTTACAACTGCAGTATCACAAAGCGTTGGTATGGCGCCATCACAAAGTGCATAGGTAAATGTATCAACTCCAATAAATCCGGGATTGGGTGTGTAGGTAAATATTCCGTTTGAATTCAAGATAATAATTCCGTTTGAGGCTGGTTGAACAACTGCAGAATTAAGTATTAGATCATCTACATCTGAATCATTTAGTTGAACATTACCATTTACTGCATTTCCAGGGCTTGTTGTGAACGCATCGTTAACTGCAACAGGTGCATCATTAATCGGCAAAATATTAATTTGAACCAGCGCTGTATCGCAAACACTTGGACCACCAGATGATCGCCCAACAGTATAGATGTATGAATCGGTTCCATTAAAATTTAAACCCGGAGTATAAGTAATGGTATTGTTTGCATTAATACTCACACTTCCGTTAACCGGATTTGTAGAAATTGTAAGAATTACATTTGATGCAATAACATTGTCATTCGTTAAAACAGCCGTTACAGTTTGCACATCTTCGTTGGTAATAACTTGGTCAGTATTTGCAATATATCCGGCACAAGGTGGTGCAGAAACAGTAACTACTACTAATGCAGTGTCACAATTGTTAGGAGTTCCACCATCGCAAACTAGGTATGAAAATATATCTGTTCCAATAAAATTTGCATTGGGAGTATAGGTGTAAGCACCATTTGCATTTAGAGATGCAATCCCGTTAATTGGTAAAACCAGTATCTGGGATGTAAGCGGAGCTGCTTCCACATCGAAATCGTTGGAAAGTACATTTCCAGAAGCTG
>Ga0075163_10000420_pt1 | contig 54136 bp, 54 predicted proteins | sample JI1023141ADNA_FD_71478 | JGI IMG/M metagenome (GOLD analysis project Ga0075163, IMG submission 71478) | Wastewater effluent complex algal communities from Wisconsin, to seasonally profile nutrient transformation and Carbon sequestration -... | ecosystem: Engineered > WWTP > Effluent > Algae... | reverse complement strand
GGTGACTGCGAGCAGGAGCAAACCCTTCGTCGGATCCTGGGTGAGCCCGAGCAAGGACAGCATGTCCAACGTGGCTTGCGAGATCACGACGGCGGGCACGTTCGCGATATCGGCCACGATCGGTTCGCCCGGCACGACGTTCGTCGTCAGCAGCCCGGACTTCGGCTTGGAGATCTTGAGATACCCGTCGAGGGGCAACGAGTTGGTCGCGATCGCGGCGGTCGTGAAGGCTCCGGCGGCATCGGTCGTCGTGCTGTCGAGCAGATTGTTGCCGGCACAGTCACCCTTGCAGACTTCGACAGTCGCGTCCAAAACCGGGTCCTGCGCACCCTGGCTGAACTCGGTCGCGGTGCCCGATGCCGTCACCGTTGCCGTGGCCGTCGTCGGCGCCGGGTTCGCGGCGCACGACGTGTCGAGCACCTGCGCGTCGGGCGGCGGCGGCTGCGTGTCGGGCGGCTGCGTATCCGCGGGCTGCGAATCGACCGGCTCCGGGATCACTTTACCGTCACTGCCGCAAGCGGCGAGAGCGAACGCAAGGATGGCGAGTTTCCTCATCTCGGGCGGTCGTACACCCGTTTCCGTCGGGAATCCACGGCCAACCCGCTGACCCGTGCTGGCGAGACTGAGACGTGCCGACCGTCACCCTGCAGTCACCGGCGCGGCCGGAACTATCGCCTACGCCTTGCGGAGCAGGATCACGTGCTCGGCCTTCGCGCGATCGCCGAACGACCGCTGCTCGCCGACGCCGAGCATCGGGCGCTCCATCGACGCCCACGCCTCGACGAACAGGTCGCCGCCGAGGGCGGAGCGGATGTCGTCGATCGCGTAGTAAGCACGCCCACCCGCCCAGGAATCGCCGATCACGATCGCGGCGCGCGCACCGGTGCCGAGGGCGGCGGCCATGACGTCGAGGCTCTGGGCGAGCGCCTGGCGCCAGGCCTTCTCGGCGGGGAGCGCGGCATCGCGGAAGCTGCGGCGGGACCCGATCTCGCCTGCCTCGAACTCGCGATGACGCAGTGCGAGGAAGTCGAAGCGGAGGCGCTGGTGGTCGGCGTAGTCGTAGGTGCCGGCGTAGGGTGGCGAGGTGACGATGCCGGCGGCGGAGCCATCGGCGACGAACTCGCCGAGCTGGCGCGCGTCGCTGAGATAGATCTCGGCGGGCGAGCCGGCGGGTAGATCGGCGAGGCCGGCCTCGAGCAGGTCGACGCGCTGGAGGAAGTAGCGAGTCGGGGCACCGCGTGCGACGTCGCGCTTGATCCAGGTCTCGTCGGTGTCGGAGGTGCGCGACGACACCTTGTAGAGGACCGACGAGAGGCAGGCGAGCAGCACGTCGGCGAGCTCGGCGTCGCGGGTGCGCAGCTCGTCGAGGTGCCACGCGATCAGCTCGAGCTCGCGCCGGACGTGTGGCGCGAACCACGAGGCGAGCCGGCGATCGCGCGCGTTCGGATCGAAGCCGGCGGGTTTGCGCTGCGGCAAGTCGGGGGCGCCACCGCGGCGGGCTTCCTTGCCGGCGGTGATCACGGCGGCGCCGATCGCGTGGCCGGCCTCGCGGAACTCTCGCCGACGACGCGCGACCACGGTCCAGGTCTTCGCGTGGGCGATCAGCGTGGCGAGCGGGTTGAGATCGGTCCCCAGCGCGCGCAGGCCCGCCGCACGCGCCTCGACGAGCACGGTGCCCGAGCCGCAGAACGGATCGACGAGCGGCCCGCGACGCGCACCATCGGCGACCACGTCGACGAGGATCCGCGCCGTCGCCGGATGCAGCTTCGCCGGATAGGTGTGGAACGGGTGGGTCAGCGAGTCGGCCGCGACGTCGTCGTCGACGGGCGCGCGCAGCGAGGCGACCAGCGCCTCGGCGAGGTCGCGTGGACCATCGGCGGTGATGCGCCCCGGCGACCGCGGCATCGACAGCCCGCGGCGCTGCTTGAGCGGTGTGCGCTCGCGACCTCGGGATTCATCATCGCGTCCTCGCGGTCCGCCGTCGCGAGGTTGCTCGCCACCGGGTGAGCGATCTTCGCGTCGGAATCCACCGGGCGCATCATCGCGTCCACGCGAGTCATCGCCAGTTCCTCGAAACCCGCCATCACCGCGAGGACCATTCGGGGCGCGATCGGCGCGCCCTCGAAATCCGCCTTGTGGTTCGGCCGCACCGCGTCCTCGAAATCCGGCGCCTCGTGCTTCGTCCCCGTGAGGCGCCTGACCGCCCTGGTCATCACGTGCTCGCGGTTCGTGCTGATCATCGCGCGCTCGCGGTCCACCCTGGACGTCACGCTGCGGTGTTGCTTCGACCGGCGCTTCACCGACGGTGGAACCGCCCTGCCCGTCGCGCGTCGTGGCTTCACGCGGTGGCGCCACCTGCTCGCGTGCACTCCAGTCACGCGTCGGACGACGTGGCCCACTCGGCTTCGCCGGCTTGGTGCGCGGTTTCTGCCCGCGGTGATGCGGCTTCTTGCCAGAAGGCGCCACCACGGGTTCGGCACCCGGCTCGGGTGCGGGCTTCGGGTGCCCGAACTGCGCCGCGCGACGCCGCTTGCGCCTCGAGTTCGGGTCGCGCCCTCTGTCGCGGGTGGCAGCCATTACGGAGCGCGCATCAACCGAAGCAGATCGGCGGTTCCGGCGGCGAAGTCGGCAGCCAGGATGCGGATGCCGGTGTCGCCGATCTCGCCCTCGCGGACCATGTCGACACCCCAGCGGTTCCCGACGAAGCCGAGGATGAACAGCTTCTTCTTGAAGCGCACGTTGAGCATCATCGAGCCGTTCGCGTAGGACTCGATGTCCGTGGTGGCCCCGGTGAACTCTGCCTTGATGTCGATCGACAACTTCTCGAGGTCGGCAATCACTGCCCCGCCATCAGACCACAGTTAAGGTATGAAGTCGCATGCCGATGCCTCTCGAGATCATTGGCCTCGGTAAACGCGAGGTCACGTTCGTCTGGGACGAAGGGCGGGAAGACCTCTATGGAGCGCGCGAGCTGCGCATCAAGTGCGTCTGCGCGCATTGCCGCTCCGAGGTCACCGGGGAGGCCTTGCTCGATCCGGCCACCGTGCCCGAGGACATCAGCGTCACGGCGATGCAGATCACCGGCAACTACGGCGTCGGGATCCACTTCTCCGACGGTCACACGACGGGCATCTACCGGTTCAAAGAGCTCGAGCGGACCAAATGACGATCGACGAGCAGCTGGAGCTGTGGCGCGAGCGCAGCAGCACCCGCGCGTTTCGCCCCGAGCCGCTGACCCGCGAGCAGCTCGACACCCTGTTCGGCGCGGCCCAGCGCGCCCCGAGCTGGTGCAACGTGCAGCCGTGGCGCGTCGTTGTGACGCAGCCACCCGCCACCGCGGCGATCTCCGAGCGGCTGCAGACCGCGGCGAAGAGCGGGTTCCCCCAGGCCGAGCTGCCGTTCCCGCTCGATTATCCTGAGCCGTACAAGCAGCACCGCACGGCGTGCGGCGTCGCGCTGTACCAGGCGATGGGCATCGCGAAGGAGGACAAGGCTCGTCGGTACGATGCCTGGCTGCGCAACTACGCGCTGTTCGACGCCCCGCACCTCGCGGTGGTCGCCTGTGATCGACGTCTCGGCCCGTACGCGTACGTCGATGTCGGTGTCTGGCTCGGATACGTTCTGACGGCGGCCGCCGCGATGGGCATCGAGACCTGCCCGATGGCATCGATCGCCGCGTATCCCGCGCCGTTGCGCGCCGCGCTGCCAATCGCCGAGACCGAGATCATCCTGTTCGGCCTCGTGCTCGGCCACGCGGATGAATCCGCTGCACCCAATAAGTGCCGCACGACACGCGAGCCGACCACCGCGAACATCACGGTCGTCGACGGGCTAACGTAAAACCGCTGTGATACGCTCGTCTCTTCCTGGGGAGAGATTGATGAAATCACGTGTCGTGTTCGTGGTTTTGATGGTGATCTGCGCACTCGGTTTGAGCGCGCGTGAGAGCCAAGCACAACAAGCAGATGCTCTGAAGAAAGCGCAGTCGGCGTTCGACCAAGCGCAATCGGATTTCGTCGCGGGCAAATATGACGAGGCAGCGAAGGGCTTCGACGAGGCGTACAACGCCCGTCAGTTTCCCCAGTTCCTCTACAACGCCGGTGCTTGCCAGCACATGAAGGGCAAGAAGGCGACGGATGTCGCCGTGTCGATCGGCTCGTACGAGCTCGCGGTCGGCTACTACAAGAAGTACCTCGCGGCGGATCCGCAGGCCGCGGACAAGCCGAAGGTCGAGAAGGCGATCGGCGTCCTCGAGGTCGAGGTCAAGCGGCTCAAGGACGCGGCCGCGGCCGGCTCGGGTTCGGGCTCGGGCTCGGGTTCGGGCTCGGGCTCGGGCGATCCCGGAACACCGGTGGCGGCGACGCCGTCCCAGGAAGTCCAGGCGCTCGGTGAGGTCAAGGTCCGCGGGCTCGTCGTGATCGAGAGCGAACCGCAGAACGCGGCGATCTACCTCGACGATCGCAAGAAGGGCATCTTCGCGCAGACGCCGTGGTCCGGCACGCTCGAGGGCGAGCACAAGATCATCATCGAGAAGAAGAACTACATGGAGCTCGAGAAGAGCCTGTCGGCGGATCCGAACAAGCTGACGATCCTCTCGGTGGTGCTCGGCACCACGGGCACGACGGGCTGGGTCGAGGTCAAGTCGAACATCCCGAAGTCGGAGGTGTTCATCGACGACCAGAAGATCGGCGCCGTCGGCACCACGCCGTTCTCCAAGAACATGATCCCGGGCAAGCACAAGTTCTGGGTCACGATCGACGGCTACAACACGTTCGAGCAGGAGATCGACGTCGAGAAGGGCGGGACCTACGAGATCAACGCCCAGCTCAAGGGCTCGCCCACCGGCAAGCTCAACGTGCTCGGCTTCGGCATCGAAGACTCCACGGTCTACGTCGACGGCAAGCTCGCCTGCGAGCGCGGCCCCTGCTTGAAGTCGCTCCAGGAGGGCGAGCACACCGTCACGGTCACGAGGCCCGGCATGAAGCCGTACTCGCGACGGATCCGCATCCAGGCGAAGACGGAGACCAACGTCAAGGTGACGCTCGCCCCCAAGCCGAGTCGATCCGATGCCGTGATCGCGTACATCCTGTCGGGCGCGTTCGCCGGTGGTGGCGTGTTCCTCGGCCTCCAGGCGAACAAGTATCGCGACGAGCTCCGCAAGGAGATCGATACCGGCCAGCCAACCCCACCCGACAGTCGAGACGGTCGCTACACGAAGGGTAAGGCCTTCGCGATCGCCGCCGACGCCACGTTCGCGATCGCCGGCATCACCGCGCTGACCGCGATCTACTACACGTTCCGCGACAAGGGCGCGCCGTCGACGGGTCTCATCGACGTCCGCGCGATCGCACTGACTCCTCAGATCGGCAACGGCTACGCCGGTGTCGGCATGGAGGTGAACTGGTGATGCGTACGACATTTTCACGGCTCGCAAGCTCGCCGCAATTTCTGCTTCTCCTCCTCTCGCTCGGGGCCTGCAAGTGGACCGAGTTCGACGACCTCCGCGACGAGGCGTGGGTCCAGGCCACCGAGAAGGCCGACGGCAGCAAGGCCTCGAACTGGGGCGTCTCGATCGTTCGCGGCAGGGCCGTGTCACCGACGGGCGGTCAGCTCGCGGTGTTCGGCACCGCCACGGCGCGGCTCGACGAGCTGCAGTACGACGCGAACGGCACCGTCAAGCGCATCCCCGAGGTCAACCTGGGGGTCTTCGGGATCCTCAACCTGCCGGCCGAGCCGATCGTGCTCGGTGATCCGAACGGCAATGACTTCGCCGTGATCACCCAGAGCAGCTCGCAGCAGGTCGTGGTCGTTGCCGGCAGCGACTCGAACCTCGTCCAGGTCATCCCGAACGGGGCGACCACCGTCGAAGCAGCGGCGTATGTTCGCGCACCTGCCCTCGACAGCGTCGAGCTCCACGGCGCCCGCACCACGGGGATCCAGCCGTCGCAGCCGATCCTCGCGGCGAACGACACCCTGTTCGGGGCGTACTTCGGCACGGCCCCGAACCCGCAACCGAAGTGCTCGCTGACCAACGCGGGTACGCCGGTCGGCATTCGCGGCCTCGGCGCGGTGCCCGCCGGCGACGGCACCGATGACATCGCGGTGTGGACCGACAGCGGCGAGATGTTCGTCCTCGACGGCCACATCTTCAACGGCGCCCGCTCGGGCGTCGATGCCGCGACCGCGGTGTGCGCGAACGGCATCGTCGATCTCGACCCGGCCGCGCTGTCTCCGGCCGTGATCAAGACGGCCGCGACGGTCGGCATCACGCCGGACCTCGGCTCGCTGTCGCAGATCATCCGGATCGACGATCGGTTCGCGCTGCTGCAGGGTCACACCAGTGGTGGGAGCCTGATCGCGGTGTGGGACTTCAAGGATCCCGCCGACCCGACCGCCGGCAAGGTGGTGGGCACCAAGGTCGAAGAGGCGGGCGTGCGCTCGATCGATCTGTTCAACGAGGACGGCACCCTGCACGTGATCGCCGGCTATCCGAGCGCGATCGTCGACGGCGTCACCTCCGGCAAGGTGCTCGTCTACCCGATGGACACCACCGCCGGCATCAACGTCGCCCCGATCGAGACGTTCACCGATAGCCAGCCCGAGGACGGTCAGGCGTTCGGTCGCACCGTCGCGGCGATCCAGTACAACGGGCTCCCGGTGATCTCCGTCGGCGGAAACAACGAGGTCTACACGTTCTTCCGCACGCCGACGCTCTACACCAGCGACCGACGTCAGGGACGGTGACGCAGCAGCACCAGTGCCCGTCGTGTCGGCGCACGTTCGAGGAGGGCGGCTTCTGTCCCTTCGATCGTTCGCCCCTGGTCTCGCTTGCTAATCCCGATGCGCAGACGCTGATCTCGGCGCAGATCCAGGCAGCGAAGGGCTACATCACCCGGCCCTACGCGCCGGACTCGATGCCGGAGGAGGCGAAGCGCACGCAGGTGTCGTCGCCCGGCATCCCGATCCCGAGCGAGGCGATCCCGTCCGACGCGAAGCGCACGTCGGTCGAGTTGCCGGCGGCGACCGCCCACGCCGCCCTCGACGACAAGCGCACGCAGGTCGATCCGCGGCGCACGTTCCCGGTCGCCGGAGCCCCCGTCGGCCCCGGCACCGAGGAGGTCACCTCGGCACGCGCGCGCCCGATGCCGGCGATGTCGGCGGTCGCGGGGCCTGCGTCGGAGCCGCCGCGGCAACGGATGTCGTCGGTGTCGGCGGCGCAGGATACCGGCGATGCCCTCGCGGCGATCAAGAAGCAGGCGAAGGGTGGCAACGAATACGACCGCCTCGTCGGCGAGACGCTCGACGGCCGCTACTTCGTCGAGAAGAAGATCGGCGAGGGCGGCATGGGTGTGGTGTTCGCGGCGCGGCACTCGGTGATCGAGCGCCCGCTCGCGATCAAGGTGCTCAAGCGCGAGGTGATGCGCGACACCGCGACCATCAAGCGCTTCATCCAGGAGGCCAAGGCCGCCTCGCGGATCGGTCACCCGAACATCGTCGACGTCACCGACTTCGGCACCACGCCCGACGGCATGACGTACTCGGTGATGGAGTACATCAGCGGGCAGACGCTCGGTCACGCGCTTCGCCACGGCACGTTCCCCGCATCGCGCGCGATCAAGATCGCCGTCCAGATCGCACGCGCCCTCGGCGCCGCGCACGACAAGGGCATCGTCCACCGCGATCTCAAGCCCGAGAACATCTTCCTCGTCGAGCGCGACAACCGCACCGACTTCGTGAAGATCGTCGACTTCGGCATCGCGAAGGTTGTCCCCTCGCAGGGCTCCAACCCCAACGAGCCGCGCCTGACGCGCGCCGGCTCGGTGTTCGGCACGCCCGAGTACATGGCGCCGGAGCAAGCGGCCGGCAAGAGCGACACCGACGGCCGCGTCGACATCTACGCGCTCGGCGTGCTGCTCTACGAGATGCTGACCGGGCGCGTCCCCCACCGCGGCGACTCCACGGTGCGCACGCTCGCCATGGTGATGCTCGATCCCGTCGAGCCGCCCTCGCGCCTCCGCAACGACGGCGAGATCACGCCCGGGCTCGAGGCCGTGGTCCTCCATGCGCTCGCCAAGAAGCGCGAGGCTCGCTACCAGACGATGAGCGAGCTGGTCACCGATCTCGAGGCGGTGATGCCCGTCGTCGGCAAGTCGATCACCGGCGCACCGGTCTACGCCCTCGCACCCCTCCCACCCGGGGCGACGCCCGTCGCCGCGATGCCGTCGATCGGCAGCGCCTCGTACAACACCGGTGGCGGAAGCAGCCCCGCGATCGGCCTGTCGATCGACGACGCCGCACGCCATGCCCGCCCCGCCGTCGATCCCTCGTCGCGCCGCCCCCACCGCGACTCCGGTCAGGGTTCGATCGGCGCCGTCGGTCCGGTCACCCATCGCGCCCACGAGCCGCAGTTCACGTCGCGCGACAAGCCGCAGACCTTCGAGCACGTGTTCACCTCCGAGACGCCGCTCCAGCAGCGCAAGCGCTGGCCGCTCGCGATCGGTGGGCTGCTCATCCTCGGTGGGGCCGCCACCGCGCTCACGTTGATCATCGTCTCGAGTCGCGATCGCTCGCAGGACTCGCCGCGCGATGCCGCGGTCGTCCAGACGCTGCCCGACGCCGCCGTCATCACCCAGACCGAGGACGCCGCCCCACCCTCGCCCGACGCCCCCGACATCGTCGTCGTCGATACGCCCGACGCGCGCGTGATCACGCGGCCGCTGCCGCGCGTCGACGCGGGCGTCATCGTCGCGATGGCTCCCGACGCCGCCGCCCCGTTCAGCCGCGGCGTGATCATCCAGGTGATCACCAAGCCCGAGGGCGCCAACCTCTACGCCGGCTACAGCTACACCGGTCCCGGCGGGACCAATATCGAGCGCCCGATCGGGAGCAAGCTCGATCTCGAGTGCCGGATGTCGGGCTACAAGCCCGGCAAGGTCCACCTCGACTTCGACGGCAAGACCGAATACGCGATGTGCGTCCTCGAGCGGATCAAGATCTGCGTCAAGGAGCTGAAGAATCCGTTCGACGAGTGCCAGGACGATCCGGTCCCCAAGCCCTGATCACACGCGCGGCTTCGCGAGCTTGCAGAACGCGATGCCCGCGATCATCGCGCCGACGAAGATCAGCGTGTCCAGGCGCCCCGTCCCGCTCGCCACCAGGGCCGGCCCCGGGCACAGGCCCGACAGCCCCCACCCGACGCCGAAGATCACCGCGCCCGCGACGAGCGGCAGATCGATCGCGTTCGACCTCGGCAGGTGAAACGAGCGCGCGAACAGCGGCGACCTTCGCTTGCGCGCCAGCCACGCGAACGGTGCATACACGCCGATCGCGCCGCCCATCACGAACATCAGCGTCGGATCGCTGAGCTCGAGGAACCCGACGATGCGCCCCGGTGACGTCATGTCCGAGACGATCAGCCCGATCGCGAACAGCACGCCGGCGAACGCGGCGGTGGCCGGCTTCACAGCGCACCTCGCACCGCGACCGTGACCATCGCCGTTCCCATGAACACGATCACCGCGACGAGCGATCGCTTCGATCCCCTCGAGATCCCGCACACCCCGTGTCCGCTCGTGCAGCCGTTGCCGAGCGTGGTCCCCACGCCGACGAGCAAGCCCGCGATCGCGAGCTGCGCCGTGCCCGCGACATTCGCGCCGAACGCGCCCGGCACGAGGTGCGCCCCCACCACGCCGGTGGCGATCAGCCCGACGAGAAACGCGACGCGAAACGGCCGACCGCCATCGTCGTCGGCGTGCAGCGCCTTGCCGAGGGTCCCGCTGATGCCGGCGATCCGACCGTTCGCGATCAGGGCGATCGCCGCGGCGAGCCCGATCAGCACGCCGCCGAACAAGGCTCGAAGTGCGGACTCTGTCGTCACGAGGTGCTGTAGATAGCACTCCGCCCGCCGAAGTGGCACACCGGGTTCGAGGATCACCGCCCGCCGTATGGGGTGGTGATGCCTGCACGAATGGGTGCAGTCGTCGCGAATCCTCGACGAGGACGCTGTCGTTCGCAGGCCGCCGCGGTGACGGCCGGCGCAGTGCAGACCACGGTCGCTGGCGGACGTGACACGAGCGCCCCCCGCATATCGCGCTGCCGGAGGCAGGTGAAGATCCAGCGCGGGGTGGATTCGGTTTCACTTCCCGGGTCGGGCTGGTGGTGTGGCCGGGATATGTGAATGGATCGACCATGGTCACGCGCTAGCTAGCAGCCGCACCTCGATACGCTTCGACCACGAAGGGCTCAGACCTGGCGACTTCTCGACGACAAGTGACCCGTCGTTCGCGGGCCGCCGCCATGACGGCCGGCGCAGTGCAGACCACGGTCGCTGACGGATGTGACACCACCGCTCCCCGCGCCCATACCATCGCTGCGTGCACCGGCCTCCCGGGAGACGCTACTGGAAGGTCCAGACCGCGAGCGTCGGCGCGGGGTGGATCCGGTTTCACTTTCTCGGGTCGGGCTGGTGGTGTGGCCGGGCCATGAATGGATCGACCATGGTCACGCGCTAGCCAGCAGCGAGCCGCACCTCGATGCGCTTCGACCACGCCAGGCTCAGCCGTGGTGAATCCTCGATGAGAAGTGACCCGTCGTTCGCAGGCCGCCGCCATGACGGCCAGCGCAGTGCAGACCACGGTCGCTGGCGGACGTGACACCACCGCTCCCCGCGCCCATACCAGCGCTGCGTGCACCGGCCTCCCGGGAGACGCTACTGGTGAAGATCCAGACCGCGAGCGTCGGCGCGGGGTGGATTCGGTTTCGCTTCTCGGGTCGGGCTGGTGGTGTGGCCGGGACGTGAATGGATCGACCATGGTCACGCGCTAGCCAGCAGCGAGCCGCACCTCGATGCGCTTCGACCACGAAGGGCTCAGTCCCGGCGAATCCTCGACGAGAACTGACCCCGTCGTTCGCGCGCCGCCATGACCGCCAGCGCAGTGCAGACCACGGCCCATACCCGCGCTGCATGCAGGGAGACGCTACTGGTGAAGATCCGGACCGCGAGCGGCGGCGCGGGGTGGCTTCAACTTCATTTTTGGGTCGGGCTAGTAGCGTGGGCCGGGATACGCGAATGGATCGACCATGATCACCCGGCGCAGCAGCTCGGTTTGCGGCGGCGAGACCGGCAACGGTACGTAGCCAGCGGGGAGCCGCACCTCGATGCGCTTCGACCATCCGGTGAACGTCACGCCGCTCGAGTACGGATCGACAGGGCACCAGTGGATGCCCGTCGGCGTGAGGTCGAGGTGGTGGCGCCGCCAGTTGTTCAGCACGTAGGTGACGGAATTGTGCGCTTGCCGAGGCGTGGTGATCTGCGTCGAGTGGTAGCGGAACGTGAACACCTTGCCCGTGGTGCCGCACTTGTCATGCAGACCGATCGCGCAGCGGATCGCAAAGCTTTGCAGCCCCGAGGTCAACGCTTCACGGTCGGCTGCCTCGACGATCAAGTGAAGGTGGTTGGTCTGGATCGAGATGTGGACGATCCGGAAGCCAGGGCGCTCGAGGTAACAGGCGAGCACCCTCCGGAACACGTGATAGAGGTCGCGATCGCGAAGGACTCGCACGTAGGGTTCGAGCCTGTACGTGACGTGCACGGGGTGCCGTGGCGACAGCGGCGGGCGAGCTCGATGCGCTGGTTTGCGGAAGCGTCCGGGCTTGCGGCCCGCACCCTTGCGGCGCCCACCACGGCGCGATTTCTTGGTGGAGTCACGAGCGGAGCTGTCGCTCTGGGCAACTCGTGAGCTCCGATTCTCGACGGAGCGATCACTCATTCTGCGCCCTCGATAGCACGCGGGTCTGACACTGAATGGGGAGTTCCTCGTCGAGGATGTGCCCCTTTCAAACCGATCGAAGCGCGGGCTCACGGTCGATGGATTGAACGACGGGCCGCGCATCCGCCGACCTCGGGATTGATTCGGGCACATCTCGCATGCGGGCAACGCGTCAACGACGACCTGCCCTTTTCAAACCACCGCTGCAGTGTTGGGTTGCGACGATCGATCACCGACGATGCGCCGAGATCGATCATTCGCGACTTGGTCGCTGACGACAAACTGCGCCTGATCGTCGACGCGACCGACGACGGCGGTTCTCCGTCGTGGCAGAACGAGTGGTTGATTCGGGCACCTCTCGCGATCGCACTCCGACAGGACAAGCGTCTTGACCATTCCGCGCCGTAGCGCGCGTTCAGGATCTTCAACAGTAGAACCACCCGGGAGGCGGGTGCGTGCAGCGGTGGTATGGGCGCGGCGGGCGGTCGTGCCTCATCCGCCAGCGACCGTGGTCTGCACCGCGCTGGCCGTCACGGCGGCGGCCTGCGAACGACGACGTCACGCCTCGTCGGTCGCCACGGCCGGCTCGACGATGCACGTTCTTCACGAACGACCGCGAGCCGAGCTCGCCTTGCACCTAGACGATCCTCGGCGCGCCACCGGCTCACGCGAACTTCACGCCGCCGCCGCGTGACCGATCACGCCGGCTTCACGTGGCGCGCCGAATTTGCCCGGCCGGGCAGAGGTTGTCCCTTTCATGGAAGTCCTCGCCAGTGTGGCCGTGGTCGTCTGCGTTGCCAGCGGGGTTCTCTTCATCGTCTGGGGTGCCTACGAACGCCGCACGGCGCCGCTGCAGGTTCGCGAGCGCACCGGCGTCGGGCGGATCGCGATCGGCATCTCGCTGCTCGGGTTCGTGCTCATCGCCGCCGTCGTCGGGATCCTGTGGATCGTCGGCGAGGCATTCGGCAGCCTGGCGACGGTCTGACCATGATCTGCGCCGTGTTCGTGGCGGGTGCCATCCATCAGGACCGCGCGCGCTGCAGTCGCTCACCGACGTCGTCGGCGATCTGGCTGAGCCGGAACTCGATGATGCGCGTCTCCGCGAGGCCGCGCGCCACGAACGGATCCTCCTTCGCGATCGCTTCGATCGCGGCTCGCTCACCGACGGCGAGGATGACGCCGCCATCGCGCGGGATCTTCCGCCCCGAGGCGAGGAAGGTGCCTGCGGCGTAGTGCGCGTTCAGCCACGCCACGTGCGCCTTCATCGCGGCGTCGATCTGGTCGAGGGGTACCTTGTAGATCAGCTCGATCACGAACACGCGCGCAGCATGCGCCGACGGATCCCGCGCGTCCAGGCACCTCGCGGTCGAGACGAGGGATCAGGCGCTCGCGTCGGGCGAGCGCTTGAGCGCCCGCTTGAGCAGGCTCAGCAGATCCTTCGAGGCCTCGCGCGCGATGATCAGCGCCGACACCACGTAGGCCGCACCACCGGAGACGATCATCGCGACCAGCAGGATCGCCGGGTGGTCCCAGCCGATCGTCACGAGCAGCTCGTACACGCCGAAGGTGACCGCACCCATGATCGCGCAGCACACGAGCGGCTGGAAGAAGCCGATGAACAGCCGCCGTCCCGAGACTCCCTCGCGCACGACGACCGCGACACCGGCGAGCGCGGTGGCGCCGAACGCGACACCGACGGCGCCCGCCGCGGCGCGGAGCCCGAACTGCTGGAGGACGGCGATGCCGCCGATCAGGAGCGCGACCTTGAGGATCTCGAGGATCATCAGGCGATTCGTCTTGGACTCGGCCTCCATGTACGCGGAGACGACCCACGTGATCGGCCGGAACACCGAGAGGCACGCGAGCACGGTGAGGAGCGGCGCGACCATCTGCCAGTCGTTCGAGGGCAACAGCAGATCGATCAGCGGCGCCGCGACAAGGCCGAGCCCGACGGCGAGCGGAAAGATGATGAGCGAGAGCAGGGCCGTCGAGCGTTCGAGCGCGCGCGGGCGGCGCTCCGGGGGGAGCTCGGCCATCGACGGCATCAGCACCAGCGCGATCTGCTCGCCGATCTGGATCGCCGGGATGTCGGCGAGGTTGTAGGCCATGTTGTACGTGCCGGTGGCGGCCGGGCCGAAGAAGTGGCTGATCGCGAGGTTGTCCCAGTAGCGCGAGCCACCGTGGAAGAAGCCCTGGATGCCGAGCGGCAGGCCGAACTTGAGCATCGCCTTGTAGCGCGACCACGTGAGCTTGCAGGGCGTCAGCCACGACGAGAAGCCGGCGGCGCGGATCAGGATCGCGGCGGTGACCGTCGACTGCACGATGTTCGCGATCACGATCGACCAGCCGCCGTACCCGAAGTACGCGAACGACAGCGCGGTGAGCGTGTAGACGAGCTCGCCCATCATCGCCGCGATGCCGGCCGCGCGGAAGTTGAGGGTTCGAGACAGCACGCGCTCGGGGATCGCGCCGAACCGACGGATCCAGGCAGCGAGGCAGAGTCCCGGGATGAACGCCGCGGCCTCGGGTGCGCCGAAGAACGGGGCGAGGTGACCGCCGAACAGCGCGGCGAGCCCGAGCATGACGGTACCGACGACGAAGTAGCCGATGAAGGCGTGGAAGGTGACCTCGGCCGCGTCCTCGCCGCGTCCCTTGACCACCGCGTACTGGCCCCAGCCCCAGATCGACAGCCAGCTCGCCGAGAGCGCGATCACCGACGCGTCGTTGATCTCGCCGATCTCTTTCGGGTGAAGGAAGCGCGTCATCGCGAGCGTGCCGACCACGCCGATCGCGCGCCCGCCCATGCTGGAGATGATGGTCCACAGCGCTCCGCGCGCGGCCTTGTGTGCGACGGACAACGCTAGCCCCCGAGCCGCTTCTGCACGCGCTCGTAGACCGCGTAGCCGAGGTACTTCGCGCGATCGAGGATCGGCGTCTTGCCAACCGGGCGCGGATGCAACCCGTAGCGGCGCAGCTTGTCGTTGACCTGGTAGACGGCGCTGCGGCGATCGCCTTCCGGGGTACGGAACGTGATCGAGAACGACACCGAGGCCTCCTGACCGTTGAGCACGTAGTGCGGCGCGTTGACCGGCACGTGCACGCCGTCACCGGGCTGCAGCACGAACGTCTTGGACCGATCGGTGTGCGCTTGATCGAAGATCAGATTTCGGTGCTCGCCGCGATAGAACCGCTCGATCGCCTCCTCGGAGAGCACCGACGGATCGAAGATCGTCATGGTCTTGGTGCCGCGGATCTGGAGCAGGAAGTTGTACTCGTGGTCGATGTGATACGGCGTCACCGAGCCGGGTGACGAGATGAACACGAAGCCCTGGCGACGGCGCATCTCGGGTGCGAGGGGCGCGACCTGATCGAGACAGTCGTCGAGCAGCTGCTTGTAGGTCGGGTCTCGCTCGACGCGCTTGAGCACCATCCACGACTTGCAGTCGACGATGCGGCGGATCGTCTCCTCGATCGATAGACCGGTCTGTGGGGTCCTGGTCGGATCCTGGGTGAGTGGCAGATCGCCGGCGTTGTACTCGACGAGCGAGGGCGGCAACTTCGCCGCGAGCTCGACGAGTCGCTCGAGCGCGAACGCCGGATGCCCGACGAGGTCGTGCTTGATCTGGAACGGCCGGCGGTTGAAGTCGGTCTTGAAGACGCCGGGCTCTAGCTCGCGGAGTGCCATCAGGGTTTCCTCGATCGCAGCCGACGAAAGGTGGACTGCGCAAAACGCATCAACGGGAACGCGGCGACCGCGACCTGCCCCTTGAGATCGATGGGCATCGCCAGCGTCTCGAGGCCGAGGCGATCGCGCCACAGGCCATTGATCATCGGATGGCGTGCCGCGGCACCGGAGTCGATCCAGGACGGCGCACCGGGTTCGTGCATCCACGCGATGTGCTCGATCTCGAGCAGCACACCGGGAGAGAACTTCGCGAGCTCCTCGTCGTACGTGATCTTGAACGCGATCGCACCATCGCCCGAGCGGAGGTTGCACTTCATCGCGATCGGCAGTGGCCGACTCGGCTGAGTCATCGCCCACAGATCGAGTCGACCGCGCTCGTGAGCTCCGCGCAGCAGCGCCCGGAACATGGCGGAGGAGTGCCGATCGTCCTTCAGCGCGGTGCCACTGTGGCCCTTCCAGCCGCGTGCCTCGAGCGCGAAGTACAGCTCGATCCAGCGATCGAGGTTGGTGGAGCGCTCGAACGTGACCGGCTCGATGTCGTTGAGCCGACGCAGCTGACGCCTCAGCTCCTTCTGCTTCTTGCCCCCGATCGCACGCGCGATGAATGATTCGGCATCCTTCGCGGCGCGGAACAGCGCGCGGGTGTGGCGCTCGTCCTCGAACGTCGGCACCTGCCGGCGCTGCAGCGCATCGGTGAGGGCGTGGCGAAACCCGGTGTCGGAGACGATCGTGTCCCACACGAACAACGACGCACCCGAGGAAGCGAGCCAGTCGAAGAAGGCGTCGAGCGTCTTGGAGGAGTGACTCGCCCGCACGAGCGGCGTGCCCTGATACGCGTAGAGGTGTCTCCACATCCGCAGCGTGGACAGCGGCAGGCCCTTGTACGTCCGCTCGCGAAGCAGCGGAAACAGCCCGACCAAGATCGCCGGTTGCTTCGGCAGTGGATTGGCCGCCCACACGCACACGACCTCGACATCCTTGGCGTCGGGCAAGTGCGCGAGCGCGGGGAGCAACGTGTGCGGCTCGTAAAACGGATTCGGCGCGACCACGTGCGCGACCAGGTCTTCCCACGCCGCCAGGTGGGTCTCGAGCCGCGGCTCGACCGTGACCGTGAGGTCGCGCGGCACGAGCACCTCCACCGGCGCGGACACGGGAAGCGGGGCGCGCAACAACCGCCCGAAGATATCACCGCCGAAAACGACAAAGGCCCCACGAGGGGGCCTTCTCGACGGAGGCTGATCGATCAGTCCGGTCGGCGCGAGAAGCCACCGGGGAACGGATCGGCCGTCTCGCGAGTCATGATCTCGCCCTGATCGGGGAGCGGCTCCGCGTTGATGCCGAGCGCCGCGAGCCCGGCGGCGTTGTTGTAGCGAAGCTCGGCGATCGCGATCGGGCGACCCGCCGCGCGAACGAACTTGGTGTACGACGCCGCCGAGTACCGGGTCTCGCCGAACTCGGTGCCGAGCCCCGGGCGATTGTTGCGCGGCGCCTCGGTGGGCGGCGGCGGCGGCTCGTAGTCACCGTCGTCGACCGACTCGATGTGCGGGCGCACCGCGACAGGTGCACCGGCACCGCCGTAGCCCTGCGCGGGCTTCACCGGCGACGGACGGCGCGCGGAGTCCCTGGGCGCTGGCGCACGGGTAGCGACCGAATCCGGCTTCGGCTCGGCACGCTTCGCGCGAGGGGCCGAGCGCTCCGCCGACTCGTCGGCGCCGCCCTTGTCGGCGAGGTCATCCTCGTACGTGTACGGCTTCTTGTACCGGCCATCGACGTCGCCGCCGCGACCGCCGACGATGATCTGCTGCTCCGGTGCGTGCTGCTCCTCGAACAGCGCGACGGCGATCACGCCGACGTTGCGCGCCTTGCCCTTCTTGTTCGCGTACGAATCGTTGACGGAGTTGAAGCGGAACGTGGCGACATCCGCCGTCGACGTGCGGAAGCCTTCGATCTTGACCTCGCCGTACGGCGGGACCACGTAGCCGCGCTTGCCGAGATCCCCATCTTCGCCATCGATCACGTCGAGCCCATCAACCGTGACCACGGCCTCGATCCGGCGCGCGGTGGGGTTGGTGACGCGGATGATGTAGCGCTCGCCCGCGTTGCCCTGGACGTAGAAGCGATCGCGCGAGGTGTACGTGGGCAGCGTGGCGCCGTTCTCGCGGATCACCTGCACGTCGTACGGCGCGCGGATCTTGGCGTCGGCGATGCCGATCGCGATCGCGGTACCACCCGGCTGCGCGGGCATGGGACCGAACGGCTGATCGGCCTGGGCGGTCGAGCAGGCCGCCGTGAGCAGGAGCGAAGCGAGGAGGGAGCGCATTGGCAAATGAGACGCACGGGACCGGGCGGCGATCTAAACGCGTGTATAGTCGCCGGCATGGCGTCTCCGAAGAAGTCTAAGGGGTCCAAGGGCTCAAAACCCAAGGCAAAACCGAAGGGGAAGCCCGCCGGTAAAAGCCCCAAGAAGACGAAACGCGAAGACGTCACCGAGGCGGACCCGACCCTGTTCGACCCGCTGACGCAGGGCGAGATCGCCGATGCCCTCCGCACCCTGACCGAGGACCGCCGGCTGGGCTCGATGGCCAAGGTCGGGCGCTATCGCGTGATCTGCACCGAGCCGCTGGTCACCAAGCCGCCGCACCCGATGGCGGGTCACCGCCTCGCGCGCGTGGTCGCCTACGACTACGCCGCGGATCGCGCGGTCGATGCGTGCATCGATCTCGACGCCGGGGTGGTCACGCACCTCGAGCTGTCGCGCAGCCAGCCGATGCTGTCGCGCGATGAAGAAGCCCTCGCCGCGTCGATCGCCGTCGGCGACGAGCGCGTGCGCAACAAGCTGTCGATGGGCGACGCCCCGCAGATGACGATGCACTACTGGGGGCGCAACCCGCAGGACGTCGCGTACTCGCGGCGCAGCGCGGCGGTGGTGTTCGGTCGCGACAACGGCCACTCGACGCTCGTCGCGGTGGTGGACTTGATCGACAACACGGTGACGCAGGTCGTCCCGGCGGAGCTCTGGTAATGAGCAGCGGCAACGTCATCCAAGAAGCGAACTGGAAGTTCCACTGGCGGCTCACCGAGTCGGCCGGGATCATGATCTACCTCGCCGACTTCAAGGGGAAGCGCGTGCTGTGGGAAGGGTCGATGCCGTACGTCACCGTCGATCACCAGCACGAGGCGATCGAGGTCGAGCAAGAAGGCACCGAGGTCCACGGTCCGTGGTGGGTGCCGCTCGGCACGCGCTCGCTGCAGGGTCCCGTGCGCGTGCAGTCGTTCCGCGGTGGTGTCGAGCTCTCCGCGTCGTTCGAGGCCGGCCCGTACCAGTACACGCAGCTCTGGCGCTTCCACGACGATGGTCGCCTGTGTCCGTGGCTCACGATCTACGGCCCCGGCGTCCACGATCAGCACACCTATCACCCGCACTGGCGCTTCGACTTCGATCTCGACGGCGCCGGCGACGACGCGTTCGAGCGGTTCGAAGATGCGCGGTGGCAGCGCGTCGAGACCGAGGGCTGGTTCCCGTACGGCGGCGAGGCCGACGAGAAGGGCGACGTCTGGCGCCAGGTCGATTTCGGCTCGGGCTCGTCGATCAACATCCGCCCGCACGCCTGGGACGACGCCGAGGTGTTCGCGATCCGCTATCACGACGGCGAGTGGCCGCCGTTCTCGCCGCGCAGCGCGGCGGGCTCGGCCACGTTCCCGGCGGCGTACGTCGGTGACGAATCGCTCGACGGTGACGACCTGACGCTGTGGTACGTGGCGCACGTCCACTTCGATCAGTCGTTCCCGTACACCGCGGGTCCGTGGATCCGCGTCGAAGGCCTAGCGTAACGACACGCGGTACGGCTCGCGCAGGTCGATCTCTTCGCCCTGCGGGTCGATCGTCCCACGCGGCAACAGCGACGCGAGATGCGAGCGCGCCGCCGGCACCTCGTGGAGCGACGCCTCGAGCAGCGCCCCTGCGGCGTTGATCACGTCGACCGACGCGGCGATCGCATCCTCGAGCGATCGCTCGAATGTGCCCCACGTGCCGTGCAAGTACATCGGCCGCGCGCGCTCCTTCGCCTTCGCGGGCGCCAGCCGCTTACCCAGCGGCGAGCCGAGCAGGCGGCAGTGCGCGCGGTAGCCGCGGCGGAAGCCGAGGAATTCGTCGTAGGTCGGCGCTTCGCCGAACGCGATCCGCCACGCCTCGCGCACCAGCGAGCTCGCGCGATCGTCGAGCGTCTTCATCGTCGGGATCTTGAGGTGCGCCGTGATCGCCGGCGTGCCCATGCAGTCGCCGCCGAGGTAGACCTCGTGGAAGCAGATCGACTGGAACTTCTCGACCTCGCGGTGCGCGGCGTCGTGGTTCTTGCCCTCGCGATGCAGCCGCGCGAGCGAGTTGATCAGCGGGTGTAGCCCGCGATCGATCGAGCAGTGCGACGCCACGCCGAGGGCGATCGCGGCGAGCTGGTCATCGCGTTCGCGGCGCGCGACCTCGAGCAGCGCGAGGAGCACCTCGACCGCTCCGCCGTCGTGCAGCGCGGTGCCCCACTTCGAGGGCTGCGCCGGGATGCCGGCGACGTAGCGGATCACCTCGCGTGCGAACTGATGGAAGTACGGGAGGTCGACGAGGATCGCGCCGAACCGCGCGGCATCGTCGTGCTTGACGAGGCGCCTCCGCAGCTCGGGAGCGAGGCGAGGTGACGCCGTCGCCTCCCGCACAGCGGTGAGATGGATCCCCTCGGCCGGCACCAGCGCGCAGTCTACCGGACGCCGAGCGGATCCATCAGCGGGCAACACCAACCCCTCGGGCTGCGTCGCCGAAAAAAACCAACGGGGGCAGAATTACCCCCGTTGGCAGCCATCCTCGACTCCTCGGGCTGGCACCCGAGACGTCGAAAGCCTGTTGCTAGTGCACCAGCCCGTTGGCCTCCGCGTGGCGCACGTACTTGCGGGTGACGTTCCAGACGAGCCAGTTACCGCCTCGTCCGACCAGCACCCACGGTGTGTAAGCGTAGAGCGATGCCGTCGCGTGGTTCGCCGGCGTCACCGTCTTGGGATCGAGCGTCTTGCGAGACACGCCCTTTCGCCACTGACCGGTGCCGTCCTCCGACCCGTCGTACCACTTGCGCAGCGTCTCGGCGCCGCACAGCATCTGCGGCCCGAAGCCGCGAAACTGACTCGAACAGCCACCGCCATCGGGACACCCACACCCGAGGATCTTGTCGATCTTCGCTTGCGCGGGTTTGGCGGTCTTGGCGACCAGTGAGGATTCGACCTGCATACGAGAGATCAGCATCAGCGGATGGATCTGCTGCGCCTGGGCGGCGTCGACGATGAACTGGGCTGCTGACACGCCGTTAACTTGATAGTCGGCCAACCACGAGCGCGTTTGATAGGGAGACTCTTCGAAGAACCGCTGCACGTCGTCGACGGACATCGCGCCCGCCCCGGTGAAGATCTCGTCACTGACCACGTCGTGCTGGTTGAACGACGCGCCGTCGCTCTTGCCATCCGCGTCGGTCGAATAATCGAAGTCCTCACCGGCTTCGCCTGAATCGACCATCTCCGCGGCGCATGCAGGCAGCACGAACGCTGCGAGCACGAGGGCTCGTAAGTAACGGCGCATGCCGGACGGAAATACAAACGTCGGTCCATGACTCGCGGTGTCATGGCGCGATCAAAACCCGAATTAGATCGGGCGATTAGATCATCGGCCGGGAGCAGCCACAGCTGCCACGGCGCGTTGGTTAGCCTGGGAGCACCCGGTGGGAGTTCCCTCTCAGGCTAGGGCGCTAGCCGGCAGCTTCCACGCCGCCGTGGCACTTCTTGAACTTCTTGCCGCTTCCGCACGGACACGGCTCGTTGCGGCCGGGCTTCGCGGTGGCCGCGATCGTGCCCTGCTTCTCGCCGGGGCGACGACCCGACATCGCGGCATCGAACGCCTCGATCACCACCTGGGTGGGCTTGATGATCGCGTTCGCCGTATCCAGCGTCATCGCGGCTTCCTTGACGTCCTCCGCGAGGAGCTCGGCGAGCTTGCTGTAGATGCCGGGCTGCGTCTTGACGAGATCCGGCGACACCCGCTCGTGTGGTGCCTTGTCGGCGATGCCCTCGACCTTTTCCCAGGCGGAGGTGACGACGGTGTCGGCGTCCGTCAGGTTCTTCGCCGTGATGCGCGGCAGCGTGGCCTCACCGCGGCGATCGAACATCGCCCACACGAGCGTGGCGTAGAACACCGCGGCCTCGCCGGTGGCGTCCCCGTGCTCGCTGCGCACTCCGGCGGCGTGCTGAAGCAAGAACGGCTGCTCCTTCTGGAGCCGCTGCGCGAGCTTGTTCATCGCCTTCTTGTCGCCCCGCTGATCAAGCTTCGTGAAGGCGCTGATGGTGCGTTCGACTTCTTCTGCGGTGACAACGTGCGATGCCATGGACCCGGGATCTTCTCTCGCGGCGACGCCGCGTCAAGCGATCGGGCGGCTATTGGCTACGCATCACCTCCGGCGCCGCTGCGCGCCGCCCGCTCGGGCGACTTGCCTACTGGCGCGCGAGCTTGTCGACACACCCGTTCCGCAGCGCCGCCGGGCAGTCGCGCGGGTACGGGCTGACGTCGACCACCGTCGGTGTGGTCCCGACGAACTCGGCCGGCAGTTGATCGAACATCCGGTCGACGTGTGCCGGCAGGTTGACGATCACCAGCGGGAGCTGCGGCTTGTCCTTGACCTCGAGCTGGACCTCGAGCGGCATCCCGCCGGCGCGCTCCTCGCGGGTCACCGACAGGATCACCCCCGGGTGAGGCTTGCCCTCCTCGAGGGGCTTCCCGGCGAGGGGATCGATCATGCGGAGGGTGACGCAGCCGGGCTGCGCGCACCGGTCGATCGCGCCCTGCTCCCAGCGCGTCATCCGCTTGGTGATCGGCTCGGCGGTCCGCGGGGTCAGGTAGTACGTGCGCGCCTTCCAGCTCGCCCAGACATCGTAGGGAGCGAAGAACCCGAGGCCGAGGGTGCCGGCGACCTCCGCCCACCGGGCATCGCCGTAGGGGAGAAACACCGCGCGGCCCGAGATCGGCCCTGTCGTCACGGCGACCGGGTCGCTCGCCCGGGTGACCTTGCGATGGGTGCCGACCTCGTCGACGAGCGCCCCGGCGACCTCGCGCGACGTCAGCTTGGCTCGCGTCCACTCGGCATCGCGCAGCTGGCTTCCCGAGGCTCCGAGATCGAGGTGGAGCGGCAGCGTGACGTCCCCGATCCGCGCATCGACGACGTGTCGCGCCTGCACCGGTAACGGCTTCGCGGCGTCGCGGAACGGCAGCGTGATCGCACCCGCCGGCGGCTTGAACGACGCATCCTCGACGAGCGTCGCGATGCCGGCGTCGCGATCGAAGCCGAACACCACGCCGTTCGCGAGCACGTCGGCACCGAGGACGCCGTAGATCCGCCGGCCCGCGGCATCGAACGTGTTCGCCTTCACCACGATCGCGCGGCGCTTCTCGACGATCAGCGAGCCGATCTCCATCCCCTGCATCTCGACGTAGAGCCGCGGCTGCGGACCGCCGGTCTCGTCGTAGCGCGGCGGCCCCTCGTAGGCGCGCATCCCGACCCGCTTGACGAGCGCGCCGTCGACGGCCGTGATCGGTGCGTCGGGATCGAGCGCGAACAGGTACGGCCCGGTGGTGCCGACCACGACCGGCGTGACCAGCAGCCCATCCTCGAGCGGCCCCACCAGCGGCAGCGTCCAGCGATCCTCGACGCCGCCCGTGCCACTCGAGAACCCGGCGGGCTTCGCGGGACACGCGGCGAGCAGAGCGCAGGCGAGCAACCGCTTCACGCCGGCGAGCTTACCTCGATTGTCCGGAGGTGAACGCCTGGGTCACGGTTGTCGAACCGCACATGCAACCGCCGTGGTGGTGCAGCAGCTGACCGACGACGACGCGCGTCTGCGGATCCCACCAGCCGGCGATCTCGACGAGCGACCACCCGCTGCACTCCTCCTCGGGCCCGGTCGATTTCGGCGCGGCCGCCGAGAACGTGTGCCGGAACAGCTCGGTGCCCGCCTCGGGATCGAGCAGGCGCATCGTCGCGCCGGTCCACTGGGGGTGGATCTCGCGCGTATCGCCGGTCACCTCGGACGGGGCCGACGGGTCGCTCGTCCGGTGCGTGCCGAGCGAACGCAGCGCGCGGAACTTGCCGGCGTCGAGGAGCTTCTGCGCGGTGGCCGTGCGCTGGAGGATCTTCGCGCGGTACTTCGGCTCGCCCAGCTGGTCGTAGTCGAGCTCGCCCTCGCGCGAGATCGTGATCGTGCGCGTCGGCTTGTTCGTCGCGACGTCGTGGAACACCACCGAGACGTCGGTCGGTCCCATCGGGCCTTCGATCACGAGCTCCGCGATCTGCGTGCCGTCGTTCGAGATCGCCGGGAAGCCGGTGTCCCAGCTACACGTCGGCGAATCGTCATCTGCCGTCACGCGACCGAAGCACTCGGCGGCGAGCATCGGCACCGCGAGCCGCATCGGCTTCGGAGCGTCGGCGACCGGCGCCGGTGCGGCGACCGTGACGGTGATCGGTGCGCTCGCCGGGGTCAGCACGATCGGCTGCGGGATCACCGCTGGTGCGCTGCCCTCGTCGGCGAGCATCATCCCGGCGATCAGCGAGAGGCCAACCACCGCGGCGCCGCCGAGCCACGGGATGGTGCGCAGCACCTTGAACCGCAGCGGCAGGGGCCGGGTCCAGGTCGGAGAGGTCGTAACCGCGTCGAGCGAGTCCATGGGAGGTGGTAGTGCATCGGCAATGCCGCGGCTAACTACCCGAGATGCAAGCGCGCCTGGCGTCGCGTGTCTCGAGAGCCACGCACGACCGCGGGCCACCGGCGCCATTGTTCGTTACTGTCGTGGTGCCTGATGCCCTCGATCCTGGTCGGCACCGTCACGGGCCCGCTCGCGCGGGCGACGCTCGCGATCGGCGACGAGCACCATCATCGACGGATCCGGGATCACGTCGCGATCTCCGTCGATGGCGTCGAGCACCCGCTGGAGGTGAGCACTCCCGAGGTTCTCGGGCAGCGCGCGATCACGGATCGCTGGGGCGACCTGACGAGCGATCCGCGGGCACAGCTCTTCCTCGACGTCGCGCCCGGTGATCACGTGACGTGCGAGCTCGCGGGGTGGCTCGTCGATCCGGGGACCCGCGTGGTGGTGGCGGTCGATCAGGGTCGCGTGGTGATGCTGGCGGTCGTCGAGGACGGCGACGCGCAGACGCGGGCCGCGTGATCGACGCGTTGGCTCGGCGCGCCGCGGAGCCGGAGCCAGCGCCTCTGGAACGTCCGATCGCTCCCGGTGCCCGCGGAACGACGCTAGTCGACCTCGCAGCGCAGCGTGCCGCAGCTCGTGCGGTGCACGATCCAGCCGTCGCCCACCGCGATCCCGTGGTCGCCGTCATCGGTCCACACGGCCTGCAAGGCGTCGCCGCGATCCTCGGCGATGCGCTCCAGGGCGCAACCGTCGACATCGCACGCCTCGATCGACGAGGCCGCGACCGACGTGGTCGAACGCGCGCGCACGATCTGCTCGCCGACGACGAACGCGTGACCGCCGCGCATCGCCACTCCGTGCGGGTTGCGTGCGTGATCGTCGGCCACCGCGATCGGATCCTCGACGCCGAACCGGAACACCAGGTGGTCCGGCCCCGCGGCGACGTAGTCCCCGTTCGCTCCACCCACCACGGTGACGCCGTCGGCCACGTCGTAGAAGTACGGCCGGCTCTCCCACAGCGGCACGCCGAGATCCGTCGAGGTCTGGACGTCGTGCAGCGTGCCGTCGCCCGCGATCACCAGCCTGCCGGAGCTCGAGTGCACGCTCGGTTGCGGCGCGAACGGCAGCGCCGAGCCGGGCCGCCAGTACGGCGTCTCCCAGGCGGAGCCCTGGTTGATCACCAGGAGCAACTGCGCGCCGGTCCGGATCACCGCGTACTCGCCGGTGGCGTCGCCCGCGATCGACAGCACCGAGAACTCGGTGATCGGTTGATCGTGATCGAGCACGAGCTGTGACTGCCAGCCCGTGAGGGTGCGCGCGAGCAGCGTGTTGTCGCCGCCGATCCAGAGCTGATCTCCCGAGCGTCCCCAGATCGCGCGATAGGTCGCCGCCGGGAGGTCGTAGCTCGACCACGCCTCGCCATCGAAGTGCGCCGCTCCGTCGCCGACGGCGAACACGTCGGACGCGTGCGCGCCCCACACGGCGCGGTACCGCATCGCCGGCGCCTCGGGACCGTCGACCCAGACGCCCTGCCCCTTGTCCGCGAACCGCGGCGTGTCGTCGCCGAGACAGCCACCGAGTGCGCAACCCACTACGCAGGAGACGACGAGACGCATGGGCTCGCGATCAGCAAGCTACATGCCCTCGCCGGCGACGCGCAGAGCGCTGATCCGTCGAGGAACCGCGTGAAGGATCGCGACAGTGTGGCGATCTCGATGCGGCAAACTTCGGTTCAGTGGCGCGTGCCGTCGGCGCCGACTTCCCACGTCATGCCGGCATACATCAGCTTGGTGAGATCGCCGGGACCCTGCTTCTCGATCGCGTCGGCGACCTGCTGGTTCGCCATCGCATCGTAGGTGGGCTTGTCGTGCCGGTAGAGCACGCCCATCGGGATCGGGAAGTCCGGCAGCACGAGCTGCGCGAGGAGGTTCGCGTACAGCGAGCTGCCGCGCTCGTCGTGGACGAGGACCTTGGAGACGTCGCCATCGACGATGTCGATGATCTCGGGCTTCATCCCGGCACCGAGCGCGATGCCCTTGGTGCCACCCGCGAACAGCAGCGGCTTGCCCTGCTCGAGGCGAACCTGCTTGCCGGCCGGGTCATCCTTGACGCCTTCCCAGACGCCGTCGTTGAACACCGGGCAGTTCTGCAGCATCTCGATGAACACCGCACCCTTGTGGGAGTAGGCCTCCTCGAGGATCTTGCCCATCAGCTTCGCGTCGGTGTCCGCGGCGCGCGCGATGAACGTGGCGCCGGTGCCGAGCGCGAGCGAGATCGGGTTGAGCGCGTGATCGATCGAGCCCGTCGGCGTCGACGGTGCGCGCGTACCCGGCGCCGAGGTCGGCGAGTACTGGCCCTTGGTGAGGCCGTAGATCTGGTTGTTGAACAGGATGATCTTGAGATCCATGTTGCGGCGGAGCGCGTGGATCATGTGATTGCCGCCGATCGACAGGCCGTCGCCGTCGCCGGTGATCACCCAGATATCGAGCTCGGGGCGCGTGATCTTGAGGCCCGACGCGATCGCCGGCGCGCGGCCGTGGATCGTGTGGAAGCCGTACGTGTTCATGTAGTACGGGAACCGGCTCGAGCAGCCGATGCCGCTGACGAACACGGTGTTCTCGCGCTTGATGCCGAGGTTGGCGAGCGTGCGCTGGACCGTCGCGAGGATCGCGTAGTCACCGCAGCCCGGGCACCAGCGGACATCCTGGTCGGTCTCGAGATCCTTCTTCGAGAGCTTGATCTTGATCGCTTCACTCATGCGTTCACCGTGGGCTGCGTGGAAGAAGTGGTGATCGGAGTGCCGCTGTTCGACAGCTCCTTCTCGATCGCCGCGGTGACCTCGGCCACCTTGAACGGCATCCCCTGGATCTTGTTGAGACCGATGATGTCGATCAGGAACTTGTCGCGCAGCACCATGCGGAGCTGGCCCATGTTGAGCTCGGCGCAGATCACGCGCTTGAAGTTCTTGATGATCTTCGCGAGCCCGGGCTCGAGCGGCGACAGCCAGCGCAGGTGCGCGTGCGAGACCGACTTGCCCTGCGCGGCGAACTGCTGCTGCGACTGACGGAGCGCGCCGTAGGTGCCGCCCCAGCCGATCACGAGCACGTCACCGGACTCGGGACCGGAGAGATCGAGCTCGCCGATCTCCTGCGCGATGCGATCGACCTTGGCCTGCCGCACGTAGGTCTGCTTCTCGTGGTTCTCGGGGGCGTAGCTGATGTTGCCCGTCAGCGCGTCCTTCTCGATGCCGCCGATGCGGTGCTCGAGGCCCGGCGTGCCGGGGATGACCCACGCGCGCGCGAGCGTCTTCGGATCGCGCTCGTAGACGAAGTACTTCTCGGGATCCGTACGGTGCTGGACGTCGAAGCGCTGCAGCGTGGACAGGTTCGGCAGCGCCCACGGCTCCGAGCCGTTCGCGATGTAGCCGTCGCTGAGGAGGATCACCGGCACCATGTACCGAGTGGCGATCTTCACCGCCTCGATCGCGCAGTAGAACGTGTCGCCCGGCGACTTCGCGGCGAGCACCGGCAGCGGCGATTCACCGTTGCGGCCGAACAGCGACTGCGAGAGATCGCTCTGCTCCGTCTTGGTGGGCAGGCCGGTCGACGGCCCACCGCGCTGGATGTTGAGGATGACGACCGGCAGCTCGGTCATCACGCCGAGGCCCATCGCCTCGCCCTTGAGCGCGATGCCCGGACCCGACGACGCGGTGACGGCGATCGAGCCGCCGTACGCGGCACCGAGCGCCGCGCCCATCGCCGCGATCTCGTCCTCGGCCTGGAACGTCAGGCAGCCGAAGTTCTTGTACTTCGCGAGCGAGTGCAGGATCGACGACGCCGGCGTGATCGGATAGCCCGAGTAGAACAGCTTCTTGCCGGCGAGGTCCGCGCCGACCACCAGGCCGAGCGCGATCGCTTCGTTGCCGGTGATGTTGCGGTACATGCCCGGCTTGAACGTCGCCGGCGGCACCTTGTAGACGGTCTGGAACACCTCGGCGGTCTCGCCGTAGTGGTAGCCGGCCTTGAACACCTTGACGTTCGCTTCGCCGAACTCGGGCTTCTTCGCGAACTGCTGGTAGATGCGGCGGACCTCGCTCTCCGGCTCGCGGCCGTACATCCAGAACACCAGCCCGAGGGCGAAGAAGTTCTTCGCGCGGCCCTTCTCCTTGGTCGACAGCTCGCTCTCGGCGAGCGCCGTCAGGGTCAGGTGGTTGATGTCGACGGCGTGGACCTTGTAGTTGTCCAGCGAGCCATCCTCGAGCGGGTTCGACGCGTACGCCGCCTTCTTGAGGTTGGCGTCGATGAACGCGCCGGTGTTGACGATCAGCGTGCCGTGCTCGACGAGATCCTTGAGGTTCGTCTTGAGCCCGGCGGGATTCATCGCGACCAGCACGTCGGGCGCGTCACCCGGCGTGTGGATCTCCGACGACGAGAAGTGGAGCTGAAAGCCGGAGACGCCGAACAGGCTGCCGGCTGGCGCGCGGATCTCGGCCGGGAAGTCCGGGAACGTCGAGATGTCGTTGCCGGCTTCGGCTGCCGCTTTCGCGAACTCGGTACCGGTCAGCTGCATGCCGTCGCCGGAGTCGCCCACGAACCGGATCACCACCCGGTCCAGATGCTTGGTTTCCATCGCGTGTTACCTCGCGATTCCTTCGAGGGAATCGTCGCGGACCTTACCAGCGCATCGCGGCGAACCCAAGCCTTCTGCCTGGCTAGCTCGATCCACGGATCCAGGAAGGATCTGGACTACTTCGCGATGACCTGAACGGGCGTGATGCTCCACGCGTCGCCGGTGCCGAGCTGGCCCTGGCTGTTATCGCCCCAGCACCACAGCGCGTCGGCGCTGTCGATCGCGCACGTCGCGTTGGTCCCCACCGCCACCCGCTTCCACCCGCCCTCGCTCGCCACCGACTCCGGGGTGAGACTCTCGACGAGGGTGCCGGATCCGAGCTGGCCGTGGTCGTTCGAGCCCCAGCAGAACAGGTCCGCCCCCTGCAAACCACACGCGTGCGTGGCACCTACCGCCACGGCGCTCCACGAGCCGGCGACCTGTCCCGGTGTCACGCGAGAGCTCTGGTCTCCCAACCCGAGCTCACCACCGTAGTTGGTGCCCCAGCAATACATCGCCTGCTCCGCGTCGATCGCGCACGAGGAGCCATCGCCAACCGAGAGCAGCTCGAATTGGTGGTCGAAGCTGATCGACACCGGTGCTCCGGTGTTGCCAGCCTGCGCTCGTCCCAGCCGACCATCCTGACCAGATCCCCAGCACTTGACGCGGGCATCCGTACCGATCCCGCACGTGTGCTGCCGACCGGTGTCGATGACGGTGAAGTTCGAAGCGGCGACAGGTGCGACGGGGCCGACGTCGGCGACGTCGTTGTTGCCGAGCTGACCGTTGTAGTTCGCACCCCAGCACACGGCAGCCTGCGAGGTGTTCGTCCATGCACAGCTATGCTCGCCGTTGACGCTGACGAACGTGGTCTTCACGGCCGGAGTGGGAGCCGTCGGGACGAGCTTCGGGCCGCTCTTGACCCCGGTTGACTGCCCTGCATAGTCCCCGCCCCAGCACTTCACGTTCCCGAACAGCACCCCGCAGCTGTGAAACGCGCCCGGGTTGATGACGCTCCACCCGGTGCTCTGATCGATCAGCGCGTGCCGCTGGCGACCGTCCGTCGTGCCGTCTCCGATCGTTCCGAACTCGTTCCCCCCGGTGCACTGCACGTGTGCCTCGAAGTCGATGCCGCAGGTGTTGACCAGCCCGACCTCGACCGATCGCCACCGACCGCCGAGCTTGAAGGGCGTCGACCGACTACTCGAGCCGTCGCCGAGCTGCGCCGACCCTCGACGTCCGACGCACCACAGCGTCCGATCCGCCGCGACCGCGCAGGTGTGACCGTCGCCCGCGCCGAGTGCTTGCCACTGCGTGCCCGCGCCGAGCTCGACGGGGGTCGGGTTCTTCGCCAGACCGTCGAGCCCGAGCTGCCCGGTCGCGCTCGACCCCCAGCAAAACCACGTGCCGCCGGCGATCCCACACGAGTGCTGGCTGCCCACCGCTACCTCGGTCCAGTCGGTGCGATCTTCGTTGTCGATCACCGCACCGACCGGCGTCACGCTCGCGTCGAACGTGCCGTTTCCGAGCTGACCTGCTGAGTTGAGACCCCAGCACCGCATCGTCCCCGCCTCGGTGATACCGCAGCCGTGGCCGTTGCCGAGCGCGATCTTCTTCCACGTATCCGTGCCGAGCTGGGTCGGCGTGGCGAGCCTGCCGCTCGCGCCGAGCACCTGCCCCCAGCACCACAGCGTGCGATCCGCGGCGATCCCGCAGGACGTTCCGAGCGTGCGGTCGGTCGTGCCGACGGCGATGGCCTCGAAGGTCAGGTCGCTCGCCACGACCACGGGCATCGCGCTGTCCTCGACGAGCCCGTTGCCGAGCTCGCCGACCGAGTTCGCTCCCCAGCACGAGATCGAGCGATCCTCGGTGATCGCGCAGGTGTGCCGCTCCGACGCTGCGATCGCGTACGTCGCGCCGATCGAGGTCGCGATCGGCTCGGCACTCGACGGCACGTCGCTGCCGAGCTGGCCGTGTCCGTTCGCACCCCAGCACCACGAGGTCCCGTCGGCCTTGATCCCGCACGTGTGACGGCTCGACGTGGTCACCGAGAGCCAGCGCTCGCTCGCGGTGCCGACCTCGCGGATCGCGGCGAGCTCGCCGGGCCCCATCCGGCCCGTTTCCCCGTCGAGGTTGCGGCCCCAGCAGAACAGCCGGCCGTCGACGTCGAGCGCGCAGGTGTGACCGAGACCGGCGCTGACGGCGCGCCAGGTGTCGGCCGGTTCGATCCCGTCGTCCCCCGCCGCCAGCGGGAAGACGAGCTGGCAGCCGCCCGACGCGACCAGCAGCAACAGCGCTCGCATACCCCCATCTTCGTCGGTTCCCGCTCTATCGTAAAGGCCATGTACCGGCTCGTGCTCCTCCTCGTGCTCGTCGGTTGTCGGGGTGACGACACGCACGTTCTCCCGAAGGTGACGCTGACCGACACCCCGTCGCTGTCGCCGAAGGTCGACACCAAGGCCGTCGAGGCGCGGATCAAGGACATGTTCCCCGCCGCCAAAAAGCCCGACACCGCCGCGCAGATCGCGAAGCTCGAGGCGAGTCGCGCCACGCTGTCGGAGGGCGAGCGCAAGCTGATCGACCGGACGATCGCGTTGATCAGGGCGGGCGAGCGAGCCGAAACCGAGAAGGACAAGCCCACGCGACGCGCGCTCGAGATCCAGCTCGTGCGCGACACCGTCTCGCTCTACGAGGACATGGCCGCCGCAGCGCCCGACGATCTCGACACCAACGCGAAGGTAGCGAGCTCGCTCGACCTGACGGCCGGCCAGATCGAATCGCTCGGCATCGCCGACGTGATCTCGCCGCGCTCGGTCAAGCAGAAGGCGCGCGCGATCGCGGAGCGCATGATCAAGGTGCACGCGACGAGCTCGCGCGCCTGGGCACTCCATGCGGGCGTGACGCCAAACACCGAGCCGGAGCTCCGCCTGCGCAGCTTCGCGCGCTGCGTGAAGCTCGATCCCACCAACGCCACGTGCAAGAAGTACCTCGACGATGGGCGGGTGAGGTACCTGCGACCGTACTGCGAGGGCGCAGATCGCAAGCCGGTCAAGCTCGAGTGGCGCGCGGTCTCGCAGACGCCGATCCCCGGTGGCTCGACCGTCGAGTACAACTACGAGACGTACTACGTCGCTCCCACCGTCACGTTCTCGTGGAACGACGTGGTGCGCGTGCGCTCGGACGAGACGAGGACGACGACCCACCAGGCCGACGGCAAGGTCGTGGAGGAGACGTGGCCATCGGTGAGGTTCGAGCTCGCACCCGGCAAGCAGGACGCGATGCTCGCGTGGTCGCGCGCCCTCGAAGCGCGCGGCGCCGGTTACGCGCTGTTCCTCGACGGCAAGCTCCAGTTCATCGAGCGCCGTGCGCAGTGGGAGGACAGCACCCCCGGGATCTCGAACCTGAAGATCGAAGAGGTCTGCGCGAGGACGAAGCAGCGCCCCCTGCCCTCGTTCGATTGAGTGACCGCGCTCGGGCGCGCCGGCTAGCAGGCAGCCGTGCTCGGGATGCCGCGACTCGGCGACTTCACTCGAGGTTCGGATTGGACGGGCGCGCCACCAGCGTCTGCGCCTCGGACCGGAGCGGCGGCTCCTCGACATCCGCGATCAGCGGCGCGTGATCGGCGACCAGCATCGCTCCCACCGCGGTCTGTTCCTCGGCACGGGGTGGCTTGGCCGCGAGCTTGCGCGGTTCGGCCCACCACGCCGCGGCAGCCTCGCGCGTCCACGCGTGCTCGACCGGGATGGCGAGATCGCGCAGCACGTCGGCGAGCTCGCGCGCCTCGGGCCGATCGGAGGGATCCTTCGCGAGGCAGCGCACGATCACGGCTTCGAGCTCGACCGGCAACCAGCCGTCGACCAGCGGGCGAAGCTCCGGGATCGGGGCATCGACGTGCGCGAGCAGGATGTCCTCGACGGAGTCGCGGTGGAACACCTCGGCCCCGGTGAGCAGGAACCACGCGACGCAGCCCAGCGAGTAGACGTCGCCGCGCGGATCGAGGCGCGCCGCGAGGGCCTGCTCGGGCGCGATGTATCCCGGCGTGCCGATCACCGAGCCGTCGACGGTCAGCCGGTTGCCGTCCGACTCGCCGGGCATCTCCGGTGGACGACTGACGGACTTGGTCCCGACCGCGGTGGGTGCGTCGGCGCCGATCGCCTTCGCCGGCTTGGTGACGCCGGTGGCCTCCGGGATCCGGCGCGTCGCGGTGGCGAGCCGGCGCTTGTCACCCTTGGTCGCGGCGCGTGGCGGGGCGAGCTCGTTGACGCGATGGACGATGCCGAAGTCGAGCACCTTGACGATGTCGACCTCGTCGGCGGCGCGGCACAGGACGAGGTTCGCGGGCTTGATGTCGCGATGAAGCAGGCCCGCCGCGTGCGCCTCGGCGAGCGAGCTACAGGCCTGCGCCATGATCGAGATGACGCGCGCAGCGGGCAGCGGGCCCCACGTCTTGACGAGCTGGGACAGGTCGAACCCGTCGAGCAGCTCCATCACGTAGAAGAACGTACCGTCACCCGTCACGCCGTAGTCGTAGAGCTCGATGGTGTGGCGCGAGCGCATCGACGCGAGGGTCTGCGCCTCGCGCCGGAACCGCTCCTGGATCAGGGCCGCGTGCTCGGCATCGCCGCCGAGATCGTTGCGCACGAGCTTGATCGCGGCGCGGCGTGCGAGCAGCTGATGCTCGGCGCGCCACACCTCGCCCATCCCGCCGAGCCCGAGCCGCTCGACGAGCTGGTAGCTGCCGAGCTGCTTCGCGCGCGCCTCCGCCGAGCGAGCCTCCGCGCGCGCGACCCCGACCGCGCGCCGCATCCGCACCACGTTCCACGAGAACAGCAGCGCCACGCCGAGCGCGATCGCGAGCGCGACGATCGACGCGATGATCGACGTGCGATCGAGGCGATGCATCGGGCCGAGCAGCGACGACTCCGGTACCAGGGTCGCGAGGTACCAGTCCGACGATACCCGCGTCCCGGCCTGTTGCCGGTCGACCATCGCGATCGACGCGAGGTAGTCACCGTCGGTCGTCGCGAGGCGCATGAAGTGCGGCTCCCTGCCGACACTCCCCTTGGCCTGCACCAGCGCATCACTCGAGAACAGCGCATGCAGCGCCGGATCGTCGAAGTCCGTGTAGCGAAGCAGGCGCTTCTGCTGTGCAGCTGCAGACGCCTGCTTCGACGAGCTCGCCAGCACCGTGCCGTCGGCGGTGAACATCACGGTATGCGCACCCTCGATCGGCGCCTTGTGGAGGAACGTGCTGAGCTCCGCGACGTCGTAGTCGATCGAGATCACCGCCTCGAGCTTGTTGTCGCGTCCAAACACCGGCTCGGTCACGGTCAGCCCGGTCTTGCCCGACGACGAGAACACGCGCGGAGGGAGCCACGTACGCTTCCCTTCCTTGACCGCGGTCTCGTAGTACGGGCGCGTGCGTGGATCGTAGGTGTTCGGCAGCCGCTTGATCTCGACCAGCTGGCCGTTCTTCACCTCGTAGTTGACGCGCGTCCCGCCCGGTCCCACCGAGCTCTCGAGCACGCGCAGGTGGCCGTCGTCGTCGAAGTACGCACCCCACGTCGCGCCGACCGGAAACGCGATCGTCGCGTTGTACACGCCGGGCCGCTTCAGCATCGCGTCGTGCAACCGGGTCAACGCGTCGGGGATCGGCATGGCGACGTCGGCCAGCGTCTTCATCGTCGCGAGGACAGGGGCGGACTGTTCGAGCGAAAAGGCGACGTCGTGCTCGACGGCGCTCGCCTGGGCGACGAGCTGGTGGCGCGCCATGGTCTCCGCCGTCTCGCGGGTAGCACTGCGCCCGAGCAGCAACACGGAGACGCCGGCGGCGATCACCAGCGCCGGCAGGATGATCAGCACGCCACCCGGCGACGCGAGCGCGCGAGCCATCCTCGTCGCCGGCTTGCGATCGCGCTGTGTCCCCGTGTGCGGCGGCTCGGCCACAGGTCAGCGTACCCTCAACTGATGCCGATCGCGGCGCAACGTGTCCTGGAACGCCGGGGACGGAGACCAACGACGTCAGCGTCGACCCGCGAGCTCGGCGATCCGATCGGGCAGCATGGTGGACAGCACCTGCGCGCCGCGTCCACCGAGATGGATGTGGTCCTTGAACAGCTCGTCCGGAATCGCCGCACGCAGATCGAGCACCTGGGGCGGAGCGGCGAGCCGCGCGAGGGCCCGGCGGAACGCGGCCTCGGCTTCGTCCGGAATCGCCGCGCGCAAGGTCGAGGATTCGGGCATGAACACCACGACGACCCGCTTCGCGGTGTGCTGCGCCGCCGCGACCACGGCCGCGGCCGCCTCGACTTCCTCGTCGGCGCGCGCGAACCAGCTCGCCTCGAACCACCGCTTGCGTCGCCAGGTCTCCATCTGGTTCTGGGCGAACCTGGCATTCCACGCGCCGTCGTTCCGCGGCGGGTCGCGCCACGGTTCGCGGGTGGGTGGATAGACGCCGTCGAACGGGACCCCGAGCTGACCCAGCAGCAGCCACTCGCGAAGATCGGCGAGGGCGCTCCGCGCGAGATGATTCACGCGGCCGCGGTTGAACAGCAGCCAGCTCGTGCGGGGCGCCGTGCTCGAGATCAGGATCGCGTCGAAGGCCGGGTCATCGACCACCCTCCCCGCCAGCCACGCCGGATGGATCGCGATGACCAGCAGGTCGGCGTCGAGCTCGCTCGCGAACAGCGGCCCGAACGTGTATCGCAGCTCGTCGAAGCTCGACCCCGTGGTGGCGAGGTTGAGCCAGCGCCGGTGGGTGGGATCGGCCGCAGCGAGCTCCGCAGCCACGAAGCCATCCTGGGCGCTCGACGAGCCGATGATCACCGCGATCGGGCTCGCGCGATCAGCGTCGGCGATGACCCCGCTGACTCGGCCGGCGACCCGCTCGTGGTTGACGGGGTCGTGGAAGCTCGTGCGCAACAGCGCGGCCGGCGTGATTCCCACCGCCAGGCGGAGGACGACGTCGAGCACGACGAGCACGCCGAGCACGCCGCCGACGACGTGCACGAGCGAGCGGTACCGAGCCGCGTCGACGATCCGCATCAGAAGCCCTGGTACATGAAGTAGCTACCGCGCCCCATCATCACGATCGCCAGGCCGATCCGGATCGCGATCCACAGCACCCGCAGCGTGTCTTTCCTCTGCATTCACAGCCTCCTTAGAATGGGTAACTCACGAGGACCAACGAACCCGCGACGAGCTCGAACGTGAGCACCGTCGCGATCACGCGGATCGAGCGGCGCCCGAGGTATGCCTTGACTCCCTTGCGGCCGAGCTTGGCGTGCAACGCGTGCTTGTAGACGTTGGTCGCGACGAGCCCGACGGCGTGGAGGCCACCCCACGCGAGGAACCGCAGCGAGAGGCCGTGCCACAGCCCGACCAGCAGGAACGAGATGGCGATCGCCACGCTGGCGGAGAGTAGCGGGTGCACGTCGCGGGTCCGTCGTCCGAGCGCGAGCTGGATCGGGATGAACAGGTTGCGACGGACGAACTGCGAGAGCGAGATGTGCCAGCGCTCCCAGAACTCGGTGAGGTTGCGCGCCGCGAGTGGGTTCGCGAAGTTCTCGGGCGTCGCGCGCCCGAGCAGGATCCCGATGCCGACCGCGATGTCGCTGTAGGCGCTGAAGTCGAGATAGAGCCAGAGGTAGTTCGCGTGCGCCTCGACGACGAGATACGGACCGTGGGCGGTGAAGCCGGTGAGCAGCACCTCCTGGATGGCCTGTGCGATCACGAACTTCTTGAACAGGCCGCTGGCGATCCGCTCCAGGCCGCCGAGGGCGGTTGCCCAGGTCAGGGCGTCCGGGATCTTCGGTTGGCCGCGAAACTCGTCGTAGGCCTGGATCGGTCCGGCCGCGAGCATGTGAAACGGCAGCAGGTACGAGATCACCTCGTCGAGCCGCGGCGGCGGGTGGCGACGTTCGACGACGGCGCGCATCAACTCGACCGCGCGCAGGACCACGTACGAGAACCCGATCGCCGACAGCGCTCCTCGCGCGCCCGCCGGCAGCTCGAGGGATGGCAGCTTGTGCGCGACGAACAGGACGAGGAGCGCTCCGCCGATCACGACCACCGCGATCGTGGTGCGGCGGATCGCGTCGGGACGGATCAGCCAGACGTACAGGTAGATGCCGGCGACCAGCCCCACCACGAACGGGGTGCCGGCGGTCCCCGCGCACACGCACGCGAAGCTCAGGTCGAAGCACGCGACCACGATCGCGCGCAGCGTGCCGTGCACGAGCGGCACGATCACGATCACCGCCGCGAGCACCGCGAACCAGTACGGCGGGGTCCCGAGATCGATGGTGAGCTCCGGCAGCATCGCGCGCGCTACTCGGTCGTGACGAAGGTCCGCGGGAGCTCGCCGGTCGGTACGTCCAGGGCGTACCGGCCCGCGCCGAGCGAGGCGAAGCCGAGATCTCCGTAGAGACCGGACACGAGCGCGTTCTTCGCGGTGGGAAGGTACTGGCCGACGATCCGGCGATAGCCCCGGCGGACGCTGCGCTCGACCAACGCGCGGAGCACGAGCGGCTCGAGCGTCCGGCCGATCACGCGGCAGCTCATCAACCAGGTGTCGATCTCGAGCGTCGGCAGCTCGGCGTCGACCTGCGCGACGCCGAACACGACGGAGACCAGGCCATAGTCGCTGAACCGGTCCTTCAGCCGCACGGTCAAGGCGATGTTGCCTGCACCGGCGAGGATCGCGCGGACCTGCGCCTCGGAGTGCCTGCGCGTCGTCAGGTTGAACTGGTTGGTCTTGCCGATCAGCTGGATGACCCGCTGCATGTCGGTGTCATCGAGCTCGCGGACCTGCGCGACCATCTCGAGCGAGGTCAGGTAGTCGTCGAGGTTGGTCGCCGTGTTCCTCAGCTCGACGCGCCGGCGCTCGACCGCATAGTGCGCGGTGCGGGCGCGGTCCTCGTCGGTGAGCCCCACGCTCTCGAACCACAGCCCCTGCTCGAGCGCCCGCACGTAGTCCGCGGGATCCTCGGGGACCTCGGCGACCTCGACCTCGGGCAGCGCCTGGCGGATGTGCTCGCGCTCGGCCGGGTTGTCGTCGAAGAACACGAACGAGTCGAGGCCGAGTTGCAAGGTGTCGGCGATCCGGCGCAGCGCGAGCGCCTTCGGATCCCAGCTCGCCTCGAACGCGGCGAAGTCGTCCATCGCGAGCACCATGTCGGAGTGCACTCCGAACGGCTCGCGCGCGTCGTTCGGATTGTTCTTCGAGGCCACCGCGAGCACCACGCCGCGCCGGGCGAGTCCCTTGAGGTGGAGCTGGAACGCGCGGAACGCCTCGCCGTCGGCGGATCCCCCGAGCGCGATGCCCAGCGGACCGGTCTCGCCAACCACGCCACCCCACAGCGTGTTGTCGAGATCGAGCACGAGGACCTTCTTCGGTCCGACGAGCACGGCGCGGATCCCGGCGAACACGTGGCGCGCGAGCGCCGCGGCGCCGAGCATGCTGAACGGCTGGCGCGTCCAGTGATGCTGACGAGGATCGTAGAAGCGGGCGCGGCCGAGGTGGCCCGACACCGCCTCGAGATCGACGAAGTACGCACCCGCGGGCAAGGTCTCGCGCAAGCGCTGGTCGAGCTCGCGGATGATCGCGAGGTCGCCGCCGCCGGATCCGCCGAGGTGGTGGCCGAGCGGACCGGCGCCTTGCCAGTCGTAGCCGATCTGGACGATGCGAGCCCCTCGCTCGGTGGCGAGCCGCCATGCGTGGTGCCAGAACGCGAGCTCGTCCGCGACCCGCTCGTCGGCGGATCGCGTCGCGGTCAGCAGCCGGTCACTCCACGGAAGCAGCACGACCACGTCGGGCGACGGGTGGGACGACAGGTCCTGCACGACGTTGTCGAACTCGGCCTCGCTCGCGTCGAGCCGGACGCCGCGCCCCCACGCGACCGCCGAGATCATCGGAGTCAACCACGACGTGGTGCATTGCCCGAGCACGCGGAGCCTGGGTGCAGGCTCGCGGAGCTCCTTGGCGAGCAAGCGGCCCGCACGCTCGAGCTCCTCGGGCTCGAGCGCGTCGCGGCGGAGCGCGTCCTGCAGGCGCCCGAGCATCGCCTCCCGATCTCCCTGCTTGCGCAGCGTCGCGATGGCGTTCCACAGCGACTCGTCGGCCACTACCAGTCCTCCCGCGTTCGCTTCTGCACGATCAGCGACATCGAGCGCGGCAGGAACCGAGCGCGTGGCAGGGTGCGTTGCGGGCTCACCGACAACGTCTCCAGCACCCGCATGCCGTGGCGTTCGGCCAGCATGACCAGCTCGGACTCGCGGCGGAGCTCGAAGATGTGATCGACCTGGGCCGCCGTGAGCGCGCCGCTGACGAACGCCTTGCCGCCCGGCGCCAGCACGTGGTGGATCACCTCGAACAGCTTGTCGGGCTCCTCGAGGTGCTCGACGAGGAAGTTGCAGATGCACGCATCGGCGACCCCGGGCGGGTGCGAGGTCAGATCGAGCGCGTCCCGCAGCTCGTAGCGGGCGCGGTCGCTGACGCCGGCGGCGGTGGCGAGGGCACGCGCGATCTCGATCGACGAGGGGCTGATGTCGAAGCCATCGAGCCGGGCGTCGGAGCGCCGGTGGAGAGCGAGGAGGCCCCACCCGCCGTGCCCCGGTGCGATCTCGATCAGGGCCGCTTTCGCAGGGAGCTTCGCGACGAACCGCGTCTCGAAGAACGCCGAGAGGTCGAGGTGATGGACCCACAGGAAGTTGGTCAGGTAGACCCCCCACAGGTAGTCGTCCATCGCGCCCTTGTCCGCGTACACCGCCTCGTAGCACTCGCGATACGACTTGTGCTCGTAGCTCCCCGACGCCTCGTAGCGCCCCTGCGCCATGTTGACGTCGGTCGTGAACTCCACGAACGCATCGACCGTCCGCGCGATCGCGCGATCGCCGAGCACCTGCATCGCCCACCCCAGCAACAAGTTCGCGTAGGCGTCGAACCGCTCGGGGTCGAGGCGGCGCGCCTCCTCGATCCCGACGACCGACCGCGGGTGGTTGGTGCGCGCGTACGCGAGCAGCGTGGCGACGGGGCTGGTCATTTGCGCGGCAGCGTCTCGATCAGGTCCGCGAGCTCGCCGACGTTCTTGAGCGATGCGACCTGAGCGCTCTTGAACCGGATCCCGAAGCGCTTCTCGATCACCAACATCAGGCTCACGTGGGTCAGCGAGTCCCAACCGTCGACATCAGCAGCGCTGGTCGTCCTCGTCACGATCAGCTCGTCGTCATCGAACACTTGCTGAAAGACGGAGGTGAGCTCGTCCATCGTCGACATGTCGAGAATAATACCGCGTGCCGACAACCCGCTGGGGTTGCGGGTCGACGAGTCAGGAGCCGCGCAGGCCGGCGAGCCAGCGCAGCCAGCCGGGATCGACCTTCGCCACGCGGATTTGCATTTCGAGCATTCGCTCGCAGCTCGTGCGCTCGGGAGGACGCTCGACGACCGGACGATCCGGGGTGGCGCGGGCGGAGGGCATCGCCATTACCGTGGCGCGGGCGGAGGCCATCGCCCTCACCCCTTCGCAGCGCGTTGGAGCGCGGCCAGATCGAGCTTCGACATCTTCGTCATCGCCGCGAACACGCGCTTGCCCTGCGCCTCGTCGCCCCACAGCTCGGCGATGGCGCGCGGGCTGACCTGCCACGACACCCCGAACTTGTCCCTGAGCCAGCCGCACGGCCCGGGTTGACCCCCATCCGCCGTGAGCCTGTCCCAGTAGTGGTCGATCTCCTGCTGGTTGTCACACAGCACGCTGAGCGACATCCCGTCGGTGAACGTGAAGTGCTCACCCCCGTTGAGCAGGATGTAGCGCTGCCCCTGCAGCTCGATCTCGACGACCATCACCGTCGCGGCCTTCTGCGGGACGTCGGGGTAGTTCGTCGTGCTCACGATCCGCGAGTCCTCGAAGATCGACGTGTAGAACGTCGCGGCCTCCTCCGCGCGGTCCTTGAACGACAGAAACGTGACGATGCTCGGCATGGTGATCTCCTTCTGTGATGACGCCGGAGCGAGTGCGGATCCGACATCACGACGACGAATTCTTCAGGGCGTCGAGATGCTGGCGAATGTGCGCGGCCTCCGCCGGGCTCCGCGCGAGGGCGATCGCGCGCTTGAAGCAGGTGTGCGCGTCGGCTCCGCGGCCGAGTTGCTCGAGCAGCGCGCCGCGCAGCCCGTGGAAGTGAAAGTAGTGATCGAGGGGACCCGCGAGCGGATCGATCATCGCGAGCGCGCTGGCCGGGCCGCGCGACTTGGAGACGGCGACGGCGCGATTGAGCGTGACGATCGGCGAGGGCTGGAGGCGCTCGAGCGTGGCGTAGAGCAGCTCGATCTGGTGCCAGTCGGTCTCGGCAGGCGTCGGCGCACGCGCGTGGAGCGCCGCGATCGCGGCCTGGATCTGGTACGGCCCGGGCGAGCGATGGCGGATCGCCTTGTCGAGGAGCACGAGGCCCTCGGCGATCGCGTCGCGGTTCCACCGGCTGCGATCCTGCGCGTCGAGCAAGATGATCTCGCCTCCGGGATCGAAGCGCGCGTCGATCCGGGAATGGTTGAGCAGCATGAGGGCGAGCAGGCCCATCAGCTCGGGCTCGTCGGGATACATCCGGAGGAGCAGGCGCCCGAGGCGGATCGCCTCGCTGCACAGCTCGCTGCGCGCGGCCTGCTCGGAGGCGGTCGAGTAGCCCTCGTTGAACACCAGATAGATCGACGCGATCACCACCGCGAGGCGGTTCGCCCGCTCGGCGGCGTCGGGGGTCTCGAACGGCACCTCGGCGCGCGCGATGCGTTGCTTCGCCCGCGTGATGCGCTGCTCCATCGCATCCTCGGAGACCAGGAACGCGCGCGCGATCTGCGGGACGGTCAGCCCCGAGACGATGCGGAGCGCGACCGCGAGCTGTTGCGCGGGTGGCAGCTCGGGGTGGCAGCAGATGAACAGCAAGCGGAGGATGTCGTCGCGGTAGTCGGCGGTCTCGAGCCGGTCGACGATGTCGGGCTCGACCGGGATGTCACCGTCGAGGCCGGTCGACTTCTGCGCGCGGCGCACCGCATCGATGCCGCTGTTGCGACCGACGAAGATCAGCCACGCGGTGGGGTCGCGCGGCGGACCGTTGGCGCGCCAGGTCTCGAGCGCCTTGAGACTCGCATTCTGGAACGCCTCCTCCGCGGCATCGACATCGCGGAAGTACCGCACCAGCGCGGCCACCACCTGCGGGCGGGACGAGGCGAGCGCGGCGTCGATCCAGGCGAGATCGGTCACAACACGCCGGGCCGAAAGATCTGGAGTGGTCGCAGCTCGAACGCGCCGGCGGAGCCGCTGGCCGCGGCGAGCTCCTTCGCGGTGGCGATCGCCTGATCGAGATCGGCACACTCCACGACGTAGAAGCCGAGCAGCTGCTCCTTGGTCTCGGCGAACGGACCATCCATCACGATCGGCTCCTTGCCCTTGCGAACCGTGGTGGCCGCCGTGGTCGGCATCAACCGCGCGACGGGCCCGAGCCGCTTCTCGGCGATCAGCTTGTCCTGAACGACGCCGAGCTTGGCCATCACCTCGGCATCCTTCTCCTTGGACCAGGCGCAGGTGACGGCTTCGTTGTCGTAGCAGAAGATGGCGTAGAGCATCGGGCCTCTACTAGACGACGAACGACGGCCTCCGGATACGACACCGCACCGGCGTTTTTTTCGCGGTGGAATGTCGCGCGGTTGCGGTGCTCGGAACTCGGCGGAGCGCGGCATCGCACGCGTGTGCGCGAGCTGCGCCTTCGATCTCGAGTGGTAGGCCTGAGGAAAGGAGATCGTTTATGTACGTCGATGGATTCGTGGTTCCTGTCCCCAAGAACAAGCTCGGCGAGTACACCGAGGTCTCGAAGTACATGTGCAAGCTGTGCAAGGACGCAGGTGCACTGAGCTACGTCGAGTGTGTCGCCGACGATGTGAAGCCCGGCAAGGTCACGTCGTTCCCGCAGGCGGTGCAGCTGAAGGACGACGAGGTCGTGGTGTTCTCGTGGATCACCTACAAGTCGAAGGAGGATCGCGATCGCATCAACAAGCTGTGCATGGAGGATCCCAGGATGAAAGAGCTGGGGCAGCACATGCCGTTCGATGGCCAGCGCATGTTCGCGGGTGGCTTCAAGCCGATCATCGAGGCGTAGCCGACCGCCGGGGGTGGAGGCTCCGCATCGGGGCCACTTCCCGTGCTCACTTTGCCTTGCGCGCCGCGCCATGCACAGGCGCACTGCTTGCTCTTCGTAGCAAGCATGCCGTCATTCGTCCCCAGCACTCGCCTCGCACTGGCTGCACGGGTTGCCGTCGCCACCACGCTGGCAGCTGGATGCGCCACCGATGCACTTGATGTGAATTACGGGGAAACCTCCGCCGCGGCGACCGTCGCGGATCAGGTCTCGACCACCGGCTGCTCGACCGCGGTGGTGCTCGGCCTGTCGCGGCAGATCGCGGACGAGATCGCCTGCGCGCTGCCGAACCAGTTCGTCGACTTCTCGGCCCCCGGGATCGTGCTGACCAGCAACGCCGTCCTGCCCTATCTCCAGGCCGGCGCCGCCGCCGATATCCAGGCCGTCGCGCGCGCCCGCACCGTCCGCGTCAACAGCGCGTTCCGCACGCCGCCGCAGCAGTACCTGCTCCGCCAGTGGTACCTCGCCGGCAAGTGCGGCATCACCGCCGCCGCCACGGTCGGCCGGTCGAACCACGAGTCGGGTCGCGCGCTCGACATCTCGGGCTACTCGCTGGGTGCGATGACCACGAACGACTACGCCCACAGCGTGCCGGGCGACGATCCGCACTTCGATCACACGGGCTCCCTCGATCTCCGGGGCGAGGACATCAAGGCGTTCCAGCGGCTGTGGAACCGCAACCACCCCGACGACCTGATCTCGGAGGACGGGATCTACGGCTCGATGACCGAGCAGCGCCTGCGCACCGCGCCGGCCACCGGGTTCCCGATCGGGGCGATGTGCAGCACCGAGCCGCCGCTCACCCCCGACGAGCGGCGCGCCGATCTGGTGTCGATCGCCGGCGCGGATCGCGCTCCGCCCGAGGCGACGATCACCTACCGCCTGGCGATCCTCAACACCGGCAACGTCGAGTGGCCGGCGTCGACCAAGCTGATCGTCACCGACGGCGGCAGCGAGCTGCGCGCTCCCGGCTGGGTCTCGAATGGCGAGATCGCGACGCTCGGCACCACGGTAGGCCCGCGCCAGGTGGCGATGCTCGAGATCGACGTGGTCACCCCTGCCGTGACCGAGGAGACGGTGATCACCGAGCAGCTCTCGCTGTCCGACAATGGCGTGACGTTCGGCGACGACATCCGCCTCGCCCTGACCATCGTCCCCGAGGCCGTCGAGCCCGAGAGCGGCGATGGCTCGGAGCCTACCGACGAGGAAGGCGAAGCGATCCCGCCCGACTTCGGCGAGGCCACCGGCGGTTGCTCGACCGGCGGCGGCGGTGGCTGGTTGATCGCCCTGCTCGCGCTGGTGGGTGTCCGCCGCCGCCTTCGCAAGTAGCCGGGTTCGTTCGACAAGATTCTTCGCGACAGTTCCGTCGAGGTCACCCTAGTGAGGCATGACCCGACTGCTCGCTCTGCTGATGATCGCGGGATGCGCCGACGACCCCACGAACGGCCTCCCCGGCGATCCTCCCGGTGAGCCCGGCGGCGACGATGCCGTCTGGATCGGGATCACCGAGGTCACGATCGTGACCGACACACCGAGTTTCTCGAGCACGAGCGTCACGCGCGCCAACGTGACCTGGACGTTCGACGCCGCCGCGGGTCACCACGTGCCGAGCGGCATCGTCGAGTATCTCGAGAACACGTCGTACGACAACGCGCCGAACCCGCCGTGCATCACCGTCGCGAGCTACTCGGGCGCGATCGATCCGAGCCGCTCGAGCCTGGCCCTCGACACGGCGACCTACGCCGGCGTCGGCCTCGAGATGCAACTCGTGACGACGATGGACACCTGCCTCGGCTCGACCACGGCACCGAGGGAGCTCGTCTGGCTCCCCGCGTCGATGGGAGCGCTCGAGGGCAACGCGATCAACTTCGAGGGCACGATGCCCGCGGGCGCCGACACCACGCAGACGACGAAGTATCACTTCGGCAGCTAGTCGAACGGATCGTCGTCGCAGATCCGCGGCGTCACGCCCTCGTTGGGCCCCACCTGCGCGCACGGGTTGACCGGGAACGTGTAGACCGCGATCGAGCCGATGTCGGTGATCGCGCCCGACGACGCGACCGCGAAGGTGCCGTCGCTAGTTGTCCGACGTATCCCCGTCGCAGAGCCGCAGCTGGCTCGGCGCCGGCGTGACGCACGGGTTGACCGGGAACGTGTAGACCGCGATCGAATCGACATCCGTGATCGCGCCGGACGAGGCGAACTCGTAGGTGCCGCTCTCGATCGAGAGCGTCAGGGGTAGGATGATCTCGAGGTCGTCGAGGATGCACCGCAGCCGCGACGTGCGATCGAGGGAGAGGATGCGTCCCGCGCGCAGCGTGAACGGTGCCTCGACTGGTGCGATCTGCATCGACATCGACGCGCCGCCGATCTCGGTCGCGATCAGCTCGTCGAAGTCTCCGCCGGTGTGCCGGAGCACGCAGGTCGCGCCCTCGCGGACGCCATCGCCGTCGACGCCGACCTCGACGAAGCCCCCGCTCAACCAGACCAGCAGGGAGACGTGGATCTGCGCGCGCAAGCCATCGCCCTGCAGCTGGTCGCTGTTCGCCCACCGCGCGTCGGACACGGTGCGCGCGACCCCGCCGCCGATCGCCCACCCAATTCCGGTGTAGCGCGCGGAGGTGTCGGCCGTGAACACGTCGATCCGCTCGAGCACGTCGCCGTCGCGACTCGGCCGCGGGTCGCAGGCATCGCCCACGCCGTCGCCGAAGCCGAGGGCGCCCAGCTCTCCGAGATCCGCTTGGTCGTCGACCATGGTCGGACAGACGTCGCAGGGATCGCCGAAGCCATCGCCATCCTCGTCGTGCTGGTCGGCGTTGTAGCGCTCGGGGCAGTTGTCGACGGCGTTGGGCACGTCATCCGCATCGACGTCGTCGGGGTCGAGCGGCGCGAGGTGCAAGGGCTCGACGTCACTGCAGGCGGCAACGAACGCCAGCACGTGTAGCCAGCGCAGCTTCTGCGCTAGGCTGTGGCCGTGCGCCGTCTTGCCTTGCTCGCGATCCTTGTTGCTGCGTCGTGCGGACATCCTGCCAAACCGGATGGAACCGGTCCCACCAAAGGTACACCGGGCGACGCCGCCTCCAAGTCGGAGTTTCCGAGTGGGCCGCCGCTCGTCACCCCCGGCGAGCGCATGCAGTACCGAGTTTCCCTCAAGGGCCTCGAGCTCGCGTCGTACGTGATCAGCGTCGGCGACCTCGTCGATCTCGAGGGCAAGAAGACGATCACCGTGCAAGGCAACGCGAAGCTCGCCGGCATCGCCGCGTGGTTCGGCGGCAAGGTCGACGACAAGCTGACGTCGTGGATCGACGTCGAGACCGGGCGGTCGCGCCGCTTTCAGGTCGACGAGTACGGCTCGCGCAGCGAGGACATCGAGCACACGGTCGCGGATCTCGCGAAGCGCGACGGCAACGTGGTGCCGGTGTCGTTCCACATCAACTCCGAGGAGCCGAAGCCCGAGCCGCAGAAGGCCGCGCTCCCCGAGACCTGGTGTCTCAACGCCTTCCTCGTCGCGCTGCGCTCGTGGGAAGGCGCCCCCGGCACCGTGCAGAACCTCGAGGTGTTCCGCAGCCGCAACCTGTGGAAGATGACCGTCACCATCAAGGGCAAGACCAAGCTCGTCACCGAGCTCGGCGAGCTCCCCGCGCTGCGGTTCGATGCCCACGTCGTCAAGCTCGACCGCGAGGGCGGCAAGTTCCCCGACACCGACGAGCGCGACTTCTCGCTGTGGATCAGCGACGACGCGGGCCGCGTGCCGCTGCAGATCAACGCGAAGACCGACTACGGCGACGTGACGATGGCGATCGTCGATTACCAGGCAGGCACCGGCGACCCGCTGCGCAAGTAGCCTACGGCTTCGGATCCTTCTTCGAGCGGAACTTCTTCTCACCCTTCCCGAAGACCACCTTCTCGTAGTAGTCCGCGCCCGCGACGCCCGACTTCGCGACGAGCGCGAGCTTCTCGTCGATCAGCTTCTCGAAGTCCGCCTTCGGCAGCGCGCCGGCGACGTGCGTCCCGTTGACGAACAGCGTCGGTGTCGACGACACCTTGAACTTCTCGAGCTCCGCCATGTCGGCCACGATCAGCGCCTGACACTCGCTGCTCTTCATGTCGGCGTCGAACCGCTTGGCATCGAACCCGAGGTCACCCGCGATCTTGAGGATGTTCTCGTGGCCGAGCGATGCCTGATCGTTGCCACCGCTCTGGGCGTACGGCTTGAACGCCTTGTCCCAGAACGCGTTCTTGAACTCGACGTACTTCTGCTGCTTCGCCGCCGCGCAGCTGCCGAGATGACCGGGCGTGGCGGTCTCGGGGTGGACGACGAAGTTCTTGTACACGACGCGCACCTTGCCGCCGTACTGCTTGACCAGATCCTCGAGCGTGTCGTTGACCTTCTGGCAGTACGGGCACGCGAAGTCGAACGCCTTGACGATCGTCACCGGCGCGCTCGCCGGGCCTTCGACCATGCCGGCGGCGAGGTTGTCGCGGATGTTGATCGCGAAGATCGCGTCCTCCGCCGGCTCGCGCGCGGCCTCCGCCTCGATCTGATCCTTCTGCTTGTCGTAGACCTCGGAGAGGAACGCGAACGCGGCTTCCCGCTTCGCGAGCGAGTCCTCGAGCTTCTTGACGCGTGCCTCGAGCGACGGATCCGACTTCGCCGTGAAGCAGCCGGCGAGCGCGAGCGCGACGATTGCCTTCTTCACTGCGCGGACCCGGCTGCGGGTGCGGGCGTTGCTGGAGCCGGAGCGGCCGGCTTCGTCGGAGCGGGCGCGGGCTTTGCGGCCGACCCCGCCCCTGCGGGCTGCGCGTTGTTCTGCGCAGGACCCGGTTGCTCGGCAGGCGCCGCGGCCTTCTGCTGCGCCGCTTCCTTCTTCGAGCGGAACTGGTGCAGCCCCTTCCCCATGATCTCCTTCGCGTAGTACTCGGCCGCCGGCACCTTCGAAGCTTCGACCACCGCGAGCTTCTGATCGATGATCTGCTTGAACGCTTCCTTCGGGATCGCGCCGCCGATGAACTTGCCGTTGATGAACAGGCCCGGCGTGCCGCTGACGCGGAACTTGCGCAGCTCGACGCCATCTTCCTCGATGCGCTTCTTGCACTCTTCGCTGCTCGCGTCGGCCTTCAGCTTCTGAACGTCGAGGCCCGCCTCGCCCGACAGCTTGAGGATGTTCTCCTCCCCCATCGCCGCGCGCTCCTTGCCGCCGCTCTGCGCGTAGACATTGAAGCCCTTGGTCCAGAACGCGTCCTTCCACGCGACGTACTTGCCCTGCTTCGCCGCCGCGCAGCTGTACTGGTGCGGAACCTGCGCCGTATCGGGGTGGACGACGAGGTTCATGTACACGACGCGAACCTTGCCGGCGTACTCCTTCACCAGCTCGTGGAGCGGCGTGTTGAGCTTCTCGCAGTACGGACACGCGAAGTCGAACGCCTTGACGATCGTCACCGCGGCGCCCGCCGGACCCTCGGTCTGGCCGGCCTTGACCGGACCCGAAACGTCGACGGCGAAGACGCCCTCGGGATCCACTTCGTTCGCCTCCTTCTGCTCCTGCTGCGCCTTCTGCTGGCCGTATGCCATCTCGAGGAAGCCGAGCGCTTCTTCGCGACGCCCGAGGCCGACCTCGACGCGATGCAACCGCTCGAGCGTCGAGCCGGTGCCCGGGTTCGGGGCGTGGAGCGACTCGAACTTCGCGAGGCGTTCATCGAGGCGCTTGATGCGCGCGATCAGCTCGGTGTTGGCGCCCTCGCCTTTCGCAGGCGAGCTGACCTTTCCCTCGAGCGGCGACGCGGTGTTCTGGCACGCGGCGAGCGACACCAGGATGATGCCGAGCTTCTTCACTGCGGCCTCTTGCCCGAGTCGCGCTTGCTGCGGAACTGGTGAACGCCTTTACCCATGATCTCTTTCTCGTAGTAGTCGGCGCCCGAGACGCCGGACTTCTCCGCGATCGCGAGCTTCTCGTCGATGATCTGCTGGAACTGCGGCTTCGGGATCGCGCCGCCGATGAACTTGCCGTTGATGAACAGGCCCGGCGTGCCGTTGACCTTGAACTTGCGCAGCTCGGAGATGTCGGCATCGACCCGCTGCTTGCACTGGTCGCTCGCGGCATCGGCCTTGAGCTTCTGCGTGTCGAGCCCGACCTCGCCGGAGAGCTTGAGGATGTTGTCCTCGCCCATCGCGCCGCGATCCTTGCCGCCGCTCTTCGCGTAGGCGTTGAAGCCCTTCTCCCAGAACGCGTCCTTCCACGCGACGTACTTGCCCTGCATCGCCGCCGCGCAGCTGTACTGATGCGCGGTCTGCGCGGTGTCGGGGTGGACGACGAGGTTCATGTAGACGACGCGAACCTTGCCCTGGTTCTCCTTGACCAGCTCGTGCAGCGGCTCGTTGAGCTTCTCGCAGTAGGGGCACGCGAAGTCGAACGCCTTGACGATCGTCACCGTCGCGTCGGCGGGACCTTCCGTCTGCCCTGCCTTGACCGCACCCGAGATATCGACGGCGAACACCGCGTTCGGATCCGGCTCCTGCGCCTCTTGCTGCTCCTGCTGGCGCTTCTGCTGGCCGTACGCCATCTCGAGGAAGCCGAGCGCTTCTTCGCGACGCGCGAGGTTGGCCTCGACCTTCGCGAGCCGCGAGGTCAGCGCCGCGTCCGTGCTGCCACCCTCGAACGAGCCCTTGTCATGCGTCTTCTCGAGGGCGTCGAGCCGCTCCTCGAGGCCCTTCAACGCGCTCTCGACGGCGGCGGTGTCCTGCTCGCTCGCGCCACCGGTGGTGCCTTGGGCGGCAGTTCCGGCGAGCTTCGAGCTCGAGTTTTCGCATCCGACCAGGGCGGTCGACATCAAGATCAGGCTCGGCAGCAACTTCATCGGCGGCACCATGCCGAGTCAGTGGGCACGTCGCAAGCCGATCTGACACGCGGAAGATCATCGCCGCGAGAACGGTTATCTCGCGCCGACTCTGCCTTGCGACCCGTTCGTGTTACGGCTTGGCTGCGGAACCAGCGGCCGGCTTCGCGGCAGACCCGGCACCTGGGGGCTTCGCGGCACCCGGCGGAGCTTGCTCTGCGGGTGCGGGTGCCGGCGCGGCCTTCGCCGCATCACGCTTGCTGCGGAACTCGTGGACGCCCTTGCCCATGATCTCCTTGGCGTAGTACTCGGCGCCCGGCACCTTCGAGGCCTCGGCGATCGCGAGCTTCTCGTTGATGATCTGCTGGAACGCGGGCTTGGGAATCCCACCGCCGATGTGCTTGCCGTTGATGAAGAACGCCGGCGTGCCGTTGACGTGGAACTTCGCCAGCTCCGCCATGTCCTCGGCGACGCGCTGCTTGCACTCGGCGCTGTTCGCGTCGGCCTTCAGCTTCGCGGCGTCGGCGCCGAAGCTCGGTGCGTACTGGAGGATCGCGCCCTCGCCGAGCGACGCGCGGTCCTTACCGCCCGAGGCAGCGTACGCCCCGAAGCTCTTCTCCCAGAACGCGTGCTTGTACTCGAGGAACTTCTTCTGCTTCGCCGCGGCGCACGTGTACTGGTGCGCCAGCTGCACCGCATCGGGGTGCACGACCATGTTCATGTAAACGACACGAACCTTGCCGTTGTACTCCTTCACCAGCTCCGTGAGGGTCGAACTGACCCTCTGGCAATGGGGTCAAGCAAAGTCCCAGGCCTCGACGATCGTCACCATCGCCGAGGTGGGGCCATCGACCTGACCATTCGCGAGCGCCTTCGAGATATCGACCGCGAACACCGCGTTCGGATCCGGCTCGTTGGCTTCCTGCGCGTCTTGCTGTTGCTTCTGCTGCGCGTACGCCATCTCGAGGAAGCCGAGCGCCTCCTCGCGACGCGCCAGCCCGACCTCGATCCGGTGCAGCCGCTCGAGCGTGGAGCCGGCGCCCGGATCGGGCTTGTGCAACGCCTCGAACTTCGCGAGCCGCTCGTCGAGCCGCTTCGCCGCCGCGACCAGCTCGCCCAGCTTGGAGTCGCCCTTGCCGGTGCCGCCCGTGGCCTTGCCCTCGAGGGGCGACGGCGTGTTCTGGCAGGCAGCCAGGGCGAGCAGCGCGACCGCGATCGACTTCATGGCTGCTTCCCCGCGTCGCGCTTGCTGCGGAACTGGCGGACGCCCTTCCCCATGATCTCTTTCTCGTAGTACTCGCTGCCGGCGACGCCCGACGCTTCCGCGATCTTGAGCTTCTCGTCGATGATCTGCTGGAAGGCGGGCTTGGGGATGCCGCCGCCGATGTGCTTGCCGTTGATGAAGAACGCCGGCGTGCCGTTGACGCGGAACTTGCGCAGCTCGTTCTGATCTTCGTCGACGCGCTGCTTGCACGCGGCGCTGTTCGCATCCGCCTTGAGCTTCTGCGTGTCGAAGCCTGCTTCGCCCGCGAACTTGAGGATGTTCTCCTCGCCGAGCGCCGCGCGATCCTTACCGCCCGACGACGCGTACGCGCCGAACCCCTTCTCCCAGAAGGCGTGCTTGTACTCGATGAACTTCTTCTGCATGCCGGCCGCACACCCATACTGGTGGGCCACCTGGACGGTATCGGGGTGCACGACCATGTTCATGTAAACGACACGAACCTTGCCGTCGTACTCCTTGACCAGCTCCGTGAGGGTCGAACTGACCCTCTGGCAGTGGGGTCAAGCAAAGTCCCAGGCCTCGACAATCGTCACGATTGCCGAGTTGGGACCGTCGACCTGACCATTCGCGAGCGCCTTCGAGATATCGACGGCGAACACCGCGTTGTCGTCGGGCTCCTGCGCTTCCTGCTGCTCCTGCTGGCGCTTCTGCTGCGCGTACGCCATCTCGAGGAAGCCGAGCGCTTCTTCGCGGCGCGTCAGGTTTGCTTCGATCTTCGCGAGCCGCCCCGCCAGTGACGCATCACCGGTGCCGCTGGCATCGAACGCACCCTTGCCGTGCGTCGCCTCGAGCGCCTTGACGCGCTCCTCGATGCTGGACAGCACGGCCTCGAGCTCCGAGGTGTCCGTGGGTTCGCCGGCGGTGCCGCCACCCTTCGCCGTTCCCTCGAACTTGGAGGGGGTCTTCTCGCACGCGGCGAGAATCATCACGGCGACCAAGGCCAGGCGCTTCATGCCCGCGATGATGCACTTTTTCTCTGCAGCTGCAAGCGCGGGTTGGTGTACCAACACCCGCGATGCGCCGGCTCCTGCTGATCGTGCTTGCAGCATGTGGTGGCGATGAACCGACGCAACCCGGCGCGGATTCCTCGCCCGATTCCCCGCCGCAGATGTGCGAGCCACTCCCCGCGATCGGGCAGTTCACCCGGCGCAGCGGCAACCCGGAGATCGTGGCCGGCGCGGCGTTCACGGACGGCAAGCTCGACGTCGCGTTCTCGGACCCGGACCTGCGATTCGATGGTGTCGCGAATCGCTTCGAGCTGTTCTACACGGCCGAGCATGCGACCGCGTTCGGCGTCGCCGGCACCCAGGTGATCCGCCGCGCGACCAGCCCCGATCGGATGACCTGGACGGTGGATGACGCACCGGTCCTCGAGCCGAGCCCGGCGCTCGATGCGTGGGATCGCGCGACCACCGAGGCGCCGTCGATCGCGTTCAACCCGGCGGCGCCCGCGGATCGCCGGTATCTGATGATGTACGCCGGCAGCTCGCAGGCGTTCCCGCATGCCGGCTACGCGTTCCCCGAGTCGCGGATCGGCGCGGCGTTCTCCGCCGATGGCGTGACGTGGACGCGCGTGTCCGCGGCCGACTCGCCCCACGGTCAGGCCGGCCTCGTGCTGACGGCGCAGCAGATCTATCCAGGTGTGGTCGGTGCGATCGTCGACGATCCCGAGGTCGTCCTCGAGGACGGCATCTATCACCTGTTCTTCTCGAGCTTCGCCTGCACGGGCGCGGATTGCGCGACGCCGATCGCGCGCGGCATCGGTCACGCGACGTCGGCGGACGGCATCACGTGGACGCCCGCGCAGTCGCCGGTGAAGAGCCTGCTCGAGGCGAGTGCCGACAACCTGACGGGCGGCTCGTCGCCGGCGGCGGTCTACGATGCCGTGCACTGTCGGTGGGAGCTCTGGCAGAACCGCGATCGCGGCAACGATGTCGCCTCGCAGCCGGTGCAGCTCGAGAGCACCGCCGGCGTGTGGCACGCGGACTCCAGCGACGCGCAGCAGTGGAGCGTGTTCTTCGCCGGGCAGCGCGATCTGGCGTGGAACCAAGCGCAGCCCGCGGCGGGAGAGAAGCTCGGGATGCGCACCGGGTTCGACGTCGCGGATGTCAACGGCGGTCGCGTGATGGTCTTCGTCGGCTACGACGATGCGAACGTGCCGGCAAACGCTGTCCTGCCGACCGCCAACGCGACCCGCGCCGGTGTGATGACGATCAACATCGCGACGCGCGACGTTCCGTAGCGGCGTTCACAGTTCGTCATGCACGATTCGTGCGGTCGATTTGAATACTTCGACCTGTCCGCGAGTCAGTTTGCCCCAGCGGCCATGGCCAGTTTCGTCCTGCGTGCTGATCGAGAAGCAAACAGAACCGAAATCAGCCATCATGTGTCGCCTTCCATAGGAGTCGGGGAATCATGAAAGCTCGGATTGCAGCTCTGCTGTTTGGAATTGTCGCCTCGGGTTGCTACGCCACGGCGGGAACCAGCGGCGGTTATGTCGCGACCTCGTCGCCGCAGCCGGTGGTCACCACGACGGTGACAACGTCCACGGATGGTGGTTACTCCGATGGCGGATACGATCCGGATCTCGACGAGCCGGACATGATCGATCTCAACGGCGGCGTTCGCGTCGTCTATGACTCCGAGGACCCGGTCTTCTTCTCGGACAACTACTACTGGCGCTACGGCGACGACGGTAGCTGGTACCGCTCGAGCACGTACAACTCCGGTTGGACGGTCTACGCGGATGTGCCGGTGCACGTCCGCACCATCGAGCGTCCGCGCGAGTACCGCCGCTATCGTCCGGCGACGTACACGCCGCGCCCGCGCCCGCAGCGCCCGGCCAACTATCAGCCGCGGCCGCGTCCGGTGAACTACCAGCCGCGTCCGGCGGGCTATCAGCCGCGTCCGTCGGAGCCCGCGCGCCCGGCGTACAACCCGCAGCCGTCGGGCTATCAGCCGCGTCCGTCGGAGCCCGCGCGTCCCGGTTACCAGCCGCGCCCGTCGGAGCCCGCGCGTCCGGGCTACCAGCCGCAGCCCTCGCAGCCCGGTTA
>Ga0075163_10000418_pt1 | contig 54306 bp, 57 predicted proteins | sample JI1023141ADNA_FD_71478 | JGI IMG/M metagenome (GOLD analysis project Ga0075163, IMG submission 71478) | Wastewater effluent complex algal communities from Wisconsin, to seasonally profile nutrient transformation and Carbon sequestration -... | ecosystem: Engineered > WWTP > Effluent > Algae... | reverse complement strand
GTGTCGGTCTTCGCTCTGGGCAGAGCGGCTTCATCGTCAGGCGTGTGCCAATCACGTGTGACGTTGAGCCGGATCATCTGGAATGTTGAGACGACGCTTTGCACGAGCATCGCAAATACGCGCAGCGTCGCATCGATCCAGCGATCGAGAGGCGACGGGGTTACCAGCCCAGTGTGTGCGTGTTTGTGCCGTGTCATGGGTTGGATAATAACCCCGGCTCAAGGCCCGGTTGAATCTGGAGGTCGCTATCCCCCATCCCTATTGGCTAGAGCGCTGAAATCGGGGACGAAGATTTTCGGCCGTCCTGCGAATTGGATACCGCTCCATCCCTCATTCCTGCGTCAGCGGTATTGTTCCGGGCGGTTGTCGACGCCGTTGAGTTCGTTGAGGACGAGACCCATCGCTTGCATCAGCGTGGGGTCTTTCTTCGCCAGCTTCACGCGGAGGGCGCGGAGGCCGTCCTGCATCTGCATGGAGCTGGCGCCGAGGTCGGCGATGGCGACGAGGAGGGCTTCGAAGCGAAGGCAGCTTTCGATGCGATCGGGAACATCCTTCAGCTTGCCGGTGGGGAGATTGTTGAGGATGTCGAGAAGGGCGGGCGCGAGTTTCGGATCATCCGGGCCGGAGAAGAGCGGGCGGCTGTCGCGGAGCATGGCGATGCCGGCGCTGAACGTGCCTTCGTCGCTGGAGGACAGCCAGTCTATCATCATGGCGCGCGCATCGTCGCGACGGAGGAGCAGGGCGGCAGCGAGTTCGCTGGCGGGACTTAGCAGGTGGGCGTGGCTGCGCAGTATGTCGAGGTCGCTTTCCGGTTCGAGGCCGAGGGCGCGTTGCGCAGTGATGAAGTTTGCGAAGTCCGTGCCGACGCCGGCGGGCGGGGTGGGGATGCGGCCGCAGGCGGCGATCTGGCGGTGGGCGCGGGAGAGCGGGGCCTGCGCTTCGGCGAGCGCCTGCTCGACGGCTTTCAGTTCGGCTTCGTCTGCGACGCGCAGGTCGGCGGGGTAGAAAAGCGTCGGGTAGCGCACGAGTGAAGCCGACATGGGCCAGCGCCAGACGGCGCCGCCATGATTGATCGCAGCGCGGGGAAAGCGATCGAGCCAGTCGATCACGTGCTGGGGCGTGGGGACAGTGAGGTAGGCGGTCCAGCTGTCGCCAGTGAAGCGGCCATCATCGCCGACCTGCTTCGTGACGGTGACGGCGCCGCAACGCAGGCAGGCGTTCACGCGGAGATTGAGCGCGTCGGGCCAGACGGTGCGGTGGAAGACCGCGCCACAATCGCAGGCGACCTTCTGGTCGCCGAGGCTGACTTCGCCTGACGGCTGTTGGCCCTTGAGATGGGCGAATGATTCCGGCGCGGCGCGTGGCTCTGGCGCAGCTTCGGGGGCGGGCTTCTGCGGCTTGGGTTCGCGGGGCGGCATCACGACTTCGCCCTTCTCGAAATACTCGCGCATGTGATTGTTGCGCGGGCCGTCCGTCGCCTTGAAGTCGAAGGTGAGGCGTTCAGGCGTCGAGGCGCCGTTGGCACCATCACGGTCCCAGTCGATGAAGATGGTGGTGTAGCCTGGGTCCAGGCTGATCTTTCGGATGACGCCCGTGGCCTCGATGGGAATGCGCAGGCCGGCAGCGTCGGTGAAGCCGCGGATGACGGTGTAGCGGTGATGCGATTCGAGGTGATCGATGGTGGTGGCCATGGATGGTCTCAGCTGCCCTGGGTTCGCCAGAAACCTTCATCGCCGGAAACGATCATCAGCAGCGTGCAGGTTTCGGAGGAGGCGGCGTGGAGGCGATGCTCGGTCGCGCCGTCGAAATAGATGGCGTCGCCTGCGTTGAGCTTCACCGGCGCATAGACATCGGTGTGAAGCAGGGCGCAGCCGGTCATGACATGAAGATAGACCTCGCCGGGCAGCGTCTGGCGGCGTCCGTCGCCATCCCGCAGGGTTATCAGCATGGGGGTGAAGTGTTTCGACAGCAGGTCCTGCGCGCCGACGCGCGCGACATGGTCGCCGAAATCGACGGGGTCGCCTTCACCAACTCGGATCACGGCGCGGCGGGCGCTGGGCGGCGGCGGCGGACTGTTCTGGAGAAGCGAGAGGCCGGGGTCTATCTCGAGCGCGGAGCAGATGCGGAGGATTTTGTCGTAGGTGAGCGAGGACTGGCCGAGTTCAAGCTTGGACAGCGTCGAGAGCGGCACGCCGGATTTTTCGGACAGTTCCTGCAGCGTCCAGCCCTTGGCGAGACGCAGCTTGCGCACGGCGACGCCGGCCTGCTGGGTAAGGCGAGACTTCATGCGTGGACGTCACGCAGGACAGCGATGATCTCTTCGGCGTCGCGGCCGCGCGAGGCGACAAGCGTGGCGACGATGTCGAAGGCGCGCCAGTCGCCGCTGGCGAGCTTGAGCCGGGCGCGTATCGTCTTCGGGAGGTCGAGCTGGTCGGCTTTCACGAAGGCGGTGATCTCGGAGGCTATGCGAGCACGTTCATCCGGGTGGACGAGGGCGCCGAAATCGCGGCCTTCGAGGTCGGACACGTCAGCTGCGAGCGTGCGGCAGGCGGGTGAGGCGAAGATGATGGCGCCGGTGAGGCCTATGCGCATGACCATGTCGCGCGAATTGTCTGCGACAAGACGATAGTGCGCTTCGGCGGCGATGAGGTCAGCCCAGGCGGTCTGTGCGTCGGCGAGGGATTCGGACGCGGCTTCGTAGAGGTTCTGCTTTTCGCCAAGCGCTGCTGCGAGGGGAAGAATGCAGGCGGCCACGGCGGCGATGTAGATCTGGGTGGCGAAGATGAACTCACCCGGCGTGAGGCCTGCGCGGGCGGCTTCGGAGGCCGTGAGGGCGTGGAGCAGGAAGCCGACGGTCGCGATGATGATGGCGGCGCGGGCGCCTGTCATGCCGAGTTCGAAGACGAGGAAGACGAGGGCGGGGATCAGCAGGAACTGGAAGGGCAGGCGCACGGCTTCGGGCATGATCCAGAGCGCGGCGAGCGAGGCGATGAGGGCGACGAACAGCAGCAGCGCCTTGAGACGAAGGGCAGGCGCCAGGAGATCGCGCCAGCCGCCGCTGATCAGGATCTTGAAGACGGGAAGGAAGACGACATAGCTCAGCGCATCCGACAGGAACCATGCGCCGAGATCCTGCGCGCGGAAGCGGCTGGGGTCGACCAGCGTGCCCAACCCGATGATGCAGGTGGAGAGGGCGGGCGCCATGATCCCGCAGCTGAGCAGGAAGCGGACGACGGACGAGCGATCCTCGAATTCGAGCGTGGCGTCCTGCAGGCGCATCAGACTGGCGCAGGCGAGCGGGCCGCCGATGTTGGCGAGGAGGTAGATCGCTTCGGTTGCGGGCTTGTCGCCGACGAGGATGGAACGGGTGATGTGAGCGGCGATGGCGAAGGCGAGAATGACGACCCAGTCGCGCGCTGGCGCGGTGATGAGCGCCCAGGCGAGAATGGCGCTGGCGATCCAGATCGGCGTGACGGGGGCGCCGAAGCGGGCGAGCGAGATCGCCGCCTCCATCGCGGCGATGAACAGCAGCGCATAGATCAGCGCGCGGACAATCGGCCCGATTTCTGGCTTTGCTACGCCCATTGCTTCAGTCCCCTCGGGACCAGTGTCACGCGGGGCGGGGCCGATTGGCAATGACTGTGACGGACCCATCCCGCCCTTTCCAAGCCGATGCCCGGCATGACGCCGGGGCCGGTCGCGGAGAAGGCGGACAGGCATTCCCGCTTTAGCGCAAATTCCGGCGCGTTGCGAGAATGCCCTCCGGGTTGGAGAATCCAGGCGCCTACGCTCGCGACGACCCGGCAGAAGACGCCGGCGCCGCTATGGGCTCGCCGGGCTTAGGGGTTGAGTTTTCCGGTCTGCGGACAGCATCGCGCCCGTCTTCCGGACTCTGCAGGCCGGAGGGCGGCGCGGCGGGGCGTCAAAAACCCCTGTAAGTCGCAGTAACTTGCGCTTCAGGTTCGCCCATGTAAAAGGCCCCCTGCGCTGGTGAGGTGGCCGAGTGGTCGAAGGCGCACGCTTGGAAAGCGTGTATACGGGAAACCGTATCGTGGGTTCGAATCCCACCTTCACCGCCAGCATTTCGAGCCTTCGGCAGGGCCCTGGGTGCGCTCCGGCCGCACGTTCGGCTCCCTGTTTCATGGTATCGTATAGATGAGGCTGGCGACGGCGTGGTTGCGGCCATGGCGCCATGGAACTCCGTTGACCTGCTGAAATGCCTTGCCAAGGCGAGGCTTCGGTTCAATGGCGATGTTCAAAACATGCTTCCCTTTGGCCGGGTCGGAGTCCTTGGAATGGCGCCCAGCGACAACAAGTCTCCGGAAAGTCCGGATCACCTGTCAGACACGCCTCATCTGGCTGCTGCCCTGGAGAGCGACCGCTTCAAGCAGTTTCTCGATCACATGCCCTTCGCGGTCGCCGTGTCCCAGCTCGGCGATACGGAAACCATCACCTACGCCAATCTTGGGTTCGAGCGTCTGATCGGCGAGCCCGCGGGATCGATCCTTGGCCAGACCTGGCAGATACTGCCGGGGATCGCGACGGGCGCCGGAAGCGAGCAGTCCTTGCAGGAGGCAGTCGTCGGAGGGGAAGATTATCTCGGCGTATTCAGGATCGAGAAAGAGCCTCAGCCTGTCTCCGTGGATGCGTGGTCCAACATCATCCTCAGCGAAGCAGGCGATCCGACCTACAGGCTTGTTGCGCTCGCTGATATCAAGGAGCGCGCTCCAACCCATCAGGAAAAACTCGCTGAGCAGTTGCAGGCGAAGGACATACTTCTGCGCGAGCTGCAGCATCGGGTGAAAAACAATCTCCAGATGATCACGGCCCTGATCCGGATCGAGGCGCGCAACTTCCGGGGTAATCCTGCGAAGGAACCGTTTGACCGACTGGCTGGTAGGATCGAGTCGCTCTCGCTGCTTTACCGATCGATGGCGGAAAGCCGCGTCGATGACAGCATCGATCTGGGCGTATATCTCAGCCAGATCGCTTCCTCTGTCATGCTTGCGCACGCTGTCGAGGGTATTCGCCTCGATCTCAAGGTTGATACCTGGCCGGTGTCGATCAACGTCGCCATGCCAACCGGGCTGGTCGTCAACGAACTCCTGACAAATTCGCTGAAGCACGCATTCACCGGCCGCGAGGGTGGAACGATCACGCTGCACAGCCTGGTCGATGAAACCGGCTGCAGGGTTATCGTGGCCGACGACGGTGTCGGGCTGCAAGCCGATGCGGTGTGGCCGGTTCCTGGAAAGATGACGGCGCTCATCGTTCAATCCCTGAAGCAGAATGCGGGCGCTGAGCTGGATATCTGGTCGAAGCCAGATGATGGAATGCGGGCGACGATCAGGTTCAGTCGCGCGGACGCCGCTCCCGAGAACAGCGATCCGGCGTCGTAATCCGGCGCGGATCGGCCACAATCCGTATCAGGATCGAGCCAGCTTGCGCGTTTGCGCAGGTCGAACTGCCGCGCGATTGGCGGGAACACCGATGCTAACGCAGGTTCCTGAAAACACGCGCGAATGGCGCTGTCGTCAGTAACTTGCAACATTAGGCCCCTGCTTCAGCTGAAACGCGCTATGGGTAGCAATAACCAGCTGTGGAGTATGACGATGCGCGCCGACAAGGACTTCAGGACCTATGAGCAGGCTCTCACCGTCGTTCAGCGATTTGGCGAACTGGCGGAAGCCGATCACGAGAACGGAAAGCACAAGGAAGCCCAGTACAATCTTGCGCATGCGACCTTTGTTGGAGTGAAGCATCTCCTGTTCATGGCTGCAGACGCGGCGATCGACCGGGCGGAAGCCCGGGAGCTGGCGGCCAAAAATCATCTTGCGACTGTCGAGCTGTTGTCGCTGACGCTGGCTGCTTTGGGGCGCGACGACATCGATACCGGAGGCGATGGGGAAGCGCCAACTGCAAATGCCTCGAAGGCGGCACGGCGCGCCGCCAACGCCGTCGGCAAGTCCGTCAAGGCTGCGAAGACTGTAGATCAGTCCAAAGTAAGGGCAGGCGCCGCGTCGAAAAAGCCTGCAGCCGTTGCTGCCGCGGGAAGGAAAAGCGGGCTGCGTGAGCGTCGGCGCTGAGGAAACAAGTCTGGCGGCGGCTGTCAGTTGCATGACCGGGGCCTAAAGAACCTGCCGCTGGCGTGATGAGGCGCCTTGAACTAGTTTTCAGAGAGCCTCCGTGATTGCGGGGATGACGGTGGAGACGGGATTGGGGTCGGCAGTTTCCAAGGGGCGGGTTCTGATTGTCGACGATCAATTCCTGATTGTCGAATTCCTCAGGATCTGGGCTGAGGCCCATGGCTTCGAGACTTGCGCGACGGCCAGCACCGCAGCGGGGGCAGTCGAGATGGCGGTTCTGCACAAGCCGGATTGCATCCTGATGGATGTGCGCCTTGAGGGTGACAAGGATGGCATCGATGCCGCCATCGAGATCTGCAAGTCGATCGACACGCGCGTGATTTATGTGACCGGATCGAGCGAAGGCCCGACGATTGCCCGGATCAACGAGGATCATCCCTTCGCCATCCTGATCAAGCCGATCGACCCAGCGGAGCTTGGGCGTGTGCTTGAGCGCGCCATGGAGGGACGGGCGTGACCGACCAAGCCCTGCGTCAGACCGAACAGCAGCTCGAAGTGGCGCTGCAGGCGGCGCGGATGGGCACATGGGCGATCGACCTTGTGACCAACGAACTGACCACATCAGAGCTCTGCCGGAAGGACTATGGCTGGCCGCCATCGCAGCCGATGACCTATGACGACCTGCTTGGCCTGATCCATCCCGACGACCGGAAGATGCGGGTCGACCTCATCCGGCGTGCGTTTGCGGCGCGCGATGATCTTGAGGTGGAGTATCGCGTCAACCGGCCCGATGGGGAGATGGTGTGGATACTGGTGCGGGGGCGGGCGGACTATCTGGAGGACGGCACGCCGGTGCGTGCGCAGGGCGTGTCTCTCGACATCACCGACAGGAAACGGGCGGAGGAGCGTCAGCGCGGTTTGGTGGCGGAACTGAACCATCGGGTGAAGAACACACTGGCGATCGTTCAGTCGTTGGCTCTTCACACGCACAGGACGACCGACAATCCCGTCGCCTTCATGGAAGCGCTGAATGCGCGTGTACGGGCGCTGGCCAAGGCGCACGATCTGCTGACTGAAAATTCGTGGGAAGGCGCGCTGCTGAAGGAAGTGATCGGCCGCACGCTGGCCCCTTATGCGACGGAAACGGGCGCCAATCGTCGGATCGACGTTGGCGGACCCGCCGTGCGGCTCAATCCGGAAACGGCGGTAGTGCTGAACATGGCTTTCCACGAGCTGGTCACCAACGCTGCGAAGTATGGCGCGCTTTCCGTACCGGGCGGGGCGGTCAGCGTGACGTGGACCGTCGAGGACGAGGCCAGCCCGATGCCGATCGAGATCGAGTGGGTTGAGACGGGCGGGCCGCCTGTGCAGCCCCCGACGCGGCGCGGATTTGGATCGCATGTGCTGGAGGCGGGGCTTGCGCATGAGCTGGGCGGCAAGGTGACAATGGATTTCCAGTCACGGGGATTTGTGTGCCGGATGCGCTATGCGCTTTCGGACCGGATGCGCGTGGCCGGCCCGTGACGGTTGCCGATTGACCTGTGATGGCCCGTTCCCTGTGGCGCGGGAATATGCTCTAGGCTCGGGTCGGTACCTGGGAGGTTCTGCATGAAAACCGTGTTTCTGGCCGCCGCAGCGGCAGCTCTCGTTGCGCCGGCTGCGCATGCGCAGATCGACAGCGTTCGTCTCGGCGTGATGAAGCACAATATCTGCGTGTCGGACTGCAAGAACGCGGACAAGGAATCGGGCGTCAACATCAATGGCGAGCTGCGCTTTGCATCGCCGGACTGGCTGGGCTGGGCATGGTCGCCGCATCCGTACGTGATGGCGTCGGTGAACACGGACGGGAACACGTCGTATGGCGGCGTCGGCCTGGAGTGGGACTGGCAGTTCGCGCAGGGCTGGCGGCTTGAGCCGGGCTTTGGCTATGTGGTTCACGATGGCGCGGTGAGCAATCCGTTCGGCTCAGGCAACCAGCAGGCGGCCGACTATGCCGAGGACCATGTTCTGCTTGGATCGAAAGACCTGTTCCGCACATCGCTGGCGCTGACCTATGACATCACGCCGACCTGGGCCATCCAGGGCATCTACGAGCATCTGAGCCACGGCCAGATCCTTGGCTCGGGCCGCAATCAGGGCCTCGACGAGATCGGCGTGCGCGCCGTTTGGCGGTTCAACTGATGCGCGGCGGGCGTCTTCTCGCCCCATTGCTGCTTGCGCTGGGGCTCGCCATGCCGGCGGCAGCGGACACGCTGGGCGTGCTGCGCGAGAACACGCTGACGCTGACCCAGCAGGACGGCAAGGTGACGACCATCCTGCTGAAGGAGGGGCGTGAGCTTGAGCAGGTGAACTCCGCGGGGGTGTGGGCGACGGGAAACTGGGCGCTCGATCCGCAGAACCGTTTCTGCTGGACGGCGCGCGGGCAGGCGACGCTGTGCATCAACATGCCGATGACGGTCGGCGTCGGGGCGACGTGGGATGTTCTTGGCCCGACCGGGCTGGCCGTCTGGAAGGCCGAAATCGTTGAAGGCCGGGCAGATCTCAGGGCGCTTTCAGGCGAAGGCGGCCAGAGCGACAGCCAATAGGCCCGAAAAGCGGGGCTGTTTGCCGCCAAAACTTTGATTGGCCGGACCTGTCACGACGCCTCTTGAATACCGGGCGCACCCCCTGTATCACGCCCGCCTTGCTATCTGCCCAGATGGCGGAATTGGTAGACGCACTGCTTTCAGGTAGCAGCGCCGCAAGGCGTGGAGGTTCGAGTCCTCTTCTGGGCACCAGCGGCCTTTTCGGGGGTTGTCGAAAAGACACCCCCAACCGGCTTCCAGTCCTTGTAAATCAGAGACAATTCGCTCTTTAGGCGTTCTTGCAGCCCTTCGGTACAGAAGGGCGGTGCAGAACGTGTTCGCATGCGCGGATTGGAGCGGGAAAAATCCGCGGGATCCTGGACCGCCCCAGCGTCAAGCTCACGAAGTCCGGAAGCTCACCCAAGGCGGGCAGGATTCGTCGGGCGGTAACGGAAACCGAGACGCCGCACACAAAAAGCGTGAGCTCACGGACGCCAGTTCGCGAGGTGATCCCGATGACTTGGCCGTGAGTCAACAGCGAGCTTCTTGCGGGATCGCGCGCCGTCATCAACCTGACGGGAGAAACTTTGGGAGAAATCTATGCGGATCCGGATTTTGGCAGGGGTGGCCGCGCTAGCCATCGCAGGCGCAGCAGGAACGGCTCTGGCCTACAAGGTCGATGACAAGATTGAGATCCCCGCCGCCGTCGACGATTTCAGGCTGGCTGATCATGAAGGGTTTGCCCACAGCCTCAGGCGCCTGAACGATGTCGATGCTGTGGTTCTCTTGTCCCACATCAACGGCGACGCCGGCTCGCGGAACGCTGCGAAGGCTCTGGAGCTCCTGAAGACACAATACCCGAAGGTCGAGTTCATGATGCTGAACTCTGCATTGGGCGCTACTCGCGATCAGAACGCGACGGAGGCGAAAGCCCAAGGCCTCACCATTCCGATTTTGCTTGATGAGCAGCAACTCGCGGGCGAGCAGCTGGGCGTGAGCTATGCTGGCGAAGCGTTCGTGCTGCAGCCAAGAACGCTCAAGGTTCTTTATCACGGCAAGGTCGATGGAGCCGGGAAGGCGCTTGCCGACATCGCGGCGGGCAAGATGCCGTCGGTCGCAAAGATGGAAGGCTCAGGGACGGCGATCGCATTCCCGGAGCGTGGTCGTCGCGCCCAGCATGCGCAGATTTCGTATGAGAAAGACATCGCACCAATCCTGATGGACAAATGCGTAAGCTGCCACCAGGACGGCGGCATCGGTCCTTTTGCAATGAAGGACTACGCGGTCGTCAAAGGGTTCGCCCCGATGATCCGGGAAGCGATCCGCACGGACACCATGCCGCCATGGTATCCTGACACGAGCGCCAAGAAGCTGAAGCACGACGGTGCGCTGAGCAATGAGCAGATCAAGACGATCGTCCACTGGGTAGAAGCGGGCGCGCCGCGTGCCGGCGGACCGGATCCGCTGGCGGCGGCTGCAACGGTTGCTCCGGAATGGCCGAACGGTAAGCCGGACCTGATCCTGAACATCCCCTCGCACGACCTTCCGGCGTCTGGTGTCGTCGATTACCAGACCAAGATCGCGTCGAATCCGACGACCAAATCGCGCTGGGTGAAGGCATCGGCATTCTTGCCGGGCGACCGTCGCGCTGTGCACCACATTCTGGCAGGCCACATTCCGGGCAAACCTCTGGAGGGTCCCGCGTCAATGTCGCAATGGCAAAACAGCTATGGCCAGTATGGAACAGGCGGCGCCGGCTGGGAGGCGCCCGCAGGGTGGGGCGTCGAGCTGCCGGCAGGCGGTTCCATGGGCTTCCAGATGCACTACACGCCCTATGGCAAGGCGAGCGTCGATAACTCGAAGATGGGCCTGTATTTCTATCCCGAGGGCGAAACTCCCACCTACATCATGCGGAACGCGGTGATCACGGACCCCTTCATGGAGGTCGAGCCGGGCAAGGACATGCACAAGGAGGTCTCGTATCTCCAGTTCCCGAAAGAGGCGATCCTCTTCTCGGCAATGTTCCATACCCATGTGCGCGGCCAGGCCGCCCGTCTGGAGATGGTCGAAAAAGACGGCAAACGCACCACGCTGCTCAACCTGCCGCGTTTCGATTTCAATTGGCAGACCGTTTATCACTTCGACGAGCCGGTCCGCGTGCCAGCGGGCGCCAAGATCGTTTCAAACAACTGGTATGACAATTCGGTACGTAGCGGATCCAACCCTGATCCGAAGCAAACCGTGGTCTGGGGCGATCAGTCCTGGGAAGAAATGCTCTACACGTCGCTGTTCTACCAATGGACAGACGAACGCGTGGGCGCTGAAGCCGACGCCACGAAAGAGATGCTGTCCTGTCGTATGTTCTGCGCGCTCGACACCAACCTGGATGAGAAAATCCAGCTTGCCGAGATGAACCCTCGCATTCGCGCGGCGGTGGCTCCGAAGTTCGCCGAGTTCGACGGCAACAAGGATGGCGGCATCGACAAGAGCGAGTTCAAGCCGGTTCTGGCGGTAGTCCAGCCGATTCTGGCGAATGAGCGCGCGAACCCAGCTCCTCGGCCCATGCAGACCGCGCAGGCAAATCGGTAAGGACATATAGGCTTCAGGGCGCCAGGCATCCTTCGCAAAACCGGGTATAGTAACAGCGCGGCCTGAGCCGCGGCCCGGTGCGAGGGATGTTGCCATGAAGGATGTTGCTGTCGTCGGCTATTGCCGGACCGGGATCGCGAGGGCGTTCCGGGGAGCGTTGAACCAGACCCATGGCATTCCGCTCGCAGCCCACGTGCTGAAGGAAGCCGTGGCGCGGGCCGGGGTGGAGAGCGGCGAGGTTGAGGACGCGGTTCTTGGCTGCGGCCTGCCTCAGGGAGCGACGGGTCACAATATCGGGCGGACGGCGGCGCTGGAGGCGGGGTTCGATGTGCCCGGCGTGACGGTGAACCGCTATTGCGGCTCGGGGCTCACGGCGGCGTCGATGATTGCGAGCCGGATTGCGACTGGCGAGATCAGCTGCGGCATCGCAGGCGGCGTCGAGAGCATCAGTCTTGTGCAGATGGGGATCGCGGTTGACGGGTTCTTCTATCCGCCGCTGCAGGCGCGCATGCCGGCGGTGTGGTGGACGATGAACGAGACGGCGGATTTCGTCGCGAAGAAATACGGCATCACGCGCGAGGCGCTGGACGCTTATGTCGTCGGCAGCCAGCGGCGTGTCGAGGCGGCGCGGAAGGCGGGCAAGTTCGCGGAGGAGATCACGCCGTTCAAGGCGGTGATGAAAGCTGTCGACAAGGCGACGGGGCAGAGCCGCGAGCAGGACGTGACGCTCGATCACGATGAAGGCCCACGCGCGGATACGACACCGGAAGGGCTGGCGAAGCTGAAGCCCGTGTTCGATGGCGGTACGACTACGGCGGGCAATGCCTCGCAGCTTTCAGATGGCGCAGGCGCGGCGGTGATGATGGATGCCGATCTTGCAGCCAAGCGCGGCCTGCCGATCCTTGGCCTGTTCCGCGGGATGCAGCTGGCGTCGGTGGCGCCGGAAGAGATGAGCATTGCGATCACGCCGGCGATCCGGAAGCTGATGAAGCAGCACGGGCTCAACAACGGCGATGTTGATCTGTGGGAGCTGCACGAAGCCTATGCGGTCACCACGCTGTACAACCAGGCGCAGCTGGAGACGCCGTGGGAAACCACCAACGTCAATGGCGGGGCGATCGCGCTGGGCCACCCCTATGGCATGTCGGGCATCCGCTATCTTGGCTCGACGCTGATGGAGCTGGGGCGGCGCGGGAAAAACAAGGCTGTGGTGGGGGTCTGCACGGCGGGCGGGATGGCGACGGCGGCATATCTGGAACGCGTTTAGGCCTGCCGGCTGCCGGGTTGTATTTCGGGCCGTTTCCCGCCATTGGTCCTCCCGAAAGCGAGGCTTCCATGGCTATTCATCACCACGAGGGCGATCTTCCGGCGGACGTGACCTTCACGGGTTCCGTCGCCATCGACACGGAGACGATGGGTCTCAACCCGTTCCGTGACGCTCTCTGCGTGGTGCAACTGTCGGACGGGAAGGGCGATGCGCATGTCGTTCGCCTGAAGCGGCCGGACTATGATTGCCCGAATCTCAAGGCGCTGGTGTCGAACCCGCGCGTGCTGAAGATCTTCCATTTCGCGCGCTTCGATCTGGGCATGATCCAGCAATGGCTCGGCGCGCCGTGCTTCCCGGTCTATTGCACCAAGATCGCCTCGCGGCTGGCGCGCACCTACACGGATCGTCATGGCCTCAAGGACCTGTCGCGTGAACTGCTGAACCTCGACATGTCGAAGGCGCAGCAGAGCTCGGACTGGGGCGCTGACATGCTGTCGGACGCGCAGCTCGCCTACGCCGCCTCGGATGTGACGCATCTGCACGAGCTGAAGGCGAAGCTGGACGTCATGCTGGCGCGTGAAGGCCGAACCGAGCTGGCGCAGGCCTGCTTCGATTTCCTGCCCGTGCGGGCCGCCCTCGACCTGTCCGGCTGGGCCGAGCAGGACATTTTTGCACACAGCTAGGGTTTTCCGCCTCTTTTGGGCCTTGTGACTGAGGTCAAAAGGTTTCCCTGCGCCGGGTTCCCGTTTTAGGCTGGGTCATGGTCACCGCCGTCAGTTCGCACCATTCAATGGACCTCTGGGGTCCACGGCGCGCCACCTCGCTGAAGGAAGCGCGGCGGCGGACGGCGCTGGTGCATATCCTGCGGCTGCTTTTCACCATCGGGGCGGTTCTGTCTGCCGGAACGCTAGTGGGCACCATCATCAATTCCAGCCTCGCGCCCGCGCCGGTTTCCGGCCCGACGTCCGGGCTCAGCGTCACGGTTCTTGGGCCGCGCTTCGAGGGCTTCGATTCCAACGACCGGCCTTACAGCCTGACGGCCGAGACGGCTCGCCGCCGCCGCGAGGATGTGTCGCTCATCGATCTGGTGAACCCACGGCTGGAAGACGCCGCCTCGTCGGTCGTGCAGGCCCGCGAAGGCGTGTGGAACGCCGACACGGAGGTTCTGGACCTTGTGGGCGATGTCGTGATGACGGATGCGGGCGGGTACACGTTCACGTCGCAGCGCACCCGCATGTATGTGAAGAACAACCGCGTCGAGGGGCAGACGCCTCTGAACGGGGTTGGGCCCATTGGCGAGATCAGGGCCGATGAGTATGAGGTTCTGGACGATGGCAACCGGATCATCCTCGAGGGCAATGTTTGGACAAGATTCACGCCCAAAAGGAAGCGCGGCCAGACGGCCAGGGGCGGGGGCAACTAGGACGATGACCATGACATGCAGGCATATCCCGCTTCTTATCGCCGGCGCCGCCGGCGCTATCCTTCTCGCTGGTCCTGCTGCGGCGCAGATCGGCCGTGGCGATGCACCGGTGGAGATCACCTCCAAGAAGGGCGAATACCTGCAGAACGAGGGACGCGGCGTTTATACCGGGGACGTAGTCGCCACGCAGGGCGAAAGCCGCATCACCACAGACAAACTCACCGTGATCTGCTCGAAGACCAAGCCTGCTGCCGGGGAGGAAGCCGTCTGCGAGGCGATGGAGCAGTTGGTTGCCGAAGGCCGCGTCTATTACACGGCGCCCGACGTGAAGATCCGTGGCGATCGCGCGCGCTATGACTATCCCACTGACACCATCACCATCACCGGCGACGTCATCCTGTCGCGTGGCAATGAAGGCGTCGTGCGCGGGACGCAGGTGGTTTACATGGTCGCGGAGGGCCGCACCGTGATCACGGCCGGCTCCAACCGCGTCACCTCGATTTTCACGCCCGCCTCGAAGCGCGATCCGGCAACGACACCGCCTGCCGCTCCTGCACCGAACTGAGAGTCGAATGGACGCGCCTACGGGAAAGATAGCGGCTGACGATCTGTTCCCCGCACAGGGCGGCGCGGACGATCGCGACGGGCTGCGCGCGAACAATCTCGCGAAGGCCTTCAAGGGCCGTCAGGTCGTCAAGGACGTGAGTCTTCACCTGCGCCGTGGCGAGATCGTGGGCCTGCTCGGCCCCAACGGCGCGGGCAAGACCACCTGCTTCTACATGATGATGGGGCTGATCCACGCCGACGCTGGCCGGGTCACGATCGACGGCGCGGATGTGACTGCGCTGCCGATGTACCAGCGCGCCCGTCTGGGCGTGGGCTACCTGCCGCAGGAGAACTCGATCTTCCGCGGCATGAGCGTTTGGGACAATGTGATGGCGGTCGCCGAGCTGACCGAGTCCTCGCGTGCCGCCCGCAAGGAGCTGACCGAATCCCTGCTGGAGGAGCTGCAGATCGCCCGGCTGGCCAAGCAGAACGCCAACTCGCTTTCAGGCGGGGAACGCCGCCGGGTGGAGATCGCCCGGGCACTGGCCTCGCGGCCCAACTTCATGCTGCTGGACGAGCCGTTCACGGGGATCGACCCGCTGGCCGTTTCCGACATTTCGGACCTGGTCCGTTACCTCAAGGGCAGGGGCCTTGGGGTGCTGATTACCGACCACCAGGTCCGCGAAACACTCGAAATCGTTGATAGGGCCTCGATCATCTACGACGGAAAGGTGCTATTCGAAGGCACTCCGTCGGAGGTACTTACTAACGAGGACGTCCGGCGCGTTTACCTTGGAGCAAGATTCACCGCCCAGTGACGGGGTTTGCCGAAGGTTCTAACGTTGCCGATTATGCAATTTTAATACCGCTCGGTTAATGTGACCCCAGTCGGATGGGTCAGCCGGTCGGGGTAACCCGGATCGGGCTCTGGGAGGTTCTTGTGGCGCTTGCGCATCGTCTGCAGCTGAGACAGGGGCAATCCCTCGTCATGACGCCGCAGCTGCAGCAGGCGATCAAGCTGCTCCAGCTCTCCAACGTCGAATTACAGGAATACGTCGAGACCGAGATCGAGCGGAATCCGCTGCTCGCCCGCGCCGAAAACGAGGGCGGGGCGGATGGCGATGCGCCGGAGAAGGTGTCCGACAAACGCGAAGAGATGCGGCTGGACGAAGCCGACGGCGCAGCCAAGGCCAGCAGCGATCTCGATGCGCGCTCCGACGACGTCTATGAAAATGACAGCCCGTCCGAAGGTGCAGGCGCAGGCAGCGAAGGCGGCCCCTCGGCGCAGCTGGACTGGTCGAAGGCCGGATCGGGCAAGCAGCGCTCGGAAGACTTCGATCTTGAATCGATCACATCGGAGGAGAAGAGCCTCCGTGACCATCTCGACGAACAGCTCCAGATCACAGGCCTCATCGAAAGCGATCGCCTGATCGCCTCGCGCCTGATCGAGGAGACGGACGAAGCTGGCTATATGCGCGGCGACGTCATGGAGATCGCCACTGCGCTCGGTGTGGAGGTCGAAGATGTCGAGGCGGTGCTGCACACATGCCAGGGCTTCGAGCCCACCGGCGTGATGGCGCGCAATCTCCAGGAATGCATGGCGCTGCAATTGCGCGAGCGCGATCGCTTCGATCCGGCGATGCAGAAGCTAATCGAGAATCTCGAGATTGCTGCGCGCCGTGATTTCAAGCGTCTCGCGGAACTCTGCGGCGTTGATCAGGAAGACGTGGTCGACATGCTGGCCGAGTTGCGCACGCTGACGCCGCGTCCCGGCGCTGCGTTTGCTGGCGATGCCGCACCTGCGATTACCCCTGATGTGTTCGTGCGCGAAATGCCGAACGGCACGTTTGCAGTCGAACTCAACGCCGATACGCTGCCGCGTGTCCTGCTCGACCGTACATACTACAACGAGGTTTCGAGCCTCTCGAAGACCGACGAAGAAAAGTCATTCATCTCGGAATGCCAGGCCAACGCAAACTGGCTGATCAAATCGCTCGACCAGCGCGCTCGCACCATTTTGAAGGTCGCGTCCGAAATCGTGCGCCAGCAGGACGGCTTCTTCGTGTCGGGCGTGCGTGCGCTGCGTCCGCTCAACCTCAAGACGGTCGCTGACGCTGTCGAGATGCACGAGTCGACTGTAAGCCGGGTTACGTCGAACAAGTATGTTTCAACACCGCGTGGCGTTTTCGAGCTGAAATACTTCTTCTCGGCCTCGATTCCGTCCGTGCAGGGAGGAGAATCCCACTCCGCCGAAGCCGTGCGGCACCGCATCAAGGAAATGATCGAGGCGGAAAACAAGGACGCCGTGCTGTCCGACGACCAGATCGTTGAACGATTGCGCGCCTTTGGAATAGATATCGCTCGCCGGACGGTCGCCAAGTACCGGGAGTCGCTGCGCATTCCATCGTCAGTGGAACGCAGACGCATATTTGCAATCGGCGCCTGAACTGATCACGTTTCCTGCCGTTGACCTTCGTGTCCGGCAGTCTCAGACTTACATAGGAGTGGTCGGGTGTAGCTCACGCGTTTGTCGTGCGGGTTCAGAAAAGGAGCTTCCTTTTGCAAGTCCAGATCGCAGGCAAGAAAATCGAAGTCGGCGCCGCGCTGCAGGAACGAATATCGTTCGGTCTGGAGAACAGGGTTTCCAAGTATTTCAATCGTACGGGCGAAGCGTTCGTCACGGTTTCCAAGCCGGGTTGGGCTTTCAATGTCGATTGCTCGATCCACCTTCCATCCGGCGTTACATTGCAGGCGCACGGCGAAGGCGACGATGGCTACCAGGCGTTCGAGATGGCGCTCGACAAGATCGAGAAGCGCGTTCGCCGTTACAAGAACCGCCTGCGTGACCACCGGGCCAGCAACGGTACAGGCGTGGCTGCGGAGATCGTTTCCGAGCGCATCATCCTGCCGCGCGATGAGACGAATGAACCGGATGAGGAAGCCGGGCTCGATGCTGCGGCTGGGGATTCCCCTGCCATTGTCGCGGAATCAGACATGAAAATCCGCACGATGACTGTTTCCATGGCGGTCATGCAGCTGGAACTGGCCGATTCTCCGGCATTGCTGTTCCGGAATGCAGCACATGGCCGCCTGAACATGGTCTATCGGCGTCACGACGGTAATGTCGGCTGGGTTGACCCCGGCAAGGACAGCTGATTCATCGCGGCTGAATATTTGCAGATGTTTTTCCACTGGGCTGCACACCAGATGGCGATCTCGCGAGTTAGTGCGATATGGTCATCTTCAATGGGCATCGGGGCGTCCCCTCGGGAGGGGTACGGTAGAGTTATGGCATATCGTTCTCATCTGTTTGGCGAGGTCCGTTCATGAACGGTCCCCCAATCACCAGCCTGGGCGATCTTCTTCTTCCAAATGCTGTTGTTCCTCGCGCCCGATGGAAAGGCCGCAAGCAAGTCCTGTCAGAGATGTCGGGCGTGATGGCGCAGGCGCTTGGCCTCAAGCAGCGTGACGTTCACGAGGCGGTTCTCGAGCGCGAGCGCCTTGGGTCAACCGGCGTGGGCGAGGGGGTCGCTATTCCCCACGCGCGCATCGAGACGCTGTCGCGGCCGGTAGGCGGTTTCGTCCGCTTGCAGGAAGCGGTTGACTTTGAAGCCATTGATGAGCGCCCTGCCGATCTGGTGTTCATGCTGCTGGCGCCTACGGACGCCGGTGCGGACCATCTGCGGGCGCTGGCTCGCGCAGCGCGTGTATTCCGGCAGGAGCGTATTCGGGCCGCCCTGCGCCAGGCGCAGACCGAGGAAGCCGTGCTCGCGATCCTGTCGCCTGACCGGACGATCAACGCGGCCTAGTCTCACCTGCGAGCGTGGAAATCCGCTATCCGGGCGGCCAGCCAGTCCGGCTGTTCCAGCGGGATCATGTGGCCGGCGTCCCGGGCTTTGATCGGCGTCGCGTTGCGGATCAGCCCGACCATTCTGTCGATCGACTGGAATGGCACGAACGGATCGCTGTCCGCGCCGATTAGCAGCACAGGGATGTCGAGTTCGGCAAGGCGTGGGGCCAGTGAGGTTCGCGTGCTGGTTTCCTTGAGCTGCGCCATCAGCACCGGCTTGCCAAGATCGCGGTCCATCGCCCGGATGACGTCCACAACAACCGGGTCGTGCTGGTGGGATGGATGGACGAACTGATTGATCCGGGCCGGAGGAATGCCCCGGTAGTCGTGCTTCGCCAGCAGATCGAGGGCCCGTACACGTTCGGCCGCCTCCGCGTCGGTCAGCCCAAAGGCTGACGAGGCCACCGTGACCAGGGACGCCACCCGGCCGGGGTTATCCAGCGCATATTCGAGCGCCAGATAGCCGCCCATCGAAAACGCGACGAGATGAAGCGGGTCGCCCGTGGAAGCGGCCGAATGGATCAGTCCGAGCATGCCCGCGCGCGTCGCTTCGGATTCGACCGGCACATAATCAGTGGAAAACCGGGGCTCCAGCCTTTGCCGGACCGGCGCCCAGATGCGCTGATCGCACATCGTTCCGGGTAAAAAGGTCAGTATTCCAGCCATTCGTCTTCCTTGCTTTTCCCCGCTTGATCAGCGCGTGGCTGCAGTATAAGCAACGCGCTCCCAAATCGGGGCTGGCCTTCTCGGGCCGGAGCCCGGTCCACGGAAGTGGGGCCATAGCTCAGTTGGGAGAGCGCTTGCATGGCATGCAAGAGGTCGTCGGTTCGATTCCGTCTGGCTCCACCATTTCCCTCTCCTTTTTCTGACAAGCAGAAAGCCGGCCGCTGAGGCTCGGCGCTGTCCAAACGAAAACGGCCCGCGAGGTGATCGCGGGCCGCTTTGCTTTGAACTGTAGGCGGGGATCAGGGCTCTTCCTCTTCCGCCGCCGGATCCTCGATGTCGTCGTCCTCGAACTCGTCATCTTCATCGATGACCGTCAGATCGTCGTCTTCATCGTCATCTTCGAGGTCGTCATCGACATCGTCGTCGTCATCGGCGCCGCCGCGAGCCAGGCTGGTTTTGGCTTTGGCCTTACCCTTGGCGGGTGCAGCGCCTGTATCTTCTTCCTCGTCGTCGGGCTCTACGACCTCGTCCTCATCGTCCTCAAGGTCGATATCGTCGTCGTCCTCGTCTTCATCATCCTCGTCGTCGTCTTCGTCCTCGTCGTCATCCTCGTCGTCGTCTTCATCATCCTCGTCGTCCTCGACGGGGGCGGCCTTCTTCGCCGGGGCGGGTTTGGGCTTCGCGGCGGCAGCCTTCTTGGGCTTGGCCGGTTCGGCAGACGGTTCGAGAACGGTCTTGCACTTAGGACAGACCGGCGGGTTCTTCCCGAGGTCATAGAATTTGGACCCGCATTCCGGGCAGTTATGCTTTTCGCCAAGATCGGTATTAGCCAAGGTCATTTCCCCATGCTTGGGTCGGGCGCTTGCCATGTCTGTGCGAACCTGTAAAGCGCCCATGTTTCTCGGAGTCCAGTGGCTTCGGTGAGGCTGCCCACAGGCCCGAAAAAGGCGCTTTTGAAAACGATGCGTGCGATCTCAAGACCTGTCAGCCGGATTGCGGGATCGGTCAGGGCGCCGGGCGACAAATCCTGCTCACACCGCGCTGTCATGATGGCGGCTGTTGCACAAGGTAAATCGACAGTCACCGGGCTGCTGGAAGGCGAAGATGTGCTCAACACCGCCAAGGCCGTTAGGGCGCTGGGCGCGGGCGTCGAGCGGACGGGGCCTGGCGCGTGGACCATCGAGGGCGTCGGAACCAAAGGGTTCTCGACCCCGGCGGGCGATCTCGACTTCGGCAATTCGGGCACGGGCGCGCGGCTGATGATGGGGCTGGTTGGCGGCCACGATGTGAGCGCCCGGTTCGTGGGCGACGCCTCGCTGTCGTCACGGCCCATGGAGCGGGTGCTGAAGCCGTTGCGCGAGATGGGGGTGACGGCCGACACCGCGCCGGGCGGACGGCTGCCTGCGATCATCCGCGGCGGGAATCTGAAAGCGATCCGCTATGCCCCGCCTGAGGCTTCGGCCCAGGTGAAGTCCGCGATCATGCTTGCGGGTCTGCGTGCGGATGGCGTGACCGTTGTGGAAGAAAAAGAAGCGACGCGCGATCATACCGAGCGGATGTTGCGCGCCTTCGGCGTCGAGGTTGGGGTTGAAGAACGTAGCGCTGGCGGACCGGTGGTTTCGGTGCGCGGCGGGCAGATGTTGAAAGCATTGAAGGCCGAAGTGGCAGGCGACCCGTCGTCGGCAGCGTTCGCGCTTGCCATGGCGCTGATCGCCGGCGAGGGCGGGGCGAGCGTGACGGGCATGCTGGATAACCGCACGCGCACCGGCTTCATTGATGCAGCCAAGGCCATGGGCGCGGACCTGCGCACGGAAGAAGACGGACAGGCGACAGGCGAGGACACCGTGCGCGTGATCGCGACGCCGTCGCGCCTGCGCGGCGTGTCGCTGGACCCGGCGCTGGTGCCGTCGATGATCGACGAGTTGCCGATCTTTGCCGTGCTGGCAGCTTTTGCTGACGGCAAGACGAAAGTCACAGGCGCGGCGGAGCTGCGCGTGAAGGAAAGCGATCGCATCAAGGCGATCTGCGCGATGCTGGCCGTGAACGGCGTCGACGTGGAAGAACTGCCGGACGGTTTCATTGTGACAGGCAGCGGGGCTGGCGGGGTTGCCGGTGGCGGAACCGTTGAAGCGCGCCACGACCATCGCATTGCCATGTCGGCGCTCGTGATGGGATCGGCCGCGAAGAATGCTGTGTCGGTCGACGATATTGCGATGATTGCCACATCGTATCCGGAATTCTTCGACCACATGGCTGCGCTGGGAGCGGACGTGGTGACGTCATGATCATCGCGATCGACGGAACAACCTCTTCTGGCAAGGGCACGCTCGCGAAGCGGCTGGCGGCTCACTATGGGCTGCCGCATCTGGATACCGGCCTGCTGTACCGGGCGGTTGCGGCGTCGGCCATCAACAAGGGGATCGATTTCCGCGACGAGCGCGAATGCGCACTGCTGGCTGCGCACGTTGATCCTTCGGAGTTCGAAGAACGCGAGCTGCGCGGGGCGGGCGTTGGCGCGGCGGCGTCAGTTGTTGCGTCGCTTGGAGCCGTTCGGCGGGCTCTGTTCGACCTGCAGCGCAAGTTTGCTCAGCAGGCGGGCGGGGCGGTTCTGGACGGGCGGGACATCGGCACGGTGATCGCGCCGGACGCTGACGTGAAGCTGTGGGTTGATGCCTCGGTAGAGGAGCGGGCGCGGCGACGCTTTCTCGAACTGTCGGGCATGAAGGAAGACGTGACCCAGCATGGCGTTCTGGAACAGCTGAAGGAACGCGACGCGCGCGATGCGAGGCGGACCGATGCGCCGATGAAGCCTGCGGATGATGCGGTGTGGGTCGACACGACCGCGATGACGCCGGATGAGACTTTCGCCAAGGCGGTGACGATCATCGAAGAACATCGCGGCAAGCCGAAGCCTGCAGCGAAGAAAGCGGCGGCGAAGGCTGTGGCGAAGAAACCGAAAGGCTGACCTTCAAACCTGAGGGGGGGAGGAGTGTTGGGGATTTTTCTTGAGAGTTGGCGGGCTGGAGGATGGCTGGCCGCTGTAGCTCTTGCCTCTGGTTTCGCGCTCGGACTGTGGCCGGCGATCAAACGCCCGGGGAGGCTCGCAGCAATCCTTCTCGTTGGTCTGCTAGCGCTGACGACCATAGATGTGGTGCTGTACTTCGCAACTCTGAATACGACCTGGACGTGTCGGGACGGCGGCGGCAAGCTTCTGGTCGAGTTGCAGCTTTGGACGATCGTGGTGATCGTGCTGCTGATGGCCGCAATTTTCGGAATGATGCCCGCTGCGTTGTGGCGCAGAGGAAATCACAAGTTAGCGCTGGCTCTGCTTCCAGCGCTTGCGGCCGCGCTGGTTGTGATCGGGTATCTTGCCGTTTTCTCGATCGGGATGAGCGCCGAGAGCTGCCTACTTTAGCTTCCCACCGCCGCCTGCTGAACATCGCGGACGAGTTGGCCGACCATGCCTTCGAGGGTGGTGTTGGTGAGGTTCACGATGGTGAGCTTGCGTGTCGGATCGACATGCCAGGAGTGGCCCCAGACGCCGCCCCACTGCCATGTGCCCGGCGACAGGAATGAGCCGGACTTCGCGGGGTCGAGCAGGATCGAGCCGCCGAAGCCGAAGGCGGTGTTGCCGGTGGGGTCGAAAATGACGCGCAGCGGGCCGATCTGGTTCGACATCATCGCCTGTGTGGTCTCTTTCGAGAGGATCGGCTCGCCGCCAGCGCGGACTGTGTCGAGGAAGCGGACAATATCGGTCGCCGTGCCGTTCATGCAGCCGCCGCCGCCCTGAAAGGCGTTGCGGTTGAAAGCGCGGGATGTGCCCAGATTGATCGGGGCGCAGCCGGGGACGAAATACTGCTTGAAGTTGTCGCTGATGGGCGTGGGTTCAGGCGAAGCGTTGGAATAGGGCTGCACGAGGCGCGCGGCGTCGGTGACGAAAAAGGACGTATCGGCCATGTCGAGCGGACCAGTGACGTACTTCCTCACGGCGCCTTCGAGATCCGTGCCTTCGATCTTCATGATGACGGCGCCGAGCACGTCGATGGCGACCGAATAAAGCCAGGCGGCGCCCGGCGGGAAGGTGAGCCCGGCCTGCACCATGCGGCCAAGATTCTCTTCCATCGTGATGTCGCCGTCGATACCGGCGGAGACCTTCAGCGTGTTGTAGGGGCCGCTCTCGGGCTGGAGGAAGTCGTAGGACAGGCCGGCAGTGTGGGTGAGCAGGTGGCGGATGGTGATTGTGGGGGTCGAGCCGTCCGGGCCCCTGGGCTTGAAGTCCGGGAAGAAGTCGGTGACGGCGGCGTCGAGGGAAAGCCTGCCGAGTTCGATCATCCGCATGGCGGCGGCGGTGACGATCGGCTTGGTGATCGAGGCGAGGCGGAACAGGGCGTCGGTCTTCATCGGGACGCCGGCCTCCCGGTTCGCCAGGCCATAGGCCTTGAGGTGGGCGAGGTCGCCATCCTGCATGACGGCAATGACCGCCCCGACGACGCGCTTCTGGTCGAGAGCGGATTGAACGGCGGCGTCGATGCGTTGTGCGAGGTTTGTCATGGGGCAGACGATAGGGCCGCGTTGGCCTGTGGTTCAAGAGCGGCGCGTATTCCCGCTATGATTGTCGTGTCAGGCCGAGCCGCTTTGCGATGGTGGCGTCGAGCATGCGCTTGGGAAGGTGGTTGCCGAGCCAGTTGGTCAGGGGCTCAGGGGTGACGATGTATCGGGTTTTTGGCGCAGAGGCTGTGAGGGCGGTGTGAACCGTCTCGCCGATGCGTTCGGGCGGCAGGCCTTTCTGGCCGAGGCCGACCATGTATTTCTTCACGAGGTCGAGTGACGGCTTGTAGGGCGTGTTGGCGTAGCGCGAGACGTCGATGGCGTCGGCCTTGTCCCAGATAGGCGTGGCGATGGCGCCCGGGGCGATGATGATGACGTCGACGCCGTAGATCATCAGCTCGCGGCGCAGGGATTCCGACAGGCCTTCGAGCGCGAACTTGGAGGCGCTGTAGGGGCCGAGGAAGGGCGAGGCGACTTTCCCGCCAACGGAACTCATCATGCAGATGCGGCCCGGCGACTTTGTCTTCGCGCCAGGCGTTGCGCCCAGCAGCGGGGCGAAGGCCTGCGTTACGATGAGCTGGCCGGTGACGTTGACCTCCATCTGCTGACGGAAGGCGGCGATATCGAGGTGGAGCAGGGGGCCGGGATTGGCGATGCCGGCATTGTTGACGAGGCCGAAGAGCGGTTGGCCGTTGAGCTTTTCGGCCACGGTCCGTACGCCGGCTGCCACGGCGGCCTCGTCGGTGACGTCGAAGATCAGGGGTGTGAAGGCCGCGCCAAACTCTTGTTGCAGGCGATCGGCATCGGCCTGTTTGCGGACGCTGCCGAAGACATGGAAGCCCTTGCCCGTCAGGACCTTGACGCAACCCCAGCCGATGCCGGTGGACGCGCCTGTGACGACGATGGATTTCATGAAGTTCTCCCGAGTCCCTCAGTCCTTCCTATATAGGTGGCGGGCCCAGCCAATGGGCGCCCCCCAAGCTTGACTTTCGGGGGCCGGACGCCCATTAAGCCGCCGTCTGTGGACAACCCGGCTTTCGCGGCATTTCCGACAAGGAATGGTCCGGCGGCACGGGGGCTTTCCCATAAGAAGCCTGCCCGCTGACTTCTCGACAACGCCGCATTGTGCGGCCAGTCCGCCGGATGAGCCGGTTGGCCTATAACGACTAACCCTTTTGGAGCCTTGATGCCTGCCGCAGCTACGATGAATCCCACCACCGATGATTTTGCCGCTCTTTTCGAAGAGAGCTTCTCTGGCTCCAACATGATCGAAGGCCGCGTTGTCGCCGCCACGGTCACATCGGTTGGAAGCGACTTCATCACTGTTGACGTCGGTCTGAAGACCGAAGGCCGCATCCCCACCAAAGAATTTTTCGGCGACGAGAAACAGCCGAAGGTCGGCGAAGTCGTTGAAGTGTACCTTGAGCGCATCGAGAACGCGCTCGGTGACGCAGTGCTGTCGCGCGACAAGGCGAAGCGCGAAGAAGCCTGGACCCGCCTCGAGCGCGTTCACGAGAAAAAAGAGACCGTCAAAGGCGCCATCGTTGGCCGTGTCAAAGGCGGCTTCACCGTCGACCTCGGCGGCGTCAACGCCTTCCTGCCGGGTTCGCAAGTGGATATCCGTCCGATCCGCGACGTCGGCCCGCTCATGGGTCAGATGCAGCCGTTCGCCATCCTCAAGATGGACCGTCCGCGCGGCAACATCGTCGTCTCACGTCGCGCCGTGCTCGAAGAGTCGCGTGCGGAACAGCGCGCAGAGATCGTCGGCAACATGGCCGAGGGCGAGAAGCGCAAGGGCGTCGTCAAGAACATCACCGATTACGGCGCGTTCGTGGACCTGGGCGGCATCGATGGCCTGCTGCACGTCACCGACATGAGCTGGAAGCGCGTTTCGCACCCGAGCCAGGTTGTGGAAGTCGGCCAGGAAGTCGAAGTCCAGATCATCAAGATCAACCCGGAAACCCAGCGTATTTCGCTTGGTATGAAGCAGCTGGCCACGGATCCGTGGGATGGCGTGTCGGCCAAGTACCCGGTCGGCGCCAAGCTGTCGGGCCGCGTGACCAACATCACGGACTACGGTGCGTTCGTTGAACTGGAAGATGGCGTTGAAGGCCTGATCCACGTCTCCGAAATGTCGTGGACCAAGAAGAACGTTCACCCGGGCAAGATCATTTCGTCTTCGCAGGAAGTCGACGTGATGGTTCTGGATGTCGACGCCGAGAAGCGCCGCATCTCGCTGGGCCTCAAGCAGGTGATGAACAACCCGTGGGAAGCCTTCATGGCTGAACACCCGGTTGGCACGAACATCGAAGGCGAAGTTCGCGGCATCACCGAGTTCGGTCTGTTCGTCGGCCTCGGCCCCGATCTGGACGGCATGGTCCACATCAACGACATCGACTGGAACGTTCCGGGCGAAGAAGCCATCAAGAAGTACACCAAGGGCGACGCCGTGCAGGCGCGCGTCCTCGACGTGGATATCGAGAAAGAGCGTATCTCGCTCGGCATCAAGCAGCTCTCGGTTGATCCGACGGAGTCGATCGATCTTCGCAAGAACTCGATCGTCACCGGCACGGTTGTCGAAGTCACCACTGGCGGCATCGAAGTCTCCATCGCAGACGGCGCGATGAAGGCCTTCATCCGCAAGGGCGACCTCTCGCGCGATCGTTCGGAGCAACGTCCGGAGCGCTACGCTGTTGGCGAAAAGGTCGACGCGCTGGTGACGGCCTTCGACAAGGCGGGCCGCAAGGTCTCGCTGTCGATCAAGGCGATGGAAATCCGCGACGAGAAGGAAGCCGTTGAACAGTACGGCTCGGCCGACTCGGGCGCCTCGCTGGGCGACATCCTCGGCGCCGCGCTCGCGAAGGGCAAGAAGGACGAGTAGTCGTTCTTCCGCAGTAGAAGTTGTGAAGCGCCCTTCCGGTTCTGCCGGGAGGGCGTTTTGCTTTCGTGGCAAGGGAAATCCCCGGATTCGACGCGTCCTTGTTTCGATCCGACACAGGAACGATCCGTCTCGCGACAGGAACTTTGCGAAAAACTCTTGTCTTTGGTTCGGGTTAGCGCGAATTTCCCCTCATGCTGCGTTCAGAACTCATCGCCCGACTGGCCGAAGAGAACCCCACGCTAAAGGCGCGTGAGGTCGAGAGGATCGTCGACATCATCTTCGACGAGATTGCCGCCGCCCTGGAGCGCGGCGACCGTGTGGAGCTGCGCGGCTTTGGCGCGTTCTCCGTGCGCAAGCGCGAAGCGCGGACAGGGCGCAATCCGCGCACCGGCAATGCCGTGTCAGTCGACGCCAAGCATGTGCCATTCTTCAAGGCCGGCAAGGAACTGCGCTCGCGGCTCAACAACGGCCACGATCCCGAAGATCGGGACTAACCCCTTCACACGAGAGGGAATATCCGCCTTGCCCGATTCAGGCTGGACGCATCCGTCCCATGTGAGACACTGGTAACGGGCGCGTGAAAGCGTCGGTTTCAGAGGGGATATCGGGTGTTCAAGGAATTTCGCGAATTCGCGATGCGGGGCAACGTTGTCGATCTGGCTGTCGGTGTAATCATCGGCGCCGCGTTCGGCGCGATCGTCACCTCGCTGGTGACGGACATCATCATGCCGGTGATCGGGCTCATCACTGGCGGGATGGATTTCTCCAAGCTGGCCTATGAACTGAAGCCGGCGAGCATCGGACCGGATGGCAAGGAAATCGCCGCCGTCGCGATCAACTACGGCAAGTTCATCAACTTCTGCATCACCTTCCTGATCGTCGCCTTTGCGATGTTCATGGTGGTCAAAGGCATGAACTCGATGAAACGGAAGCAGGAAGCCGCGCCGGCCCCCACGCCGGAAACGCCGCCGCAGGAGAAGCTCCTTGCCGAGATCAGGGACTTGCTTGCCAAGGGCCGCTGAGGTATCCGGGCTACCTGAGTAGAGTTCAGTAGCGTAAGGAAGGGGCGGCCTGAGCGCCGCCCTTTCTGTTTTTCTGGGCCAGAAAAACGCTGTAAAACCAAGGCCAATGCCGCCGGATGGCGAAGATGATCAGCGTAAAAATCTGCGGAATTACCAGCGAATCGGACCTGGAAATGGTCGTCGAGGCCGGGGCCGACATTGTTGGCTTCGTACTCGTCGAAACGAGCCCGCGTTATGTGCCGAGGGAAAAAGCGCTGAAGTTGATCCGTCGAGCGGCCGAACTGGGTGCGGAGCCTTGGGTGGTGGCGACCCTGGCCGTGCCCTGGCTGGATGAGCTGGTCACTGAGATTCCCGAGATCGGCGCCGTGCAGCTGCATGGCAAGGAAAGCCCAGCCCAGGTGGCGTCATTCGTGAAGAAGCATCCGCTCGTGCCGGTGATCAAGGCGATGGGTGTAGCGGGCAAGCGCGACCTGCAGGACGCCGAGAACTTCGAGGCGGCTGACGCTTTCCTGTTCGACGCAAAGCCGCCGCAAGGCGCGGACCGCGAGGGCGGGCATGGTCGCACATTCGACTGGTCGATCCTCAAAGGTTTTCGCGTGAACGATCACGAGGACTGGACCCTGTCAGGCGGCCTCACGCCGGAGAATGTCGCGGCAGCTGTCCGGCAGAGCGGGGCGGTGGCGGTCGACGTATCGTCTGGCGTCGAGGCCAGCCCGGGCGTGAAAGACAAGGCGAAGGTCGAAGCCTTCATCAAGGCCGCGAAGGCGGCGGGATAGACCCACGACAGTGTCGTGCCGGGGATGCGCGATGGCGACGCTTGAGCAGTTCGGCGATGATATCTGGATTGCGGCAGGGCCGGTCGTCACCAGCGCGGGCTTTCGCTTTCCAACACGCATGGCGGTGATCCGGCTGGCCGGGGGCAAGCTGTTTGTCTGGTCGCCTGTGGCTGTATCGCCGGAGCTTTGTGGGGAGATCAATGCGCTGGGCGATGTGGAATGTCTCGTTGCGCCCAACTCGCTGCATTACGTTTTCCTGCAGGGGTGGAAAGCGGCCTATCCGAAAGCGATCGTGTATGCCGCGCCCGGATCGCGAGAGCGCGCGAAGAACGTCACATTCGATGCCGACCTTGGCGATGCGCCACCGGAGGCGTGGGCAGGGGAGATCGACCACGCCCTCATGCGCGGCAATCTCATCACCACTGAAGCCGTGTTTTTCCATCGCAAGAGCGGCACAGTCCTGTTTGCTGATCTGATCCAGCATTTCAGGCCGGGCTGGTTCACGGGCTGGCGCTCGCTGATCGCGCGGATGGATGGCATGATGGGGGCCTTGCCGCAGGTCCCACGGAAGTACCGGACGGCGTTTATTGACCGGAAGGCCGCGCGGACGGGGCTTGCGCGCATTCTCGCATGGCCAGCGCGGCAAGTCGTAATGGCGCATGCTGAGCCTGTGCGTGAAGGCGGTCAGGCCTTTATCGCGCGCGCATTCGCGTGGCTGAGATAGACGCTGATCCCGCAAACGAAAACGGCGGAGCGTCTGTCTGACACTCCGCCGCTTCTTGTTCGTGGATCGAGAAGTCCTGGCTATTCGCCTTCCGACTCGATCGCCGTGTCGTGGCCCTCTGCGTCAGCACGCAGGATGCCCGGCATGGCGTAGTTGCCCTCGTGGCAGGCGTATTCGTACAGGTGCTCTTGCGAGCGACGCAGCGGGATCTGTCCGGTCCAGGTCTGCGTGTAATAGACCGGGTCCTTCACCTCGAAGCGGTAGTCGATCACGTCGTCCGAAACGCGCTTGAACCACTCCGTTACCTGCCCATCGTCGGAGACCGGGAAGGCGCCCATCTTCTTGTGGCTGTCGCTGAAGTTCCTGGTGACGACGACAAACGTGTCGCCCTCCCAGTGACCAAGCGAGTCACCGAACCACGCGCGCACGGCATCCGGCCGCGCGCCTTCGGTGGGCTTGTCGGAAACCTTGATGATCCGGGCATCGTGGTTCATCTCGATGTCGATCATCACAGCGTTCGGCGTCTGCACGATTTGCAGGTTGTTGTTGTACATCGCGTTGTTGAGCGGCGGGCCGCCCTGGCTGCCGAACGAGATGAAGCAACGCTCGCCCATCGGACGGATTTCGGGTCCGGTGTTCTTGGCCGCTTTCACGTTCGCCATGCGCTCGCCGCGCAGCTCCATCGCCGCCTTCGAGAATGGCGGGCGGCCGTCGGCCGGAGAGGTGATCCAGGACGAACGCCACTCATTGTTGACCTTGGCGTATTCAGAACCCGGATCAATCCAGAACGCGTTGTAGCCGGCCTCGGCGTTCTTGTCGGTGAACACGCCGGCGTTCGGGTCAGTCCGCTTCTGGCTCGCGTCAGCGGCGCGGGTGTAGGCGGCGCCTTTCGTCAGCTCGTCAATCTTCTCGTGCGGAATGATGAGATCGGTGCCGACCTTGTCGCCATTTCCGCCCCTCATCATCGTTGTCAGCGACGCCGTCGACCAGACGCCCTGCAGGTCCGGTTTTCCGTCCGGCGTGCGCGGCGGGTTGTAGTTGGGATCCCACGGCTTCAGGTCCCGGAAATAGGGCAGCGGGCTCACATAGGATTTCGTGCCTGCGATCGTCTTCGGGCCCTCGACCTTTTCGTTCGGGTCGGCATAGCCGACGCCCGTTTTCTCGCCGGTGGCCAGCGCTTCATCGAGATAGGTGCGCGGCGGCGGCGGAGGCGCCTTGGGCGGAGTTTGGGCCAGTGCGGGCGTCGCGGTCAGCACCGCGAGGGCTGTGATTACAGCGCAGCGTCGAAGGGTCATGGTGGGCCTCCCAGTTCTCAAGGCATTATTGTTTGACGGCAGTTTGGCTCCGATTGGGGGTTCAGCCAAGGTGCTTTGATGCAGGCCGTGGCTGCATGCCGCGTGTTACGACCTATCCGTGACAGGGTGGTATTCGTCCTGGGCTGCCCGCCGACATTCGCATGGCGGCCTGCGCGGTGGGACGGGCATGCTCCTCCGGACCGGGCAGGCTTACGTCGGCGGGCTGGCGGGCGACGCTTTCTTCCTGTCACATGTGATCTAACTAGGCATGTAATGCTCATGCCGATTCGTAATGTCACCTGAAGGAGGCCTCGTGTCCCTCGATCCTGAAAGCCTGCTATCGGTCCAAGCCACTAACCAGCTGCTGGGCCAACTCCACTCCGGCGCTCTTCTCGCCATGCCTGAAGATGACGAGGACGAAGAGGGCGATGAGGACGAGGAAGAAGACGAAGACGACGAAGAAGATGACGAAGACGAGGATGATGGCGACGAGGAAGACGAGGACGAATAGCGGCGCTCGCCAACGACTCGGACTGTCTGCGGCAGGGGCGTCAGGGCCTGTCGGACGTTGGTCCGTCCTGCTGCATATCCGATCTGAAGCGCTTTAAGGCGCGTCGCCCCGAATGGCCGAGGCTATTCTGCCATTGTTTCGTTGCTTCCACCGAACGGGCCCGGGAAATCCTTGAACTTCGGCAGGCCGTCCTTCATCGGCAGGACTGTCTCTGCGTAGTTGATGTGCAGTCCGGCCTTGTAGGGAAGCCCGGGCAGCGTGGCCGCGAAGACGTCGACGACACCTAGGCCCGGGTGATCCGTCATGAGGTGGCCGCCGCATTTCGAGCAGTACTTCCGCGAGCTGCCGGGCGTCTTGTTGTAAGTGGCGACTGAATCGGCGCCCGCCGTTATCCTCACGTTTTCGGGCTTCCAGAGCGTGAAGGCGTTGACCGGGCCACCTGACCAGGATCGGCAAGACGCGCAATGGCAGTAGCCCATGCCTTCGGGTTCGCCCGTGACTTCAAGTTTAACGGAGCCGCAGAAACACTCGCCTTTATAGCCCATGTCCTATCTCCACCCTGAAGGGCAAAGCCTACGCCTCACGGCAGCCCGCGTCATCATGGCCGCGCTGAATAAAACGGGACCCTTGGATGGAGCCAAAAGCCGGTCTATCGGAAAGCCATGACAAACGCCGCGCCCCCCCCGTCCAACAGCTGGTCGCAATGGCCTGACGCCAATGGGCGTTTTGGCGAATTTGGCGGTCGGTATGTGGCCGAAACGCTGATGCCGCTCGTGCTCGATCTGGAGCGGGAGTACCGGAAGGCAAAAGCCGACCCGAAATTCCAGGAAGAGTTCGACTGGTTGCTGGAGCACTATGTCGGCCGGCCCAGCCCGCTATACTATGCGGAGCGGCTGACCAAGCATTACGGCGGCGCGAAAATCTATCTCAAGCGCGACGAGCTGAACCATACCGGCGCGCACAAGATCAACAATTGCATCGGGCAGGTTCTGCTCGCGCGGCGCATGGGCAAGACGCGCATCATCGCGGAGACGGGCGCGGGGCAGCACGGCGTTGCGACGGCCACGATCTGCGCACGCTTCGGCCTGCCGTGCGTGGTGTTCATGGGCGAGACCGATGTGGAGCGGCAGAAGCCCAACGTGTTCCGCATGCGCCTGCTCGGCGCGGAGATCGTTCCGGTCTCGTCGGGCACTGGCACGCTGAAGGATGCGATGAACGAAGCGCTGCGTGACTGGGTGACGAATGTGTCGAACACATTCTACGTCATCGGCACGGCGGCCGGGCCGCATCCCTATCCAGAACTGGTGCGCGACTTCCAGTCGATCATAGGCAAGGAAGCACGGGCGCAGATCCTGAAACAGGAAGGCCGTCTGCCGGATGCGCTCGTCGCGGCGATTGGCGGCGGGTCAAACGCGATAGGCCTGTTCCATCCCTTCATCGAGGATGAGGGCGTGAAAATGATCGGCGTCGAAGCTGGCGGACATGGCGTCGACACGCCGATGCACGCGGCTTCGCTGACGGGCGGACAGCCTGGCATCCTCCATGGCAACCGCACGTATCTGCTGCAGGACAAGGAAGGCCAGATCATCGACGCGCACTCGATCTCGGCGGGGCTCGACTATCCGGGCATCGGTCCGGAGCATGCGTTCCTGCACGAGACGGGTCGCGCAGAGTATCGCACCTGCACCGACAAGGAAGCGCTTGACGCGTTCCAGCTCTGCACGCGCCTAGAGGGCATCATCCCGGCGCTGGAGCCGGCGCATGCGCTAGCGCGCGTGGGCGATGTCGCCAAAGAGCTGGGCAAGGACGGCCTGATCATCATGAACATGTGCGGCCGCGGCGATAAGGACATCTTCGCCGTTGCGGGGCATCTGGGATTGAAGATCTAGTTTCGCTCGCGCTTCATCAGGCTCTTCGCCGTGATATCCGCAATCCGCGTAACGCCAGCCTGGCGCATTGTTGAAACAAGTTCCTCGTCGATGAGGCGGAGCGCAGCAGCGACGCCCTCTTCGCCGAAAGCGCCGAGGCCCCAGCAGTAGGGGCGACCGATGCAGACGGCGGTTGCGCCCAGAGCGAGCGCTTTGAACACATCTGTCCCGCGCCGGAAGCCGCCATCGATCAGGATCGGCATGCGGCGGTTCACGGCCTTTGCGATTTCGGGCAGCACGTCGAGCGTGCCGACCAGACTCTCTTCCGCCCGGCCGCCATGGTTGGAGACAATGATGCCGTCGACGCCGCGCTTCACCGCTATTTCGGCATCTTCACCCGTCATGATGCCCTTTATCAGCAGGCGCTTCTTAGTCACATCGCGCAGGCGGGAGATGAAGTCCCAGGTGAGGGCGGGGCTGTTGGGCCCAACGAGTCCTGTGGTGTCCAGCCCGTCGAACATCTTCTTGCGTGAGAAGTCGTAGCCGGGGCCTTGCCGGTGGCAGGTCGAACATTCGCGGGTGTCGGCGCGTGAGGCGACGACAAGCGCTTCACGTCGCATGCCTCCGGCAAGATCGACGGTGAGCACGATCGCGCCCGCGCCGGCGGCGTCCGCGCGCGACACGATCTTCAGCGATGCTTCGGGCATGTTGGTGGTGTAGAGCTGTTGCCACACCTGACCGCCGCCGGCCTTGGCATGCGCGGCGATCACGTCTTCCAGCGATACGGTGGTGAGCCCCGACAGGATCTGCAAGGCGTTGCGCTTGCCGGCGGCGCGGGCGACTGCGGCTTCGCCTTCGGCATGGAAGGCGCGCTGACTCGATACAGGCGACAGGATTATGGGCGAGCCCAGCGTCTTTCCGAACAGCCTGGTCGACAGGTCGATCTTGCTGACATCGATCAGGCGGCGGGCTCGCAGCCCCCAGGCGTCGAACGCCTGACGGTTGGACGGGACCGTGCGGTCATCCAGTACGCCGCCGGAGAGATAGCCGAAATGCGCCAACGGGATATTGCGCCTGGCGATCGTTTCAAGCTCGAAGACGTTCAGCGCGTCGCTGGCGCTGAGCACGTCTGCCGGGAGGCGTTGCTGCGCAAAGGCCGGCCCAAACGAAGCAGCCGAGACGGCAAGGGGTGAGGCTGCCATGTAACGCAGGAAGCGTCGCCGCGATGCGACTGCGGGATCATTCATCCGTCCCTCCCCCGGGAGCGCTTGCGCGTCACACGTAAAGACTAAGCGCCACGCGCATTGGCGTCCATCGGGCTTATCACATAAGATGCGTCCGGGTCGCTTCAGAAGCCGAGGATCGTATGAGCACGCACGCCGGATCATGTCATTGCGGGAATGTCGCGTTCGACGTCGAGGGCGAGTTCACGTCGGCGATGGTGTGCAACTGTTCCTATTGCCGTCGCGCGGGGCACATGCTGGCGTTCACCACGCCGGACAAATTCCGGCTGAAGACGCCGCAAAAGGACGTGTCGACCTACCTGTTCAACAAGCAGGCCATCAACCACTACTTCTGCGCCAGTTGCGGAATCTCGACCCATGGCGGCGGCGTCGCGCCGGACGGCAAGCGGATGGTCGCGGTGAACCTGCGCTGCGTGCCGGACATCGATCTCGATGCGTTGAGAATTGACAAGGTTGACGGGGCGAAGTTCTAGCGTGGACTACGGCGCATCGCCTGCGATCGAAGAACCAGCTTCTGCGCGCGCGTCGCATAGCGATGTATATGCGTTTCACGACGCGTGCGTTCTCGGGACTTATCTCAACGTGCTCGTGCGGGCGAAAGGGCAGGCGGAGGCCTATGAAGCTGCGTGCCGTGCCCGGCGCGAGATCGACAGGCTGGATGCCGTCTTCAACTGGCGCAACGAGGCCAGTGAGATTTCACGATTGAATCGCTCCGCCAGTTATCAGGCCTCGGCTGATCTGTTCGCCGTCGTCGCAGCAGCAGAGCAGTGGCGCGAGCTGAGCGGCGGGGCTTACAGCGGACGACTGGGGCGTTTGCTTGAAGCGTGGCGATCCACTGCTATGACGCCGGTGGAGGCTGTGCGTATGGCGCAGGAGATTGCGCAGGCCGACGTCCACCTCGAACCGCAAACGCGAACCATCGCACGGCCTGATCCGGTGAAGTTCGATCTTGATGGCATCGCCAAGGGCTACATCATCGATCGGGCCCTCGATGCGGCGATGGCGGGCGTGCATGGCGCGATGATTGATATTGGTGGCGATATCCGCTGCGCGGGCGAGGGGCCGAACAATGGCCGTTGGCAGATCGGGCTCCCGCAGCCGTTGACGACGTTCGACAACGCTCCCGCGTGCGGTGCGTTTGTTCTGAAGCAGGGGGCAGTTGCTACCTCCGGATGCGGTCCGCGTGATGCGCATGCGGCTGGTTTGAGGAGTGCGACGCTCGATCCTCGAACCGGATGGCCGGTGGCGCACAAGAGGTCGGCTAGTGTGGCGGCGGCCACGGCAATGGATGCAGACGCGCTGGCGACCGTGATGCTTGTGGGGGGCGAGGCCGAAGCCCGTACATGTCTTCTCCGCGCGCCACGCGCAGCTGGCCGAGTGACGCAGCCCGGCGGAGTCGACTGGCTCCACAGCGGGCAGCCGCCCTTGTTCCAGTGGATCGATTACGAGCAGCAGCCGCAAGGCGCGGCGCAGGACGAATATCGTTCGGGCTGGCCGGATGGCTGGATCGCGAGCGTCACCTTCACAGCGCCGCCAAAAGACATGCGGCGCGCGATCGCGTTGCGTTCGCCCTATGTCGCGATCTGGGTGAGCGATGCGGAAAGGCGCACAGTGCGCACGCTCCTGCTGATCGGCACGATCAAGGAGTGGCAGGAGTACAATCACATCTGGTGGCGCCTGAACCGCGGCAACACCGAGAAGATGTTGAATGGCCGCTCAATGTCGACGCGAGGTTCGGGCACTTACAAGGTGTTCTGGGACGGGGTCGATGATGCAGGCCGCCCGGTGAAGCCAGGCAAATATACGCTGCACGTCGAGACCAGTCGCGAGAGGGGCGAGCACACGCATCGTATGCTGGACGTCGATTTCTCGACGATGCGCCTGTTCGACGCCGAGATGCCGGTCGATGCCGAATCCGGCGGTCTCCAGGTGTCGATGACGAAGTTCTGAGCCGGTTCAGCGCGGCTGGTGCGATCACGGCCGTTCCCCCTTTGTTTCAGTGCGGCATCGGGAAGCGTCTGGGGGGATAGGGATGCGGGGTGATTTGAGCTAAGACACGCGCCTGCTTCGGCCCCCTCGGGGCCCCAGACCCGCGCACAACCGCCAGGCCAGATACAAGCAAGCTCTCCAGACATGACCGCCGACCGCATCTCAGCGACTTTCGCTGCCTGTAAGGAAAAAGGCCGCGCCGCCTTCGTCGGCTATCTCATGGCCGCAGACCCGGACATCGAGACGTCCTACCAAAATCTCATTGCATTACAGGCGGCTGGCGCCGACATCATTGAGCTGGGCGCGCCGTTTACTGATCCGATGGCCGACGGCGCCGCGATCCAGAAGGCAGCTCTTCGTGCGCTGGCGGCTGGCGGAAGCCTGTCGGTGACCCTGGAGATCGCCCGCCGTTTCCGTATTGTTAACCAAACAACGCCCCTGATTGTGATGGGTTATGCGAATCCCGTGCACCGCATGGGCTACGCCGCCTTTGCCAAGGCAGCAGCCGCAGCGGGAGTGGATGGCGTGATCACCGTTGATTTGCCGCCCGAAGAAGACGCGCCATTACGTAACGAACTGGCCGGGCTCGGCATTGCCGTGATCCGCCTGGCCACACCGACGACGACTGAAAACCGAATGGAAACAGTTGCTAATGGCTCATCTGGCTTCGTTTATTACGTCTCGGTGGCAGGCGTGACTGGCGCGGGAGTAGGCGCCGAAGCAGATATTTCCGCCGGCGTCGAACGGGCCCGTCGCATCTCGAAATTGCCGGTCGCGGTCGGATTTGGTGTCCGTACGCCGGATCAAGCTGCTGCTTTTGCGCGTATTTCCGATGGAGTTGTCGTCGGATCGGCCCTCGTTGAGGAGGTCCGCGCGGCGGTGGAGCAGGGCGATCCCGGCTCGTCTGTCAAGAGAATAAGCGTGGTTGCGCAGTCACTGTCAAACGCCATAGCTTCGGCGCGTGTAGAGCGGAGCGTAAATTGAACTGGCTTACAAATCTTCCTCCTGGCCTGAAGTCCATCTTCGCCAAGAAGGACGAATCCGAAGGCGATAGCCTCTGGGTCAAATGCCCCAAGACGGGCGAGCTGGTTTACCGGCAGGAGCTTGAGAGCTCCTACTGGGTCACGCCGTCGGGCGCGCACATGCGCATCAGCCCGGAGCAGCGCTTCAAGTACATGTTCGACGGCGGGCTGTGGACCGAGATCCCGATGCCGCCGGTCATGCGCGATCCGCTGAAGTTCAAGGACGACAAGCGCTACACCGACCGCCTGAAGGCCGCGAAGGCCAAGACAGGCCGCGAGGATTGCATGGTCGCCGCCCATGGCGAGATCAACGGGCGCAAGTCCGTTATCCTCGTTCAGGACTTCGCCTTCATGGGCGGGTCGCTGGGCATGGCTGCAGGCGAAGCTTTCATCAAGGCGGCCGAGACCGCTGTTGCCCGCAAGGCGGCCCTCATCGTCGTGACCGCTTCGGGCGGCGCGCGCATGCAGGAATCATCGTTCGCGCTGATGCAGATGCCGCGTACGGTCCTGGCGATCCAGGACGTGAAGCGCGCGAAACTTCCCTACATCGTCGTGTTGTCGGACCCGACATCGGGCGGCGTGCTGGCTTCCTACGCCATGCTTGGCGACGTTCAGATCGCCGAGCCGGGCGCGCAGCTGGCATTCACCGGCCCGCGCGTCATCGAGGCCACGATCCGCGAGAAGCTGCCGGAAGGCTTCCAGCGTTCGGAATTCCTGCGTGAGCGCGGCATGGTCGACATCGTTTGTTCGCGCAAGGAACTGACGCCCACGATCGGCGCCGTCCTCGGCATGCTGATGCCGGCTTCGCGCGGCCGCCGCTCCAAGGCGGTTGCGGCTGACGAAGCCGCCGCGAAGTAAGAGCCAACCCCTGCAAATGGCCCACGTTCCCTTTTCCCGGGAACGGAGTTTGTCTGCGCATGCCTTGCCCATAGAAGGTTGGCTGGGGAATGGCTGGAGACTGATTCACCTTGGCTGACGCCGCCATCGTAAAGGCTGAGCTCGATCGCTTTCGCGAGGCGTCGACGGGCCGGGTCTCACCCGCGTTCGGCACGGCGCACATCCGCAAGGCGCTGGTGGAACTAGGCGATCCGCAGGACCGCATGGCCAATGCCATCCATGTCACCGGGACAAACGGCAAGGGATCGACTGGCGCTTTCATCCGCGCAATGGCGGAAGCAGCTGGCCTTTCCGTGCACGTCTTCACGTCGCCGCATCTTATCCGTGTGAACGAGCGCATCCGTGTCGCGGGCAAGCTGGTCGAGGATGATGTGCTGGCGGATGTGCTGGCAGATATCTGGCGACGTACCGAGGGGCTTACCTATTTTGAAGCGCTTACAGCGGCGGCGTTCTGCCTGTTTGCGCATACACCAGCGGATATCTCGATAATTGAAGTGGGCGCCGGCGGCGCGACAGACGCCACCAATGTCATGAGCCATCCGGCTGCTTCGGTGGTGACGCCGATCAGCCGGGATCACGAAGCGATGTTCGGCGTTTCTGGCGTCGCCGCAATTGCGCGTCTGAAGGCGGGGATTTTCCGCGAAGGCGTGCCCGCGATCATTGCTCCGCAACCCGCGATCGCGCTGGGCGTGCTGCGCGAGGAATCGCGCACTGCTGCGGCTAGCGTGCTGGAAGCAGGCGATGACTGGAAGGCGCGCTGGGAAGGCGATGCATTCGTCTATGAAAGCCGTACGCTGACTGTCCGCGCCCCATGGCTCGGGTTGCGGGGAAGGCATCAGGCGCAGAATGCAGGCGCCGCCTGCGCGACTCTGGAAGCGATCGGCGACAAGAGGATCACTCCGGCGGCGATGGCGGCGGGCCTACGCGAAGTATCGTGGCCTGCGCGACTGCAACGCCTGAAGCCTGGGCCGCTGGCGGGCGATGCAGCGGTATGGATCGACGCAGCCCACAACCCCGGCGGTGCGGAAACACTGGCCGCAGCCATGCGCGCCTCGCGCCAGGAGGGTGAGCGCGCGGCGTTGGTGTTCGCATGTCAGGCCGTGAAGGATGTCGAAGGCGCTCTGGGCGAACTGTTGCCCGTCGCTGACGAACTGGTGATCTGTCCGCTGCCCGACAGTGGCGGGCAGGAAGGCGGTCCCGGAGCCGAGCCAAGGCATGTCGCCGGCATTGCGGCCACGCTTGGCGGCAAGGCGCGGATCGCCGCGAGCCTTGAAGAGGCCGTCCGCATGGCGCGCGAGAGCCGGGCGGAGCGGATATACATCTGCGGCTCGGTCTATCTCTGCGGCGCTGCGCTGGCCGCGAACGGCGAAAGCGTAACCTAAGAGTCGTCTGCTCACGAACGCGTGGCTCTGATCCTGCTCAATCGACAGCACAGGGCGCGCATCGCATAGTCTCGCCATGCGAGTGATGCGGTGGGGCTTTCTGGATCGATTGGCGGCGCTCGTGGCGTTGCTTGCGCTGGCCGCGGCGCCGGGCTGGGCGCAGGCCGTGCCGCCGCCCACGCCATGGGCGCATGAGGCCAGCGATATTGCGCCAGACCCCGCCGTGCGTTTCGGGGCGCTGCCAAACGGCATGCGCTACGCCCTGCTGAAGAACCAGCTGCCGCCGGGCGCTGTCTCAATCCGTATGTCTGTCGATTTCGGATCGCTTGATGAAGCGGAGAATGAAAAAGGCCTCGCCCATTTCATCGAGCACATGGCTTTCAACGGCTCGAAGAATGTCGCCGAAGGCGAGATGGTGCGGACGCTTGAGCGGCTGGGCCTCGCGTTCGGCGCAGACACCAACGCATCGACGGGGCAGGACTTCACGACCTACCAGCTCGAGCTGCCGAACGCGTCGGACCAGCTTCTGGATGAAAGCCTTTTCCTGCTGCGCGAGTTGGCCAGCGAGCTGACATTCAATCCAGAGGCCATTGATCGCGAGCGCGGCGTGGTGCTGTCGGAATGGCGGCGCGGCGATAACTTTCAGCGTCGTCGCAACAAGCAAGAGCTCGATTTCCTGATCCCTGACGCCTACGCGGCCACCCGTATGCCAATCGGCGATGCAGCCGTTCTGGAGACAGCCACGCGCGAGATGATGGTCAGTCTCTATGAACGCTATTACCGACCCGAGCGAACCGTACTGATCCTCGTCGGTGATTTCGATGTCGACGTGCTCGAGAAGAAGATTCTCGACAGGTTTTCCGACTGGGCAGGGCGTGGCGTAGCCGGCAAGACGCCGGACATCGCCTACACGCCAAGGGCGCGCCCCTCCGAAGCTTCGGTGTTCGTCCATAAGGATGGCGGGGATTCCATCAGCGTCTATTCCCTGATGCCGTACACGAATCTGCCCGATACAGGCGCCAACCGGCGCGAAGACAATCTCCTGATGTTCGGCATCGGCGCGATCGGCCGGCGGCTGGCCCCGATGGCCAACGAGGATAATCCGCCCTTCCGCAGCGCCGGGCTGACCACCGGCGACGTCATAGAAGCGGTCGACGTTGGCGGCGCCTCTGTGGTGGTGACGCCCGAGAACTGGAGGGCGGGCTTGCAGCGGCTTGAACAGGAATGGCGCCGCGCCTTGCTCTATGGCTTCACGAAGGACGAGATCAGAAGGCAGGTCGATGCACTGCGGACAAGCCAGAAGAACCAGGTCGAGCGCGAGAAGACGCGCACGACAGGAGCGTTGATCGGGGCGCTGCTGTCGTCGATCCAGAATGAGACCGTGTTCGCGACCCCATCCTCCGGGCTGGCGCGGCTGGAGACCTGGGCGGATCAGGTGACGCCCGAGATGGTCAATGAGCTGTTCCGCAAGCGCATGCCAATGAAAGACCCGCTGTTCTTTGCCGCCTCAACGGTGGAGCGCAACCCGGCGGACATTATTGCGGCGTGGGAGGAAAGCGCGCTGGTCGAGGTGTCGCCGCCGGAGGTGAAGGCGCGCGGCGTATTTGCATACACGAATTTCGGCCGGCCCGGCAAAGTCGTGAAGGATACGCGGTTGGAGGATATCGACACCCGCCTCGTGACATTCGCCAACAATGTACGGCTCAACATCAAGAGAACCACGTTCGCCAGGAATACTGTGCAAGTTTCCGTGCGCGTTGGGCACGGTGATCTCGATCTTCCTGAAACGCCCTTCGGGTTGGCCAATCTCATGGACGCTTTCAGCAATGGCGGCCTTGAGAAGCACTCGATAGACGATCTACGCGCGTTTCTGCAGGGACGGCAGGCGAGCACGCGGTTCAACGCATCCGCGACATCGTTTGGCGGCACCTATGCGACGACTCCAAAGGATCTGGAGCTGCAGCTCCAGTTGACAGCCGCCTATCTCACGCACCCCGGTTATCGTTCCGAAGCTGAACGGCGCTGGCGCGAGTCGCAGGTGTTGAGCTGGCCGCGCCTGGACCAGAATGCGCAGACGGTGTGGTCGGTCAAAGGTGTGCGCGCGCTGGCGTCGGGCGACAAACGCTATGGGCTCGATCCCGACGACGGTGATGCCTGGCGGTCGTTCGTGGAGCTGCGTCACTATCTGACGCCTGTATTGCGGACGGGAGCGATCGAGATTGCCGTGGTGGGCGACCTCGACGAGGCTGAAGTCATCCGGCTTGTCTCCCGAACATTCGGCGCCTTGCCGGCGCGGGCTGTGGCGCCGACGAAATTCAAGTCTGACAAGCCGGTGGTATTCCGGCAGAACAAGACGCCCTTGCTGTTCATGCACGGTGGAGAGGCCAGTCAGGCGCTGGCGCAGGTTTACTGGCCGGTCACTGACGTCGATCCGGATGCCGATCCGCAGACGGCGCGTGTCCTGGGCATGGCGGCCGGTATCATGCGGCTGAAAGTGGTAGCCGAAATTCGCGAGACGCTTGGGGCGACATACTCGCCGACGGCAGGAGCCTCTTTGTCATCTGCCAATCCCGGCTTCGGATACATCAACGCCGGCGCCGAGGTGAAACCGGAAGACGTCGATCGCGTGATCGCCGCTCTGGAGAAGATTGCCGCGCAAATGCGGGCAGGCGAGATCAGTGATGACGAGTTCAACCGCGCGATCACACCCGCACTGGAGGCGCTGCCGCAGAATGCTACGTCAAACGGCTACTGGCTCAGCCTGATCGCGCAGGCGCAGAGCCGCCCCGACCTTCTGGAACGCAACAGGATCCCCGCTGTCGAGGCAAGCCTGAGGGCGGTGACAAAGGCCGATGTCGTTGCGGCGGCCAACCGCTGGCTCACGGACGATGCTCAACAGGAGGCGCGGGTCATGCCGGCTGGGGCGGCGAAGCAATAGTGTAAAAGCAAACGGCCCGGCGTCGGAGGCCGGGCCGTTCGTTTGGTCGGGGAGGAAAACCTTAGACGGTCACCGCGTTGAGCGCTTCTTCGAGCTCTGCGAAGGAAGGCTGGGCTTCGGACGGGATCTGACCACGGCCGATCTCGACGGAAACCTGGGCGGCGTTGCCGTGCAGGTGGGCGACGAGCACGTCCTTGATGATCTTGTAGAACTGGCCCTCTTCATCGATGACCTGGCCAAGTCGCGCGGCGAACGGGCCGACGAAGCCATAGGCGAGGAACACGCCGAGGAAGGTGCCGACGAGCGCCGAACCGATCAGCTTGCCGAGATATTCCGGCGGCTGCGAGATGGCGCCCATGGTTTTGATGATGCCGAGCACGGCCGCGACGATGCCGAGCGCGGGCAGGGCGTCCGCCATGCCCTGCAGCGCGTGCGCGGGCTTGTGGGCTTCGTGGTGATGCTTCTCGATCTGCTTGTCGATGACTTCCTCGACCTGGTGCGGGTCTTCGAGGTTCATGGTCATCATGCGCAGCGTGTCGCAGATCAGATCGGTGGCGAAGTGGTCTTTCAGGATCTTCGGATAGTTCTGGAAGATCGTGGAGTCCTTGGGGTTCTCGATATGCTGTTCGATCGCCACGACGCCCTTTGTCTTCATTGTCTTCGTCAGCACGAACAATAGAGACAACAGGTCAGTGTAATCCTTGGGCTTCCACTTCGGCCCGCCCATGATCTTGCCGAAGCCGCCGCCGGCGGCGAGCACGGTCTTGAACGAGTTGCCGATCAGGAAGGCGCCGATCGCGGCGCCGCCGATCATCATCATCTCGAACGGTGCGGCTTTGATGATGACGTCGAAATGGCCGCCAGCGAGCATGAAGCCGCCGAAGACCATCGCGAAGACGACCACGATCCCGATGATCTGGAACATAGTTCAACCCTACCGGCGCATTTTGCGTTGTCCCGTTTATGCACCATCAAGCTTAACCAGCCGTGTCGGGCGAACCGGAAAAAGTGTTGCAGGCAAATTAACGTCACGCGTGGCGCGACTCTGATCGCGCGATCACGATTCCTGTCGAAGACGCGGCGCCTTCAGTGGCGATGAGCTTCAAAGGCCCCGCGCAGTTTGCGTGAATGGCCAGATTTTGCTATGGTTTTCAAAGCTTGTTGGGCAACATGCAGGGGTACGGACATGAAGGGCAAGATTCTGGGTTTCGACGCGGCCGGCGGCACAGGCGCCATCAGCGGTGAAGACGGACAGCGCTACAGCTTCGCGGCGGCTGACTTTAAAAGCCCTGCGCCGGCCAAACCCGGCGACAATGTCGACTTCGCGGTTGACGGTTCCAACGCCAAGGAAATCTACGTGACGGCCGGCGCCATGCCGAATGTCGACCTCGCAGCGCTTACATCGAATGCGACGGTCGCGAACATCCTGGCCAAGCCCTACGTGATCTGGGCGGCGGTGATCATTCTCGGCTCCTTGATCGCCGGGTATTTCGGCGCGCTTGGCATGCTGAACTCGATGAGTGGTCCGTTCGGCTCCGGCCTTGGCCTCGCCGCCCTGATCGCTGCGCTTCTGTTCATTGTGCCGATCGTGGCGGGCGTGCTGATCTTCTTCGAATTCACCAACAACAAGCTGACGGGCCAATTTCGCCTCATCACCGCTGCGGTGGCGATCGGCGGGCCGATCCTGCTTCCGGTTCTTGCCGGCCTGCTGGCCCCGCAAGGTTTTCAGGACATCATGAGCATGGCGTCCAGCTTCGGCGGCGGCGGAAGCCCCTATGCAGGTTTCATTGGCTTCGGCATCACGCCGGGCATGGTGATCACTGTCGCGGGCGGCGTGCTGATCGTGCTGAGCCATCTGGGCATCATCAAGAAGCTGGGCTAGCTGCCGAAGCCGGCCTCGCGCCGGGTTTCGGTCGTGCGTCCGCCGTAATTTCAGAGCCCCCTGACATCCTGCGATGTCAGGGGGTTTGCTTATGTCTGATGTCTTTTGTTCCACTGTTCTGGCCCGCCGTGGTTTCGTGCTGGGCCTTGGCTCGCTTTGCACCGCCCCCGGCGTCATGGCGCAGACGGTGGAGCGGGATCTCGCCTTTCCGCTGAAGGTCGCGGCGGGAGCTGAGCTGCGGGCGACAAAGGCTGAGGTTTATGATCCTGCTTACGTGGTGCTCGCCTATCCGATGGGCGATGTGCCGGACGATCGCGGGGTCTGCACGGACACGGTGATCAGGGCTTATCGCCATGCGGGCGTCGACCTGCAGGTGAAGGTGCATGAAGACATGGCGGCGAACTTCAGCGCCTATCCGAAGATGTGGGGGCTCAAGCGGCCTGACCGGAATATCGATCACCGGCGCGTGCCGAACCTCGAGACCTATTTCAAGCGTAAGGGCGGCGCGCGCACGTTGAGCAAGGTCGCTGCGGATTACCTGCCGGGCGATATTGTCAGCTGGCGTCTGACCGGCGGAGGGTTGCCGCATATCGGCGTGGTGACTCGCAAGACCAGAAGCGGGCAGCCGCTGATTGCGCACAATATCGGCGCCGGGACGCGCGAGGAGCCGTGCCTGTTCGACTGGCCTATGTCGGGCTGGTTCAGGTTCGACAGCTGGGCCTAGTTCTTCTGCTGGATCAGGTGGCCTTCGGGCGGACTTTGATCGCGGAATTTCTGATGGCAGGCCGTGCACCCGGCCATCATGTCTCCATCACTGAAGACGAGATCGTCGGCATTGTTCTTCGACAGGGCCTCGGCGGTGACTTTCGTCGCGGTGATCACCGTATCGACAGTCGCATCCCAGTCGGCGCCTTTGGAGCGGTTGGGCGCTTTCAGGAGCTGGGCGCCGGTGATGACGTCATGCGCCGCTTTCTGAAGTCTGGTCCAGCCGGCGGCGTCGGTGGGCGGGCCTTCGGTTTCGGCGGCGAAGAGGGTTTCGGAGCCGGGAATAATATAGGCGTGCATCACATCACCAACCGGGGAAGCATCGTTGAGTGAGGCGGGGTCGACCGTGGGAATGCGGGGGTCAGTGGTCCCTGCGGCCTGAGCGGCGGCGACATCGGGAGCAAGCGATGGGGCCGCTGCTTCGGCCTTTGGCGCTTCGGCTTTCGGCGCGCAGGCGGTTAGCGCCAGGAAGAAGGCGAGGGCGGTGGTGGGCTTCATGAGGTCCGCTCCCAAGGTTAGGCGCAAAGTGGATGCGCCGCACATGACAGCAGGATTACGGGAGACTGAATTCTGCGTCGGTCAGTCCGCCAGTTTCGCGATAGGCAGCATGATTTTCGATAGCCGGCCGGGTCCATGGAGAACCTGGTTGCTGGCGATGCGGGTTTCCGTTGTTGTGTAGAGATCGGCCGCCGTGTTGAGGTTGCGGGCGTAGGTCGGGAAATTGCTGGACGACACTTCGATGCGGATTGCGTGGCCCTTCAGGAACACGTTGGACGTCAGCATGGGGGGCGGAGCGATTGAATAGACCTCGCCGGCTTTCATGAACTTCGCGCTCGTCATGCCATCGCGATAGCGCATCCGCAGGATGGTATCGGAGATGTTCCAGGCCGTGCCGTCCGGCGCGACATCGACAAGCTTCACGGTAAAGTCGGTATCAGGCGCGTCGGAGCCCACGAAGAGATCGGCGGTGACGAAGCCGAAGACGGGCAGGTCTTCGGTCAATGGCGCGCTGGTATAGACGAGCACGTCGTTTCGCTTTTCGATCTCGCGCTGGTCGAATGCGCCGTCTTTCTGATCTGTGCCGACGCCGGAAATCTGGCCGCCATGGCTGATAACGGGATTCTTCGGATCGTAGGCGAATTTATCGGAGCCTGCCTTGGCCGGCGCCTTGTCCGCGAGCACGCCGTTGCCGGCGGCTGTGTTGGCCGCGCCATTGCTGGCGAGGAAGAACGTGCGCGCATTGGTTGTGTTGGCCGTGGGCACATCCGCGAGATCAGCCCAGCGATTTGCGCCCGCGAGATAGGCGCGGACCGGCGTTTTCGGAAGGGCTGCGGACTTGTCGTCCTTCAGCCAGCGGTCGAGCCAGGCGAGCGCCATTGCATTGTAGTCAAAGGTTGCGCTGCCAAGCGGGCGGTCGCCGATTTGGGTGCGTGGGCGGGCGAAGGAACAGTGCTGGCCATTGGTGACGACTATAGCCTGCGTGCCGCTCGGATTTTCGCGGCGCGTCTTTTCGAAGAAGGCCGCGCCGGAGGCGCTGGAGATATCGTAGGCGGCTTCGGCCCACAGGCCGGGGATCTTGATGTGATCCTTTTCGGTCACGCGATCTTCCGCCCATGCGGGGTTGGACGGGCCACGCGCGAGGTATTCCTCGAGTTCGGTATCGGGCGCTTTCATCACCTTTGCGAGGTCGATGACGGGCAGGTGCATCCGCGCCGTATCGAAGGCCGCTGTCGGGATGCCGGGTTCCTCAGGCCATTTGTAGGCGGCGGTCTGTTTTGTGCGCTCTTCGTCGCTGAGACCGGGCGCCAGTTGTGGCCAGTCGAGATACATTTCGCCGAAGAAGTAATCGGCCCAGCCCATCTGCCACGCGCCGCCGCGCCAGAAATTGCCTTGCTCGTGATGCGGACCCGCATCCGCGATGCCGACGCCGGATGAACCGACGATCATGGCCTTGTGCGTGGGGTGATTGAGCGTGGCGAGCTTGAGCTGGTTCTCGGCGGAGGATGAACAGCCCAGCGTTGCGACCTTGCCGTTGGACCATCCCTGTTTTGCGATCCAGTCGAGCGTATCCCAACCATCCTCGTCGGCATTGCCGAGCATCCGCATCTCGCCTTCGGACAGGAAGCGGCCGCGTTCGTGCTGCTGGACCACGGCGTAGCCTGCGCTGATGAGGCGTTTCTGGAAGCCGCCGAATTCGCTGCTGTAGGGCGTGCGCGTAAGGACGACGGGGAATTTCCCCGTGGTGGCAGGAAGCCAGACAGATGTGTCGAGGCGGGCGCCATCGCGCATTTTTGCCTGCAGGTGCATCATCGTGACCGGTGGGCCGGACGGTGCGGCATCGGCTTGCTGTGTAGGCGCGGGCGTTACGGGCGCTTCTTTCGTGGCGCTGGAGCAGGCGGCCGCGAGAACGGCGACGCTGGCTAAGAGGCTACGAAAGAGAGTGGCGCCCATATTGTCTCCGGTTCGATTAAAGTCCGTAGGCTTTCGCCATTTCCGGGTCTTTCGCCGCGACCTGTTTCGCGAGGTCGACGATGACCTTGGCCTGTTTCCAGGTGGCGTCATCCTGCATCTTGCCGTCGAGCATCGCGACGCCCGAGCCGTCGGGCATGACTTCGAGGATGCGGAGGGCGAATTTCACTTCGGCGGGGTCCGGCGAGAAGACGCGCTTGGCGATGTCGATCTGGTTCGGGTGGAGCGACCAGGCGCCGGCGCAGCCCATGAGGAAGGCGTTGCGGAATTGCTGCTCGCAGGCAGCGAGATCCGAGATGTCGCCGAAGGGGCCGTAGAACGGCTTGATGCCGGCGGCCACGCAAGCATCGACCATCTTGGCGAAGGTGTAGTGCCAGAGATCCTGTTGCGCGCTGTTGCGTTCCTTGCCTTCGACCGGGTCTTCGATGACGCGGTACATCGGGTGGCCGCCGCCGACACGGGTGGTTTTCATGGCGCGGTTTGCGGCGAGATCGGCCGGTCCGAGCGAGATGCCCTGCATGCGCGGGGAGGCGAGCGCGATCTCTTCCACGAGGGCGACGCCTTGCGCGGTTTCGAGAATGGCGTGGAACATGATCGGGCGCTTGATGCCGGCCTTGGCTTCGAGCTGGGCGACGAACTGATCGGCGTAGTGAATGTCCCACGGGCCTTCGACCTTCGGGAGCATGATCACGTCGAGCACGTTGCCGGCCTTGGTGACGAGCTCGGTGACGTCGTCGAGGAACCAGGGCGAGTTGAGGCAATTCACGCGCGACCAGAAGCCGGTGCCGGTAGATTTGAAATCGACCGACTTCGCGATCTCGAGCGCGCCGGCGCGGGCGGCTTCCTTCGCATCGGACGGGATCGCGTCTTCGAGGTTGGCGAGGACGACGTCGACCTTGGCGGCAACCTCGGGAACCTTGGCGCGGACCTTGTCGAGGTGAGGCGGCACGAAATGGATCATGCGCTCAAGGCGGACGGGCAGGTCGCGGAAGGGCTCCGGGGCGCCGATGGCGAGCGGCTTGAAGAACTGGCGGGGGGTCTTGGTGCTCATGGACGTGTCCCGGTGGCGTGAAGCAAGGCTGATGTTGCATTGCATCAGATGCGGGAGGGGTTCAAGGGCCGGGCGGACATGGGGGAGCGTTCTCGCAGGTGGCTGCGAGGCGGGCAGGTTTGGTTAGCGGCTGATGACGTGGACGGGAGGTCCGCGCGGTTGCGCGAAAAGGCCCCCTCCGTCTTGCGCGCAAGGGCGCGGACTTATGGAGCAAATGCACCAAGCCAAAAGCGCGGTGCAAAAATCCCCTCAGAATTTCAGAGCGGGAGCGCACCCAATGAGTGAGGTGGCGCGCGAGTAGAGCCCGTGTGGGCCGCAGGCGCCGTGGCGGCGCTACTTCTTCTTGTCTTTGGCGCTCCGCAACAGCTCGAAGGCCGGAAGGCCGTTCGAGGTGTCCAACATCTCTTCGTCCTCATCGAACGGCATGAATTTCTCCACACCTATGCCAAAGAGAAACCGGAAGGCGGTGGAGTAGTCGTTGTCCGCCACATCAGAATAGAGGATGACCCCGCGCAGAACGAGAATATCGTCGTCGGTGGCGCCTTCCTCTTTTCGCAGCCGCTCAATTTCCTGCTTCAGATTGGGAATAAGCCTGACCGGCGGCTCTTGTTGGGGCGCGATGGTCGAGACCGGTATGCGTTTGGGGTTCTTAAGAGCGCTAAATTTCGAAGCACGATACGGCTGTTTTCCCACTTCCACGACGAAAGAAATTCCTACGTCCTTAGCGACGGTCTGGCCGGTGTTGATAAGGCGGAGATAGAGCGGACAGTGATCCCGCATGATCATGTCCGCAAGCGCACTGCCCGTCTCTTCCCGCTTCTTAGGGACAATGGCGCTTACTGCGTGAACATATGCTATCGACTGGGCAGCTGTCGCTCTGGCGGCCTCCCACCCTGCTTCGGCGGCGCTCAAGGCATGGCCGGTAGCATCCCGCTGAAGTTTAACCGTCCGATTGATCAGGAAGATGGTAGCGCCACCAATCAGCAACCCAAGCGCGGCAATGATGGTCATCCAGCCTTGCGCAAGCCGATCTCCGAACAAGACATACTCGCGCGGATCTTTACCTGGCTCATCTTGAGTGCGCTGTGGGTTTTGGCCTGCGGCCGATGGGTCGGCAGCTTCTACGCGTCGGGCCGCCGGGTCGCGATTGGTTATGCTGTTTTGCTCATTGGCGGCGGTATCATCATGTACTTCACCATGGGGCCGCTGGCGTAGCGTTCCGCCGTCGATCACCGCAGGCGACATCAGCAACAAGAAGACGCCGGCTAGGCATCCAGTGACAGGGTGGAACAGCCTATCGCGCTCAGACATTCGAGCATGAATGCGGCTGAGAATTTTCCCCGGCTGAGCTTGTTCTTGATGTTCGCTTCATTTTCCGAGACCCCCACCGCCGCTAGCTTCTCTACCAGCTGCGCGTAGGTCACGCCCCGTTTCTTCAACTCCAGCTTGAGCAGCAAGGCAGCTTTCGCCTCCCAGTCATTGCGCTCGGGCATGTGTCGGATACCTCCAAAAAAGGTATCATATTCGATACTAGGGTACTTGCAACAGTACCATAAGGTGTCATATACAGTACCTAGGTACTGGAAACGACACTAAATGGCCCAACGCTTCCTCCTCTCCGCTGCCGCCCGCACCCTTAATCTCAAGGAGATTTACAAGGCCGGGGAAGCCGCAGCTTACGAGACGTTCTGCAAGCTCCGCTGGCCGGAGACGCAGGGCGAGGCTGTCTGCCCCGACTGCGGTTGCGTCGAAACCTACGCGATCACTACGCGCCGCCGCTTCAAGTGCGCCGCCTGCTACAAGCAGTTCAGCGTCACGAGCGGCACCATTTTCGCGTCGCGCAAACTCTCGTTCGTGGATCTGCTCGCCGCGATCTGCCTGTTTGTGAACGGCACCAAGGGCCGCTCCGCGATCCAGTTCTCGCGCGAGATGAACGTCCAATACAAAACCGCATGGGTCATGTCGCACAAGCTGCGCGAAGCCATGCAGGACGAAGTTGACGGCATGTCGGTTGGTGGCGAAGTCGAAGTGGATGGCAGCTATTACGGCGGCCACGTCCGCCCGGCCAACGTCGCCTCAGAGCGCGTTGATCGCCGCCTCGCTGAACACCAGACCGGCACGCGCCGCGTCGTCATCGCGATCCGCGCTCGCAAGGGCCGCACGCTCACCTTCGTCACCAAGTCCGAAGCTGAGGGCGTCGCGCTGGTGAAGCGCAACGTGCTGCCGGGTACGGTCGTGTTCGCTGATGAAGCCCGCCATTGGGACGTGCTGGCGCGTGGCTTCGTCACCAAGCGCATCAATCACCAAGAGGCCTACTCGCTTGACGGCTCGCATACGAACAACGCTGAGAGCTTCTTTGCCCGCCTGCGCCGCATGGTGCGCGGCCAGCATCACTTCGTTTCCCCGAAGTATCTCCACCAGTACGCGACGCATGCGGCTTGGTTGGAAGATCACCGGATGAAGTCGAATGGCGCGCTCTGCTATCGCTTGATCCGCAACTCGCTGGCCGCTCCGATCAGCCGCGACTTCAAAGGCTACTGGCAGCGCAAGGCGGCCTAGATAATTGCGCCTTTGGGTGGCTCGACGTTGGGCCACCATTCTGCAACCGTCGCGCAGGTCGCCTTCATTTCATTGAAGCGGGTTACGGAGTCTGTCGGCGCTTCATGAGCCTTGCCAGCGTGTGCATCAATCGTCAGGCACAGCTTGAGTTCAGGCGTCTTGGCATCGGGATCGTTGGTTACACCCAAGAAGCCGAACATGAATGCTGACTGCCACTGCGCAACGTCCTCGGGCAGCGTCTTGCCCTTGGCATAGCGAATAGCGCACCCGCCAATCCGGACCTTGTTGTTCTTGTTCACGCGGCTGAACTGAAAACTGATCTGTGGACTCACCTTCACGCCGTTGATCACATAGCCCTTGGAGATGGCTTCGGGCATCACGGTTGCCTTGGGCAGCTTCACCCCTTCCGCGACGGCGAAGAAGCGATCAATGTAATCCGCGTTGTTGTCATAGAGGTTGCGGTCAAAGTCGTCGTCCGCGATTGCCTCACGCAGATGCTCTGCTTGATCATGCAGCCAATCGAGGTCCAGCGCAGGATCACACAAATAGCGCGCGACCGCTGTTCTGGCCTGCTTGTGCTGGATGATCCTGGCGGTTGATCGATACTTGGCGTCCTGCACGATGGTGCGACGCCGGCGCTCACTAGCGACCATAAAATCCGCTAGGTCACGGGCTGATATTGTGGGATTCTTAACTACGCGATGAGTCTTCTGACCGGGGGCTAGGGGCATGGAGGTCGCTTGTTCTATTTCAGCAAAATCGTGGGTAGCGACCGCATCCTGTGCCTGTCGCCTATTACGTCCCGTCTCATCGCGAGGAGCGATTCGGAACTAACCGATGTTAGTGGCTATTTCCTCTTTGAACAGACGGGTATCAAAGAGCCAGAAAGCGTCCGCATCCTCGCCCAAGTGCACACCAACGAAGCTGCGCTCGCCCTCAAGGACATGATGGGCCTGAACTAGCGAGCCGTTGAGGCCGCTCGCTTCGCCGTCTAGGATGGTCGGGGGAGACGCGACATGAAATGGCTGATTTCTGCGGTGCGCTCGCAAGTGTTCTACTTCGCCGCCGGGTTCTTTGCTTTGGCCGGTCTTTGTGAATTATTTCTCGGTCAGACCGTCAAGTGGATACCCGTATGGGCACACGTGCTCATGGTGATTGGCGGGGTAGCTGGGATGGCAATTTCCCTGCTGGCTGACCGCCATGCGGCACGCAAGGCAAAGCCTGACTAGACGCCGCGCGCGTTCATCCGCTTCCGGCAGTCCTTCACGCTGAACAGGATGCGGGCGGTCAGCTTCTTGTCGCTGGCGTCCATGCCCTTCGCCGCCATGACGTACTGCATGATCCGCGTGGGCGTCTGGTTGCCCGCCCGCTCCGCTTCCCCGATCAGCGCCATAAGCTCGCCATTGGCGAACCTGCGGGCCTTCACGGTCTTGCTGTAGCCAATCAGGTTCAGCGCCTGATCAATGTGGAAGATCGCGGATTGTATGCCCTGAACCTGCGCCAGCAGTTCTTCACGCTTGCGGAGAAGGGCGTCTATGCCATCGGTGCTCATGCACGAAAGATGGCCCCGGCGGATTCATTTTGCTTGGTGCAGTTGCTACATAAGTCCGCAAGGGCGCGCAATCCACCTCCCCCACTCCTGCGGAGTGAGGGAGGCAAGACAATGGTGGTTTGCCTCCACCATGCAGAGCATGGGGGAGGTGGATTGGAGCGTAGCTGCGAGACGGAAGGGGCTCTGCTCCGAGCGCAGGGCTTCGGCGCGCTTTTGCGCGAGGCGTTCGTATTCCTCGAAGCGCGTGACGAGACGGCGGAAGCTGGTCCAGCAGGCTTGTGGCGTGCGGCCTGAGCGGCTGGCGGTACGGTTGGGTGTGAAGTCTTTCGCGCGGGAGCGGATGCCGAGGATCTCGCAGGCTCTCAGATAGATCAGGAGGTCGAGCTTGGCGTGGGCGTCAGCAAGGCCGGCGGAGACGATCAGGCATTGGCTGGGGTCGTCTTCCATCCGGATGATGGCTTCGTCGTTGTCGAAGAGGCGGAAGCCGGCGGCGATGATGTCGACGAGGTTCGCCTCCACCGCCATGACAGGGCGGAGGCGCCAGAGAATCCAGAGGATGATCTGCTGCAGCTCGAACATGCGTTGAATATGGGCGCAGTCAGGTGGGGTGTGGGTTGGTGTTTCAGGTTGTCCCCCAGCAGAAAGTGCTGGGACCGTTGAGTTGCTGGGGCTGGGAAATTTCAGGCCACCACATTCATGGGCTGAGACCTGCGGGATCTGGCGGTGGCTTACCCCTCTCCCCCTTGTGGGGAGAGGGTGGGGTGTGGGGGGCTGTTGAGCGGTAAGCTGCATCGACATCGCGCATGCGGAGCCGCCCCCCCACCCCTGCGCCCCTCCCCACAAGGGGGAGGGGGAAGCGGGCAGCGGTGCGTGTGGCTCTGGGTTCCCGCTTGCGCCCTTCGGGCTTGCGAGAATGACGGCCAGAGAAGTTGGCGGGTCGCGCAAAAGAAAAGGCCCGCTGTTTTCAGCGGGCCTTGATGATTTGCTATTGCGTCTGATCAGGCGACCGAAGGTGAGGTTTCGCGGATCCATTCGGCGAGTTTGGTTTTGGTCATGGCGCCGGTTTTCATCGAGAGCAGTTTGCCGTTCTCGAAGATGAGCAGGGTGGGCAGGCCGCGGACACCGAACTTGCCCGGCGTCATCGGGTTTTCGTCGGCGTTGAATTTCACCAGCTTGGCCTTGCCTTCGAACTCTCCCGCGAGCTGTTCGAAAGCAGGCATCATCTGTTTGCAGGAGCCGCACCATTCGGCCCAGAGATCGACGACGACGGGGCCGGTGGCCTGCATCACTTCGGCTTCGAAAGTGTCGTCGGTGACTTCAGCGAGGGCCATATGCGTATTTCCTTGTGAGGTGTGATGCGCCGCTTCGCGGCTGTGCGTCAGGCGACTGACGGCGCGGATTCTTTCAGCCACTCGACCATGCGCGACTTGCTCATCGCGCCGAGATGCGTGGCGGTGACGTTGCCTTTTTCGAAGATCATGAAGGTGGGGAGACCACGAACGCCAAAGCGGCCGGCGGTCAGCGGGTTGTCGTCGATGTTGATCTTCACGACCTTCACCTTGTCGCCGAGTTCATCGGCGAGGGCTTCGAAGTGGGCGGAGACCTGTTTGCACGGGCCGCACCATTCGGCCCAGAAATCGACGATCACCGGCTTTTCGGAGGCGAGGACGTCTGCATCGAAGCTGTCGTCGGAGATGGCGGAGACGGACATGGGATACCTCTGGAACTCAGGGACCTTAAGTAGGGAGGGCCCGTCCCGCATCAAACAGAGCGCCGCTAAAGGGACGGTTCATGGCCGGATAGCCTTGAGCGCTCGATCCAGGGCGGAGGGGGGTATTTCCATGAGTCTGGGGCCGTCTGTCCAGACCAGCAGGCACCGAATGGGACGGTTTGGCCAGCGTTGCGTCAACACGGCGCGATAGGCGGCCATCTGGGCGATA
>Ga0075163_10000417_pt1 | contig 54311 bp, 41 predicted proteins | sample JI1023141ADNA_FD_71478 | JGI IMG/M metagenome (GOLD analysis project Ga0075163, IMG submission 71478) | Wastewater effluent complex algal communities from Wisconsin, to seasonally profile nutrient transformation and Carbon sequestration -... | ecosystem: Engineered > WWTP > Effluent > Algae... | reverse complement strand
ACACACCCGCCGGCGGACCGCGCACGGTGACGCTCTACACACCAGCGTCGGGACCCGCGCGCCGCCTCGACCGCCGAGCCTCGGTCGTGCGTTGATCGCCTCCGCCTCACGTGCGTGTTAGATCGCACACCATGATCCGACGCGTGGCGCTGCTGGCGGCGGCTGTTGGAGGGAGTTGCGGGCGCGGTCCGGTCGCGGCTGCAACGCTGCCCCCCGCGGCGCCGCCTGTGCCGGCGTCGTTCGTGCCCGGTCCGCGCTACTTCGTCGGCGAGGTCTGCTACTCCGTCGCCCTGCGCGCGGATCACTACTACCCGTTGTTCGCGGGTGGTGACATCGCCTGGACTGCCGACGATGCGGCCGCGCGGACTCCACTCACCGCGAAACCGTGGCGGTTCACGGTGCTCGGGTTCGACTGCGCGGTGCACGGCCAGATGGTCACTGCGCCTGAACGGACGCCCTCCGATCCGCGCGGCATCGCCGGTGACTATTCGGGTCTGTGGAGCGTCGGGCCCTGCAGCTATCGTTTGCCCGATGGCAAGCGGGGGAGCTGGGCCGACTGCGGCGCCGCCGGCAATTGCGGAATCGCGCTTGCCGTCGACGATGAGCCCCCAACGCCGCCGCAGGACGCATCCACCGAGCCGGTGAAGCTGTGTGTCGCTGACGGCACGTTGATCGGTGATCTCGATGGCGACGGCGCCGCGGAGGCCTTCCCGCTCGAGGGCTTTCGTGCGCTGGCCGCCGTCGACGGCACGCCGGCCGCCGGCCCGTCCTGCGCGGAGCCGCGCTTCGCGTGGTTCCGCATGCCCGTTGGCCCCGACATGATCGACGTGCTCGGCGCGGTCGACCTCGACCACGATGGGCAGATGGAGCTGCTCGTCGCCCACACGGCCGCGGGCGGACCGCGCACGGTGACGCTGTACGCGCCAGCCCCTGGGCGCCCCCCTCGCCTCGAGCGCCGCGCCTCGGTCGTGCGCTGATCGCTTCCGGCAAGGCGCGCGCTGTCACATCCGGGAGACACTCAGGCGCGCGGCCTCGACTTGAACGCGCGGCCGCCACGCCATCCCGCGGCGTGTCCCCTCCCCCGCCCCTCCCCGCCCTAGCTTCGCGTGCGCGGCAGCGTGACGGTGAACCTGGCCCCGCCCTCGGCGGCCTGGTCGACGGCGATGGCGCCCTGGTGCTGCTCGACGATGTTCTTGGCGATCGGCAGGCCCAGGCCGGTGCCCTTGCCGTCGACCTTGGTCGTGAAGAACGGCTCGAAGATCCGCGTCCGCTCGGCCTCGGGCACGCCGGGGCCCGAGTCGGCGACGATCACCGCCACCCGGGCGTCGTCGATCACCGCGGTCCGCACCCACACCGTGCCGGTGCCGCCGTTGGCGCCCTCGACCGCGTGGGCCGCGTTGGTGATCAGGTTGATCATCACCTGCTCGAGCTGGCCGGGGATCGCCGACAGCGGCGGCAGCTCCGGCGCCAGCTCGACCACCAGGTGCAGGCCGTGGTGCTCGAACAGGTGCTCGCAGAACGACACCGACTGCCGCACCACCGCGTTGAGATCGACGATGTCGACCTCGTCGCCGACCGGCTTGGCGTACTGCACCAGCTCGCGGGTGAAGCGCTGGATGCGGTGCGCGCTCTGGGCGATCCGCACCAGCTTCTCGTGATCCGCCGGGTCGCCGCCCATCTGCTGGCAGCGGCGCTGCAGGAAGTCGGCGTAGACCGAGATCGAGGTCAGCGGGTTGTTGAGCTCGTGGACCACGCCGGCCGCGAGCTGGCCCAGCGTCGCCAGCCGCTCCGAGCGGATCACCTGGGCCTGCAGCTCGGCGACCCGGGTCTGGTCCTGGCCGATCGCCACCACCGCCTCGGGCGCCGTGCGCTCGCCGGGGCCGCCGATCGCGGCGATGCTCCACATCGTCCGCACCCGGCCGTTGTGGCGCGAGCCGATCCGCACCTCGATCGCGTCGAAGCTCTGGCCGGCCAGCGCCGCGGCCAGGATCGACGTCACCCGCGAGCGATCGGATGGCGGCAGGAAGTCGCGCAGGTCGCGCCCCACCACCTCGTCGCGGCGGAAGCCGGTGAGGCTGAGCAGCGCGCGGTTGCACACCGTCACCCGCCACGCCGGATCGATGCCGACGATCAGCGCGTTGGCGTGATCGATCAGCCGGGCCTGGAAGTCGCGCAGGCCCTGGGCGTCGCGCCACAGCCGGTGGTTGCGCAGCGCCAGCGCGAGCTGGTTCACCAGCGGGATCACCAGCGGCTCGTCGGCGGCGATCAGCGCCTCGCCCAGCGGGTAGGCCACGTCGAGCAGCCCGTACAGCTCGCCGGCCGCGACCACCGGCACCGCGAAGCCGACCGCGACGTGGGAGAACGGCGCGTCCCAGCGCGGCGCCACCCGCAGCCGGGCGCTGGCCGCCACCGCCGGGTGCAGGTGGGTCTTGTCGATCGCGCTGGCCTTGACGGTCAGCGGCTCGTACTCGAGGCCGGGCCGCGCGACGCCGCCGATCACGTAGGTGCGCGCGGCCTCGCGGGTGCGCGGGTCGACGACGCGCAGCGCCAGCGGCCGACCGGGGAACAGCCGGTGCGCGGTGGCCAGGAACCGGCTGCACAGCTCGGCCTCGCCGACCTCGCGGAACACCTCGCCGCCCAGCTCGAGCATCGCGGTGGCGACCGCGGCCGCGTCGGGGATGGTCAGGGTCATGGCTTGGGCACCCGCCCCAGCTTGGTGGTGTCGCGATCGGCCGGCGGCGCCGCGCCGCTCGACGACTCGGCTGGGTCGTCGACCAGTTCGCCCAGCCCCAGCGCCGCGAGCTGATCGGGATCGAGGCGCACCGCCGAGAACTCGCGGGTGCGCGAGCCGTCGAGCGCCTCGTCCCCGCTCGACGACGCGTCGGCGCCCGGCACCTCGCCGGCGGTCGAGCGATCGAGGTCGAGGATCGACGCGCCGCCGACGTACGGCATCGTCTCGTACTTGGTGATGCGGCCGATCTTCTTGACGATGTCGGCCATGCGCTCGGCCTCGGCGCGGATCACCCCGACCGCGCGCAGGTGCGCCGCGTCGGGCGCGCTCTGCCGCTGGATCAGCTGAGCGTAGCCGAGGATCGACGTCAGCGGCTGGTTGAGCTCGTGGGCGGCGGCGCCGGCCAGCTCGGCGACCAGCGCCTGCTTCTCGGTGATCTGCAGCTTCTCCTGGGCCGCGAGCAGCCGCTGCTCGATGCGGATGCGGTCGCGCAGATCGCTGAAGATTCCGACGGTGGCCACCTCGTGCCCACCCTCGTAGATGATCGACGCGGTCATGTTGACCGGGATCAACTCGCCGCCCTTGCGCTTGACCTCGCGCCGGGTCTGCTCGAGGTAGCCGACCCCGCCGTGCGACGTCGAGCGCAGCATCCGCATGATCTGGCGCGGCACGCCCTCGCCGTACAGATCCCACACCGCGATCTTGCCGATCACCTCCTCGGACCGGTAGCCGTACAGCCGCTCGGCGCCGCGGTTGAACAGGATGATCTGGCCGCGCATGTCGGCGGCGACGATCGCGTCGACGGTCGAGTCGATCAGCCGCTCGAGGAACTCCTTGGTCGCGCGCAGCTCGCCCTCGAGCGCGCGCTGCGCGGTGACGTCGCGGAAGGTCAGGATCGCGGCGCCGGTCGCGGCCAGCACCGTCGAGGTCGACGCCGACACCATCAGCCGATCGCCGGTGGTGGTGGCGACGCCGAGGTCGAACGGATCGAGGTTCTCGCCGGCCAGCACCTTCTCGACCACCTCGGCCGCCAGCGGCGCGGCCTCGGGCACCAGCAGGTCGGCCAGCGGCCGGCCGGTGAGGCCGTCGCGAGCGAAGCCGGTGATGCGCTCGGCGGCGCGGTTGACGAACAGGATCAGGCCGGCCTCGTCGATGATGACCACGCCGTCGGCGGCGGCCTCGAAGTGCTCCTTCAGCGACTCGATGCCGCGCAGCCGCCGCTCGGCCTCGTAGCGCAGCCGCGAGATCCGGTGGGTCTGATCGCGCAGGCTCTCGAGCACCGCGCCGTGGCGCAGGTGGGCCGCGGTCAAGGACGCGATCAGCCGCGCGAACTCCTCGCCGCGCCCGACCACGTGGCGGGCGCCCGGCGTCTTCTTGCGCAGGAGCATCGCGCCCAGCGATCGGCCGCGCCACGCCACCGGGAACACCGCGAGGCCGACCACCGGATCCTTGGTGTGGGCCACCGCCGCGCTGGTCAGCGGGTGGGCGCGCGCGTCGTCGATGAACACCGGCTCGCCGGTGCGGATCGCCGCGACCAGCTCGGGGTAGTCGGCGATCGTCAGCGTGAACTGGGTGCGATCGGGATCGTCGGTCGCGGCGATCACGAAGCCGTGCACCGAGCCCTCGATGTGGGCGATCAACGACGCGCGATCGAAGCCCAGGCACTCGCGGGTCAGCTCGAGGGTCTCGACCAGCGCCTCGGCGTCGTCGCCCTTGGCGGCGAGGATGTCGTTGACCCGCGACAGCGCCGGCGCCAGCGAGCCCGGAGTCCACGGGCCGCGCAGCCGCCCGACCGAGGTCATCAGCCGCACCCGGTTGGCCAGCGCCCGGTCGGACAGCGCGGTGGTGGCGACGTCGGTGGCGCCGCGCTCGAAGGCGTCGTCGTCGGGCGCGCCGACCTCGAGCAGCACCAGGATCGGCACGTCGCCCAAGGGCGGCGTCGCGCGGGCCTCGGCGACCAGCGCGCTGGCCTCGGTGCCGATCACCACCAGCACCGCCGGCAGCGCGTGGGCGTCGTCGAGCACCAGCCGCTCGTGGCCGTTGGCGCGCAGGCCGTGGCGGGTCAGCGCGCCGACCACCCGATCGCGGTCGCTCGGGCGACCGCCGACCACGGCGATACGGCTGGTGACGGACACCCCGTCAGGATATCGCAGCCCGGCGTCAGGCGGTGCGGTGCCAGGCGGCGATCGCCGCGGCGTAGACCCGCTTGAGCGGCGCGCCGGCGGCCTGGGCGGCGGCCACGCAGGCGTCGTGCTCGGGAGCGGCGTTGGCGACCTCGCCGTCGGCGTCGCGGGCGACCTTGATCGGGATCGGCCCGTAGGCGGTGTCGACGATCACGGTGGCCCGCGCCAGCACGGTGCGCGCGACGCGGTCGAAGCGCACGCCGATCGTCGAGGTCTCGCGCAGGATCGCGGCCACCACCGCGGCCCGCGCCGCCGCCGGCACCAGCGCCGCGAAGGCCAGCGCCGGTCGGCCCTTCTTCATGACGATCGGCGTGAACCAGGCGTCGACCGCGCCGGCCGCGAGCGCGTGCTCGATCGCGTGGGCCGCCAGCTCGGGGCTCTGATCGTCGAGGTTGGCCTCGACCCGCCACAGCTCGTCCGCTGCGTGCCCGCGCACCGCCACCGCGGTGACCCGCACGACGTTGGGCCGATCGCGCAGGTCCATGTCGCCGGCGCCCCACCCCACCGCCAGCGCCGCGCCGGTCGGCGCCGGCGTCCACGCGGTGACCGCGTGCGCCAGGATCGCCGCGCCGGTCGGCGTCGTCAGCTCGCGCGCCACGCCGCCGTCGGTCATCACCCCGCCGGCGCGCCGCAAGATCTCCAGCGCCGCCGGCGACGGCACCGGCAACACGCCGTGCGCGCAGCGCACCGTGCCGTGCCCCATCGCCACCTGCGCGCACGACACCGACGCCGGCGCCAGGTACGCCAGCGCCGCCGCGGTCCCGACGATGTCCACCACCGAGTCGATCGCCCCCACCTCGTGGAACACCACCTCCTCCACCGTCGAGCCGTGCAGCGTCGCCTCCGCCACCGCCACCCGATCGAACATGTCGAGCGCCCGCCGCTTCACCTCGTCGCCCATCACCGCCCCCTCGATCCGCGCCCGGATCCCCCGGTACGCGTGGTGCCCATGATCCCCATGGCTGTGCACCACCCCATGATGCGCATGCTCCGCCCCCGTGCCCGTGGCCGCCCCCGTGCCCGTGGCCGCCCCCGTGCCCGTGCCCGTGCCCGTGCCCGTGCCCGATCCCCGCGTCCCGGTCCCGGTCCCGGCCGCGGTCACGTCCCCGGTCGCGGTCGCGGTCGCGGTCGCGGTCACGGCCTCGGTCGCGGCCCCCGTAATCAACCCCGGCACCGCCTCCCAGACTCTCCCCAGCGTCACCACCTTCACATCGACCGACGCGATCCCCGCCTTCACGACGCGCTTCGCGCTCAGCCGCCGTCCATCGACGCCCACCGCCGCGATCGCCTCCCGCACCACCTCGATCGGCACGCCCAGATCGATCAGCGCGCCCAGCGTCATGTCGCCGGCGATGCCGCTGGCGCAGTCGAAGTGCAGGTGCGCCCCGCGCAGCTCGGCCGCGGTCATCGCGCCCGCCTCGCCATCCGCGCCGCGCGCACCGCCGCCACCGCCGCGCCGAAGCCGTTGTCGATGTTGACCACCGCGACCCCGGGCGCGCACGACGACAGCATCGCCGCCAGCGCCACCAGCCCGCCGGCGCCGACGCCGTAGCCGACGCTGGTCGGCACCGCGAACAGCGGCACGTCGACCAGCCCGGCGACCACCGACGGCAGCGCGCCCTCCATGCCGGCGATGATCACCGCCGCGTCGGCGCCGCGGATGACGTCGATGCGGGCCAGGAGCCGGTGCAGCCCGGCCACGCCGACGTCGACCAGCCGCACGACCTCGGCGCCGAGGAACGCCGCGGTCTGAGCCGCCTCCTCGGCCACCGGCAGGTCGCTGGTGCCGGCGCACACGATCGCGATCCGCCCGACCGCCGGCGCCGCCACCGCGGCCGGCACGACGATCAGCCGCGCGACCGGGTCGTAGGTCGCGCCGGCGACCGCGGCCAGCACGTGCTCGGCCTTCTCGGGGCTGACCCGGGTCGCCAGCGCGCCCTTGCCGGCGGTGGCCAGGCTGCGCACGATCGCGGCGATCTGCTCGGCGGTCTTCCACTCGCCGAGCACCACCTCGGGCACGCCGGTGCGATCGGCGCGCGCGCGATCGAGCGTCGCGGCGTCGACCCCGCCGCCCATCGCCACCGCCAGCTCGACGGCCGCGGCCTCGGCGGCGACCTGGCCGGCCGCGACCGCGGCGAGGAGTTCACGCAGGCGCTGGGGATCCACGCGCTGCTCTTATCACGACTCGGTGGACGGGCCAGCGCCCGGCACCGCGCCGCCGCTGGCGGCCCACGCGTCGAGGTCCAGCTCGTACTGCCACCGACCGCGCCGGGTCGGCGCGTCGAGCGCGTGCTTGAGCCGGGTCATGAACTCGGCCCGCGGGATCTCGCGCGCGCCGAACCGCGCCAGGTGCTCGGTGTGGACCTGGCAGTCGATCAGCTCGATGCCCCACGCCGCGAGCTGCGCCACCGACGCCGCGAACGCGATCTTCGACGCGTCGGGCGCCTTGGCGAACATCGACTCGCCGTAGAAGCACGCGCCGAGCGACACGCCGTACAGCCCGCCGACCAGCCGGTCGCCGTCCCACGCCTCGAACGAGTGCGCGAAGCCGCGCGCGTGCAGCTCGCGGTACGCGTCGATCATCGCCGGGATGATCCACGTGCCATCCTGGCCGGGCCGCGGCACCTCGGCGCACGCCGCCAGCACGTCGGCGAACGCGACGTCGATCGTCAGGCGATACGGCTGCCGGCGGATCGCCTTCTTGAGGCTGCGGTTGACGATCAGCTCGGTCGGCGTGAGCACCATCCGCGGGTCGGGCGCGTGCCACAGGATCGGCAGCTTGGGCCCGTACCACGGGAAGATGCCCTGGCTGTAGCCGAGCAACAGCCGCTCGACGGACAGATCGCCCCCGACCGCGAGCAGGCCGTCCTCGGCGCGCTCGACCGGCGGGAACACCAGGCGCTTGTCGAGCCGGTAGACCGGCATGGGGCCCGCATACTACGCGAAGCCGGCGGCCGCGCGGTACGTCGCGAGGTGCGCGTCGATCGTCAGCTCGATCGGCTCGGCGTAGCCACCGCCGAGCGTCAGCACCACCGGCACGCCGCGGTCGCGGAAGTGGGTCAGCACCAGGCGATCGCGCTCGGCCAGGCCGGCGTGGCTCATGCCCAGGCGCCCGAGCTTGTCGGCGGCCAGCGCGTCGACGCCGGCCTGGTACAGCACCAGGTCGGGCGTGAACCGGCGCGCCAGATCGGCCAGGCTCGCGGCGATCAGCGGCAGCACCTCGGCGTCGCCGGCGCCATCGCTGAGCTCGACGTCGCAGTCGCCGGCCGGCTTCACGAACGGGAAGTTGCGCGCGCCGTGGATCGAGTAGGTGAACACCCGCGGCTCGTCGGCGAAGATCGCCGCGGTGCCGTCGCCCTGGTGGACGTCGCAGTCGAACACCAGCACCCGCCGCGCCGCGCCCTCGGCCAGGAGCGTCGCCGCCGTGACCGCCAGGTCGTTCCACACGCAGAAGCCGCTGCCGAAGTCGCGGTGCGCGTGGTGGGTGCCGCCGGCCAGGTTGCCGGCCAGGCCATCGACCAGCGCGGCGCGCGCCGCCGCCAGCGTGCCACCGACCGAGGCCAGCGACCGCGTCACCAGCGCCGGCGACCACGGCAGGCCGAGCTTGCGGACCGCGCGCTCGTCGAGCGTGCCGGCCAGCACCGCGTCGACGTAGGCCGGCGCGTGGGCCCGCACCAGGTCGGCGCGGGTGGCCAGCGGCGCCGGCGCCAGCCACGCCGCCGGCACGATCGCCTCGTCGACCAGCCGCTGCCGCAGCCGGGCGTACTTGCCCATCGGGAAGCGGTGCCCCGGCGGCAGCGGCACCGCGTGCTGGTCGCTGTAGAAGATGCGCACCGGCGGCCACGACAGCACGACCGCCGGGCCACCGCAATCGGCGATCGCCGCCCCGCGCCCGCCGGCGATCGTCGCCGCCGCCGCCGCCGACAGGCGCCCGTTTCGATTGCGGCCGACCGCACCCGCCGGCTATTCCATCGGGGTGAGCGCCCATCAGTCCAGCCCCGACTCCGAGGTCATCGTCGCGCGCCCGCCGCCGCGCGGTGAGCTGACCCCGGCGGCCATCATCGCGTCGATCGTCGTCGCCGCGATCATGGGCGCGTCGTACCCGTACATGGTGCTGAAGCTCGGCTTCGGCCCCAACGTCAGCGTCGTCGCCGCGTTCTTCGGCTTCGTCGTGCTGAAGGCGCTGTCGTGGAAGACCTACGACCGCTGGCAGAACAACATCGTCCAGACCGCCGGCACCAGCGCGGCGCAGACCGCGTTCATGTGCGTGCTGCTCGCGGCGTTCGACATGCTGCGCAACAGCGGCGTCGACGTCGGCTTCTCGCTCGAGCTGACCCCGCTGAAGTCGTTCCTGTGGCTGTCGGTGGCGTGCACGCTGGGCGTGCTCCTGGCGGTGCCGCTGCGCAAGCACTTCATCGTCGACGAGAAGCTGCCCTACGCCGACGGCATCGCCGCCGCCGAGACGCTGGTCGTGCTCGATCCCGAGAAGGACGCCCACGCCGACAAGAAGCGGCTGGCCGTGCAGGCCACCTGGGCGCTGATGATCGGCCTGTTGCTGTCGGGCCTGGTGATGCTGATCCGCGAGGACGCCAAGGTCACCGACTGGCTCAAGGAGGGCTTCGCGCCGGCGGCGTCGCTGACCGTCGCCGGGCTGCCGATCGTCGCGATGGGCGTCGGCGCGTCGTACAGCCTGCTCAGCATCGGCTCCGGCATGCTGATCGGGCTGCGGGTCGACTGGTCGATGATCCTCGGCGGCGTGCTGGCGTGGATCGTCATGCCCTACTTCCTGGTCACCCACGGCGTCGAGGGCGCCGGCCACAAGATCTTCACTTCCAAGTCGTCGCGCACCGACGTGCTGTTCTGGGTGATGTGGCCGGCCACCGGCATGCTGGTCGCCGGCGGCCTCACCGCGCTGGCGCTCAAGTGGCGCTTGCTGATCGAGACCTTCACCAGCCTGAAGACCATGAAGATCAGCGGCGCCGACTTCCCGCTGTCGTGGGTCGCGATCGGCGTTGGGGTGTGCACCGTGCTGCTGTGCGTCGTGCAGTACGCGATGTTCGAGATCCCGGTGTGGATGACGATGGTCGCGATCCTGCTGTCGTTGCCGCTGATGCTGGTCGGCCTGCGCGTCCTCGGCGAGACGTCGTGGGGCCCGATCAGCGCGCTGTCGAACATGATGCAGGGCCTGTTCGCCGCGGTCGCGCCGGGCCACATCGCCGCCAACATGGTGGCCTCGGGCACCACCGGCACGATCGCCACCTCGTCCGAGGCGATCATGCAGGACTACAAGACCGGCGACATGATCGGCTCGACGCCGCGGGCCATGACCTGGGCCCAGCTGCTCGCGGTGCCGATCGGCGCCGCCTGCGTGTCGTGGATCTACCCGCTCCTGGTCAAGACCTACCACCTGGCCGGCACCAACGACCCGTACTGCGACGTGCCCGATCACAGCTGCATGAGCTCGCCGATCTCGCGCAAGTGGGCCGGCTTCGCGACGCTGCTCAAGCAGGGCGTGTCGGCGCTGCCGTCGACGGCGCTGTGGGCGCTGCTGATCTTCTCGGTGCTCGGCGTGATCCTCACCGTGCTCGAGAGCAAGCCGAAGCTGCGGCCGTTCGTGCCGTCGCCGACCGGCATCGGCATCGGCATCCTGGTGCCGTTCAGCGTGATCGCGACGATGTTCCTCGGCGGCCTCGCGGGCGTCGGCTGGAAGGCCGCCGACCGCCGCTCGTACGACAAGTTCATGGTGCCGCTGGCCTCGGGCTTCATCGCCGGCGAGGCGCTGGTGGCCACGATCGTCGCCCTCTACTTCATCGCCGCCGGGTGACCGCCCCGCTCGACGAGCTGGCCCGCCTGGCCCAGCGGCTGGGCGACCTCCGCGGCCGGGCCGCCCGCGGGCCGCTGCCGGCGCCCAGCCTGCGCGAGCTCGAGCGCACCGCCGCCGGGCTGACGGCGGTGATCCCGCGCCTGGCCGCCGAGGCCGCCGCGCTCGACAAGAGCCGCGGGCTGGCGCTCGAGGCGACCCGCGCCGGGCTGGCCCAGGCGCGGCGGCTCGACCTCGACGCCGCGATGGCGGTGGTCACCGCGCGGCGCGCCGCCGGCCAGATCCGCGGCGCGGCCCGGGCCTACTGGCAGCTGCTGCGGCGGGCGCCGCGCGACGCGGTGTGGAAAGATCGCCTGGCCGGCTTCGGCCACCTGCTCGAGGAGTTCGGCGAGGGCCGCGGCGCCGGCCGCTGCCGCACGCTGGCGGCGTCGCTGTTCGACGGCTGGTGGCGCGACGCGATGACCGTCGAGGTCGCCGACGAGGCGCTGGCGCTGGTCGATCCCGACTGGGCCCGGCTGCCCGAAGCGGTTTGATCGCCGGCGCCGCCCGAGGCACAGTGCGGGCATGCGCCGCCTGGCCCTCGCGATCGTGGCCGTCGCCGCGTGCGACAACCACCACGAGGCGCGGGTCGGCCCCGCGCTCCTGCCCCAGGCCAACCTCACCGCGCCGCTGCCGGCGGGGACGACGCCGGTCGCGATCATGCCGGGCGCGGCGCCGCCGGCCGGGTCCGCGGCCCTGGCCATCGACGTCAACGTGCCGTGGGCCCAGGTCGCGGCGGCGGTGCGCGCCACGCCGGCGCCGACCCTGGTCGTCGGTCGTTACCGCCACCTGCGGGCGTTCACCCTCGAGGACGAGCTCGACGCGGGCCCGGCGGTGAAGATCACCGCCACCGCCCACGGCAAGTTCTGCGTCGGTCCGCCCGACAGCGACCTCGCCTACTGCCTCGAGAGCGGCGACCGCCGGCACATCAGCGCGGCGTTCGTCCGCGAGGTGATCGGCAAGGCCGCCGTCGAGTACGACATCTACCAGGGCCGGGTCGACATCGACGACGACATCCTGTGGGCCGACCTGGTGCGCACCCTCGACGGCGCGCGCACCTGCTGCAAGCGGCCGTTCAAGGTCGCGCTCCGTCGCTGAGCCGCGTTGGGACAACGAGGGTCTTTCGCAAAGACCCTCCCCCACGGGGTCACGCCCCCGTGGGTCCCCCACCCGAAACGCGAGATCCTCCTCGTGGGCTCGATGATCTGATCAACCCTGCGCGGCGCCGCGCCGTCGCCGAGACGTCACATCTTTCTCGCCGATTCGGCGCGGGCCCGGCTTTCCAACTCCCGCGAACTTCGGCAGGGTGAGGTCATGGCCTCGGACCCGCACGACGGCGACGAGCACGGCGAGCCCAGCCCGCCGCCGGTCGACCTGTCGATCGAGGTGCACCGGCTCGATCCCGAGGCCGCGGCCGACATCACCCAGGAGATCCGCGGCATCGCCGAGGCCCGCGCCGACGACGGCTGGGCCATGGAGGACGACGCCCGCCCGACCGCCGCGTCCGGACCGCCGACCGACGAGCCGCTCGGCCTCGACGAGCTGCGCGACGCCTGGGCGGTGCTCGACGCCGCCGAGCGCATCGACGGCCTGCGCCTCCTGCCCCGCGAGGATGGCGAGGAGTTCTTCATCGCGCTGGCCGGCCCCGACCAGGCCGACCTGTTGATCGCGATGCGCCGCGGCGAGCGGCGGAGCTGGCTGCGCCTGCTCGAGCCCGACGACGTCGCCGACGTGGTCCAGGCGGTGCCCGACGACGAGCGCGCCGGCCTGTTGGCGATGCTCGACGGCCCGACCCGCAAGGAGGTCGAGGCGCTCCTGGCCTACGAGGAGGACGACGCCGGCGGCCTGATGAACACCCGCTACGCGCGGCTGCGGCCGACGATGACCGCCGACGAGGCGATCAGCTACCTGCGCCGCCAGGCCCGGACCCAGCTCGAGACCATCTACTACGCCTACGTGCTCGATGGCGAGCAGCACCTGCTCGGCGTGGTGTCGTTCCGCGACCTGTTCGCGGCGCCCGGCACCCAGCGGGTCGCCGAGATCATGGAGAAGGACGTGGTCTCGGCCGATCCGTCGCTCGACCAGGAGGCGCTGTCGCGGCTGTTCGCCGAGCACGACCTGACCGTCATGCCGATCGTCGACGCCGCCGGGGTCATGCGCGGCATCGTCACCGTCGACGACATCGTCGACGTGGTCCAGGAAGAGGCCACCGAGGACGCCCAGAAGTTCGGCGGCATGGAGGCCCTCGAGGTCCCCTACCTGCAGTCGCGCCGGCGCGAGATGCTGCGCAAGCGCGGCGGCTGGCTGGCCGTGCTGCTGGTCGGCGAGATGCTGACCGCGACCGCGCTGGCGTTCTTCGAGGGCGAGATCGGCCGCGCGACCGTGCTGGCGCTGTTCATCCCGCTGATCATCTCGAGCGGCGGCAACGCCGGGTCGCAGGCCTCGACGCTGGTCATCCGCGCGATGGCGCTGGGCGAGGTCCGCGCCGCCGACTGGTGGCGGGTCATGCGCCGCGAGCTGGTGATCGGCACCGTGCTGGGCGCCGGCCTGGGTGCGCTGGGCCTGGTGCGCGTGATCATCTGGGGCGCGGCCGGCAGCTACGGCGATCACTACGTCTTGATCGGCGCGACCGTCGCGCTCAGCGTGGTCGGCGTCGTCACCTTCGGCACCTTCGTCGGCGCGATGCTGCCGTTCATCCTGCGCCGCATCGGCGCCGACCCGGCCAGCGCCTCGGCGCCGTTCGTGGCGACGCTGGTCGACGTCACCGGCCTGGTGATCTACTTCCTGATCGCCACCGCGATCCTGTCGGGCACGCTGTTGTAGCGCGCCTAGATGGCTTCTTCGTCGGGGTGGGCCCGCAGCGTGCGCGGCAGATCGAGGATGGTCTCGTTGGGCGAGCCGACCAGCATCGCCGGGCTGACGTCCGACAGGCCCCACGGCTCGACCTTGCCGGCGGTCACCGCGAAGGCGCCGCCGTCGATGCGGCCGACCACGCCGAAGCCCGAGCGCATCGGCACCCGCGCGGTCTCGATGACCAGATCCGGCAGGTGGCTGACGTCGATCTCGACCAGGCCGCGCTCGCAGGTCAGCACCAGCCGGTAGCCGAGCACGCGACGCTCGATCAAGAGCACGTTGCCCATCGACGCGCGGAACACCTCGTGCCAGCCGTCGCGCGGGCCCTGGTGGGCGGCCAGCGACGCGAAGTCGACGTGGAACAGCGCCGGCTCGTTGATCCGACGGGCCAGGAGCCCCGACGTGGTGACCACGGTGTCGACCAGCCCGCGGGCGTGCAGGTCCACCACCGGCGAGCGGTGATCGGCGGTCCACCACGAGCCCGGCTGGTGCGGGGTGCAGCCGAGGAACACGTTCTTGGCGCTCGAGCCCTTGCACCACTCGGCGATCGCGCACGCCACCTCGGGCGCGCTGCCGGTGTCACCGAGCCGGCGGTCGCCGTTCCACAGCACGGTGTCGCCGGGCAGCCGGTGGACCGCGTCGAAGTGGAAGTAGCGGCCCTGCCACGGGCACTCGAGCGACATCTTGTCGCCGACCCGGACGTTGGCGACCGCGTCGAGATCCTCGGGCACCGCCAGGTAGGTCTCGCCGCGCGGGTCGAGCGCCACGAACAACAGGCCGCGCGGGGTCAGCCCCTTCTTGCGCAGCTCACGGAGGCCGAGGATGACCGCGGCGGGATCGCGGTAGTGATAGACGCGGGTCGGGAGCAAGCGGGGGGACCCTAGCCCGATTGTTGCCTGGCCACAACGGACCTTCCGCGTTACCGCGATTGTGGCGATCCGCCGAGGCGCCTACGGTCGAGCTCACCAAGGAGGCACCGATGGCCACGATCCGCGAGCTCGACGAGCAGATGAACCAGGCGATCCTGAGCGGCACGGCGATGGAGCTGTTCGAGAAGCTCTACGCCGACGACGTGACGATGCAGGAGAACAGCGAGGCGCCCCGCGTCGGCAAGGACGCGTGCCGCGACTACGAGCACCAGTTCTTCGGCATGCTCGAGGCGTTCCACGGCGCCACCTGCACCAACGTCGCCGTCGACGGCAACACCACCTACGCCGAGTGGACGCTCGACTTCACGCTGAAGGGCATGCCGCGCATGAAGTACACCCAGATCACCCAGCGGGTCTGGAAGGACGGCAAGATCGCCCACGAGCGCTTCTTCTACACGCGCTGATCGCACGCGCCCCGTCGCGGTCAGCGGCCGCCGCTGACCACCGCGAGCCAGCAGATCGCCACGCCGGCGCCGCAGGCGATCGTCACCGGCCACAGGCCGATCAGCGCCGCGACGAAGCCGCGCGGCCCGTCGCCGAGGCCCTCGATCGCGTCGGCGATCCGCGCCGCCACCGGCCGAGCCCGCGGCGCGACCATCACCCCGCGATGCTTCACCGTCCGCGCGATCGGCACGTGGCTCATGGCTCCAGTATGCCGACCGCCGCCGCCGCCGCCAGCGCGAACCGCAGGGCTGCGACCGGCATCACCCGGTCGCACCTCGTGCCACCGCCTACGGGTTAAAGGTCACGTCGACGGTCCGCGCCGCCGACATCGACAGGGTGCAGGTCAGGGCGGTCGGGTTGCTGTCGCACTGGGTAGCGCCCCAGGTCACCGAGGCCGCCGTGCCCAGCGACGCCGTCAAGGTCACCGACGTGCCCGACGCGTAGCTCGCGGTGCAGCCCGCCATCGTGCAGGTGGTGATGCCGGCCGGCGCCGAGGTTACCGAGCCCTGGCCAGCGGCCTGGGTGACGTTGACGGTCAGCGCGAAGTTCGGCACGAACGTCGCCGTCACGTTGCGCGCCTGGCTCATCGCCACGACGCAGGTGCCGGTGCCCGAGCAGCCCTCGCCCGACCACCCAGTGAACGTCGACCCGCCCGCCGCGACCGCGGTCAGCGTCACCGACTGCGCCGAGGTGTAGACCTCGGAGCAGTCGACGCCACAGTTGATGCCGGCCGGCGCCGACGTGACCGTGCCGCTGCCCGCGCCCGCCGGGGTGACGGTCAAGGTGAAGGTGTTGAGCGTGAACGTCGCGGTCACGGTGGTGGCCGCGGTCATCGTCACGACGCAGGTGCCGGTGCCCGAGCAGCCGCCGCCCGACCAGCCGCCGAACGACGAGCCGCCGGCGGCCACCGCGGTCAGCACGACCACCGAGCCGTCGGTGTAGTTGGCGCTGCAGGTCGCGCCGCAGGTGATGCCCGCCGGGTTCGACGTGACCGTGCCGCTGCCGGTGCCGGCCGGGGTGATCGTCAGCTGCCGGCTCAAGAGCGCGAAGCTCGCGGTCACGGTGGTGGCCGCGGCCATCGTCACGCTGCAGGTGCCGGTGCCCGAGCAGCCGCCGCCCGACCAGCCGGTGAACGTCGACCCGCCGGCCGCGGCGGCGGTCAGCACCACCGTCGCGCCGTCGTTGAAGTTCGCCGTGCAGGTGGCGCCGCAGCTGATGCCAGCCGGCGCCGAGGTCACGGTGCCGCTGCCGCCGCCACCCTTGGCGACCGTCAGCGGGTAGGTCTTGAGCGCGAAGGTCGCGGTCGCGGTCGCGGCGGCGCTGACGGTGACGATGCACAGCGTGCTGCTGCTGCAGCCGGCGACGCCGCTCCACCCGGTGAAGGTCGAGGTCGCGCTGGGCGAGGCCACCAGGCCCACCACCGCGCCGGCGTTGTAGCTCTGCGAGCAGGTGCCGCTGGTGGTGCCCGCGGTGCTGGTGCAGGTGATCGCCGACGGCACCGAGGTCACGGTGCCGGTGCCGGCGCCAGCGCCAGCGACGGTCACGGTGAAGGTCTTGAGCGTGAAGGTCGCGGTGACGGTGGTGTTGTTGTTCAAGGTCACGACGCAGGTGCCGGTGCCGCTGCAGCCGCCGCCCGTCCAGCCGGTGAAGTTCGAGTCGCCGGCCGGGGTCGCGGTCAGCGTGATCGACGAGCCCTGGGCGAACGGGAACGCGCAGGTGACGCCGCAGTTGATGCCGACCGGGCTCGACGCCACGGTGCCGGTGCCGGTGCCGGCCGGGGTCACCGTCAGCACGCGGGTGTCGGTGTCGAAGTTGGCCTGGACCGACTTGACGGCGTCCATCGTGACGACGCAGGTGGTGAGGCCGGTGCAGGCGCCCGACCAGCCGGTGAAGGCCGAGTTGCCGCCCGGCGACGCGGTCAGCGTGACGAGCTGCCCGGCGTTGTAGGTCGCCATGCAGGTGCCGCCGCAGTTGATGCCGCTGGGCACCGACGTCACGGTGCCCGAGCCGGTGCCGGTGCGCGACACGCTCAGCACGAAGGTGTTGATCGCGAAGGTCGCGGTGACCGTGGTCGCGGCGTTGACCGTGACCGTGCAGGTGCCGGTGCCCGGGCAGGTGATGCCGGTGCCCGACCAGCCGGTGAACGTCGAGTCGGCGGCGGCGGTCGCGGTCAGCACCACCATCTGGCCGGCGTTGTAGTTCTCGGTGCAGTCGACGCCGCAGTTGATGCCCGACGGCGCCGAGGCCACCGTGCCCGAGCCGGTGCCGGCGCGCACGACGCCGAGCTGGTGCTGGTTGAGGGTGAAGGTCGCGGTGACCGTCGTCGCGGCGGTCATCGTGACGGTGCAGGTGCTGGTGCCGCTGCAGCCGCCGCCCGACCAGCCGGTGAAGGTGTTGTTCGACGACGGCGCGGCGGTGAGCGTCACGATGGTGTTGGCGTTGAAGCCGAACACGCAGGTCACGCCGCAGTTGATGCCGGTCGGCACCGAGGTCACGGTGCCGGTGCCGTTGCCGGCCGGGGTCACGGTGAGGTTGATGGTGTTGAGCGTGAACGTCGCAGTCACGGTGGTCGCGCCGTTCATCGTGGTCATGCACGAGCCGGTGCCCGAGCAGCCGCCGCCCGACCAGCCGGTGAACGAGGTGTTGGTGCCCGGCGTCGCGACCAGCGTCACGGCCGTCGCCGCCGTGTAGTCCTCGGTGCAGTCGGCGCCGCAGTTGATGCCGGTGCCGGTGACCGTGCCGCTGCCGTTGCCGGCCTTGACCACGGTCAGCGTGTTGAGGTCGAAGGTCGCGACGACGTTGCGCGCCGCGCTCATCGTGACCGCGCACGGCGCGGTGCCGGTGCAGCCGCCGCCGGCCCAGCCGGTGAACACCGAGTTGGTGCCCGGCGACGCGGTGAGCGTCACCATCGTGCCCACCGGGTACAGCTCGGTGCAGTCGGCGCCGCAGGTGATGCCGGCCGGCGCCGACGACACGGTGCCGGTGCCGGTGCCGGCCTTGGTCACGACCAGCGCGAACGGCTCGACCTGGCAGCGGTTCGAGCAGCCATCGCCGCTGGTGGTGTTGCTGTCGTCGCACTGCTCGGGGCCGGGCGCGCCGGCCGGGGTGAACGACGGGTTGAGCTTGCCGTCGCCGCAGGCCGGCGTCGAGCAGTCGAGGTTGCAGGTCTGGCTGTTGCCGTTGGTGTCGCAGGTCTCGCTGGCCGACGCGATGCCGTCGCCGCAGCGCGGGAACTGGCAGGTGTTGCGGCAGGCGTCGGTGTCGGTGAGGTTGCCGTCGTCGCACTGCTCGCCGTTGACGGCCTCGGTGACGCCGTTGCCGCAGGTCTCGATCTGGCAGGTCGCCGAGCAGCCGTCGCCGGCCGTGGTGTTCATGTCGTCGCACTGCTCGGGGCCGGTGGCGCCGGTCGGCGTGAACGCCGGGTTGCGCTTGCCGTCGCCGCAGGCCGGGACGCTGCAGTCGAGGTTGCACGCCTGGGTGTTGGCGCCGTCGTCGCACGCCTCGCTCATGCTCTTGATGCCGTCGCCGCAGCGCGGGAACTGGCAGGTGTTGCGGCAGGCGTCGTTGTCGACGAGGTTGCCGTCGTCGCACTGCTCGCCGTTGATGGTCTCGGTCACGCCGTTGCCGCAGGTCTCGATCTGGCAGGTCGCCGAGCAGCCGTCGCCGGCGTCGGTGTTGGCGTCATCGCACTGCTCGACGCCGGTGGCGCCGGGCGGGGTGAACGTGCGGTTGACCTTGCCGTCGCCGCACGCCGGCACGGTGCAGTCCGAGTTGCAGCTCGCGACGTTGACGCCGACCGTGCCGGGGTCGCAGGCCTCGCCCGCGGCCATGTTGAAGCGGTTGTCGCCGCACACCGGGATCGTGCAGTCGCCGTCGCAGACCGCGTTGTCCGAGGTGGTGCCGTTGTCGCACTCCTCGTCGATGCTCGGCCCGGCCGGGCCGTCGTTGTCGACGAAGCCGTTGCCGCAGCCGAAGCCGGCCTGGCAGTTGTTGCGGCACTCGTCGGTGTCGTCGGTGTCGCCGTCGTCGCACAGCTCGGGCGGGTTGGCCGGGCCGCCCGACGAGTCGAGGATGCCGTTGCGGCAGCTCTCGAGCGACAGGCAGTTGGGCGAGCAGCCGTCGCCGGCGATGTTGTTGCCGTCGTCGCACACCTCGGGGCAGTTGGTGCCGGTCGCCGTCGCGCTCTTGCACGTCGCGCCGGTGGTCGGCAGGTCGTCGTTGACGTAGCCGTCATTGCAGCTCTCGTCCGACGCGCAGTCGGCGCTGCAGCCGTCGCCCGACGCGGTGTTGCCGTCGTCGCAGCGCTCGCCGCGCGGCGCGCCCGGCGAGGTGAACATCGCGTTGGTGTGCGAGTCGCCGCAGCGCGGCAGCGTGCAGTCGCTGTCGCAGGTGGCCGAGTCGGCGCCGCCGAGCTCGTCACACTCCTCGGTCACGTCGCCCTGCATGTCGCGCTTGCCGTCGCCGCAGACGTTGGTCTGGCAGTCGGCGCGGCAGTCGTCCTCGTCGATCTGGTTGCCGTCGTCGCACTGCTCGCCGGTGTCCATCTGGCCGTTGCCGCAGGTGTTGGACAGCTGGCGACAGCCGAGGCCGTCGGCGGTGCACACCGAGCCCTCGGGGCAGACGACGCCGCTCGAGCACTCGATGGTGTTGCTCTCGAAGCAGCCGGTCAGCGCCAGCGCCGCGACCAGCGCGGCGAAGGCGGCGCCGCCGCGGCGGAGCAGAGGGGAAGTGAAGACAGGCGACATGCAGAACTCCCAGGTGAGGAAGCGAAGGGAATGGAGGACGAGGGCGGCGGCGCAGCAGCTCAGAAGCTGCCAGCCACCACCAGGCCGGCCTGGCCGGGCGCCACCGACGGCGAGATCGCGATGTCGGTGGCCGCGCCCTTGGTCGGGTCGATGCGGAAGGTCTTGGGGCGGTTGAGGATGACGAGCACGACGCCGGCGACGACCGCGGCGCCGCCGATCGCGTAGCTGGTGAAGGCCAGGGTCTGGTTCGACTCGGCGCTGGTCTTCTTGTCGGCCACGCCGGCCGGCAAGGTCGAGCAGCCGCCCGACGGATCGGTCGAGGCGCACTGCGAGATGGCCTGATCGTACTCGTCGAAGCTGGTCTTGGCCGACGAGTGCAGGAGGCCACCCACCGCCGCCAGCACGACGCCGCTGCCGAGCACCGTGTACGGCACCCAGTTGGGCATCTTGCGGGTCTCGCGGGTCAGCTCGGCGTCGGTGTACATCGGGATCGTGATCGCCGAGACCGTGCCGCCGAGGATCTTCACGGTCAGCGGCACCGGGGTGTAGCCCTCGGCGCGCGCGACGACGGTGTGCTCGCCGGCGCGCACCCGCGCCTTGTAGGTGCCGGGGCCGGTGAAGACCTCCTGGCCGTCGAGCACCAGCGTCGCGCCGGCGACGTCGATCGTGTACTCGACGGAGCCGATCTGCTTCTCGACGAGGAGCTTGGTCGACTTGGCGCGATCGAGCTTCTCGGAGTCGAGCGGGCCGACGCCGTACTCCATCGCCTTCTCGAGGGCGTCGTAGATCTCGAGCGGCTGGTCGAGGTTCACCAGCGCGAGCGCGAGGTTGTAGTAGATGGCCGGGTGCTTCCAGTGGTTCAGCGCCTCGCGGTACTTGGCGACCGCCTTGGGCCACAGCTGATCCTTGATCAGGCCGTTGCCCTCCTTGAACAGCGCCAGCGCCGCGGCCTGCTCCTCGGGCGACACGCCCTTGGCCCACGGCCGCAGGTTCTTCTCGATGTCGTCCTCGCCGATCGGCCGCTTGGGATCGGCCGGGCCCGGGGTCGGGGCCGGCTGGGCGAGCGCCGGCAGCGGCGCCAGCGCCACCGCGGCGGCGATCAGTAGATGCGAAGCCATGCGAGTCATGCAGTTCCCCTCGATGAACAGATGGAGAGATCGATGTGAACGTTCAGCCGGCGCGCGCTACGGCAGCTCTTCCATGAGCTTGCCGATCTGCTTCTCGAGCTCGGCGGCCTTGGCCTCGGCCTTGTCCTTCAGGCGCTGCGCCTCTTCCTTGGCGATGCGCTCCTTGTCCTCGGCGGCCTCGGCCTGCGCCTGGGCGGCCTTGGCGCGCGCGGCCGAGTCCTCGGCCTCGCCCTGGGCCTTCTTGGCGCGCTCGCGCGACTCGGTGGCCTCGGCCAGCGCCACCTCGAGGTCGGCGTTCTTCTGCTGCAGCTCCTCGAACGTCATGTCGAGCTGCGCGGAGGTGCGCTCCTCCTTCTTCACCGCGGCCAGCTTGGCGGCCTCCTCCTCCTTGCGCTGCCGCTCCTTCTCCTCGGCGGCGGCCAGCGCGGACTTGGCCGTCTGCTCGTTGGCCTGCGCCACCTTCTTGGCGGCCTCGGCCTTCTCGGCGTTCTCGGCGGCGACCTTCTCGGACTTGCGGATCGTCACCAGCGCGCCGGCGGCGGCCACCAGCAGCACGGTCAGGAACGCGACCAGGCCGATCGTGAAGGTGCGCTTGCGCCGCTCGGCGCGGGTCGCCTCGGCGATCACCGCGTCGAGGAACTCCTTCTGGCTGGTCGGGATCGGCGACTTGTTGCGCTTGACCCAGCGCATCGCCTCCTCGGCGGCCTCGCCGCGCCACAGCGTGCCGGGGTCGCGGCCCTTGGCCTGCCACTGCTTGGTGGCGACGCGGAGCTGCTCGACGAACTGCGAGTCCTCCTGGGTCTCGTCGAGCCAGCGCTTGAGCGACGGCCACGAGTGGATCAGCGACTCGTGGACCACCTCGACGGTCGAGCCCTGGGCCGAGCCGTCGGTGGCGGTCTGGGTCACCAGCAGGCGGGCCGCGGTGAGGTGATCGACCAGCCGCTGGACGTCGCCGGTGCCCGGCGACAGCTCGGCCAGCTCGGCCAGCGAGACGATCGCGCGGGTGCGCTCGGGCGTGATCAGCCGCAGGAACAGCTGGCGGGCCAGCGCCTGCGACGGCCCCGACAGCTCGGCCAGCACGCTGTCGGCGTGGCTGGCCAGCGCGCCGGCGATGCCGCCCATCGCGTTGTAGGCGTTCTGGGTGAGCAGCTTGCGGGTCGAGTCCTTGGCGTCCCACAGCTTGGTCGCCGCGAACTGGAGCAGCGGCAGCGCGCCCGGCGTGGTCTCGAGGTGCGTCAGCATCTCCTCGACCATCACCGGGTTCTCGAAGTGGTAGCCGGCCATCTCGGCCGGCTGCACCAGCGCGTCGCGCAGGCCGTCGCGGCCCGGGGGCGTCAGGAAGAACAGCCCCTGCATGACCTCGCTCATCAGCTGCGGGTCCTCGCCGACGCGGTCGAGGAAGTCCGAGCGCAGCGACAGCACGACGCGGACCGGCGCCGAGGCGTCGTCGGCGGCGCCGGCGAGGCACGCGGTGAACGCCGCGCGCTCGGCGTGGTCGGGCACCAGCGTGTAGAGCTCCTCGAACTGATCGACGAACAGCAGGATCTTGCGGTTGGCGCGACGGGCGCGGGCGCGCAGCACCTGCCCCATCTGGCCGGGCTCGGCGGCGAGCTGCCGGGCCAGCTCGGCCTGCTCCTTGAGGTCGTCGACCACCGTGGTCGAGGTCGAGCTGACCATCGGCGACATCATCGCGGCGATGGCCATGAGCGGGCTGCGGCCGGGTCGGATGACCAGCGTCTCCCACTGCTCGCCCGAGGCCTTGAGCGCCGGCACCAGACCGGCGCGGACGAACGACGACTTGCCGACGCCCGACGGGCCGACCACGCCCATGATCGGGCGGTCGCGGATGCGGTTGACGGCGGCGGCGATCTCGCGCGAGCGGCCGAAGAACCGCGCCGCGTCGCTCTCCTGGAACGACGACAGGCCGGCGTACGGGCTCTCGTCGAGCTGCAGCTGCATCGTCGAGTAGCGGCCCGGCAGGAACGGCTCGAGCGCCTTGAGCAGCTCGCGCGCGTCCTTGTAGCGGTACTCCTTGTGCTTCTGCAGGCAGCGATCGACGACGTCGCAGATGCCCTGCGGGACATCGGACACCGCCTCGCGCAGCTTGGGCATCGGCTTGTCGACCATCGCGGTGACGACGAGCTGGTTGCCCTGCAGCGGCGCCAGCGGGTGCTTGCCGGCGAGCAGGCGGTACATGATCACGCCGACGGCCCAGATGTCGGTGCGGTGATCGATCTCGACCCCGATGCCCCACTGCTCCGGGGACATGTACTTCATCGTCCCCATGATCACGCCCTGCCGCGTGAGGTTGGTGTTGGTGTTGTCGCCGAGCTCGGCGGCGGTGGGCAGCCGGATGCCGGCGTTCGACGGCGCCGACGGCGTGCCGCTGGGCGCCTTCTCGGTGGCCTGGTCGCGGACCTTGGCGATGCCGAAGTCGAGCACCTTGATGCCGCCGGCCTCGGTCACGAAGATGTTGTCGGGCTTGAGGTCGCGGTGGACGATGCCCTGCTCGTGGGCGACCACGAGCGCCTTGACCACCGGCACCATCAGCTCGATGACGCGGGCCGGGGGCAGCCGCTTGCCGCCGGTCACCAGCTCGGTGAGCGTCGTGCCCGAGAGGAACTCGAGCACCATGTACGGCTGCTGCGAGATCTCGCCGACCTCGTAGATGATGACGATGTTCTCGTGGCTGCAGCGCGCGGTGGCGCGGGCCTCGATGATGAAGCGCTGGGTCAGCTCCGGGTGGTTCGACTGGAGGACCTTGATCGCGACCTTGCGGCCGAGCTTGGTGTCGCGGGCCAGGTACACCGAGCCCATGCCGCCCGAGCCGATCTCGCGGATGATCTCGTACTGGTTGATCTGCGCGCCGGGGCGCGGCATCTGCCCGGGGCCCCACACCGACGTGACCTCGGAGACCTCGGCGCGGCGGGGCGCCGGCGACGGGGTGCCCACCGCGATCCCCGACGGATCCACCATCGCGGTCTTGGCGTCGGCGGCGGCCGGCTTGCGGTCGCCGATGCTGCCGGCGGCCTGGCTCACGCTGCCCGACGCGATGATCGTGCGCTCCTGCGCGCCCGCGCGCACGCCTTCGACGGCAGCGGCGGCGGCGGCCGCGATGTTGGGGCCGCCGATCACCACCGTGGGCTGGTCGAAGACGTCACGCGAACCGTTGCCGTTGTTGGTCTCGCTCATCGGGATCCCTGGGCGCGCGGACAGGCGGCACCGGAGGGTGCGTCCCCGCACGACACTCGCAATATACCCCGCGCGTACCCAACCGGCGCATTCCTTTCGTCAGAATCTCTCGGAATCGTTGGGAATGAGTGTTCACGGTTACAAAAGCCCACCTCGCACGCGTGCACTGTTGAACAATGGTCAATAGTGGACAAGCCCCGGGCGAGTGCGTACCCTCCGAGCCATGACTGAGCACCTGGACGTCCTCGTCGTCGGGGCTGGCCTGTCGGGCATCGCCGCCGGCTACCACTTGCAGACCGCGTGTCCCGATCGCAGCTACGCGATCCTGGAGGGCCGCGACTGCATCGGCGGGACGTGGGATCTGTTCCGGTACCCCGGGATCCGCAGCGACTCGGACATGTACACGCTGGGCTACACGTTCCAGCCGTGGCCGGGCGACCGCGCGCTGGCGGATGGGCCCTCGATCCTGGCCTACGTCCGCGACACCGCGCGGATCCACGGGATCGATCAGCGCATCCGGTTCAAGCACAAGGTCGTCCACGCGGCCTGGTCATCGGCCGACGCGCGCTGGACCGTGACCTGCGACCGCGGCGGGGAGCGGGTCGAGTTGACCTGCAGCTTCCTGCTGATGTGCGCCGGCTACTACCGCTACGACCGCGGCCACGCGCCGAGCTTCGCCGGCACCGACCGCTTCCGCGGGACGCTGATCCACCCGCAGTTCTGGCCCGAGGACTACGACCACGGCGGCAAGCGCATCGTGGTGATCGGATCGGGCGCGACGGCGGTGACGCTGGTGCCGGCGCTGGCGGCGCGGGCGGCGCACGTGACGATGTTGCAGCGAACGCCCACCTATATCGTGTCGCGGCCCGGGGTCGATCGCGCGGCGATGTGGCTGCGCAAGCGCCTGCCGACCCGGACCGCCTACGCCGCGACCCGGTGGAAGAACGTGCTGATGGGCAAGGCGTTCTACGACTTCTGCCGCGCGTTCCCGGCGCAGGCGCGCAAGCTGATCGCGGCCGGCGTGAAGAAAGAGGTGGGCGGCGCCGCCGACGCGGCCGCCTTCCAGCCGGCGTACGCGCCGTGGGATCAGCGGCTGTGCCTGGTGCCGGACGGCGATCTGTTCGCGGCGCTGCGCTCCGGCAAGGCCGACATCGTGACCGGCACGATCGACACCTTCACCGAGGACGGCGTGCGGCTGACCAGCGGCGAGGTGCTGCCGGCCGACGCGATCGTCACCGCCACCGGCCTGGAACTTCAGTTCCTCGGCGGCATGACGGTGGCGGTCGACGGCGAGACGATCGATCCGGCGACGCGGTGGAACTACAAGGGCGCGATGCTGTCGGGCGTGCCCAACCTCGCGGTCGCGCTCGGCTACACCAACGCGTCGTGGACGCTCAAGGCCGAGCTGGCCTGCCAGTACACCTGCCGCGTGCTCAACCACATGGCCAAGGGCGGCTACCGCCGGTGCACGCCGGTGCAGGACGATCCGACGATGGCCACCGAGCCGCTGCTCGACCTGCAGTCCGGCTACGTCCAGCGCGCCCAGGCGCTGATGCCGCGCCAGGGCGACCGCGCGCCGTGGCGCATGCACCAGAGCTACCCGCGCGATCTGATCGCGCTGCGCCACGGCAAGGTCGACGACGGCGTGCTCAGCTTCGCGCGCTAGCGGGCGAGAGAGAACCGGGCACGGGCACGGGCACGGGCACGGGCACGGGCACGGGCACGGGCACGGGGTAGGTTGACCTCGAGACGCCTCCGGCGTTTCTCGGCAACCTACTTCACCTGGCAGGTGCGCATGAGCGTGCGGTCGGGGGCGAGGCCGATGACCTCGAGGCGGCCGTCGTCGTTCTTGCCGACGGCGAGGTCGCCGGTGACCGGGCCACCCTCGGACGACCAGTTGTTCCAGGCGCCGCCCGGCTCCTTCTGCCAGATGTGCCACATGACGTTGTCCTCGGTGGTGACGAACACCTCGAGGCGGCCGTCGCGGATCGTGCCGACCACCGGGTTCGACGCGAAGCGCCCGCCCATCGAGGCCCAGTCCTTCCACCGGCCGTTGGGCTTCTCCTGCCACTTGTGCCACAGCGCGCCGTCGCCGCCGCGGGCGAACGCCTCGAGGCGATGGCCGGGGTTGGCGCCGATCGCGACGTTGCTGGTGAGCACGCCGCCCTCGGACTTCCAGTCGGTCCACTTGCCGTTGGGCTTCTCCTGCACGCGCTTCCACAGCGCGTTGTCGCTGCCGCGGCAGTAGACCTCGAGCCGGCCGTCCTCGTTGCGCGCCACCGTCGGATCGCCGACGCACTGGCCGCCGAGCGACGCGAACGAGCCCCACGCGCCGCTCGGCTCCTTCTGCCAGATGTGCCACAGCGCGTGGTCGGGGCCGCGGACGAACACCTCGAGCCGGCCGTCCTCGTTCTGCTCCGCCGCGCACGCCGACGCGCAGTGGCCGCCGAGCGACTTCCACTCGGACCACGCGCCGTTCTTGGCCTTCTGCCACATGTGCCACAGCGCGCCGTCGGGGCCGCGCGCGAACACCTCGAGGCGCTTGTCCTCGTTGACGCCGACGGTGACCCGCGGCCAGCCCTCGGGCGGTGCGCCGCCCGCCGGCGCGCCGCCCATGCCACCGCCGCCCATGCCGCCGCCCATGCCGCCGCCCATCGCCTGCCCCATCGTGCCGGCCATGCCGCCGCCCATCCCACCGCCCATGCCGCCCAAGCTCGAGCCGCCGCCACCCATCGCGCCCATGTGACCCGGCGCGCCGGCCGAGGTCCACGGCGACCAGGCGCCGCCGGCGTCGGTCTGCCACGCGTGCACCACCTCGCCCTCGGCGCTGCGGCCGAACACCTGCAGCCGACCGTCGGCGTTGGCGCCCATCGTCGGGGCGGTGGCCATGCGGCCGTTCATCGACTTCCATGCTTGCCAGCCGGACATCGCGTTCTTCTTTCGCCAAAGGTGATGGGCTACGCCCGCGGGCGCGCCCCGCATCGATTGTAGCCGATGCGGCGTCCGCGCCGGGGCTTCGCGGTAGGCTGCGCGCCCATGTCGCTGGCCGCGCTCGCCCAGGGTTTCCGCTCCGCCTACCTCGACCACGCCGCGATCGTCCGGCAGCTCGAGGCGTGGCACGCCGCGTATCCCGAGCTCACGCGGCTGACCTCGATCGGCAAGACGCCCGAGGGCCGCGATCTGTGGGTGCTGACCGTCGGCGCCGATCCCGATCGCGCGCGGCCGACCGCGTGGGTCGACGGCAACATGCACGCCAGCGAGCTGGCCGGCTCGAGCGTCGCGCTGGCGATCGCCGAGGACTTCCTGGCCGCCCACGTCGAGCCCGATCGCCTGGGCCTGCCGGCGCCGGTGCTCGAGCGGCTGCGCGCGACGCGGCTGTTCGTGCTGCCGCGGATGTCGCCCGACGGCGCCGAGGCGGTGCTGACCACCAGCCGCTACGTGCGCTCGGTGCCGCGCGACGATCGCGGCCCGCTCGGCAAGAGCGTCTGGCGCAGCCACGATCTCGACGGCGACGGCCGCGCGCTGGTGATGCGCGTCGAGGATCCCACCGGCGACTACGTCGCGAACCCCGATCACCCCGACCTGATGTCGGCGCGGCAGCTCGACGACGCCGGGCCGTACTACCGGGTCTACCCCGAGGGCACGATCGAGAACTGGGACGGCTTCACGATCCCGGCGCCCGAGTTCAACGGCGACAACCCGGTCGATCTCAACCGCAACTTCCCGTGGTCGTGGGCGCCGGTGCACGAGCAGATCGGCGCCGGCCGGTTCCCGCTGTCGGAGCCCGAGAGCCGCGCGGTGGTCGAGTTCACCAGCGCGCACCCCGAGATCGTCAGCTGGCTCAACCTGCACTGCTACGGCGGCGTGTTCATCCGCCCGCTGGGCCACCAGCCCGACGCGAAGATGGCGCCGGACGACCTCGCGGTGTTCCGCCAGCTCGAGGTGTGGGCCAAGGCGCTGACCGGCTACCCGGTGGTGTCGGGCTACGAGGAGTTCCTCTACGCGCCCGACAAGCCGCTGCACGGCGACCTGACCGACTACGCGTACAACCAGCGCGGCGCGTTCGCCTACGTCGTCGAGCTGTGGGACCTGTTCAAGCGGCTCGAGATGCCGGCGCCCAAGAAGTTCGTCGACTACTACGGGCAGTTCGATCGCGCCGCCGCCGGCAAGCTCGCGGCCTGGGACCGCGCCCACAACCACGGCCGCGTGGTGCAGCCGTGGAAGCGGTTCACGCACCCGCAGCTCGGCGAGGTCGAGCTGGGCGGCATCGACGCGCGCGTCGGCGTGTGGAACCCGCCGCCCGAGCTGCTGGGCGAGATGTGCGCGCAGCAGGCCGCGTGCTTCCTGCGCGTCGCGGCGCTCGCGCCCGAGGTGGTCGTGCGCAGCGCGACCGCGACCAGGCTCGGCGACGACCTCGCGCGCATCGACCTCGTCGTCGACAACCGCGGCTACCTGCCGACCTACGGCGTCGCCGCGGCTCGGCCGCTCGAGTGGAACGAGCCGCTGCACGCCGACCTCGCCGCCGACGGCTGCGCGCTGGTCGAGCCGCACCGCGCCCGCGCGCCGCTCGGCCACCTCGCCGGCTGGGGCCGCGGCGTCGGCCTCGGCGCCGACGAGCTCGCCTACCTGCGCTCGAACGGCAACGGCGCCAGCGCGCGCGCGTCGTGGCTGGTGCGCGGGACGGGGCGGGTCACGCTGCGCGTCGGCGCGCCGCGGGTCGGCTGGCAGGACGTCACGATCGACGTGTGAGCTACTGGCAGATCCCCGCCAGTCCGGGGACGGTGGTGAGCGCGGCGGTGCCGGCGGCGGCGCCGGTGGTGCCGTCGACGTTGTACAGGTTGCGCGAGCCGGTGGCGGTGGTGCCGTCGCTGTCGACGACCTGATACACCGGCGGACGGAACGTGGCGGCGGCCAGGTGGCAGGTGCCGGGATACAGCGCGCACGGCCCCGCGGCCAGGCCGGCGAACGACGTCATCGGCGAGGTCGCGACCAGCGCGCCGGTGGCGTCGAGCGAGTAGACGTTGCCGCGCGCGATCACCAGGTACTGCTGGGTGTCGTCGCGCCACGTCAGCGCCTCGACGTGGCAGGTGCCGGCCACGCCGGCGCACGGCCCGGCGGCGACGCCCGGGACGCTGGTCAGCGGCTGTTGCGCGACCGCGGCGAGGTTCTGATCGAGGGTCCACAGCGTGCCGTAGGCCACCACCAGGATCTGGGTCGGCGAGCGGGCGGTGACGGCGTCGAGCTGACAGCCGGCGCCGCTGGCGCCGCACGCGGCGGCCAGCCCGGCGTACGCGGCGAACGGCTGGTTGCTGATCAGGCCGCCGTCGGCATCGAGCCGCAGCGCCCGCCCGGTGGTGCTCACCACCAGGTACTGGTTGACGCTCGGCAGCCAGGCGACGTCGGCGATCGCGCAGGTGGTGGGCGGCCGCGCGTCGGGCGGCGGCGGCGGTGCGTCGGTCGTCGGGCGCGCGTCGGTCGGCGGCGGCGGCGGTGCGTCGGTCGGCGGGCGACCGTCGCTGGGCGGGGCGTCGGCGATGGCGCCGTCGCTGCCGGACGACGCGTCGACGCCGGCCGGGGGTGGCGAGCCGGCGCAGCCACCGGCGAGCAGGGCCGCGAACACCGCGGCGGAGATGATCGAGTCGACGTGGCTCAAGGACATGACAGTTGATCCGCTCCTGCGGCGAGCCGCATGTAGAGGTTGCCCTGCTCCCACCGGAACCCGGTCCCGGTCAGGCCGTCGAGCGCCGCCAGCGAGGGGAGCTGCGCTGCGACGGGCACCGACGCCGGGCGACAGCCCGCGGCGGCGACGCCGTCGATCTCGATGATCGGTGACACCTGCCCGTCCTCGGGCTGCCACACCCAGCGGATCAGCCGCGGCGCCGCGTCGGGCTGGCTCAGGCTCAGCCGGTAGCGGTAGCGCAGCCCTTCGATCATGCCGGTCTTGTTGGTCAGCTGGGTCGCGCCCAGCGGATCGGAGCTGGCGATGGCGCCGGTGGCGCGCTCGATGCGCTCGAACTTGATCGGGACGTGGATGGCGTCGTACGGCGGGTCGAACTGCGACTCGGCGAACGTCAGCACGCCCCAGGCGTAGCCGCAGCGCAGGCCGCGATCGACCGCCGCGGGGTTCACCGGCGCGCAGTCGCCGGCGCTGGCGTTCATCGGGTGATCGGGCACCAGCAAGCCGGCCGCGCCGGTGATCGAGCCGTCGTCGCGCACCGCCGAGGTCCACGGCGCGTCCGACCAGGTCCGCTCGCCCCACAGCTGCATCCGGGTCGCCGCGGCGCCGGCGAAGGTCACGTGCTCCACCCGGTTCACCGAGCGGTTGGCGCCGCCGATGTTGAACAGCGGCACGGTCGGCACGTCGAACCGTCCCTCGAAGTCGGCGAAGTGCACGTCCTTGAGCCGGAACGGGCCGTCGTAGATCAGCGCGCCGGCGAAGTTGTAGAGCCGGATGTCGGGCGGCAACGCCCGCGCGTACGCGACGTCGGCGGCGGTCACGCCCTCGCTGGCGCCGACCACCAGCGCGTTCTCGACGGCCTGATCGTAGGCGAAGAACAGCGACCGGCCGTTGTCGGCGGCCAGCAGGTTGCTGAACGTCGCCGCCGCGCCGCGGAAGTAGATGCCGCAGGCGACGTTCTTCCACGCCTGCAGGCTGTCGAACACCGGCGTCCGCGCGCCGTGATGGTAGTGGCTCGACACCGTGGTCCGGGCGGTCGGGTTGTCGTGCGTCACCGTCGACCGCGGGCCGTCCTCGGCGCCGTCCCAGGTGATGCCGACCACCGCGGTGTGCGCGATGTTGCCGTCGAAGCGCAGCGTGTCGACTCGCGCCGGGACCAGGTTGTTCGCCTCGGGCGGGTCGACCCGGCCGTCGCACCGGTGGGGGTCGCCGCCGGCGCCGCAGCGGATGCCCTGGCTGAACGACATCCAGAACCCGGTGCCCTGGGAGCCCGACGCGACGTTGTCGCGGACGTCGTTGTCGGGGTTGGTGATCCAGAACGTCGACGGCGCGCTGAACCGCACGGTCTGGTCGCTGCGCATGTCCGAGTCGAGGAGCCCGGCGCCCAGCTCGATCCGACGCGACAGCATGCCGAGGTTGTGGCGCATCACGTTCTTCACCTCGTTGCCCTGCTCGAAGAAGTAGCCGTGGCCGAGGTGATCGAAGCAGACGTTGTCGGACACCTCGGCGGCGTCGGTGCCGTGGATGGTCACGCACCGCTGGTAGCTGTGGTGGATGGCCGAGTTGCGGAGGAACTGCCCCGCCGCGTCGCCGACGAGGTGCCAGTGGAACGGGTACTCGCCGAGCACCCCGAGCTTGCCGCCGAGCGAGAGCTCGACGCCGTCGACGTAGGCGGCGCCGCCGGCCCGGATCACCACGCCGGCGCCGCGCCGGGTCCGATCGAGGGTGGCGCGATCGCCGGCCGACGAGATCACGATGTTGCGGGTGAGGTTCGCGATCTCCGCGCGCTGATCGATCACCGCGCGCCGCGCGCCCTCGACGTACTCCTTGGTGAACGCGCCGTGGTCGTGGGCGAACGGCTCGGTCACGGTCACGGTCCGCCCGTCGGCCGACACCGCGGCCACCGTGCGCTCCTCGGCCTCGGCGAAGTCGAAGCCGGTCGGCCCGAGCGCCAGCCGATCGCCGACCTGCCAGCCGACCGGCTGCTCGAGCGCGACCGCGGTGGCGCCGGCGCGGACCTCGGCCGCGATCCGCTGCCAGCCGAAGTTGGCCGCGCGGTTGCCGAACATCCGCAGGGTGCCGCCGGCCTCGACCGCGATCGACGCCGGGGCCCCGCCGCCGTGGACGTGGCCGCCCTCGACGGCGCCGGTGTCGCGCAGCAGGAACCGGATCGCCCCGTCGTAGCGCTGCGCCTCGCTGCCGCACTCGAGCAGCGCGCCGGGGCCGCTGATGGTGATCGAGGTGGCGGTGATGGTGATCGGCTCGGCCAGGCCCGGCTGGCAGTACAGCTTGCCGTGCACGGTCAGGTTGCCGATGGTGTACGAGCGGTCGATATAGAACGACTGGTCGGCGGCGATGGTGTAGTCGACCAGGCCCTCGGTCCCGAACAGGTGTGACAGCGGTCGGGGATCGTCGCCGACGACGCAGCCGGCGGCGGCGGCGCACGCGAGCACGGACGCGCAGAGCACGGGGTGGTTCATGACCACTACTACGGGCCCGGCCGGGGCCGCCTCCCCGCGGGCCCGGCCGGTGATGTCGACGTGATGTCGCAGCCGGTCGAGCGCCGTCCAGCGCGCTCAGTGCACGCGGACGTTGACGTTGACGTTGGCGCTGGCGCTCGCGCTCCAGCGGCCCGGCGTGTACACGCGCTGGCCGCCGTTCGAGGACCACGCGCCGGCGACCCAGACCTGACCGGGGCGCTGCGCCTGCCACTGGCCGGGGGTCCACGCATAGCCGCCGCCGCGCTGCGCCCAGTAGCCCTCGGTGTAGACGTAGCCGGGGCGCTGCGCGGTCCAGTAACCGTCGACGTAGGTGTAGCCGCCCTGGGTCTGGGTCCAGTAGCCGTCGACGTAGACCTGGCCGGAGCGCTGCGCCTCCCAGCTGCCCTGGGTCCACACGTAGGCGCTGCCATTCCAGGTCTGGCGACCGTGGATCCACACGTAGCCCGGGCGGCTCTCGTAGTAGACGTCGACCGGCGCGGGCGGTGGCGTCGACAGGATCACCGCGGCGTTGTGGACGGCGACCGCGGTGGCGGCGACGGCGGTCGCGACATGCGCCGCGGTGGCGATCGCGCGCAGCCCCGGCGAGTTGACGCGGACGGTGGCCGAGCCGCGGGCGTAGCAGCCGGTCAACACGGCGAGGCACAGAGCGAGGCGAGCGACGTTGCGCATCCGCCGATGTTCCCTCGCGGCGCGGGCGCTCGCAAGCGCGGCCGGCGCGACCGCGTGGCCGCGATCACGGCGGCGTGATGCGCGCCGCGTCGATGTGCGCCGGGATGAAGCGGCGATCGACCAGGTCGGTCAGCGCGATCGGCCGCTCGAGGATGCCGGCCTTGATCGCGTAGCGCATGATCTCGGTGAGGTCGTCGTCGGTGGGCGTCAGCATCCGGTAGCTGACGCGATCCGGCGGCTGCGACAGCACGTACGCCAGCAGCTTGGGATCCTGGCGGTAGTACGGCGCCGCGACCTTGGCCGCGTCCATGCGGTGGGTCTCGGCCCACTCGCCGCTCTCGGCGATGCCGCGCACCAGATCGCGCACGACCTCGGGGTGCTGGTCGATCAGCTCCTGGCGCACCACCAGCACGCACGACACGAAGTGCGGCCAGATGTCCTTCGCGTGGTAGAGCACGCGGCCGGTGCCGGCCAGCTCGGCCTTGGCGGCGTGGGGCTCGCCGACGAAGTACGCGTCGATCGCGCCGGCGGCCAGCGCGGCGGGCATGTCGGGCGGCGGCAGGTCGACGAAGTTGATGTCCTCGGGCGCCATGCCCTCGTCCTCCATCAGCTTGGTGATGACCAGGTACTGGTTGGAGTACTTGCTCGGCCGCGCGAACGTCTTGCCCTTGAGGTCGCGCAGCCGCGTCGCCGGGGAGTCCTTGCGGACGATCACCGTCGAGCCGTCGCGGTGGCCCAGGTAGACGATCTTGATCGGCACGCCCTGCGCCACCAGCACCATCGCCAGCGGCGCGAGCAGGAACGACGCCTCGAGCTTGCGGGTCTTGAGCGCCTCGACCACCGTCGGGAACTCGGTGAACCGCTGCGACTGGAAGCGGGTGCTGGTGGTGGTGGTCTTGGTCGCGAAGTCGGTGACCGGGCAGGTCAGGTGGCAGGTGACCGGCAGGAAGCCGACGTCGAGCGTGTAGCCGGCGTAGGCGCGCTTGATCCGCCACGGCTTGTGGTGCAGCACCGCGAGCACGGTCAAGACCGCCACCACCGCGGCGCCGACCCGCAGCGCGAAGCCGCGCAGCGGGTGCGCGATCGAGATCGTCCCATCGCGGGTCATGACAGGCCCAGCTCCTCGAGGATGGTCTGCTCGGCGTCGGCGACGCCGGGCGCGTTGGGGGCGCGCGGGCGCCCGGGCGGCAGGGTCAGCACGCGGCGCACGGTGGCCGGCCGCGCCGACAAGACGACGACGCGATCGGCGAGCTGCACCGCCTCCTCGATGTCGTGGGTCACCAGCACGACGGTGCGCGGCCGCTCGGCCAGCGTCGCCGCCAGCTCGCGGCGCATGCTCAGCCGGGTCTGGTAGTCGAGCGCGCTGAACGGCTCGTCGAGCAGCAGCACCGCGGTGTCGGCGACCAGCGCGCGGCCCAGCTCGACCCGCTGCCGCATGCCGCCCGACAGCTGGTGCGGGTAGTGATCGGCGAAGTCGGCCAGGCCGCTGCGCCCGAGCCAGTCGGCGACCCGGGCCGCGCGGGCGCGATCGTCGACGGCGCGCGGCACGCCGAGCGCGACGTTGGCGGCGACGGTCAGCCACGGGAACAGGCCGCCGTCCTGGTAGATCGTGCGGCTGCCGCCGACGGTGGCGACCGTGCCGTGGGTCGGCCGCAGGTGGCCGCCGAGCAGCGCCAGGAGCGTGCTCTTGCCGCAGCCCGACGGGCCGACGCACGCCACCACCTCGCCGGGGAACACCTCGAGGTCGAGGTTGGTCAGCACCGCGGTGGGCCCGTAGGCGAAGCCGAGCCCGGCCAGCGTCAACGCCGGCGCGGTCATCGCTCGGACCCCCAGCGCAGCATCGGCGCCCGCGCCAGCCGCGCGAACAGCGCGTCGAGCCCGATGCCGATCGCGCCGATCGTGATCATGCCGACCACCACCAGGTCCATGCGCAGCGCGTTGCGCGCGTCGATGATCAGGAAGCCCAGCCCCGAGCGCACGGCGATCATCTCGGCGGCGACGACCACCATCCACGCGACGCCGATCGCCACCCGCAGCGCGACCAGGAGCTGCGGCAGGATCGCCGGCAGCGTCACCTCGAGCAGCACCTGCCGGCTCGACAGCCCGAGGTCGGCGGCGACCCGGTAGTAGACCCGTGGCACGCCGGCGCTGGCGCCGAGCGTCGCCAGCGTCACCTGGAAGAACGTCGCGAGGAAGATGAGGAAGATCGCCGGCGGATCACCGATGCCGAACCAGATGATCGCGAACGGGATCCACGCGATCGGCGACAGCGTCCGGAAGAAGTTCACCCACGGCAAGAACGCCGCGCGCGCCGCCGCGAAGCGCCCGAGCGCCAGGCCCGCCGGGATCGCCGCGGCGCAGGCGATCACGAAGCCGAAGCCGACGCGGTAGAGCGACGCGACGATGTCGTCGAGGAGGCGGCCGCTGCGCAGCTCGACGGCGAACCCGCGCGCGACCGCCGCCGGCGCCGGCACGGTGCCGCGCGGGAACTGGCCGGTGGCCGAGGCCAGCGCCCACGCGCCGACCAGCGCCGCGCCGACCGCGATCGGCAGCACCCAGCGCCACAGCGGCGCGACCGGTCGAGACGGCATCGGGCCATCCTGCCACAACCGCGTCGACCGCGGCTCGCGGTACAAGGGGCCATGGCGCGCTACGCGATCGGCGACATCCAGGGCTGCATGAGCACGCTCGAGCGGCTGCTGGCGCTGATCGGCTTCGACCGCCGCGTCGACGAGCTGTGGCTGGTCGGCGACCTGGTCAACCGCGGCCCGCGGTCGCTCGACGTGCTGCGCTGGGCCCGCGATCTGGGCGATCGCGCGACGGTGGTGCTCGGCAACCACGACCTGCACCTGGTGGCGCGCGCGGCCGGCGTGGCCAAGGCCAAGAAGCGCGACACGCTCGACGACGTGCTGGCCGCGCCGGATCGCGACGAGCTGATCGGCTGGCTGCGGCAGCGGCCGCTGGTCCACGTCGCCGACGGCTTCCTGATGGTCCACGCCGGCCTGCACATGGCGTGGTCGCTGGCCGACGTGCAGGGCTTCGCGCGCGAGCTCGAGGCGGGGCTGCGCGGCCCCGGGTGGCAGGCGTGGATCGCGTCGACGATGGGCAAGGCGCCGACCTGGCGCGCCCACCGCACCGGCGCCGAGCGCGTTCGCGCGATCCTCGGCTACCTGGTGCGGGTGCGGATGTGCACGCCCGACGGCGACGCGCTGCCCGACTTCGACGGCGCGCCCGCCGAGGCGCCGCCCGGCGCGGTGCCCTGGTACGAGCTGGCGCCGTGGGCGCTGCGCGATCGCGTCGCGGTGTTCGGCCACTGGGCGGCCCACGGCGCGCGCGTCACCGAGCGCATCATCGCCACCGACTCGGCCTGCGTCTGGGGCGGCGCGCTGACCGCGGTGCGCCTCGACGATCGCGCGGTGTTCGCGGTGCCGGCGGCCGAGCCGCCGGCGGCTTGACCGACGCCCCGACCGTGGCTACAGGGTGCGGGATGCGTACCGTCGCAGCGACCACGCTGCTGCTCGTCGCGTGCGCGCCCCACGCGCGCCCTCCCTCGTCGCCACCGCCCGCGCCGCCACCGCCGACGCCGCCCCACGCGGCGGTCGCCGCGCCGCCGGTCGCCGCGCCGCCGCCGATCGATCTGCCGGGCGAGCGCGCCGACGCGCCGGTCCCCATCTCGCTGCCCGAGGTGCCTCCACTGACGCTGCCGATCCCGGCCTCGTCGTACCAGGCGCTGGCCGCGCTGCAGGTCCGGCCGCGCGCGTACCTCGACACCGACGTCCGGGTCGAGGGCTACATCGTGAGCATCTACGACTGCGTCGCCGCCACGATGGCGCGCACCCACGCGACGCGCGCCGACGCCGAACGCAGCATCGCCCGCGACCCGACCCAGTGCGCGCGGCCGAACTTCCACCTCGCGACGACGCCCGACGAGCCGCCGGACACCGGTACCTGGGTGGTCGACGTGCCGCGGCTGCCGACCGCGGCCGAGCGCGCCTACTTGCCGCGCGAGGAGCTCGCCGCGTGGCCGCCGGTGCCCACGCTGACCGTCGGCGCGCGCGTCGTGGTCACCGGCCACTTCAGCACGACGTCGCCGGCCGGGGCCGCCAGCGACGGTGGCCTGATCGTGTACTCCGGCCTCGAGCAGCGGCTCGCGACGCAGCCGCCGACCATCCAGCCCGGCCCGCCGCCGACGCTGGCGCCGCCGCCGGTCATCGTCGACCCAGGCACGCCGATCGCACCGGCGCTGGCCGAGGCGTGCCGCGCGGCGCTCGCGCGCCGCGACGTGCTGGCGATGGCGGCGCCGTGCGCCCAGGCCTCGGACGCCGCGCCCCGCGACGCGGCGTTCGCGCACCTGGCCGGGGGCGCCGCGTTCCAACGCGCGTTCGCGCCGGGCGCGGCGGTCGACGCCGAGCTGGCCACCGCGCAGCGGTACCTGGCGCGCGCGGTCGCCAACGATCCGCGGCTGTGGCGCGCGCACCTGTACCTGGGGAAGATCGCGTACCGCGCGGGCGACCACTTCGCGGCGGCCCACGCCTTCACCGCCGCGCTGCGCGCCGATCCCAGCCAGGGCGAGCCGGCGCTGTTGCTGGCCCGGCTGTACCGCGCGTGGCGGCGCTGGCCCGAGGCGCTCGCGGTCTACCAGGCGGCCAGCGAGACGATCGGGACGCCCGACGCCGCGATGTTCGTCTTCGAGGCGGCGCGCCTGCTCACCGAGCTCGATCGCCCCACCGACGCCGAGGAGCTGCTCACCAGGCTGCTCGACAAGCGCCCCGACTACCTCGACGCCCGCGTCCTGCGCGGCCGGCTGCGGCTCGACCGGGGCGCGCTGCAGCTCGCCGTGAAGGACCTCGATCGCGCGGTCGCCCTGGCGACCACGCCCCAGGACCAGCGCATCGCGCGCGCGCTGGCCGATCGCGCCCACGCCGACCTCACCGCCGCCGGCCTGGCCCCGCGCAAGTAGCCTCGCGCGGCTAGTCTTTCTTCTTCTTGGTCGTCAGCGGGATCGGGTCAGCGCTGGTGCCGAGCGGCTCGGGGTCGGCGATCTCGATGTCGATGCTCGAGGCCGGCGACAGCGGCGGCGGCGGCGGCGACGCGTCGCGCCGGAGCGACGGCACGCCGGGCACGGTGGGCTTGGGCTTCTCGTAGGTCCAGGTCGGGACGTTGTCGCTGTTGATGACCTGGTTCACGCGTCGGGCGCCCAGCCGCGCGCGGTGCTCGGCCACCCGCTGCGCCAGCGTGAGCTGCGGATCGGCGCCGGGCGGCGCGTAGCGCAGCACCTCGCCCAGCATGAACGCGAAGCTCGACGCCGAGCCGAAGCGATCGCCGGGCTCCTTGGCCAGCGCGCGCTCGATGATCGCGATCAGCTCGGCCGGCAGATCGTCGCGGTACGTGGCCAGCGGCCGGATGATGCACTGGCGGATCAGCTTGAAGACGTCGAGGTCGCTGCGGCCATCGAACAGCCGCTCGCCGGTCAGCGACTCCCACATCACCGCGCCCATCGCGAACAGGTCCGACGCCGGCGTGGCCTGCCCGCCCATCGCGACCTCGGGCGACAGGTACGACAGCTTGCCCTTGACGGTGCCGGGCGCGGTCAGGCTGACCATGCGATCGCGGGCCCGGGCCAGGCCGAAGTCGGTGAGCTTCACCGCGCCGTTGGAGCCGAGCAGGATGTTGTGGGGCGACACGTCGCGGTGGACGATCGGCGCGGCGGTGCCGTCGGGGCGGCGCCGCTCGTGGGCGGCGGCCAGGCCGCGCAGCGTGCCGATCGCGGCGACCACCACCAGCGGCCACGGCGTGCGGCCGCCGGCCTCGCGCTCGGCCTTGACGAAGCCGCCGAGGTCCATGCCCTCGACCCACTCCATGACGATGTAGTAGGTGCCCTGGGGGTCGACGCAGAAGTCGTAGACCTGGACGATGTTCGGGTGCGCGAGCTCGGAGCCGACGCGCGCCTCCTCGATGAACATCTCGGTGTAGTTCTTGATCGAGCGGAACTCGCTCTTGATCTTCTTGATCGCGACGGTGCGCGAGAAGCCGGCGGCGCCCTTGACCTGGGCCTTCCACACCGAGGCCATGCCGCCCTCGCCGGCCATCTCGACCAGCTCGTACTTGCCGTCGAGGACGACCGGGGCAGTCACTGCCCAGAGTATTGCCGGCCCGGGGCCGCCCTGCAATGCCCGACCCGACGCTTGTGCGGGGCCACGCGGGGTGCGACAGCCGTGCGCGGCTCAGCCGCCGACCTGAGCGCGCGCGGCCTCGAGCTCGCCGGCCGCCGCCTCCCAGCGCGTGGTCAGCTCGTCGAGCTTCTCCTGATCTCCCTGATATTCTGACAGCAGCTTTCGGCGGCGGGCGTCGTCGGCGTAGACCTCGGGATCGGCCAGCGCCGCCGAGCGGCTGGCCTGGGCGGTCTCGAGCGCGGTGATCCGCTCCTCGAGGTCGGCCACCCGCTTCTCCAGCGGCCCCAGCACCTTGTTGCGCTCGCGCCGCTCGTCGGCCTCGCGGCGCTTGCGCTGCTTGTCGTCCTCGCGCGAGCGGGCCGCCGGGGCCGCGGCCGCGGCCGGCGCGTCGGCGGGCTTGGCCGCGACCGCCTTGGCGTTGGAGCCGACGGTCGGCTTGGCGGTCATCACCACCTCGCGCTGGCGCTGGCTGCACGAGTACAGGTACTCGTCGAGCGAGCCCGGGTACAGCTCGACGCCGCCGTCCTCGACGTTCCAGATCCGGGTGGCCAGCGTGCGGATCAGCGACCGGCTGTGGCTGACGAACACCAGCGTGCCGTCGAAGGTGGTCAGCGAGCGCGCCAGGCTGTCGGCCGACTCGAGGTCGAGGTGGTTGGTCGGCTCGTCCATCAGGATGAGGTTGCCGGGGTTGACCAGCAGCCGGGCCAGCGCGACGCGCGAGCGCTCGCCGCCCGACAGCACCTTGACCGGCTTGTCGACGTCGTCGCCCGAGAACATGAACGCGCCGAGGATCGAGCGGACCCGCGACACCGGCGCCGCCGGGTTGGCCCGCTGCACGACCTCCGCCACGGTGGCGGTCATGTCGAGCGTGTCGCCGTGGTGCTGCGCGTAGTAGCCGACCTTGACGCCGGGGCCGAGCCGGATGGTGCCGCCGTCCGAGGGCAGCTCGCCGGCGATCATCTTGAGCAGCGTGGTCTTGCCGGCGCCGTTCTTGCCGATGATGCCGATCTTCTCGCCGCGCCGCGCCGCCAGCGTCACCGAGCGCAGCACCACGTGATCGCCGTAGGCCTTGCGCACGCCGTCGAGCTTGAGCACCTCGCCGACGGTGCGCTCGGTGGGCGCGAAGCTGAAGCGCATGACGTTGCGCTTCTGGAAGGTCTCGACGTCCTCCATCTTCTCGAGCATCTTGATGCGCGACTGCACCGCGCGCGCCTTGTTGGCCTGGGCGCGGAAGCGGTTGACGAAGGTCAGCAGGTGCTCGCGCTGGCGCTCGAGGTTCTGGGCCTTGCCGGCGAGGATGGTCTCCTCCTCGAGCCGGGCCTCGACGTACTTCTCGTAGTTGCCCGGGTAGCTGCGCACGCCCTCGGGCTCGAGCGACACCACCCGCGCGATCTGCTCGTTCAGGAACTCGCGGTCGTGGCTGATCAGGATGAACGCGCGGTCGTAGCGCTTGAGGAAGTCGCCGAACCACGCCACCGACGGCAGGTCGAGGTGGTTGGTCGGCTCGTCGAGCAGCAGCACGTCGGGGCGCTGGAACAACAGCGCCGCGAGCACCGCGCGCATCTTCCAGCCGCCCGAGAACTCGCCCAGGTCGCGATCGTGATCGGCGACCGCGAAGCCCAGGCCGGCCAGGATCGACTGCGCCTCGTGCGGCGAGAAGAACCGGTCGAAGTGGGCCTGCTGCTCGTGCAGCTCGGCGACGCGCTCGGCCAGCTCGATCAGGTCGTCGTGGCGCGCCGGGTCGTCGCCGATCTCGCCCAGCTCGGCCTCGGCGGCGGCCAGGTCGCGATCGAGCTGGGCCCGCCCGGGCACGCTGTCGAGCACGAACGCCAAGAGCGAGGTGCCGCCGCTGAGCGCCAGGTCCTGCGGCAGCCAGCCGATCCGCACGCCCTTGGCGCGGGTGACCTGGCCGTCGTCGATCTCCTGGACGCCGGCGATGATCTTGAGCAGCGTGGTCTTGCCCGAGCCGTTGGGCCCGACCAGGCCGATGCGATCGTGGTGGCCGATGCGCAGGCTGGCCGCGTCGAAGACCATCCGATCGGCGAAGAACAGCGTGACGTCTTCGAGGACGACCAGGCTCATGGCGGCGCCGCGTATACCGCACGGCGTCGGCGACCGCTACCCAGTTACGGCACCGCCGCCATCAGCGCGGCGATCGCGCGATCGCGATCGGCGACGGCCGGATGGAACGCCAGCGGGCGCCCGGCCAGGCGCGCGATGAAGTACGCGGCGAGGTCCTTGATGCGGTAGGCGCGGGCGTTGCCGACGGTGGCCTCCTCGCTGCCCTCGTACAGCACGACCTCGGTGCGGGCCAGGAGCGGCCGCAGCGCCGGGATCGCGGCGGGCCCGAGCGCCAGCAGGTGCTCGCCGACCGGGCCGAGGCCGTCGAGCTCGTACAGCATGCCCCAGCCGTTGCCGGCGACCCAGCCGTCGCTGACCTGGCCGTAGGTGTGGCCGAGCGCGGCCGCGTAGACCTCGGCCAGCGCGGGGCGCAGCGCCGGCGCCGGGTAGCCGGGCTGCCGCGCGAACAGGATCTCGGCGGCGAGGAAGCGGGCGTGCGGATCGACCATCGGATCGGCGACCAGCGCCGCCAGCAGGTCGGCGGCCCGGGGGTACAGCGACGCGATCGCGCGATCGTCGGCGCGCTGGAACAGCTCGAGGTAGCCCAGCCGGAGGAGCTGCCGCACGACCGCGGCGGGGTCGCCGGCCGCGCTGCCGCTGCCCGCCGCGCTGCCCGCCATCGGCGCGCCGCTGCCGCTGCCCGGCGCGCTGCCGCTGCCCGTCGCGCTGCCGCTGCCCGTCGCGCTGCCGCTGCCCGTCGCGCTGCCGCTGCCCGCCATCGCGACGTGCGAGCCGCGGCCAGCGGGCGGCCCGTCGTCGGGCGCCACGCCGCGCGGCCGGGCGGCGATCCACAGCGCGAGCCCGGCCGCCAGGGCCAGCGCCAGGCCGGCGCCGACGGCCCACGCGCGCCGGCGGGCGGCGACGGTGATCGGCGCGACCGCGGGCTCGACCGGCGGCGTCGAGCGGGGCGCGGCCAGCACCTGGGCCAGCACCGCGGCGCGGGTGGCGTCGGGCAGCGGCGTCGGCGCGGCGCGGACCGCGGCCAGCATGCGCGCGAGGGTGGCGTCGTCGTCGTCGGTCACGGCTTCCTCCACGGGCGATCGGCGGCGGCCAGCGCGGCGAGCAGCTCGCGCCGCGCCGCCAGCGCGCGCTGCTTGGCGGCGTCGGGGGTGACGCCGAGCAGGTCGCCGGCCTCGCGCGCGCTCAGGCCGTCGATGGCGATCAACACGAACGCGACCCGCTGGTCGGGCGTCAGCTCGGCCAGGAGCGCGAACACCCGCGCGAGCTCCTGGCGGCTGGCGGCGCGCGCCGACGGCTCGGTCGCGGTCGCCGCCATCGCCGCCACCGCCGCGTCGTCGAGGTCGAGCGGGCGACGCCGCCGCGCGCGCAGGTGATCGAGCGCGACGTTGACGGCGACGCGGTGGATGAACGTGGCGATCGACGCGTCGCCGCGGAACCGCGGCAGGCCGCGGTGGACCTGCAAGAACGTCTGCTGCAGGAGGTCGTCGCGCTCGGGCACCGGCCCGACCAGGCGGGTCAGGCGCGCGTACACGCCGTCGACGTGCTGGTGGTACAGCCGCGCGAACGCGTCGCGATCACCGGCCCGGGCCTGCGCCACGGTCGGATCGCGGTCCGGCGGCGGATCGGGTTCGGGGGCCACGGCCACCAGCGTCATACCCGGATAGACGCCAGGCGCCGGCGTTCGGAAGGCGAAAAGCGCCGGCCGCGGCTACGCTGACGGCAGCGTCACCGTGAACGTGGCGCCGGCGCCGGGCTGGCTCTCGACGGTGATCGTGCCCGACGCGCTGGCGACGATCGACTGCGCGGTGGCCAGCCCCAGGCCGATGCCCTCGCCCACCGGCTTGGTCGAGAAGAACGGGTCGAACACCCGCGGCAGGTCGGCCGCCGGGATGCCGACGCCGGTGTCGCTGATCGCGAACGACGTGGTCGCGCCCTCGCTCCACACCCGCACCCGCACCCGCTGACCGCCGCCGCCGCCGGCGGCGCGCACCGCGTGGCCGGCGTTGACCAGGAGGTTGAGCGCGACCTGGGTCAGCTTGCCCTCGGCGATCAGCACCGGCCGCGCCGACGCGTAGGTCTTCTCGACGACGACCCCGGCCAGCGCGTGGGCCGCGATGTTGAGGGCGCGCTCGATCGGCCCGGTGACCTCGAGCACGGTCGGCTCGTCGTCGGTGCGCGCGAACTGGCGCAGCTCGCCGACGATCGTGCGCACCCGGCGCGCGCCGTCGGCGACCGCCGCGAGGTGGCCGATCAGCTCGTCGAGGACCGGCGCGCCCGGGGTGCCCGCGGGCAGCGCCGAGCGCAGCTCGCCGGCGCGCACCGACGCCGCGTCGAGGCGGAGCAGCAGGTACGTGAGCGGGTTGCCGATCTCGTGGGCGACGCCGGCGGCCAGCGTGCCCAGCGCGACCATGCGATCGATCTGGCCGCCGCGCAGCTGGCGGCGCCGCAGCTCGGTGACGTCGCGCGCGACCACCATCACCGCGGGCTCGCCGTCGAAGGCGATCGCGACCGCGCCGACCTGCGCCAGGAACACCGTGCCGTCCTTGCGCACCAGCCGCTCGTCGATGAACGGCAACAGCGGCTTGCCGGCGGCGAGCGCGGCCATCCGCTCGCGCGCCAGCGGGTGATCGTCGGGGTGCACCACCTGCAGCGCCGGCATGCCGATCAGCTCGTCGAGCGACCCGCCCCACATCGTCAGCATCGTGCGGTTGGCGTAGGTGACCCGGCCGCGGGTGTGGATGATCACGCAGTCGGGCGCGCTGTCGATCACCGCGCGGAAGCCGTCGGCCGAGCGCAGCAGCCGCTCGACCATGTCCTCGAGGTCGCCGGGATCGCGCAGCACCAGCGCCACCTGATCGCCGATCACCCGCGAGCTGACCAGCAGCACCCGCCGCGCGCCGGCCTGGGTCCGCCACTCGCGCGGCGTCGGCCGGCCGTCGACGCCGGTGCGATCGGCGAGGGTCCGCTCGTGGGCCTCCTCGGGGTGGAAGTACAGCTCACCCAGGCCGCGGCCGATCAGCGCGGCGGCGTCGAAGCCCAACAGCTCGCCCGCCGCCCGGTTGGCGCCGACCACCACGCCCGCGGGGTCGATCACCAGCACGCCGTCGGGCAGCGCCGCCACCAGGGCGCTCGCCAGCGAGCCGTCGACCGAGGTCACGCCACGATTGTCGCCAACCCGCGCGGCGCGCGCAATCGTCCGCGGCGCACGCCGGGATCGCCGCGTCGCGTCGCCGTGGCGGCGATCACTCGCGGCGCCGGCGGGCGCGCAGCACCATCACCCGCGGCAGCTGACCGTCGCGCTCGAGCGCGTGCAGCGCCGCGCCGAGCTGCCGCAGCTCGGCCACGCGGTCGGGGTCGCCGGCCTCGCGCTCGAGCAGCGCCGAGTACAGCTCGCGGGCGGTGTCGTCGGGGAAGTCGCCGGGGTGGGCCAGCACGTAGCGGAGCTGGCCGCGCTCGAGCTGGTAGCGCAGCGGCTCGGGGAACCGGCTCCAGTCGTCGAGCTCGCCGAACAGCTCGCGCGCCGCCTCGCCGTCGCCAGCCTCGGCCCGGGCGTGCGCCGCGGCGACCTCGGCCTGGCGCGCCGGCGCCACCGGCGTCGCGCGGTGGTCGGGGCCCCGATCGCGCGTCACATCGGCGAGTGTAGCGCGGACCGCCGCCCAGCGCTGGCGGATCACTCCAGGTCGCGGGCCACGCCCAGCGTGACCGCGGCGTCTTGCCGCTCGACGCCGGCCAGCGGCGCCCCCGCCGCGACGCCGAGCCGCCAGCAGCGCGCTAGCCGCCACGCCGCGCCGACCCGCACCGCGAGGTGATCGAGCCCGCCGCGGTACCAGCCGAGCTGCGCGTCGACGCCGACGCCGACGCTGAGCCGGCGCCGCGCCCGCCAGCCGAGATCGATCGCGGCCAGCGCGGCGGCGCGCGTCGAGGTGCCGGTGACCGCGCGGCCGTACCAGCCGAGCGCCGCCACCCGGGCGTGGACGCGCCAGCGCGCGCCGGCGCGCCAGCTGGCCAGCCCGGCGAGCTGCGCCGCGCCGGTCGAGCCGTCGACGTCGGTGCGCGTGAACGGCAGCGCGAGCTGGCCCAGCGCCGCCAGCCGCAGCGGCCGATCGGCGAGGCGCAGGTCGACGCCGTAGCTGCCGTGCGCCACCAGCGGGCCGACCGTCGGCGCGACGATCGTCCACACCGCGTTCTGGATGAACGTGACGTCGATGGCCCGCGCGGCGAGCCCCCACGCGACGTGAGCGCCGGCCCGCTGCCGCACGGCCACCGTCGCGTCGCCGCCGAGCGTGCCGTAGAAGGCCGGCGTGTCGATCAGCGCGCGGCCGCGCACGGCCAGCGCGACGTCGGCGACCGGGCACGCGCCGGGCGCAGCGTCGAAGCCCGCGTCGCGCCACGGCACGGCGATCGGCTGATCGATGGCGTCGCCGCACACGCCGTCGGCGGCGACCGGCGCGGCGCCCGCGCTCACCGCGAACGTCGCCGCCACCATCCGCGCGGCGCGCCTCACCGCGGCCTCCAGCCGTCGCCGGCGACGTCGATGAGCAGCAGGCTGGTGAAGCCGTACGGCCAGCTCGCGGGGACGATGCGCGTCATCAGCCAGCGCGGGTCGGCGGGGTCGGCGGGATCGTCGGGGTTGGCGATCGGCCCGACGTCCTCGTCCGGATCGACGTCGTCGAGATCGACGTCGCCGTCGCCGTCGTTGTCGCCGGTGTCGGGCACGCCGTCGTCGTCGAGATCGGCGTAGGGCGGCGGCGGCAGGCCGGCCTCGATCACCAGCCAGTCGTCGGCGCCGGCCACCAGCTCGGCCAGCGGCACCTCGCCGCGCCAGCGCACGACGCCGTCGACGCCGAGCGGGTCGACCGGGTTCGCCAGGTCGGTCGCCAGCGCGCGCTCGCCGCGCGAGGTCACGGCGCGCACGGTGGACACCGGGATCCACGGCGCCGCGCGCACCTCGATCGTCACGACGTCGCCCGGCTGCGGCACCACCGGCGTCAGCCCCAGGCCGCGCCGCGGCGCGCCCGGCGGGCCGATGGTCACCGCGATGAACACGCCGCTGCCGGCGACCACGTGGCCGGCCTTGAGCGCGCGATCGAAGCCAGCGGCGTCGGTGGTCGCCACCGGCGTGCCGGTCTCGACCCAGGTGCGCCCCCAGCCGAGCTGGTTGTCGCGCAGCCCGTGCGAGTCGCTGTTGGCGGTGCCGACCACCGGGTGGCCGGCCGACGCCAGCGCGAACCACAACAGGCGGTTCTTCTGCCACTCGTCGGCGCCGGCGCCGTTGCCGACCTCGAGCGCGTCCCAGTCGAGGTTGGCGTGGCCACCGCCCGGTCGCCGCGCCAGCGCCCCGTTGGGCGTGCCGTCGTCGGTCGCCGGCACCGGCCGCCGCGGATCGAAGCCGATCGCCCGCAGGTAGCCGAGGTCGCGGCCGAACAGCGGCTCGTCCCACGGGTGGTTGATCATGCGGACGCCGTCGGCGCCGATCAGCGGATCGAGGCGATCGAACAGCGCGCCCGGCTCGAGCCGCTCGTCCCACGGCGCGCCGCCGCGCGGCGACGCCGGCACCGGCGTGAGCGGCCAGAAGTTGAAGTGGCCGATCACCCGCGGCAGGTCCTCGCCGGCGACGTCGAGGAACGGGATCAGCGGCGTGGTCTCGAGCCCGCCCATCACCAGCAGGCGATCGTCGGCGCCGAGCGCGCGCACGGTGGCGGCGTAGTCGGTGACGTAGTCGTGATCGGTCGCGGCGATCACGTCGACGCCGGCCGCCAGGAACGACCGCACCCGATCGCGATCGGGCAGGCCCGAGTCGAAGCTCGCCGCGCCGTGGACGTGCAGATCGGCCGCCAGCCAGCCCGGCGGCGTGACCGCCAGCGCGCGCAGGTCGAGGTCGACCGCGGTGAGCTCGCCGGGATCGAGCCGCACCTCGCCGCGCGCGATCGTGGCGTCGGGGCCGGCGCTGGCGAACACCCAGTAGTGCCCGGCCGGCACCTCGACCTGGGTGCCGGCGGGCTCGACCAGCACCCGGTTGCACGCGGGCGACGCGCCGTCGGGCGGCCCCAGCCACGGCGCGCACGGCGTGAGCCGCCCGTGGAAGCTGCCGCGGGTGCCGGCGCGGGTCGCCGCGTCGGCCGGCTCGAACACCACCAGCGCGTCGATCGGCTGGCCGTCGCGCGCGACGTGCAGCTCGACGGTGGCGGGCGCCGGCGCGGCCAGCGTGCCGAGCGCGCCGTCGTCGGGGATGGGGCCGCGCAGCTCGCGGCGTCCGAACGACCACAGCTCGAACGACAGCTCGGTGGTCGCCGGCACGACCGCGCGGAACTCGCCGTCGGCGGCCGGCACCACCGCGGTGAGCGGCACGTCGTCGTCGCCGCCGCGGATCACGATCGACGCGCGGCGGGCGTCGCCGCCGAAGGCCAGGCCCTCGGCCTGCACCCGGCCGGTGATCACCGTGGTCGCGGCGCCGAACAGCTGGCCTCGCGCCGCGAGCAACGGCGCGACCGCCGCCGCCGGCCCCGAGCCGCCGCGCGCGCCGCCGCCACCGGCGCCATCGCCGGCGGCCACGACGAAGCGCTCGAACACCAGGCCCTGGCCGGGCGGCACGACCTCGAGCGGCGTGCCGAGCGCCGACACCTCGAGGTCGTTGACGCCGGCGACCGTCGAGCGATCGCACGCGACGACGCCGTAGGCCGGCGCGTCGGGCGCCGGCGCCGCCGCCGCGACGAACGGGTACGGCTTCCACAGCGCGGTCAGGTCGAGCAGCTCGAGCGGCGGCGTCAGGTAGCCCTGCTCGTCGACCGGCGCGAACGGCAGGACCCGCCGCTTGCCCCAGTGGGCGGCGTCGGCGATCACGAACGCCTGGCGATCCGGAGAGTCGTTGAACAGCTCGCTCCGCACCCGCAGGCCCGGATCGCACGGCCGCAGCTCGTAGCGCGTCGCCACCGCGACCTCGGGCCGCCCGTCGAGGTGCCCGCGCACGATCACCGCGACGTAGGCCGGCGCGCGATCGACGACCTCGAGCCGATCGTAGGCGAACGCGTCGTCGGGCAGGAGCCCGGCCAGCTGGTAGAGGATCGTCAGATCGTCGGCGCCGCCGCTCGGCCCCAGATCGATCAGGTTGCCGCCGGTGGGCGCCAGATCGGTCGGCGCGGCGACGCCGCTCACCACCGCGGTGACGACGCCGTTGGACAGCAGCACGTCGTCGGCCGCGCCCTGCCCGCGCGCCAGGCCCAGCTCGCCCGGCGCCGCCGCGACCGCACCTATATATAGACGCGGCGCCGCGCACGCGAACGCCAGCCCGCCGCACGGCGTGGTGGCCTCGCAGTCGCCGCCCAGGCAGCTGTCGCGACCGCAGCCGGCGGCGGACAGCGCGACCGCCGCGCCCAGCGCGACCGTCGCGCCCAGCGCGACGCTGACGCGAGCGAGCATGGCGCATCGTACACCGGCGGCGCGGGCAGACTAAGCTGGCCGCCATGCGCGCCTGGCGAGTCCACCAGTACGGCCCTCACCGCGACGTCCTCTCGCTCGAGGACATCCCGCCGCCGGCGCCGCCGCCCGACGGCTGCGTGATCGAGGTCGCCGCCGCCGGCCTCAACTTTCCCGACCTGCTGGCGATCGCCGGGACGTACCAGGTGCGCGCGCCGCTGTCGTTCACGCCCGGCTTCGAGGCCGCGGGCGTGGTGCGCGCGGTCGGCCCGGCCAGCCGCCACCGGGTCGGCGATCGCGTCGTCACCTTCGCGCCGTGGGGCGCGTTCGCCGCGCAGGTGGCGGCGGTCGACGACGCGGTGCTGGCGTGGCCGGCGCCGCTGACCGCCGCCGAGGCCGCCAACCTGCTGGTCACGTACCAGACCGGCCACGTCGCGCTGGTCCACCGCGCGCGCCTCACCGCCGGCGAGACGCTGCTGGTGCTGGGCGCCGCCGGCGGCACCGGGCTCGCGGCCATCCAGCTCGGCAAGGCGCTGGGCGCGCGGGTCATCGCGGTCGCCAGCGGCGACGCCAAGCTCGCGGCCGCGACCGCCGCCGGCGCCGACCTCGCGATCGATCACCGCAGCACCGACTTCGTCGCCGCGACGCTGGCCGCCACCGCCGGCCGCGGCGTCGACGTGATCTACGATCCGGTCGGCGGCGACACCACCGAGCGCGCCATGAAGACCTTGGCGTGGGAGGGCCGGCTGCTGGTGATCGGCTTCGCCGCCGGCGCCATCCCGTCGATCAAACTCAACCGCGTGCTGCTCCGCAACGTCGCGCTGATCGGCCTGCACTGGGGCGCGTACTTCCAGCACGACCGCGCCACGATCGCGCGCACCCACGCCGCGCTGGTCGAGCTGTGCGCGGCGGGCGCGATCAAGCCGGTCGTCACCCGCACGCTGCCGTTCGCCGAGCTGCCCGACGGCCTCGACACCATCGCCGCCCGCGGCGTCATCGGCAACCTCGCCCTCGCCGCGCCGTGACCCCGCGACGGGAGCTGGGCTACTCCACCGGCCTCAGTTGGCGTCGTCTTCGATGACCGCCAGGCCGAGGCGGACGACGCGGCCCAGGTAGGTGAAGTTGATCTTGTCGAGCGTGTCGGTGACGCGGTGGTAGTGCGGCGTGTGGTCGCCGGCGACGAACTCCTCGGACACGCCGACCGCGGGCAGGCCGCGATCGACGAACGACTGGTGATCCGACAGCGCGAAGGTGACCGCCTGGATCGGGATGCCGCGCTGCATGCCGTGGGTGCGGTACAGCGCCTCGAGCGCCGGCGCCGGCGACCACAGCTCGACCGCGCGATCGCCGTCGCCGTCGAAGCTGATCATGTCGAAGTTGTGCATGCTGTGGATCGGCGCGTTGCCGCGGCCCTGCACGAAGGCCTCGCTGCCGACCAGCCCGGCCTCCTCTTGATCGAACAGCACGATCTCGATCGGCACCGCGCGCGGCCGCCCGGCCAGGTAGCCGGCGGCCACCACCGCGACCGCGGCGCCGGTGGCGTTGTCCGCGGCGGCCGGGCTGGCCGAGACGCCGTCGAAGTGCCCGCCGACGATCAGCGGCGGGCCGCCGTCGGCGCCGGTGGTCGGCGCCAGGTGCACGACCAGGTTGGTGCCGGTGTTGTAGGCGCGGGCCTCGACGGTGAGGCCGAGCCGGGTCAGCTCGCCGGTCAGGTACGCGCGCACGCCGGCGCGCTCGTTGACCGAGGCGCGGCGATTGAAGGTCACGCCCGACGGCGTGGGCTGCGCGCCCGACAGCACCGCGACGATCGTGCGCAGCTCGTCGTCGAGCCACGCGCAGTCGTCGGGCGTCGCGCACGCCGCGGTCGCGTCGACCGGCACCGCCGCGTCGATCGCGGCGTCGACCGCGACCTCCGCGTCGGGCGCCGCCGCGTCGATCACCGCGATCGCGCCGCCGTCGTCGCCGCCACAGGCCAGGAGAGTCGCGGCGAGCGCGCCCACGAGCACGAGCTTCATCGGGGCAGCCTACCCGATCGCCCCCGCGCGCGGTCGCCCGGTCACGGCGGGCACGACACGGTCGCCACGCCGTCTTGCGACATCGTCGCCGCCATCCCCACGGTGCGCCCGACCAGCGCGCCGGCGGTGATCGGCACCGACACCATCGCCGCGCGCACCCGCCACGGGCCGCCGTCGTCGCCGGCGTGCTCGAGCACGAAGGTCGCGCGCAGCCGGACGTCGACGGTGCGCTCGCCGCCGCCCGGGTCGATGCGCACGGTGCGCGCCGCCAGCGTCGCCGACGCGAACGCGGTCTGGCGGGTCGGCCCGAGCGCGAGCCGGAGGCCGTCGACCGACACCGCGGTGGCCTCGAGGCTGGCCGCCAGGCTGGGGCCCAGGCGGGTCGCGCCGCCGCGCAGCACCTGCAGCGGATCGGGCCACACCGCCAGCGCGTCGACCGCGCCGTCCCAGGTCGCGGCGCGATCGCCGTCGGGCGAGATCGCCATCGCGATGGCGTCGCGCGCCGCCACCGCGCCCGGCTGCTGCTCGACCGCCTCGGGCAGCTTGCTGCCGTCGGCGCGCACCGCGGCGTCGAGCCAGCGGCCCATCGCCTGCGGGTACGCCAGGTGCTCGGCGACCAGCGTCCAGCGATCGGCGTCGCGCGCGTAGACCTGGAACACCCGCAGCGGGATCGCCGCGACCCGGCCGCACACCGGCAGCTCGAGCGTGGCCTCGTCGTAGGCCCAGCCCAGCGACTCGTCGGCCGCGACGTGGACCTCGAGCGCGCGCGACACCACCGCGGTCGGGCGCCCGGCCACCGCGGTCACCGGCCAGCGGCCGCTGGTGACCGGGCCGACCACCAGGTCGCTCGGGCCGACGCCGATCGCCACCAGCCCGACCGCCGGATCGATGATCGCGGCGGCGGCGGCGGCGTCGAGGCCGGGCCGCTGGTAGCTCGCGCGCACCTCGTTCTCGAGCTCCCGCGCCAGGCGGCCGCGGCCGTCGTCGCGATCGCTGACCGCGGGATCGCGCAGCTCGGTGGTGCGCGACGGCGCCGCCGCCGGACAGCCGGCCGCGAGCACCACGGCGAGCCCGGCTAGCGCGCGCACGCGGCCTCGGGCTCGGCGGCGGGCGCCGGCAGATCGGCGGGGACGTCGACGTCGCGCGCCACGCCGGGATCGTCGACCTCGACCGCGGCGAGCCGCCCGCGCAGCACGCCGCGCGCGCCGTCGGGGTGCGTCGCCGCCGCGGCGAGCGCGTCGATCAGCGCCCGCGCGACCAGCGGCGGGTGGCCGCGCCGACCGCGGTAGGTCGGCACGCCGCCGCCGCGCGCGATCAACGCACGCAGCGTGGCCGCGGTCACCCACGGATGATCGACCGGCCACAGGAACGCCGCGGCGATCGCCGACGGCAGCGCCGCGAAGCCCAGCGCCACCGAGCTCGCCATGCCGCGCTCGGGCGCCGGGTTGTGCACGACGGTCGCGCCGCGCGCGCCCGCCGCCGCCGCGACCGCGTCGGCGAACGGCGGTGCGACGACCACGATCGCGTCGGCCGGCGCCACGCCCGCCGCCGCCGCGGTGGCCAGCACGCGCCCGAGGAAGTGATCGGCGCCGAGCGGCAGCAGCGCCTTGGCCACGCCGCCGAGCCGCGTCCCGGCGCCGGCCGCCAGCACCACCGCGCCGATCCTCACGGCCGCGGCTCCCAGCCCGGCGCAGCGGCGCGGCCGCGGCGGCGCCACACCACCAGCTCGGCGGCGATCGCCACGGCGATCTCGGCCGGCGTCTCGGCGCCGAGGTCGAGGCCGATCGGCGCGTGCACCGCGCGCCACGCCTCGGGCGCGATGCCGCGCATCGCTAGCCGCTTCTGGAACCGCCCCACCTTGCCGCGCGAGCCGATCATACCCAGGTACGCCAGCGGCCGCGGCATCAGCTCGAGCATGAGCTGCTCGTCGACCGCGTGATCGCGGGTGACGACGAACGCGTGATCGTCGGCGCCCAGCCCGCCCAGCGCCGCCGCGACGTCGGCGGCGGCGAACGAGTCGACGGTGCGCGCCGCGCCGGCGATCGGCTGGGCCAGCGCGCCGGTGTCGTCGTCGTCGCAGACGATCACCTCGAAGCCGAGCCCGGCCAGGAGCGGCGTCAGCGCGCGCCCGACGTGGCCGGCGCCGAACACGATCGCCCGCGGCACGCCGCCGATCCGCTCGCGCAGCACGTCGTCGACCACCCGCGGCCCGGCGCCGTCGGCGGCCTCGACCGCGGCCAGCCCCAGCCGGCCGTCGGCCAGCGCCGTGGTGAGCGTCACCGGCGCGCGGTCGGCGATCGCCGCCGCCGCCGCCGCCAGGACCGCGCGATCGGGCGCGGCCGGCGCGACGACGATGTCCATCCAGCCGCCGCAGCACATCGCGAGATCGCGCACCAGGTGGTGGCGGACCCGGGTCGCCGGCGCGCCCGCCGCCACCGCCTGCCCGGCCTGCATCACCGCCAGCTCGATGCGCCCACCGCCGATCGTGTCGTGGGCGGTGCCGTCGGCGAACACCACCATGCGCGCGCCGACGTGGCGCGGCGTCGAGCCACCGGCGGCCACCACCGTGGCCAGCGCGGCCGGGCGTCCGGCGTCGAGCGCGCGCAGCACCTCGGCAAACAGCGACACGGCGCGAGCCTAGCACCAAGGCTCCGCCCCCGCGCGGCGGTGGTAGCATCGCGGCCATGGCCGTCGAGGTGCGCGTCATCGCGACCAACAACGTCGAGGTGTTCCGCCACCTGACCGAGCCGCCGCTGGCGCGCGCCGGCGTGACCTGGCAGATCGTCGCCGATCACGACGCGCTCATGGCCGCGGTGCGGGCCAACCCGCCGGCGATCGTGATCGTCGACGCCGAGCTGGCGGGCGGCGACGGCTACGCGGCGTGCCGGGCGATCAAGGACGACCCGGCGCTGGCCGCGGTGCGGGTCGCGGTGGTGGTGGCGCCCGGCGGCCTCGATCGCGCCGCCACGCTGGCGCTGGCGGCGTCGGGGTGCGACGAGGTGCTGGCGCCGCCGGTGTCGTTCGACGATTTCTGCACCCACCTGTCGCGGATGTCGCCGGTGCCGGTGCGGCGCGCGCGGCGGATCGCCACCAGCCTCGCGGTCGAGCTGGTCGACGCCGACCTGCCCGCGCAGATCGCCAACGTCGGCGCCGGCGGCCTCGGGCTGCGGCTGGCCGCGCCGCTCGCGGTCGGCGCGGTGATCGCGCTGCGGCTGCGCGGCGGCAACGACGACGACCCGCTGCCGAGCGCGCGGGTGATGTGGTGCCGGCCGGTGCCTGGCGCGCCCGACGCCCACGCCGCCGGCCTGGCCTGGGAGGGCGAGCCGCCGCTGCGCACCCGGCTGTTGCTCGAGCAGGTCGCGCTGTTCGATCTCGAGCTGGGCGACGACGGCGTCGCGCTGGTGCGGATGCACGGCGACTTCACCGAGATGACCCGCTTCGACGCGCTGGCGGCGCGGCTGGTCGGCGCGACGACGATCTCGTTCGACCTCGCGGCGGTGCGCTACATCAGCTCGGCCGGCGTCCGCGCGTGGTGCGAGCTGCTGGCCAAGCTGGCCGGCGCGCGGCTGTCGTTCCGGCACTGCTCGACGGCGTTCATCAGCCAGGCCGCGATGGTGCCGCTGGTGCTGGCCGGCGGCACGGTCCGCTCGTTCGCCGCGCCGTATTACTGCGAGGCGTGCGGCTACGACGACGAGCGCCTGCTCGAGGTCGGCGCCA